>Ga0209624_10000279_pt1 | contig 45318 bp, 39 predicted proteins | sample JacPinW_OM2H0_O1_FD_188565 | JGI IMG/M metagenome (GOLD analysis project Ga0209624, IMG submission 188565) | Forest soil microbial communities from Algoma, Ontario, Canada - Jack Pine, Ontario site 1_JW_OM2H0_O1 (SPAdes) (version 2) | ecosystem: Environmental > Terrestrial > Soil > Boreal...
ATTTTGCGCGGAGCGGAGATACTCGGTCTCGGGCTCCTGTTCCGCCTGCAGGAATATTTGCTCGGCATACCCTGGGCGCCCTGGACCGATCTGCTCCGCGTGGACATTCTGAACACCATCGGCATTTCGATCATGCTGCTGGGAATTGTCGGACGCCTAACGCAAAGCCGCGCAGCCAACGCCGCCGTGGCCCTGATAACCACCGCCGCAATTGCGCTGGCCACGCCATTTCTTTACACCACCTGGCGTCCGCGCTGGCTGCCTTGGTATCTGGAAAGTTATATCAACGGCGTGCACATTTACGATTCTCCGCGCCCCTGGCTTTTCCCGATTTTTCCCTGGGCCGGATTCGCTTTTGCGGGATTGGCGCTCGGCTATCTTCTTTTTAGCGATTGGGGAAAGAACAATTTGGCAAAAATCGCGCTGGCGTGCGGTGTCGTGGGCGTGGGGTTGTATTATCTTTCAAACTGGCTCGACGGACGATCGCTTCAGATCTATCCCGACTACGATTATTGGCACACCAGTCCGAATTTCTTTCTCGCGCGCGTGGCCATCATCCTCGTAATTGTATTCGCCAGCTACGTGTGGTGCCGCTGGGGATTGGGCCAAGTGGGATTCAGCCCCATGATCCAGATGGGGCAAACTTCTTTGCTCGTTTATTGGGTGCACATCGAATTCGTTTATGGAAGATTTTCAATTTTGAAAAAAGAAGGCGAGTCGATTCCCATGGCCACGCTCGGCCTCTTGATCATCACCACTGCGATGGTCCTGCTCTCCATCGCGCGAACCACCTGGACCGATCATCGCCCCGAAATAATCGCGTGGTTCAAACGAACGTTACGTCCGGCGGCGGAAAGCTAAGGTTTTTTAGTCGAATCGTCAGGACGCGGTGAGGAGTTTTGGAATTCACGGCTAGGTTTCGGCTGAGTCTGGAAAACGACTTCGCCCTGGCGCGACAGCTTCATTTCCTCGCGCGCAATTCTTTCAATAGCTGACGGATCGGTCTTCAGCGCCTTCACTCGATTCTGCAGCCGCTGGTTCTCTTCATCCAGCCGCGATATATCTTTTCGAATTCCCTGTGCTTCTTTTTGCGACTGCCTCATGGCCAGCACGCCATGCGTCCCGAAAACGTCCTGAAGCAACAGCAAAGCGAAACCTACGATCAGGAACAAATACATGTTGCGACGGAAGAATTGGCCGAGCTGCTCAAAGAAACCGATGTTCGGGTCACTGTTCGGCACAACAGCCTGCTTCTTTGCCGGATCGTGCTCGCTCACTTGGCGGCCGCTTGCGTCGTAATCCACTTGCGCGCCTCCTCTGCCAATTTTTGCGAAGCCGCCACGCTCGCTGTCTCCGCGTAAATGCGCACCACCGGCTCCGTCCCCGAAGGGCGTATCAACACCCACGAACCATCCTCGAACGCCAGTTTCATTCCGTCGAGCCGATTCACGTTCACCACGCGCTTGCCTGCGAATTCGCTTGGGTCAGCTTTCAAACGTTCCACCAGCTTCTTGTGCGCGTCATCGGAAAGCGGCAAGTTCACGCGCACCGGCCAATATTCGCGTCCCACTCTGCGAAATAAATCCTGAAGCTGGTCGCGCAGGGAAGTCTGCCGAGCAGCAATCATTTCCGCAACGAGCAGACACGCCAGGATCCCGTCTTTCTCCGGCAAGTGCCCACGGATGGTCATGCCCGCGCTTTCTTCGCCGCCAATCGCAATTTTGTCGTCGCGCAAGAACGGTCCAACGTACTTGAACCCCACCGGGCTTTCATAAATCTGCACGCCGTACAATTTCGCCACCCCATCCAGCAGGTGCGAGGTCGCCACGCTACGCGCAGCTCCCAATTTGTATCCGCGCGTCTCCAGCAGATAATCGAACGCCAGCCCGAGAATATGGTTCGGGTCGATAAACGTGCCATCGCGATCCAGAATCCCAAATCGGTCAGCGTCGCCATCGGTCGCCAGTCCAGCGAGTGCTTTTTTCTCCAAAACAGTTTTCTTCAGCAGCCCGAGATTTTCTTCCGACGGGTCCGGCCCCTTGCCTTCAAACAAAACATCGCGGTTGCAGCGAATCTCAGTCACCGCCAGTCCGTCTTCTTTCAGAATCCGATCCAGCCATCCCGCCCCGCAGCCGTGCACCGCATCGCAAACAAAATTGCCTTTCGCTTTCGCCAGCACGTCGAAGCGAATCATTTTCTTCAACTGCGCAAAGTAAGCCTCGCGCGGATGAATCGCTTCGAATTTATCTGTAACCTCGTGATACGGAGTGTTGTCCTCTGGCAGCGCGGCCGCGCGCTTCTCGATGTCTTTCGTGGTTTCCACCGCAGCCGGCCCGCCTTCCGGCCCGGAATATTTCAACCCGTTGTAGTCCCAGGGATTGTGGCTGGCGGTAATGTTCACGCCGCCGGCAAGCTTGTTGAAAATAATCGCGTGGGCAATCACCGGAGTCGGCGTGGGCTCCTGGCAGAAAAGAATCCGGCACCCATGCGCTTTCAGCACTTCCGCCGAAGTGCGCGCAAATTCCGGTGAAAAGAATCGCATATCGTAGCCAACCACCAGCGTCGGCGATTTCGTTTCCGCCATCACGTGTTCCGCCACCGCAGCGGACGCGCGACGCACTCCGCCAAACGTGAAGTCGTCGGCAATCACGCCGCGCCAGCCAGAAGTTCCGAAATGTATCGCTTGGTTCGTCACGGACGGCTATTGTATCTTGGCCCTCAAGCCGCAATCACACAACATTCAAAATGATGCGCGGCGTACTAGTAAAGACACAGAGAATTTTGCGATGACAGACAAAATCGTGGTCCTGGTCACTTGCGGCTCCGCAAAGGAGGCCCGCAAAATCGCCCGCGCCGTAGTTGAACATCGCCTAGCCGCCTGCGCCAACATCTTATCGAGCCCCGTGCAATCGGTCTATCGCTGGAAGGGAACTGTAGAATCCTCAAAAGAATTCCTGCTAATCATCAAAACGACGAAAGCCCGTTTCCCCAAACTGAAATCCGAGGTAACCCGCCTCCATAGCTACGAAGTCCCCGAAATCATCGCCCTCCCCATCGCAGCCGGCGCATCAAACTACTTCGCCTGGATCTCAGAATCCGTTCTCCTACCGCGAAGGGCTCAGAAGTAAAGCCTCAAGTGTTTCTGTTGATTAGTCTCTAGGGGGCAAGGGACGCGCGAGTTGATTACGATGTGAGTTGCGGAACTTTACTTCTTAATTGCTGTCTAGTCCGGGAGAGACAATGAGACCGATTCCGCAAAATGTACGGTTCGCCCCCACTTCGAAAAAGTTCCGCGTAGCTGGTTGGGTGTTCCTTGGCGCCTTAGCCCTATGCGCTGTTTCGTACGGCGCCGCACGAGCCACTGAGGCGCTCGAATACAAGCGGGCAGCGGTTTTCCTAGAGGAACTGAAGAGTATCCAGCCTGGACAATCGCAAGCGTCGGTTATGCCGTTCATTTCGCGCTACGACGGCACTCTTCCCGACCAAGTATTCGGTGTGAAAAATGATGCATACATAGTGAGAATTGATCCATGGCACTTGATGCATCCAATTCCCGGACCAAACTGGATTGAGCGCGCCTACGAAGAAGCATTCCTGCGGCTCCGAAATTGGCGCAGGCGCGTTAAATTGCGAAGCTGGACCACGGACGGTGAGATTACCTTCACAAATGGGAAGGTCGATACGGTTTCCGGCGGCATTATCATCGAAGGCGAGAATGAGTGGCTAATGGCCAATTGGCACTATGCGCCCGAAATACCTGCCTACCTCTGGCAGAGACATCCAGACAACGGTTCGTCGGTCGAGCCGCCTCAATATATTGCTCGCTGGACTCACTTGCACTTCGACGGTGGAACAGGTGAAGGGATCCTGACTTCCGTTACCCCGCGAAGTACGCCCGAGGAATTGAATGCCGCCCGCGATATCAACCTGCAGTGTCTAGTGGCCGGACGAGGATGCCGCTCGCTCTGCGAGTTAATGCCGTATGCGATGCGATATAGGCGTGAACACAGTGGCGGAGCATGGGGTTGGGCTTCCGGCGATTGGGGAGTCCAGCCTCATGATTGCGAATAGTGCTCAGCTCCCATCACAAAATTCCACAGTGTCGTTAGACTTTCGCCAGCGCCTGATCCAGATCCGCAATCAAATCCTCCACATCCTCAATCCCAACCGAAAGCCGAATCAACCCCTGCGTGATCCCCACTTCCTTCTGCTTCTCCGGAGGCATAGACGCATGCGTCATCAAAGCCGGATGCGAGATCAGCGTCTCCACTCCGCCCAAACTTTCCGCCAGCGAGCAAATCTTCACATGGTTCAAAAGCGCCTTAGCCGCCTCCAGTGACCCCAAGTCAAACGACAACATCCCCCCAAACCCTTTCTGCTGCCGCTTGGCAATCGCATGTTGCGGATGCGACTCAAGCCCCGGATAAATCACTTTCTTCACTTTAGAATGTTTCTCCAGATATTTCGCCACCGCCATCCCGTTCGAGTCGTGCCGGTCCATACGCACAGCCAGCGTCTTCACGCCGCGCGAAACCAAAAAACAATCCATCGGCGCCAGCCCTGCTCCGGCCGACCGCTGCACGAAATAAATCTTCTCCGCATCTTCCTTACGCGTCAGAATCACCGCCCCGCCCACGCAATCGCTATGCCCATTCAAATATTTCGTCATCGAATGGACCACAATGTGCGCTCCCAGCGCGATCGGCTGCTGCAAATAAGGACTCAGGAACGTGTTGTCCACTACAAGCGTCAGATTTCTCTCTCGCGCCAGCTTCGCAATCGCCGCCAGATCCGTGACGATCATCGTAGGATTCGTGGGCGTCTCGATATATAGCATTTTCGTGCTCGGCTTAATCGCCGCCACCACTTTTTCCATGCAAGACGTGTCCACGTAACTGAATTCCATGCCAAATTGGGTCAACAGTTGGGTAGTCAGCCGGAAAACGCCGCCGTAAACCGCTTGCGACAGAATCGCGTGGTCCCCGGGACGCAAAAGCCGGAAAACAGAATCAATCGCAGCCATTCCCGAAGTGAACACGTACGCCGCTGACCCTCCCTCCAGCTTCGCAATCGTGCGCTCCAGCGCTTTGCGGTTAGGATGGTTCGTCCGCGCGTAGTCGTATCCCTTGCTCTTGCCCATTTCTTCGATCACGTAAGTGGACGTCTGATAGATCGGCGCCACAATCGCCCCGGTCAGAGCGTCCGGCTCCTGCCCTACGTGAATCGCATCGGTCGAAAAACCCATCGCTAGCCTCCAGTTTCAGTATTCATCATACGTCAGCGCGGTGTAAACTCCATTGCATCAGTGCAAAGCCGTTGCGCGTTAGCAGGCCAAAGCGGTCCTTGCAGTCCTTAAACTGTTTTGGCCTTGAGAGCGACCTACGATTCCTGTAAAAGAAGGGACTATGCAGCAACTTTCGAGCTGGAACCGTGTTTCTTCGCTGGCCTTCTCGATGGTGCTACTCTTTGCCGCGCCCCATATTTTTCCAAGCACGCTCCTGGCCCAAGCGCCAACTCAGGATCAATCATCCGCATCCGGCCAATCCGCCGCTCCGCAGAGCCAGCCGCCGGCTCAATCGGACAAAAAAGAAAAAAAACCCTCCGACCCCGGCACAGTCAAGCTGCGAATCGAAGTTACCACCCCGGATGGAAAGCCGGTCGGTAACGCCAGCGTCTACGTCCGCTTCAACGAAACGGTAGGTTTATTTCACAAGAACAAGCTCGCCGAAATGAGCCTGAAGACCAATCAGGACGGCTCGGTGAAGGTTACCGATGTCCCACAAGGCAAAATTTTGATTCAAGTAATCGCGAAAGGCTGGCACACGTTCGGAAAATGGTACGACATCGAGACAGATTCAGAAACAGTTCAAATCAAGCTGGAAGCCCCACCGCACTGGTATTAGTAATTTTCGTCCCCTAATCTGAAAAACTTTTCCCAGTATGGATTTTTTCAGCTTAGCAATCTCATTTAAGTCCTGCGAAAAATAAAAACTATCGGCGCACCCAAATTTTCTTTCGTCCAGAATTACGAACTGCACAGAAACAGTGCAAAGTGAAGTAAGCCTTGGCTGGCCGAGCGATTCCTCTTCTCAACCCATTCTTTTCCACACGGTTTTCAACAGAACTGTTGAAAACTTTTACATCGCGTTAACATTTCTTTCGCACTTCCAACCCGATTGGCTTTCGAATTGCCTCTGCAAAAAAAATTTCGGACCGTGACTCGCGTACCTTGCCGTACAAAATTTCCGTGCAAAACTCGTTCAACTAAGTTTGCAACTAGCCTTGTCGTTCGCGGCCTCGTGATATCATGGATTTCCGCATCGTTGATGCTTCCAGCAAAATGAAACAACTCATCCTCAACGCAGATGATTTCGGAATGACCAGAGGTGTAAACGAAGGAATCACCCGCGGCCACCGCGACGGAATTCTCACCAGCACAACTTTAATGGCCAATGGCCCGGAATTCGACGACGCCGTCTCGCGCGCCAAACAAAACCCCAAATTAGGCGTGGGATGCCATCTGGTTCTCGTCGGCGGCCCGGCCGTTGCACCTAAAGAGAAAGTTTCTTCCTTGGCCGATCAAAATGGCAATCTGCCCGACTCTCTGGGCAGTTTTGTCGCCAGGTTGAGCGCCGGATTAATCAGAACCAAAGCCATCGACCGCGAAATGCGCGCGCAAATCCAAAAAATCCGCGCGGCCGGAATCGAACCTACGCACCTGGACACTCACAAACACACGCACGCCCATCCCAAAGTAATGGAAGTTCTCGGACGCGTGGCCAAAGAGCTCGGAATTCCACGAGTACGTAAGCCCGTGGAAAATCTTCGAGATTCGTGGGAGACCACCCGCCACGAAAACAAAAGCCACACAATGGAACTGATCGCTGCGGCAGCAGCGCGCACGGTCGCGCCATGGTTTCAAGCCGTCGTCCGCAAGTACGGCTTGCTCACCCCCAACCATTTTTTAGGCCTGGCGATGACTGGCAGTCTAGGGCCCGCTGCTCTCCGTCGCATGATTGACACACTTTCCGACGGCTCCACCGAAATCATGCTCCATCCCGGCATTTGCGACGATGACCTGGCCAACTCCGGCTCGCGCCTCCAAATGCACCGCGACCTCGAAATGTCCGCCCTGATCGACCCCGGCGTAAAGAGTGCTCTCGTGGAAAGGGATATTCGCCTAATTACCTATCGCGAGTTAAACTAACGGCATGCTACCCGAGCACATCGTGCCACCTCGGTACTCGGTCGTGGTCCCGTTCCACAATGAACAGGAAAGCGTGCGCGAGCTTCATCAGCGCCTCAGCGAAGTAATGACCGCGCGGTTCGACCCGGTCGAATTCGTCTATGTGGACGACCAAAGCTCAGACGCCACGCCGCAAATACTCGCTGCCATCGCCGACGAAGATCCCCGCGTCTCCGTCCTCCGCCTCAAACGAAACTATGGACAAACTACCGCCCTCGCAGCGGGCTTCGATTTTGCCTCGGGCGACATCATCATTTCCATGGACGGTGATCTCCAGCACGATCCCGGAGATATACCTGCCTTGCTCGCAGCTCTGGAAGCCACCAATTCCGATATCGTCAGCGGCTGGCGCGAAAAACGTGTGGACAATTTCCTCCTTCGCCGTCTGCCTTCTAGAACCGCGAACTGGATGATGAGCAAGCTTTCCGGCGTGGACATCCACGATTTCGGCACCACCTTCAAGGTTTATCGCCGCGAAATCATCAAAGACATTCCGCTGTACGGTGAAATGCACAGATTCATTCCAGCGCTCGCCGCGTGGAACGGCGCCAAGATCGTCGAAGTTCCCATTAAGAACATCGTTCGCCCCGGCGGCAAATCCCATTATGGAATTTCTCGCACGCTGCGAGTCTTCTTCGACATCATTACCATTCGCTTCCTGATGCGCTACATGACCCGGCCCCTGCATTTTTTTGGTCCTCCGGGTTTGCTGGGAATGTTCGTGGGCGCAGCGATACTATTTGTGCTGTCTCTCGAAAAGATGTTCTGGGGCGTCTCGATATTCGTTCAGCACGGCCCGCTTCTCATTCTGGGAATGATGTTATGTTTGTTTGGCGTACAGCTTCTCGCCGTAGGTTTGGTGGGCGAACTGCTCATGCGCACGCATTTCGAATCTCGCGAGAACCCGGTCTATCGCTTGGAGCGCGTTTATGGCGCCACGCGGACCTCGCCAGCCCAACCGCGGGCGTCCCAAAATCCGCTTGCGGCCAAGTCAGTCAGTCGTTAAAGTACGCCCTACATTTGGGGCTTTCGCCGAACACTCCGTGAGGGAAATTTTTATGCGTAAAGCTATTTTAATGAGTTCTGCAATAATCGTCCTGGCCACTCTTGCTTTTGCCGGTGCCGACGTCTGGAAAGCAAAGCCGTATCAGCAGTGGGATCAAAAGGATATTGGTAAAATTCTTGGAGATTCTCCGTGGTCCAAGGTTGTCCAGGTTGAAGCACCTTGGACCATCGGCAAATCAGCCCTGCCCGACCCAGGTCAGCCCTCCACTACCGCCGCGCCTGCAAACGGAGGCAAGACCGCTAGTAAGTCTCCCTCAGGAGACACTCCCGCTGGAAACACTCCCGGCGCATCTCTTCCGGGTCCCGGTGAACCCCAGCCGACGACAATGTTTGCCGTTCGCTGGATTTCCTCGCGCACCCTTCAGAGAGCGGCGGCCCGCAGTGCCGAATTGGCTGGCCAGCTAAAACCGGAGGATGTTGAAAAGCAGTTGGCCAACCCGCCCGATGTTTACGAAATCGCTGTCACTGGCCCGGACATGAGGCCTTTCCAATCCGCGGACGACGACACGCTCATTAAAAGCGCTACTCTGATGGAAAAGAAAACCAAACAGAAAGTCGTGCCGACAAAGGTGCAAGTCGCCCGCACTCCGGACGGCCTGAAAGTGCAGTCCATTGCCTTCATTTTCGACAAGAAATCGGGCAGTGGTGAGCCCACCATCGCCGAGGATGAAAAGAGCGTGGATTTCAATTGCAATTTAAACGGCGCGAAAATTCACGCTAGCTTCGAAATTCCTAAAATGCAAGACAACCAAGGACGCGACCTCTAAAGTGAACATCCCAATTCGATCCCAATCTCTCCAGGAGCTTTCATGAAAAATTCGTTGCGTTTCGCGCTATCCGCGGTCCTGTTCGGCCTGATGGCGACTGCTGCTGCAGCCCAGATGGGCTCGTTCTCAGCTCCTCACGTTATGGGATTTTGGAATCCGGTCGTTGGCCAGGGCGCAACGTACTCCATGCAATCCGCGAAAGGCGACAAGACCGACATGCAAATTGCGATCGTCGGCAAAGAGCAGGTGGATGGGAAAGACGCATATTGGTACGAAATGTCTTTCAATCGCGGAAAAGGCGAAATGATCATAAAGACCTTGATGGTCCTCAATGGGTCGGACACTCACGTCTCCCGCATGATTATGCAGATGCCCGGTCGGCCGCCCATGGAAATGCCCACGCAAATGATGCATCAGGATAAAACAACGCAGCCTGCTGACGTTCGCAGCGACGCCGAAGACTTGGGCAGCGAAACAATCACCGTGCCGGCCGGCACTTTCACCTGCAAGCATTACCGCACGAAAAAAACCGGCGGCGATGTCTGGGTCTCCGAAAAGATTTCCCCTTACGGTCTGGTGAAATCCAAAACCAACGATTCGTCCATGGAATTGACCAAAGTCGTCACCGGCGCGAAAGATCAGATCACCGGTACGCCTCAGCCGTTCAACCCGCAAGCGTTCGGGCAGCAGCAACAATCGCCTAACCAGTAGCCTGGCAGAATCACAGTAAGACTATTCGATCAGAACGTTTTCCAATGCGGTCGGGACGTCTATTCATTTTTATTTGTAAAGATTTGTAAAGCTGCAACAGTTCGAAGTTTTCGCAGAGAGGAAACGCAATGCGCTCCGCAGAAGAAAAATTCTATCGTGCGCGGATTACCCATCGCGATGAATTTTCCCCTGGCCTGTGGAAGATTCTTCTCGATACCGGCGGTGAATACAAATTTGTTGCCGGGCAGTTTGCGACTCTCGGTGTGCAGACTTCGCAAAAGCTCGTCGAACGCGCCTACTCCATAGTTTCATCTCCCTACGAACACCAAATGGAACTCTTCATCGAGCTTGTTCCCGCAGGCGAACTCACGCCGCTGCTGCACGCTCTCCAGGTTGGCGATGAAGTTTCTCTGCGCAAGATCGCCAAGGGCCGCTTCACGCTGGATCTAAAGAGCGGCCACAAAAACCATCTATTGCTTAGTACGGTCACCGGCGTGGCTCCGTACATCTCCTACCTCCGCACACTCTATAAGGATTGGATCGACAAGAATTTCCCCGCCGATATTCATCTGTATCTGATTAACGCTGCCAGCCGCTCCTGGGAATTCGGCTATCATCAAGAACTCGATCAGTTGGCCTCGAAAGTTCCCTGGCTCACATACGTTCCCACCGTGAGCCGTCCGTATGAAGACACCGCATGGCGCGGTGAAACCGGCCGCGTGGAAGACATCATCCGCAAATACACCGACCTCTGGAAACTAACCGGCGCTGACACCACCGGCTACCTCTGCGGTAATCCTCAAATGATTGAACACGGGAAGGGTATTCTGCTCCGGCGCGGATTCGACAAGCTTTCGTTAAGAGAAGAGGTCTACTGGATTCCGCCGAAAACTCTCCGCCGCTGACAGCCGCGCAAGGGGCCTTGCAGCGTCCGCCAGCGGGGAGATTCCGTCGCGTCTCTCTCTAAGTCGAGGGGTCCGCAGCGGCAAGCTGTTCAATCGTGCTGGAAATCGCGCGTATGGGCGTGGAAACGTGCACCGTATCGTCATGATCTTCCACATCCACCACGATCGACCCGCCCTCTTTCGTCACGCGAACGTGTTGGCCTTCTTCCTTCACTTCCACCAGCGTCACGTCATCGGTGTCGCGCAATTGCTCCAGCGCTGCGCGAATCGTCGGCAGCCACGGTTTGATCTCAGCGGCGGCATGCGACAAGTCCCTTCGCGGCGCGAAGTGCATCCCGATCGGCACCAGCATCGCCGGAGCGATCACGTACACGTGATGCACTTCCGGCGCCCGCTCCACAACTTTCACCTCGATCATTCCTTCGCTGCAAAGCAATCCCACGCCCGCCACCGCCGTTCCCACAATTCCTAGCGCAATTTTTCCGAGCAGAATCACAAATCACCTCCGCCGAAATCTCGGCCGGTTACTCCTGGCTCCCTTTCGAATCCACCCAAATCCGAATATGCTGCGACGCATCCTCCACGGTCACCAGCAAAGCATCGCCCGCATCGCTAAGCGCGCGAATCGCCGCGGACACATCCAGCTCGTTGTCCTTCGCGGTCGAAAGCAACGCATCCACCACCTTCATCGGAATCGTGATATCAACTTTCTGCCCGCCCTTCGACGCGTCCCGAACGTGTACCACCAAATTTCCGTTCGACTTCGCCACCCGAACGTCTTGATCTTTTTCTTTCACCGTCACGAACTCATTGTCCGGCGCCGTGCGCACCGCATCCAACAGCGCGCGAATGTCCACATCGTCCATATCCGCATGCCCGATCTTCACATGCCCGTTGTGCATCTCGCCCTTGTTGATCGTCGGCAAAATCTTTTCCGCCATCGAAAGCGGCACGTTCACGTTCACGCTCTCGCCCTTCGACGCGTCCTCCACCTTCACATGAAGGTACCGCTCGGTCGGCGTCGCCATAGCGGCCGGCGCAGTCACCGCGAGCGCTGCCAGCGCGGTTACCGCCAGCCCTGCCAAAACACAAATCATCCCGAGCCCGCAAAGTCGTTTTCTCATTTTGGGGAAGCCTCCGTTGCTCTTCCTGCCTCTATGTACGGAGCCACCCCCACAAATGTTCCCCATTTCAAAAAATAGAGAGGAGGCGGAATTCAAGGTCGGCCGCCCCGCGACTCAGACAACTGTCGTCCCGCCTGCCCCGACATTCAGACGACAGTCATCCCGCTCTGCCGGAACGATGGAGCGAAGCCTCGAGCCTTTTGCTCGCCGCTGGTTCTTCGTAGTGTGTGACCCAGTCTTAAAAAAAAACACTCAAAAACTGTCATCCCGAGCGAAGTCCCGCGCGCTTTTTCTTGCCTCCGGGTTTTGGAGGCGCGGGACAACGGGGCCGCCCAGGTCGACGGTTAGTCGAGCCTGGGGAAGAGTCTACGAAGTAGACGGAACATGTTCGAGGGATCTGTTCTGGTTTAGATTAAACTTCTCGGCAGGATTATTGCCGCGCACGGATTTGTGCGCCCACTACCTCTGAAGCTTAAAATAAACAACCGCCAGCGGTGGCACCCGAATCTTCAACGAAAACGGTCGCCCGTTCCACGGAACGGGTTCCGCAGTAACCCCGCCTTCATTCCCGTTCCCGCTGCCTTCGTAATATTGCGAATCAGTGTTGAGTATCTCGCGATAAAAGCCTTCTTCCGGCACCCCCACGCGATAATTCTCGCGCACCACGGGAGTAAAATTGCAAACCGCCACTACGAAGTTGCTCTTATCCCGTGCGCGCCGTAAAAACGAAAGAATGCTAGCCGCGCTGTCATCCGCATCTACCCATTCAAATCCCGGCCACTCAAAATCCACTTCATGCAGCGCCGCTTCCGTCTTATGCAAACGGTTCAAATCCTCCACCAGCCTCTGCACTCCGCGATGCGGCGGCGATCCCTCCAGCCGCCAATCTATAGACGCCGTCTCCGACCATTCATTCCGCTGCGCCAGCTCGCATCCCATGAACAAAAGTTTTTTCCCCGGGTGAGCGTACAAATATCCGTACAAAAGCCGCAAGTTCGCAAATTTTTGCCAGTCGTCTCCCGGCATTTTTTCCAGCAGCGAACGCTTGCCGTGCACCACTTCATCGTGCGAGAGCGGCAGCACGAAATTCTCGTTGAACGCGTAAATCATCGAAAATGTTAGCTCGTTGTGATGATGCTGCCGGTGAATCGGATCCAGCGCAAAATAACGCAGCGTGTCGTTCATCCATCCCATGTTCCATTTCAAATCGAAACCCAGCCCGCCGTCATACGTAGGCCGCGACACCGCCGGCCACGACGTGGACTCCTCCGCGATCATCAACGCCCCAGGATTCCGCTTATGCACCACTTCGTTTAGCCGCTTCAAAAAATCAATCGCTTCCAGATTCTCACGCCCGCCGTACGGATTCGGTAACCACTCGCCCGGCTTGCGCGAGTAATCCAGATAAAGCATCGAAGCCACCGCATCCACGCGCATTCCGTCGATGTGATACTTGTCCATCCAGAAAAGCGCATTCGATATCAAATAATTTTGAACTTCGTTGCGCCCGTAATTAAAAACCAGCGTGCCCCAATCCGGATGCGCTCCGCGACGCGGATCCGCATGTTCATAAAGGTGCGTGCCGTCAAAAAAACTCAGCCCGTGGGCGTCCCGCGGAAAATGCGCAGGCGTCCAGTCCAGAAACACGCCGATTCCTTCTTGATGGCAGCGATCCACGAAATACATAAAATCCGTCGGCGAACCATATCGCCGCGTCACCGCGTAGTATCCAACCGTCTGATATCCCCACGATCCGTCGAACGGATGCTCCATGATCGGCAGCAGCTCCACATGCGTGTAGCCCAGCCGCTTGATGTAGGGAATCAGCTCCTCCGCAAGCTCGCGATAGGTGAGCCAACGGTCTCCTTCAGAAGTTTTGCGTCGCCACGAACCCGCGTGCAGCTCGTACACCGTCATCGGCGAATGTTGCCAGTCTCGCGCCGCGCGCTCCGCCATCCACGCCGCATCTTTCCACGTGTAATTATCAATATTCACAACCACCGACGCGCTCTTCGGCCGCAGCTCTGCCGCAAACCCGTACGGATCGGATTTCAGCCGCACAAAATTCCCGTAGCGCGAACGTATCTCGAACTTATAAAGCGCGCCTTCGTCCAACCCGGGAATAAAAAGTTCCCACAGCCCGCTAGCTCCGCGATTCCGCATGGTGTGAACGCGCCCGTCCCAGAAATTGAAATCGCCCACCACGCTTACGCGCTGCGCGTTCGGCGCCCACACCGCGAAATGCACGCCTCGCACGCCGTTAATTTCCCGCACGTGCGCGCCTTGCTTTTCATATTTCAGGTAATGCGTGCCTTCGCCCGAAAGATACAAATCGTAGTCCGTAAGCAGCGGAGGGAACGCGTAAGGGTCGTACCCCTCCCAAGTATTTCCGTCCGCAAAACGAAATTGCACCCGGTACGCAGTGGGAAAGGGCAGTCGAGCCTCATTTGAAATAACGGCTGCAGGGACGCCGGATGTTTCGCCTCCGCCCGAAGCGCTGGCAGATCGTGTTGGTAGTGTTTCAGCTCCCCGCGAATCTGCTTCACTCGCAGGCGGTGCCCCGCGATCGCGCAAACCAGTGGTGCCCGCGCTCGACTCCGTTCTTGTTTCCCCCGAAGCCCCGGCAGATCGTGTTGGCGGTGTGTCGGCTCCCCGCGAATCCGCTTCAGTCAAACTCGCCACCGCTTCAAACACGCCGCCCGCATGAATCTCCGTCATCGCCTGAGCAGGACTTCCTCGCCACAATATGCTGGCTTCCGTCGCGCCAGGCCGAAACGCGCGAACCACCAGCACACGTTTCCCATCGCGCTCTGCCCAGTGCGGCCCCAGAATCAGCGACGCATCAGAATCCTCGCCCCGCACGATCCGAGCGATCTCTTCGCGGAAGCTCGCTGTCGAAGACACTATGCCGTCGCGGCTATCCTTTTCCGCTCCGCCGCCCGCGGCGACGTTCGGCCGTTTGTCTTTTTTCTCGATGCTGTCAGCCTGTTTGTCTTTTTGCTCGGCGTTCTGAGCTTCTTTGTTTTTTTGCTCGACGTTCTGAGCTTGTTTTTCTTTTTCGTCCATGCAGTCGCGAGTCCCGCCCGTCGCCACCTTTTTTAATTTCGTTGCCGTCTCGTGCGCTACGCTATCGTGCTCACCATCTTACCGGAGCGCACCCCTTGCTCCAACCTCGCAGGCGAACGAACACAGCATCGACCTCGCCCTTGCGCGCAAATAAATCGCGAACAAGAAGCCCGGGGAAGTGACATCCCGTGGGGTAGCATGCCGAGTTTACCGGCAGTATCGCAGTTTCACTTCTGGCAAACTAAATACGGAGAGAACCACATGAACACGTCGGAAATTGACTCGATAATTCTTTCAGCGGTTGGAGAACACTGGACAAAGATTGCTATGGTGATTGCCAGAGTTGCAGACACTGTGAGCCACGACCTGCCGCCAGGAGACGAGGGTTACGAAGTAATTTCTCGACGTATTGAAGCTCTTGTTCATGATGGCCGTTTGCTAGCGCAGGGCGATACCAAAAACTGGCGCTTTAGCGAAATTCGCCTAAAGCCAAACTGAGTATCTACCAAGAATGCTGGCCACTTTGGGAACTATGAACAACTTTCCGGTCATCCGACTTATCATGACTTTGGCCCAAGAGACGTGAAATAGTGCTAACTTTCGACATACAATCCGCAGCCAAAGGTTCACATGAACACCAACGAGGCAAAGGATTTTCTCGCCGAGCAGGCTGCTCAACAAGCGGCTCTTGACCATACTCCGCTTTCCGACCTCGAAAGGCGGATGATGTATTTCACCGAAAGTGATCCAGCCTCCTGCGGTGACCCTTTCAGCCTTAACGATGAGTTCGAGGAAAAATACGATACGGCAGCATACGAAGCGAAAATGTCGCGACTTCTCCATCATGCTTACAAACGCTTGAAAGCTGAAAATCCGACAGGAAAGCTACAGTGGGACGAAGCCATTTCTACGCTTGAAAGGGCGACCATTACGTTCTGCTGCTGTGGGGACGACATCTACCGACAGACCCTCGGAAGGGTGATCCGGGAATTAAGGTGGTCAAGTATGGCGGTGCGTTCGTAGCAGGTTGTTTTCTTTTGGTAATATTGGCCGAAGATCGCCGTGTTCCGCCCTGGGTCCTAGAATCCGTTGGCGTTTTGCTCTTTTTTCTTCTTCTCTTAACAATGTTCTTTTTGGCGCAGCAAGCATACCGGGCATTGCGCCGCCACAAGTCAGCTTAGACTCACTACTTCAGCTTTCATCCGCTGGACTTCCCCCAAATTCCTAGATACGCTACCGGGCACCCGGGGCGCACAGCGGGGACAATCCACGAAGGAGTTCCATCATGCGAAAATTTTCTCGCTCCATTTTCATTCTACTCGCGCTGTCGCTTTTTTCCGGTGCAAGCGCCGTCCGCGCCCAAGACGCCGCGAAAAAAACAAAACCCCCCAGCGAAGCCGTCCTCGAAGCCTGGAACGACGTTGGCAACCGCCTCATCACCATGGCCCAGGACTGGCCCGAAGATAAATACACTTACAAACTCACTCCCAACGTCCGTTCTTTCCAGGAAGTCCTCTTGCACATCGCCGGCTCGAATTATGATTTCTTAAATCAGACCAGCGGCTCAAAATTGGGCGAAGCCTCCAACGATCCCTCCGTCACGAATTACAAAACTAAAGCCGCCACCGTCGACTATCTCAAGAAATCCATCACCGACGGCGCCGCCCTGATCCAAAAAGAAGGCGACGCCGGCATCCTCAAGCATCTCGATTACTGGATCGGTTACGCCGAACACATGGGCGAACATTACGGCTTGCTGGTCGCTTACTACCGCGCCACCGGCCAGATCCCGCCCGAATCGCGCCCAAAAAAATGACGACCCGAAGAGGGTCGTCATCCCGAGCGGTTTTCGCGAGGGATCTGTTCTGTAGCTAGGGTCTACCTCGGAGTCAACGTCATCCTGAGGCCGGCGTTTTCTGCCGGCCGAAGGATCTGCTTTTGAATTGATCGCTGTGATTGCCGGTCGAAGCCTGCCGGCAGGCAGGGATCTGCTTTGCTCCGACAAAGGACCGAGCGGTTTTCGCGAGGGATCTGTTCTGTAACCAGGGTCTACCTCGGAGTCAACGTCATCCCGAGCCAGCCCCTTCTGTCGGCCGAAGGATCCGCCTCTGAATTGTGAGTAGCGCCGGCATCTTGTCGGCGAAGTGGCCTCACCCCGCCGGTTAGCGAGAGATTTGCTTATGAATTGCTCTCTGTGATTGCCGGCCGAAGCTTGCCCGCCGGACGCAGCCCTACGCCGGCTTCGCGGCCCACGCGCATTTGCCTGTACTCAGCCGCTGTCGTACAATGCACGCCCTGTGCCAGATCCTTCCTCCAATGTAGGCCGTACCATCTCTCATTACAGCGTGCTCGAAAAATTGGGCGGCGGAGGCATGGGTGTGGTTTATAAAGCCAAAGACACGCGCCTGGGCCGCAATGTAGCGCTGAAATTTCTCCCCGACGATATTTCGCACGACCCTCAGGCCATCGAGCGGTTCCGCCGCGAAGCTCGCGCTGCCTCCGCGCTCAATCATGCCAACATCTGCACCATTCACGATATCGGAGAATTCGAAGGCCGCCCGTTTATCGCGATGGAATTGCTTGAGGGCAAAACTCTCAAACACCGTATCGAAGGTAAGCCCATCGAAATATCAGAACTTCTCGAGATCGGCATTCAGATCGCCAACGGTCTCGATGCAGCGCACTTGAAGGGAATCGTCCACCGCGACATCAAGCCTGCGAATATTTTTCTCGTAGAACGCGGTCAGGCGAAAATTCTGGATTTTGGTCTGGCAAAGCTAACTTCTGTGCACCATCACGCCGCCGAATCAGTAGGCGCATCCGCGATGCGCACCGCCGCGGTGAATGTTCTTCACGAAGAGCACCTCACCAGCCCCGGCAGCTCAATGGGCACCGTCGCATACATGTCGCCGGAACAAGCGCGCGGCGAAGATTTGGACGCCCGCTCCGACTTGTTTTCCCTCGGCGTGGTGCTTTACGAAATGGCAACCGGTTCAGTTCCATTTCCCGGCGCAACCACCGCAGTCATCTATGACGGAATCCTGCATTCCACGCCCGCCCCTGCCAAGAAACTCAATCCGCGCTTGCCCTCTGGGATAGATGTTGTCCTAAGCAAAACCCTCGAGAAAGACCCCGACCTGCGCTGCCAGACCGCTGCCGAACTCCGCGCCGATCTGAAGCGGCTTCAGCGGGACGTCGAATCCAGCCGCCGGCCTGCCGCTGAGAAGGGCGTTGCGAGCATCGAGGCGCACCCTGCCGCAGCCAAACAAAAATCCGTCGCCGTGCTCTACTTTGAAAATCAGAGCGGCGCGAAAGAGGACGAATACTTCCGCGACGGCATTACCGAAGATATCGTCACGGAACTTTCCAAGATCGCCCAACTCGAGACTTTTCCGCGTTCGGAGATGCTCGCGTTCCGCGACAAGCCGGTCACCGCGCAACAGGTGAGCCAGCAGCTCGGCGCCGGCTACGTGCTGGAAGGTTCCATCCGCCGCGCGGGCAATCGCGTGCGCATCACCGCACAGTTGGTGGAAGCGTCCACCAGGCATCCGGTCTGGGCCGAGCGTTACGACCGCCAACTCGAAGATGTCTTCGCCATTCAGGAGGAAATTGCCCGAAGCATCGCCCAAGCTCTGCGCATCACGTTGACGCCGCAGGAAGAAAAAACCATCTCGCGCAAGCCCACGGAAAATCCGCTGGCCTACGATTATTTTCTGCGCGGCCGCGGTTACGCCAGGCGACTGGACCTGGATTTCTCTCTGCAGATGTTCGAACACGCCATCAAGCTGGACCCGAATTTCGCTCTCGCGCATGCCGGACTAGCCACAGCTTGCGGGATGATCTATCAGTTTCGCGAAGAAAATTCACGCTGGATTGAAAAGGGTCTGGCCGCTTGCGATCGTGCCACAGCGCTCGAACCCGGCCTTGCCGAGGTGCTGGCCGCTCGCGCCTGGATTCTCTCCGGCCAGAAAAGATATGACGACGCTATTCAATTCGCGCAGCGCGCCATTGAGTGCAAGTCGGACTGCGAAGGTGCCTACACCGTCCTGGCTCGAACCTATTTTTCCTCCGGCCGGTTTCAAGAAGTTGCAGACATTGTCGATCGCGCCCTGCAAGCCAACGGAGACGACTACAACGTTTACATTCCGATCACGAATGCTCTGAAATCGCTGGGTAGAGAGGAGCAAGCGAGGATGCTGCTGGATCGTGGAATCCTTGCGCTCGAAAAACAGCTCGATTCGGTTCCTGAAGATGTTCGCGCGCGCATGCTGCTGGCCGGCTACTATGCCGCGACGGGCAGGAGCGAAGAATCCGTACGGCAATTGCAAACCGCGGTCGCTTTGCGGCCTCGTGATTCGAACGTCCTTTATAATGCCGCCTGCACTTACGCTCTGCTCCTGCAGCCCCGCGAAGCTCTCGACATGCTTAAGTCTGCAAAAGAAGCGGGCTGGGCCAACCTCGATTGGGCCAAACGCGATCCGGATTTGATTTCCTTGCGCGAAGACCCGCTATTCCAACAACTCTGCCAGGCCACCCCCAAGCCCTGATCAGCGCGTTCCACTACCTCTTTCACCGCGTTCAACAAAAACAAAATTGGCTGCGCCGAATGCGGCCGCCGGGCGTTTGACCCAAAACAGGGTACCCGCTTCGCTGCAAATAACTGTCCACCGCATCTGTTTCACGTTCACGCAATGGATGTCGGGAAGGGAGGGGAACATCCCCTCCGTAAAAGAAATTCCAATTCGTTTCTCTACCGCTTGCGCAGCTTCACCCGCGCAAGCCTTCGCTTTGCAGATTGCGTCTGCCCGCCGGGCCTGCCTGCCGGAGGCAAGATTCGCCTCGCCTTGAGTACCGCCGGCATCTTGCCGGCGAAGTTGCCTGCTTTTTCCTTTTTTCCCGCCTCTACGCCGACGCCCCGCGCACCTCAATCGCGTCCGCCACTTCATACAAATGAAAATCCACCTTCGCAATCTCAAAAAATGGTTTCATGTGCTTCTGCGCTTCCGGACTATTCATCATCGCTTCCCAATCTTCCTTGCTTTTCCACTGCGCATAATTAATGACCCGCACTCCATCCAGACTCTTGTGAATGCTCGCCGACACAAACCCGGGAATATGTTTCATGGCCTTCTCCGTCGCCTCCACCAACATATCCACCACCTTCTGCTGATTCCCCGGTTCCACCGTAAACACATTGATCAACGTAGCCACTTTGTTGTCCTTCGAAATCGTCGGCATAATCCCTCCTGTCGTCCCGTCTTGTTCCGTCCGCTGCCCAATCAGATTCGACACCCCGCCGAAAGTTTCGCTTCCTTTTGCTTACACTGAGGTCGAGGTCCCGATCGAACGCTCGCGCGATTTATTTTCTTAGCTCGTCGCCCGTACCGCGCTTCTGATGTAAACTCCTGGCCACGGACATCCCATCAACGGCCAGGCTCGAAAATGCATACGCTAGTGCGACGATACGCGCTACGATAATCGACAAATCAGGAGAAAACCATGCGAAGAATCTTAGCGAATTTTGCACTCGCGGCATTCGTCGCTATCCTCGCCGCCCTTGCTCTTCCACGCTCCGCGCGAGCCCAGGATGATGCGGCCAAGACTTTCAAGGCCAAGTGCGTACTCTGCCATGCTGACGATGGCAGCGGTAGTTCGCCCACCGGAAAGGCCTTGAAAGCGAAGGACCTCAGGTCTGACGAAGTCCAGAAAAAATCCGACGCAGAGTTGACCGCGACGATTACCAAGGGTCAAGGGAAGATGCCCGCTTTCGGTTCGAAATTGTCACCGGACATGATCAAATCCCTGGTCGCCTACATTCGCGCAATGGCAAAAAAATAAACCTGCTTTGCGAATTGCCACGCGCTGAAAGGTCTTGATGATAACAAGCGCCGATAACTCCGGGCCCAGTTCTGAAAAGCGGCGATCGTTTCTGGGAGCTTTGCTCGCCTTGGGATCTTTCTGCGTCGGCGCTCTGCTGGCTGTGCCGTTAATTCGCTTCACACTATTTCCTCTGATCCGCCGCACTACTCAACTCAAAGGTGCGCTGGTCGGGCCGGTCAGCGATTTCTCATCGCTCAGCGAACCTGTGGCGCGAACCATTCAGATCGAACAAGTGGACGGTTGGCGCAAAGCCGTCTCCGAGAAGACGGTTTACGTAACAAAAGGTGATGGAGCAGCGCCGCGCGTGCTCTCCTCCGTATGTCCGCACCTCGGTTGCACGGTGCCCTGGGTCGCCGCCAAAAACGAATTTATCTGCCCGTGTCACGGCGCCACCTTTTCTCCGGACGGAAAGCGTGTCAGCGGCCCCTCTCTCCGTGGCATGGACGAACTCGAATCTCAAGTCCAGGATGGCCAACTCATCGTGCGCTTTCAGTATTTCCGCCAGCTCGTTGCGGACAAAGAAGTCATCGGCTAAAGGTTTCGCAGATTATGGCTTCCACTGACGACCGGGATACTCCTCCACAAAATATCGAACCTGGTTTTCTCGGATGGCTGAATCGCCGCACCGGCCTCGACACTCTGCTCCGCACCGCGCTCTACGAACCCATTCCCGGCGGCGCTCGCCTCGCTTACATATTCGGCTCCGGCCTGTTGTTCATTTTTATTTCCCAAATCATCACCGGAGTTTTCCTCGCGCTCTATTACGTTCCCTCCGCCGACCACGCGCACACCACCGTCGCTTACATCACAAAAAGCGTCACCGCCGGTTCTTTCCTTCGCAGTCTCCACTTTTACGGCGCCAGCGCGATGGTTGTCGTCCTGCTGCTCCACCTCTCGCAGACCTACATCTACGGCGCCTACAAAGGTCGCCGCGAATTGCTGTGGCTCTCCGGCTGCGTTCTCTTCGGACTCGTCCTCGCCATGGCCTTCACCGGCTACTTGCTCCCCTGGGACCAGCGCGCCTACTTCGCCACTGCCGTGGGAACCAACGCTGTCAGCGAAGTTCCGCTCGTAGGTGAAAGTTTGAAGCGTTTGATTCGCGGCGGCACCGACATGGGCACGCTCACCATCTCGCGCTTCTTCGTCGCTCACGTTTTCCTGATTCCGGCCTGCATTTTTATTTTGGTTGCGTCGCACATTTTTCTTTTTCGCAACGCCGGAGCCGCCGGACCATTCACCGAAGACCCATATCATCCCAAACAAAAACCCGAACTTTTTTATCCGCGCCAGGTGCTGATGGATCTCTCTCTCACCGCGCTACTGATTATCGGCCTCGGACTGCTTTCTTTTTTCGTTCCCACCACGCTGGGCCCCGCCGCCAATCCTGCTGATCCGCAATATATTCCGCGCCCCGAATGGTATTACCTGCCCATTTTTCAGTGGCTGAAATACTGGCACGGCGCGGCTTCAGTGGTTGGCATCCTCGTTATTCCAACAATTTTGGTTCTAGCCGTGATCGCGCTTCCTTTTCTCGACCGCAGCATCGAACGCCGCCCCTGGAAACGCCCGGTAGCCATGGGCGCCTATGCCTTCGTCATGTTCACGTTGGTGGGATTGGGCCTTCGCAGTGAGTATCTCGATAAGCACGACCCCTCGGTCGCCCAACAACTCACCAAGCAGGACCAGGAAGAAAAAGAGTACATGCGCAAACCGTTCGAGCCCGAGCTTTCTTCCGCATCGCTCGCCGCCGCGAACGTCGCTCTCGCCGATCCGCTTGCAGCAAAGGGCAAGACCATCTTCGAAGCCCAATCCTGCAACGCCTGTCACGGCGACGGCGGTATCGGCACCGCCGCAGCCCCCGCTCTAATCGGCGTAGGCGCAAAGTTCTCCCCAGATCAGCTCGCCAATCTCTTGCACCACCCCACCGCAAAGATGACCGCAGGCGGCATGCCCGCCGTAGATCTGCCCGATCCCGACTTGAAAGCCCTAATCGCCTACCTCCAAAGTCTAAAGTGACGACCCGACGAGGGTCGTCATCCCGAGGCCGGCGTCTTCCGCCGAACGTGCGCTTGCCCCGAGGTGGCCTGGTCCCCTAAAGCGCATCCATTTCAAGGGAGCAACACTAAGTCACCGTAGCACTAATTACCCCAGTGGTATAATCCGGCTGGCGCGGATCAAAAGAAAACCTTCACAGATCATGATGGAGGATCACGTTGTCGAATCCCCAACTTAAATTGAAAAAATCATCCCCGGAGAGATTGCGATCGCTCGGCCTGGATGAGTCGTGGCTGCAAAATGAGATTGCCCGCGACACTTCGCTGCTCAACCTCGGGGAACTGGAGCTGCTAAAGAAAGAGAAAATACAATCTGCTGGAGGCCGAATCGATTTTCTGATGGCGGACCGCGAGGGCGAAACGAGATACGAGATCGAGGTTATGCTTGGTGACGTTGACGAGAGCCACATCATTCGCACAATTGAATACTGGGACGTGGAGCGCCAAAGATATCCAGACCTCGCTCATTATGCCGTCATCGTCGCGGAAAAGATCACTGCCCGTTTTTTCAACGTTATCCGCCTACTCAACCGTGCGGTGCCCATAATTGCCATTCAGTTGAGTGCTTTTCGAATTGGCGACGAGGTTGTGAATCAGTTCATCCGGGTACTTGATGCGCCTGAACCTCCAAATCCAGAAGACGAAGAAGTTGCGGAACCGGCAGATCGTGCATACTGGGAAAAGAAATCTAGTCCTGAATCATTGGCCATAGTTGACGCTATAAAGGGGCTCGTTTCTACTACAAAAGAAGAATCCAGAATTACGTATAACAAACATCATACTGCTCTCCGAACGAGTGGTTACAACTTCGCTTGGATGCACCCCCGTAAAGCTGCATATTGTCACGTGGAAGTAAGGGTCGGAGCCGAAAAGCGCTCGGAGATTATTGATCGGCTAGACAAAGATGGTATCGAAGCAAGTAATCGCGGTCGCAGCAGAATTGCCCTCCCTATTAGCATGAAGGACATCAAAGAACACAACGGCGCAATAACCGATGTGTTTCGCGTCGCTGAAGAACTCTCGCAAAGATAGTCGGATAGTCCTTAATACGTCGACCACAATAGGGTCGTGATGTCTGAAGGTTAGGGAAGTCTGCATCCAGTAACGGCACAGACCGCGGCCACGAAGGCTTCCAGAATCTGTCGATCTGGCAGGTCCGAGAATATAGGGAAGTCGGTCGGGTTCCCGCCTATACCGGGCTTCGAACGATCTATCCGTACTACATTTAAGTATCTACCCGTGCCGGCCCAGTCGCTCTCGTCGGTCTTGCGTTGTATCCACGCACGCTTGTACCCTGCGTGGCCTTCGGCCTGCGGCCATTCAATGTATGGCTGATCTTTACTATCAATTTGTATCTCAATCACGTTGAGTCTCCCGGTTACGGCGCAGCGTCTGCTTTTCAATTAGCGTTTCCGTAACATACCGGCGATGTTATCCTTTCCGTCAGTTTCCGCATCATTTTTTTTACAATAGAACCGATGACATCGCTGATGTAATTTCGAGGATCTAATAAATGGATGCAATAAACGGAAGAATCGAACTATTCAATGCGCAGGGAGGGTTGGTCCCAAGACTTCGGATAACCGTTGAGCTCACCAATAAGGGGGACTATGCGATCGACTTGGTGAGCATGCTCTCGCGAACTTTTGTGAATTTTAGCGAGAATGACCGGCCGCAAGATATGAGTATGGGAGAATACCTGAATGAAGCGTACTTAGACTCGAATCTGACGTTCACGATGACCACCACGGCTCCTACACCTTTGAATCTATTACTCCCATTAGACTTCGACCTACTCGGCGGAATTGAGGAGCGACGACGTGGCCGGGATGTCGTAATAAATCTTGGACTAAGAGTGATCGGGCGCGAAAGACTCTCGGATGGCCAACCTGGCACACGCACCCCCGCCATTGATGTCGCCGACTCTCGTACCTCATCGACCTATCTAACTGGAGTGATAGCGAAATCAACATGGGAGGAATTTCTCAAGCAGTGGAAATACCCATCAGGAGTGGGAGACCCCGCTAAACGCATTGCAGAAGCGCTCGAAGGAGCACGAGAGGCACGTCGTCAAGCCGAAGAGGCCGCGAATGCGGCTAAGAGTGCGTCCGAACTGACCGCTGTAATCGGTCTAGCCGACGCTTATTCAAAAGAGGCGTCGGTATTGTGGCGGCGCTCTGTCGGGTGGTTAATAATTTCGCTGCTCGTAGCTTGTCTCGGAGCCTTCGTGATGTACCGATTTGTTTCGGAAAGCCTGGATGCCAAATTTTCGTTGCCAGAAGCCACTGTTCGTGCCGTCGTGATTGCGGCGATTTTTGGTGTTTTTACGCTTTGCTTGCGCATTTTCGAAGCTTATTGCCATCTTGAAGTAGTCAACCGCCATCGAGTAAATATCGGTCGAACCTTCGAGGCGTTTAAGGCGGCCCAGCCGACGGAACGCGCTAAAGAGATAATGTCCGCAATTACTGCGGATAACCTTCTGGCGTTTGGCAAGAGCGGATTCGGCGGCAAGGACAGCCCAAATCAAGGACCCCTGGCCGGTGCGAGTGAGCTAATCAATTCGATTCTCGAGAAGCAACCCCGCCCATGACTTTTTCGTCCTCGGAACAGACGACACATTTCAAAATCGCGATAAGATGCGAGCCTCGTATCCCTCCCATTACTTGGGTGCTTATTCCGGCCGATTTCTCCTCTCATTCCCAAAACGGAACTGCCTCGCAAAAATATTTCACGCACACAGCCTCCCACTCCTTGAAATCGCTCCAAAACCGTGCTACAAAAAGCTTCACCCAAATAACCTAATAATATTTTTGTGCCCCGACAAAGGGGCCGGAGCGGAAGTCCGCTCGTGGGAGGCTAGGTGCCGGCAGCTTGCAGAAGGGAACGGACGATCGCGCGACGCTCGCATCTGCCTCGCCGCACATCCACCCGCAAACCGGGGTCATGCCCTCACAGGTTTGCCCAAACCGCTCACCAAAGCGAGCCAGTTGTCACTTCAAAATATGCAAGTGGGCGCCCACTTCTAACCGGCACTGCACCACAAACAGAATTCGTCCTAACTCACTCAAAACAAACGATAGAAAAATTTCTAACCGGCGCTAGAACACACATTAGGATTTTCAGCTTTTGGACATTCACTACCCAAATTCCAAGCCAGTTGATACAACGCCGCCGGTACCGGATTTATCCAAGCAGATCAAACCGCCGCCGCAATCCATACCAAATTCCCAAAACGGTTTCTCCCAAAAACTCGACCGTCAGCCTATTCCTTTCGCGCCTGCCCGCCGAGGCGGGCCGGTTCACCGGCGCGAGTCTTCGCTTCTCCACTCGTCCGGCAATCAAAGTCCTCGTCTCCGCCGAATTTCTATCCGGTTCTGCCCAAAATATAGAAAACGACGTAACTTACTCAAAACAAACAACAGAAAAATTTCTACCCGGGGCCACAACCACACGCAGCGCACTCAGTAATCCGCACTATTCCCACCGAAAAAGTGTCGCGTTTCGTCCCGACGTGGTTCCACTTCTAACCGAAAGTGACCCACAAACAGAATTCGACCTAACTCGCAGAAAACAAACGACGGAAAAATTTCTAACCGAGGCCAGAACACACATTAGCGATTTCGCAAATCAACACTTTTCGACGCGAAAAATGCAATCTTGCATTTCCACCCAATTCGCATATCCTTCCGGCCAATCACATGAGCCACGCGAAGCACATGATCAAAGTCAGGCATGTGACCCGAGCCAGCCACACGCAACGTTTGATACTCTTTCTCCTGGCCATCGCGCTTCTCACTATGACCGCTCAAACACAAAACCGTACGCAAGGCCGCTCCATGGTTGTATCGCGAGGCGGGATCGTCGCCACGGAAAGTCCGCTGGCATCGCAAGCCGGCGCAATGATCCTGGCCCAGGGCGGCAATGCAGTGGACGCGGCAGTCGCAGCCAACGCCGTAGTCGGCGTCGTCGAACCCATGATGAACGGTATCGGCGGCGACCTCTTCGCCATCGTTTACGAAGCCAAAACCGGCAAGCTTTACGGACTCAACGCCAGCGGCTGGGCGCCCGCAAAACTCTCCATCGAATTCCTCCACGCCAAAGGTCACGACCACATGCCGCAGGAGGGAATCCAGTCCGTCACCGTTCCCGCCACCGTGGAAGGCTGGTCCAAACTTCTCTCGCGCCTCGGAACCAAGAAATTTTCCGAAGTTCTCGCCCCCGCCATTCATTTCGCAAAGGACGGGTTTCCTGTCGCGGAACTGGACGCCGAATATTGGAAGGCCGAAGAAGAAAAGCTAAAAGCCAATCCCAATGCCGCTGCAACCTATCTGATCGACGGTCACACGCCGCGCCTCGGCGAAATATTTCGCAACCCGGACTTGGCGCACTCGCTGGAACAGATCGCCGCCAACGGCCGCGACGAATTTTACAAAGGCGGCGTCGCCAATCGCATCGTAGTCACCTCATCCAAGCTGGGCGGGACAATGTCCGCCGAAGACCTCGCCGATTTCTCGGCCGAATGGGTCGAGCCCATCTCCACCGCCTATCGCGACTGGACCGTGTACGAAATTCCTCCCAACGGGCAGGGAATCGCCGCGCTCGAAATGCTCAATATCATGGACACGTTCCCGTTCGCTCAGTTTCAGAATCCCGCCGACAGAACGCATGTGATGATCGAGGCAAAAAAGCTGGCCTACGCCGACATGCATCGCTACGTCGCCGACCAGAAATTCAGCAAGGTCCCGGTCGCCGGAATGCTCTCAAAAGATTACGCAGCGCGGCGCGCCAAGTTGATCGACATGGCCAAAGCCAATTGCGACGTGAGCCCCGGCGAGCCTGAGTTTTCCACCAAAGGCGACACCATGTACCTCAGCGTCGTCGATGGCGAAGGCAACATGGTTTCGCTGATCCAAAGCAATTACTCCGGCTTCGGTTCAGGAGTAGTTGCGGACGGAACCGGCTTCGCTCTCCAAAACCGCGGCGGCCTCTTCAGCCTCGACCCGAAATCGCCCAACGCGCTCGCCGGACATAAGCGCCCGCTGCACACCATCATTCCCGGTTTCATGACGCGCGGCCAGGAACGCATCGCCTTCGGCATCATGGGCGGATTCAACCAGTCGCAAGCCCACGCGCAATTCGTATCCAACGTCGCCGACCTCGGCATGAATATACAAGCCGCGCTCGAAGCCCCCAGGTTCACCAAATATACCTTCGCCGGTTGCGACGTCATGATGGAAGATCGCTTTCCCTCTGACCTCCGCGCCGCACTCACGCAGCGCGGCCACCAGATCGAACTTCTCGGCAGCTTCTCGCAGAAGGTAGGCGGCGGCCAAGCCGTCCGCCGCGACTTCTCCACCGGCGTAAACTTCGGCGCCTCCGACCCGCGCAAAGACGGCGCCGCCATCCCCGAGCCCCCAAAACTCAAATGACCGTCGCGCGAATTCCGATCACCTTGGCTCCAACGCTACGTCGGTTGTCGGCTCATCAGCGGGCCTCCGTCACTCGACGAATGGCGCTCCGCGGCATGCGCTCGAACCAAGGCGACGTGTCTGCCAGGGTGCGTGCCCTAAGTGTCATAGAATGTGAGCTTTTGGTACTGACGTACCATTGTGACCCACAGCTCCAAACCGTTATAAAGGTAGACCGGGCGAAATGGGCGCCCGAGCGTTCTATTCCGAAACATGTCCAGCAAAATAAAATCGCTGCGCACAGAGCAGTCCGCCGACGTGCGAAACGCGCACGACGCGAGCAGCTTGACGCAAACTCAAAAAACCACGCCGTCGGGAAACGGGAATCACACCTGCGCCTCCAGCGCGAATTCCAGAGAAATAAATTCTCCACTGTTATTTTCGAATAATCCTCAGCCGATGATGATTTACAACCCGGAGACTTTGCTCTTCCTGGATGTAAACGCCGCGGCGCTCCACCAATATGGATACACCCGCGACGAAATCCTAAGCATGCGCCTCACGGACATTCGCCCGGCGGAGGATATCCCCCGGATGCTCGAGGCAATACGCAAGGGCAACGCGGAACTAACATTTCGCGGGCACTGGCGGCACCAGCGCAAGAACGGCGAAGTTTTTGATGTGGAAATCACCACGCATGGGCTTTTCTACGCGGGATGCGATGCGATTTTGATGGCCGCACCGGACGTGAGCGCGCGGCGCGCGGCGGAAGAAAAAATCGCGGAACACGACGCATACATTCACGCGCTGACGGAAAACAATCCGCTGGCAACGGTCGCACTGAATGCTAATGGGCGCGTGCAACTGTGCAATCCCGCATTTGAGAATCTGTTCGGTTACAAGCAGTCTGAAATTGTCGGAACTGAGATCGATCTGCTGCTGGCGCCGGCACGCGAAGCGGGCGAAGCACTGGCTCTGACCAAGCGTGCTTTGAATGGCGAAGTGGTCCGAGCCGAGGGAAAACGCCGCCGCAGCGATGGCTCTATGGTGGATGTACAGATTGTGGGCGTGCCTTTGATGGCGAAGGGAAAACGGATTGGCAGCTTCGCGATGTACGAAGACATCACCGAGAAGCGAAGGGCGGAAGACGCGCAGCACCGTGCGGAAGAGCGGCTGCGGCTTCTGTTTGAGAATGCAGTGGAAGGAATCTTCCAGACTACTCCGCAAGGCCGCATTCTGAGCCTGAATCCTGCGCTCGCGCGAATGTGCGGATACACGGACTGCGCGGAGATGATGCGCGAAATCAAAAACGTTGACCTAGAGTTATACGCCGATCGCGATCTCCGGGAAGAATTCAAGCGCCGCATCGAAGCACAAGGCGTGGTGGAACAGTTTGAATATCAGCTACGGCGAAAAGATGGAGCGAAGATCTGGGTCTCAGAAAACGCGCGCGCGATCCGGAATGCGCGGGGCAAGATAGCCTGCTACGAAGGGACCGTCGAGGACATTACCAGTAAAAAACGCGGGGAACTGGAACGCCAGGTAAATTTCGAAATAATACACGGCGTGAATGCGACCGACAATCTGGATGATTTGCTTCGGCTGATTCACATCGCGCTCAAGCGCGTTCTCTATGCTGAAAATTGTTTCGTCGCGCTCTATGAGCCATCCACCAAAATGTTTCATTTTCCGTTCTTCGCGGATCAATTTGACCTGGCGCCGCCGCCGCAGCAGGTAGGACGAAGCTGCACTGCATATGTCTATCGGCACGAACACGCGATGCTAATTCCGCAAAAAGCCTTCGACAAACTGGCGGAGCAAGGGGAAGTCGAGTTGGTTGGCACACCGTCTCCGTCATGGCTGGGCGTCCCGCTTCGGACGCCGGCGGCAACGATCGGCGTTCTAGTTGTTCAGCATTACGAAGACCAAAACGCATACACGGAACGAGACTTGGAGTTCCTGGCCTCGGTCGGCGGCCAGATCGCCATGGCTATCGAGCGAAAGCGCTCTGAAGAAAAGGTGCGAGAAAGTGAAGCGCGCTTGCGCGTATTGGTGGAACAACTGCCTGCTGTTCTGTGGACGGTGGGAACGGATCTTCGGTTCACATCGGCGCTGGGAGCAGGGCTCACGCGCCTGGGGCTGAAACCAAATCAGATCGTAGGGATGTCCCTGCCGGAATATTTCGACTCTTCGGACCAAAGTTTTACGCCTATTGCAGCCCACCGTCGCGCAATCGCCGGCGAGCCAACTACCTTTCATATCGAATGGAAAGGCGGCTCGTACGCTTGCCACGTGGAACCGCTTCGCGATGCCAGCGGCCAGTTGCAAGGGGCGATCTGCATGGCGCTGGATATAACGGATCGCAAACAGCTAGAAGAGCAGCTTCGCCAGTCGCAGAAGATGGAAGCGGTTGGCCGTTTGGCAGGCGGAATCGCACACGATTTCAACAATCTATTGATGGTGATTCAGGGCTATGCGGATTTGATGGCAGAACGTTTGCCGGAAGGCGATCCATTGCGCCGCAACGCCGAACAAATCCAAACGGCTTCGCAGCGGGCCACTTCGCTCACACGCCAACTTCTTGCTTTTAGCCGCAAACAAATGCTGGCTCCAAAAGTGGTCAGCATGCAAAGCATATTGGGCGATATGGAAAAGATTCTGCGCAGGCTGATCGGTGAAGATATACAGCTGGAAACTTCCTCCGCTCCCGATGTGGGCTTGATCAAAGCGGACCGCAGCCAGATCGAGCAGGTGATCTTGAACCTGGCGGTCAACGCGCGCGATGCTATGCCGCAGGGCGGCCGGCTGACGATAGAGACTGCAAACGTGGAGTTAGATGCTTCTTATGCGCGGCCTCCGGTTGTTCTGTCGCCGGGCAAGTACGTGATGCTCGCGGTGACCGATAACGGTTGCGGCATGGACGCCGAGACGCAAACTCATATTTTCGAGCCGTTTTTCACCACAAAAGAGAAGGGAAAAGGAACAGGACTGGGGTTGGCCACGGTGTACGGCATCGTGAAACAAAGCGGCGGTTATGTTTGGGTGTACAGCGAACCCGGACGCGGGACGAGCTTTAAGATTTACTTGCCGATGGTTGAAACCTCAGAGGAACCTGGACGCGACAGTCGCACGGGCGCGCGGCCGACGCTTCGTGGAACGGAAACGATTCTGCTGGTGGAAGACGAAAAAGGTGTGCGCGAATTAGCGCGTGAGTATCTGGAAATGAGCGGATACACGGTGATCGAGGCCGAAGACGGTCACACGGCTCTGGAACTGGCTTCGATGCACGCGGGAACCATACACCTGCTGATGACAGATGTAGTGATGCCCGGCATCAGCGGGCGCGAACTGGCGGAGCGGGTGAAACGCCTTCGTCCCAAGATCAACGTTCTTTATATGTCCGGATATACGGACCAGGCCGTAGTGCATCACGGAATATTGGACATGGATGCGGTGCTGCTGCAAAAGCCTTTTACCTTGGCAACTCTTTCCTCCAAGCTCCGCGAAATTCTTACAGCTGAAACAGTCGCGTAACGCCCGGGCTGCGCGCGATTGCCGTCAGGCTTTTCTTGCGCAGATTACGCGGTACCACACCGTCGGAATCGCCTCGCTGTAGCTTATTGATACACGTGTCCGCCGGCAAGCAAACCGGTTTTGTAATGGATTTGGTTGTCGGCCAAACCGCGGTGCAACGCACTGATACTAATGAGATTCCCACTGCGGGACTATTCCCGAAATAGGTAGAGTTAGGCGCTGAAGGTGCTGCTGTAAGGACGGTGCAGGAATAAGTCGGAGAACCCGGGGATTCGAAGGAGGGGGTACCATGGAACAAAATTGGCAATTTCAGACAGATGGTCAAAGCACGGTAACAGAAGACGTGATTAGCGACAGACGATTATGGACTGCGGTGCTTGTGTCAGCCGTGGAAGACTGGCGCAACGGAAGTTTGCGAAGGCGGCGCAACGCGCAAGAATTTTTGTTCGACAGCGCTGTGGATTTTGAATCAGTGTGCGCGCGAGCCGGGGTGGAACCAATAAGCTTTCGGGCCAGGCTTCTGAAGATCGGAAACATTATCGACATGCACAGTACGCTGGCTCCCCTTATTCCGCCTGTCGCTGCTTAACACGATTTAACGCGAAAGAAGTGCGAACATCCGAAGTTTTGTAGAGAATTCCAGCAGCACAATGTGATTTTACGACGTACTCGCTTTCGGAAGTGCGTCGTAACATCTACCCGCCAAGAATCCGCGTTCGTAAATATTGAAATAGCGTAGAATTCCCATTCAATCGCTCACTAAACATTGATGACTCCGGCCGTTCGCACCTCCGCTTGCCCCGAGAAAGAACTGCTCGCCTGTTGCGCGCGAACTCGTGTGGATTCAGCGATCGCGCAAAAGATTTCGGAGATCCTGAAGGGCAATCTCGACTGGGACTATATCTTCACGGAGGCGGAAGAAAACTCGGTTACGCCGCTCCTGGGCCGAAATTTGCAAGCTCTCGCTAGTGACACGATTCCGGCGGCGGTACTCGAACGTCTGAAAAACGTTTGCCGCGCCAATACGATCCGCTGCTTGTTTTTGACAGCGGAGCTTACCAAGATACTCGAGCTATTTCGAGCGCGTGGAATTCATGGGATCGCTTACAAGGGACCGGCCTTGGCAGTGCAAGCGTATGGCGACGTGACCTTACGCCAGTTCGAAGACCTGGACGTCATTATTCGCCAGAGCGATCTGCAGAAAGCAAATGAGGCGATGGTTGGCCTTGGGTATCGGCCGCGGTTCGAGTGGATTTTTTCGTCCGATGCGGCATCTTCGCTGGTTCCGGGTGAATACAATTATCGCGACGAAAAAAGGCGCTTGATGGTGGAGCTCCACACGGAATTAACGCTTCGGCATTTTCCGGAAGTCCCCGACCTGGAGGATTTCTCGAAACGTCTGGTACCGGTAAAGCTGAACGACCGGGACGTTCCAACGTTTTCGGTGGAAGATGCGCTGATCGTACTGTCCATCCACGGGGCGAAGGATTTCTGGGAGCGATTTTCATGGATTGCAGACATTTCCGAGCTGGTGCAACGCTATCCGAGCCTGGACTGGGACGTGACTATCCAGCGCGCTGAAGCTTTGGACGCGGAGCGCATGCTTCACACCGGGCTTTTACTCGCGACGCGGCTGTTGGATGCCGGCGTCCCGGACGAAATTCGGCGGAGATTGCAAGCGGACCAGGCCGCAAGTGAGCTGGCCGGCGAGATCTTATCCAGCTTGATGAGCCGGGAATATCGCCCGCTTGATGCGAAGGGCCGATTCAACTTTCGGCGACGCATGCGCAGGGGAAAGCTGGCGGGATTTCGCTACGCTATGCGGCTATCCGTGATTCCGGCCGAAGAAGACTACGAAATGATGCGCTTGCCTGCCAAGTTAGCCCCCCTGTATGTGGCCCTGCGCCCGCTACGGCTCCTGCGAAAGTACGGTTGGAGCAGACGCAACCCCTAAGCGCCAACCGCCCGAGTCCCAAATCAAGTTTCCGTACCGATATTGACAAGTACGAACAGGCTTTGTGTATCAGCGTTGACGCATCCCGCGATAGCAAACGAGACTGGCTATGGGCAGCCCGTGTTTATTGGGCGAATCTACAGTTTGGGGGAGCTGCGCGGATCCTCTCAGATCCCGCAGCTGCGCATGTTACCGCCAGTGCACTTGGGAAAAACGTCCGGATTAGTTCATCCAGTGGAACCGCTGGATAGTTGTGTGCCGCTACAAATATCAATCGGCAGCGTGCCGCTTTCGCTTTTCATTCGAGAAGAAGCGCTGCTCGAACCTGCCAGCAGGCGTTACCGCGAATTTACGCACAACTCCGAAAACGGATTTCCCATTGTCCTGAGAAAAACAGGGAAGCGGACGCAAGAGGACGGGGAATTCTCATATCTGCTCGACGACGCGAGATTAATCCTGCGATCGCAAGACGCTGAGTTTCACGGCGTGCGACACGAATACGCTTTGGACTCGTTGCTGCGCATTTTGCTGACGATGGTGCTGCTGCCGCAGCGTGGCTTTCTTCTGCATGGCGCGACGGTGGTGCGCGATGGGCGCGCATACATATTCTTTGGGCGATCTGGGGCGGGTAAGAGCACGGTCGCTTCGCTGTCTCCGAAGGGCAGCGTACTAACGGACGAGATTTCTTTGCTGCGATATTCAGATGGCTGCTGGCAAGCCCACGGCACACCTTTTTGGGGCGAATTCCGCGCTGCCGGGCAGAACCGTTTAGTTCCGGTGGCAGGTTTGTATTTGCTGAAGCAGGCCGACGACGAACGCGTGGAAACATTGGACGTAAAACAGGCATTACGCGCGCTGCTGCCTTGTGTTTTATTTTTCGCAAACGAAAAGCCGGCGCATGAAACCCTGCTGCGCACGTTGCTAGGGCTGGTTGAACAAATACCGTGCCACCGGTTGTACTTTCGCCGGAACGCGGAATTCTGGAGGGTGGTCGCTGCATGAACGGACAAATAACTAGAAATCCAAAGCTGGCGTGGCGTGAAGTCGACGGTGAGATGGTGATTATCTCGCCGGAAGACAGTCACGTGCACGAGCTGAACGAGACCGCGAGCCTGGTGTGGAAGCACGCGGAAGGCAAAACGCTGGACGAACTGGTGGAAAAAATCTCGGCAGAGTATGAAGTCGCCCGGGAAACAGCCAGAGCTGACCTGGAAGAATTGCTGGCCGCGTTGGGGGAAAAGCAACTGATGTTCGTGTCGCCGGAGGCGAAAGGCTAGCATGCCGAGCACTCCCGTGATGGACGGCTTGATTCGCAGGACGGTGCAACGCCACCTTCCCTGGAGCGTCCATGTGGATCTCACCTACCGTTGCAACGAGCGGTGCATCCACTGCTATCTCGATCACGAAGATCATGGCGAGATGAAAACGGCGGAGATCAAGAACGTAATGAAGCAGCTGGCGGAGTCGGGCACGCTGTTTCTCACCTTGAGCGGCGGCGAGATTTTTCTGCGCGCGGACCTTTTCGAGCTTCTGGAATTTGCGCGATCGCTTCATTTCGATATCAACCTGAAGACGAATGCGCTGCTAATCGATGCCGAACGCGCGCGGAAACTTCGGGAGTTGAGCGTGCGAAAAATTCAAATCAGCATTTACAGCGCCGAGCCGGAAGTTCACGACGCGATCACTAAAGTGCGCGGCTCACTGGAGCGGACGTTAACTGCAATCCGATTCCTTCAGGCGGAAGGGTTGAACGTGAAAATTGCATGTCCGCTGATGAAGCAGAACCTGATGGCTTATCGAAACGTGCAAGCACTTGCGGCCGAGCTTGGAGTGCCTTACGTCCTGGACATGACCATTACTCCCAAAATGGACGGTGACATGGGCCTTCTGCAGTTGCGCAGCTCGACGAAAGAATTATTGCCCATTCTACAGGATATAACGCTAAATCCGCGGGCCTGCTCGACTGACAGCTCCGAAGCTGTGGCTTTTCCCACAGGCAGCGCAACATCCAGCGGGATTGAAAGCCAAGCGTATGACGACATTCCGTGCAGCGCGGGGCATAACAGTTGCTATATCTCGCCGTACGGCGATGTTTTTCCGTGCGTGCAGATGCCGGTCGCGACGGGAAACTTACGGAAGCAATCGTTTGAGGAGATTTGGTTCAGGTCGGCGGAGATGAATCGCGTTCGAGCGGTTCGCGAATCGCAATTGCCGGTTTGTTCGCAGTGTTCGATACGGAAATACTGTGAAAGGTGTCCGGGCCTGGCGCAAATGGAAGGAGGCGATTTGTTGGGCGCTTACGAGCGCGCGTGCGAGCTAGCTGAAATGAATGCGCGGATTGCCGGCGTTCTGAATCCTCTTAGCGCGATGCACGCCCAAAAGTTAAGTACTAAAGTGTGCTCGATTCCGTTGCCGAACGCGGCGACGGAAGCGAGGATCGGCAGTAACTGACCCCAGGGGAATAATGGAAAGAACGAAAAAAAACGCGCAGGCCGATGGAAAGCATGCCAAGAAGAAACGAGCTTACGTGAAGCCGCAATGTGTGTCGGAGCCGATTTACGAAACTCTAGCGCTGGCGTGCGGGAAGTTGGCGGGCCAAGGCGGAGTTTGCAACGCGGCGCCGCGGCGGTCGTGAGCGTCTTTCAAGATTCGGTGAAATCCAGGCGGAGGCAATAGGGCCATGTATAGAGAAGACCCGGTGATCGAATTTCGGCGAAGTCGCTGGCGCCGGTGGAGCGGTTTGGTAGCGATTCTTTTGATCGCTGCGCCCGTGATCGCGCGCGAGACGATCGTGCTGCAGAAATCGGGGACGGACCCGCAGGCTCGCGGCGCGGACGCCACGCTGAAACAAGCGTCCCCGAACAACAACAATGTAGGAAACACTATTTCCGTTGAAAGCAAAACTAATGCGATTCAAAACGCCATTATCGAGTTTGATTTGTCGCGCATTCCAAATGTTGGGATTAAGCAAGCGACGTTGACTTTGCACGTCACTACGCCCCCGGCTGGCAGCGTGACGTATGGTGCGTACAACGTGTCGGATTTTTGGCAGTCAAACACCGTGACTTGGATTACGCGCGTGGCGACAAAAGCCTGGACCACCGCCGGCGGAGACGCTGCGGGCACGGCTACCGGCACTGCCGCTCTAACTGCAGCAAGCACAACGGCCAAGTTCAACATTACGACTGACGTTCAAGGTTGGTACAACGGCAACCCGAATTACGGAACATTGATAAAGGATCAAGCGACAAACGATGGTTTTACAACCGTTTTCGGAGCCAAAGCGGCTAGTAACGCGACTTCGCCGGAACTTGACGTCACCTTCGTGCAGAACGTGACGGGGCTTACGGCAACTCCGGGTAATGGGAGCGTCACTCTGAACTGGACCTTCCCGGCTCTGATCGGTACGCCAGTCGGGGGTGAGACTTATACCGGAGTCGTAATCCTTCGTCGTACCGGTTCTCCTGTGGACAAGAACTCTTTTCCCACGGATACCGTCGTGCCGACTTTGTGTTCGACGCTGGGAACCGGAACGGTGGTGTTCGTGGACGCGACGGGAAAAACAAGTTTCACGGACAATTCGACGAACGATACGTGCGCTTCCCCGGGCGGCGCACCGGCAAACGGCACAACGTATTTCTATAAAGTATTCTTGCGCGACAGTTCAAACTACTATTCGTATCAGCCCATAGCGGCCGGGAGCGGTTCGACCTACACCCGAGAAATTTCGGCAACGCCGGGGGCGACTGTTGCTGCTCAACAGAACACGCAGTGGATTGCAGCGACATTTGCAACGGATCTGGCCAGCCCTTCGCTAATTCCTGGATCGGTTGCTGCTATGGGCTCGCAAACCAATCTCTTGTTTTTTATCAACGCTGTAACTGGCGCCCGGGAGTTTGTACCCATATCACTGGGCGGCTCAATAGCTTCTCGTTCGCCTTTGATCGATGCCGCGTCTTCCTCCACGGGGCAAGATATCGATTATGTGACGGACCAAGACGGGTTAATCTACGCCGTCAACACGGACACCGGTGTGATCGACTGGGTAACGAATCCAGTAACAAGCGGCACTGTGACCCTTCAAGGTGGCCCGGCCGTCCAATTGAAATCCATTGCGGGCGGTACAAATGACCAGGTTTTCTTCGGTACGCGCAATACAACAACGACGACGGGAAACCAAATCTTTGGGTTGAACGGAAATACCGGCGCAAACGCTTCATGGTCGCCCATTACGGGCCCAATCAGCACCACGAACAACGGCCTGCAAAACCTGGACATCATTAATTCGACGCCGCTCGTTGATTACGTTCACAGCGCCGTTTGGGTTACGAGCCGCAGCGCGTGCGGCACTTCACAGCCCAGCCTGTGGGAAATCAATCCAACTACAGGGGCAGTAACGGCAATTGCGAATCTTGGCGACATTGATGCGTCGCCGAGCTTATCGTTCTACAGTGACGTTTTGTTCGTGGCGACGGTCGGTGATTCGGGAGGAACAACGTGCACAGCGGGCAATAGCACGATCTATGCGATTAATCCCACGACCGGCGCCACTATCGCTAGTTTTGTAACCTCGGATGGACCCATAGTTAGCTACCCGGTTGTACTGGGACCTGCGCCGCCATATACGGTGATTTACTCGGGAGCAACGGCGGTTCATGCGCTTTCGATTGATACGTCGCGGCCGACCCCGATTTTCGCGCCGGTTTGGAATACAACAGTGGCCAACCCGTCCGCGCCAATTTCGTCCACTGGATTGCAGTATGTTTTTGTGGGATCGAGCGACGGCACGGTTCACGAACTGATGCTGACCACGGGCGCCGACATTAAGGATGAGGTCTGCAACGTCGGAGCAACCAAAGGAACAGTCGGGGATCCATCCATCGATGAAGTGCTTTCTCGCATCTATGTAACGACGACCGATCAACGCGCTTATGCTTTTGTTTTCCCATTCTAAAATTGAGGACGGTATGTTGCGCTTAACTCGACTAAACGCTAACTCTTGGAAAAACTCGATTCTTCTGGCCGGCGTTGTACTCTTCGCCGCGTTGCAATTCTCCGGTTGCCAGATGACTTCCGCTGATGGAGGACATCCTCCGCCGGCGCCTGCGACAGCCACATTTTTATTTTGTGACAAAGAAGCTCCCAGCTGCGACAACGAGACGAGCTTCAGCGCCACCTCGACTCGCGACCTGGAAGTGAAAGTCTCCTGGCAGAACGTGCCGGCAGGGAATCACGTGCAAACTCTGGAAATTCTGCTTCCTGGCGGCAATCTGTATCAACAAACGCAGATGGCTTTCGGTGTGGAGCAAGGGTCGAGCGAACCTCTGGTGGCGATCCAAACTCTTCCCGTGGCCGGAACTTGGATTCAACAACGGCACATGATGGGAGAGTGGACCGCGCGCGTTTCGCTTGACGGCCAGGTCGTCGCGTCTCAAACGGTGGAATTGACTCCCTGATGGCCGCCACCGCAGCCATTCCGCGAATCGAAGAAAAAGAACGATTCATTTCCCGTCCGACGGAATCGGGATCAGAAATCTCCAGAAAAATACGCTCGCAAGGCTCCGTGTGTCTGCGAGTGCTGGGTGGAAGCATGACTCCGTGGATACGATCCGGAGACCTGGTTTTTATCAAGCGTTTTGATTTCGCGAGAGTATCCACCGGCGATGTAATTCTCTTTGAACGCGATGACCGGTTTTTTGTGCATCGGATCATCGGCCGCGTACACAACGTGAGCACGCGGAAAGGCGTGTCTCAGTTAGTTACAAAAGGCGATGCGCTGGATGGAGTAGATGCCCCTGTTTCAGCGGCGGAATTTCTAGGGCGGGCAACCCGCATTCATCGTGGACACCGTCACATCGATCTGGAATCTTTCACCCATGTTCTTCTTGGGCGCGTCCTGGCGCACTCCTCGCGGATGAGCCCGCTGCTATATCGCCCGATTCGGTTCGCCAAGCACCTTTTCCCCGGCTAAAGACAAATTTCCCGCACCTCACTTCTATCGGCAGCCGGAAACTACTTTGGCCGAGCAAACATCGTGTGAAATTCTGTTTACATTGCACCTAAATCGCTACAAGGCGACTCTAATATGTCGTGCGAGTTCGTGGTGCCTGCTTTAACGCGCGCTCGCGACCTGGAAGGGTGACATCCCGGACCAATTGGCTTTACTATTGGACGTTGCCTGAATCGCCGTGGCGTCGTAGATTAGTTAGCGCGGAAAACAAAGCCCCGAAAATGATTACCGTTTGCACCAGCCCAAGAGCGCCGCAGATCTGATAGAAAATCAGTTACTGAAGGAGACTTATTTATGAGCACAACCGCAAAACCGACCACCCCATCGCAGGAAAGCAAATCATCTGAAAATCCGCTAAAGGCCCTGATCGGCTTTGGCCAATCAGTTTGGCTCGATTACATTCGCCGCAGCCTGATCACGACAGGTGAGCTCAAGAGACTGATCGATGAAGATGGCCTGCGCGGAGTGACCTCGAACCCTTCCATTTTTGAAAAAGCAATCGCCGGAAGCACGGATTATACGAAAGCACTCGAAGAGCTTGCGAATAGAAAGGACCTGGACGCCAAGGGCGTTTTCGATATCCTCTCGGTCAAAGATATTCAGGACGCCACCGATGCTTTTAAACAAGTTTACGAACAAACGAAACGCCGCGATGGTTATGTAAGCCTGGAAGTTTCTCCCTACCTGGCGCATAAAACGCAGGAGACCGTGGAAGAAGCGCGCCGTCTGTGGAAACTCGTCGGCCGGCCGAACACCATGATCAAAGTTCCGGGCACAAAAGAAGGCATCCCCGCTTTCCAACAACTCATCGGCGAGGGCATCAACATCAACGTGACGCTCTTATTCGCGCAGGACGTTTACGAGCGCGTGGCGGAAGCCTACATCGCGGGCCTGGAAGAGTTTGCCAAGAAGGGCGGTGACTTGAGCCAGATGGCCAGCGTAGCGAGTTTCTTCGTCAGCCGTATCGATACGCTGATCGATAGCCAACTCGACGACAAGATCAAGAAAAGCACCGATTCGGCGGAACAGGGGAAATTGCGCGGGCTAAAAGGCAAAGTCGCGATCGCGAATGCGAAGCTCGCTTATCAGAGTTACAAGAAGATATTCAGCGGACCTCGCTGGGCCGCTCTCGATGCGCGCGGCGCGCAATCGCAACGCGTTCTGTGGGCCAGCACGAGCACCAAGGATCCGTCATTTCCTGACACATATTACGTGGCGGAACTGATCGGACCCGATACGGTTGACACCATTCCTCCAGCTACTCTGGATGCATTTCGCGATCATGGAAAGCCGCGCGCAAGTTTGGAAGAGGATATTGCCGGCGCGCGCGAAATTATGGGTTCTCTGGAGCGCGCGGGAATTTCCATGAAGGCGGCTACCGACAAGCTCACCGAAGACGGCGTGAAGTTGTTCGCAGACGCTTTCGACAAGTTGCTTGCCGCGGTCACCGCGCAAACGCAGAAAGCGGCGCCTCGACCGTGAATAACCTAACCTATAACCTTCCGGGAGATCTGGCCCAAAGTGTGAAAGCCACTCTAGAGGACTGGAAAAAAAACGATAAAGTGAAGCGTTTGTGGGCTCGCGACGCTTCGCTGTGGACCAATAAGGATGAAGGCAACTGGCTAGGTTGGCTGGGGATCGTGGACGAACAGATCGCCCACAACGCCGATTTCAAGAAAATTGCCGACGAAATCCATAACGCCGGTTTCACGCATCTGGTTTTGCTGGGTATGGGCGGCTCAAGCCTTTGTGTTGAAGTGTTTGGGAAAACCTTTGGAAAGAAAAACGGGTATCCGCAGGTCCATATTCTCGACTCCACCGATCCGGCTCAAATCCGCACGCTGGAAAGCAAGATCGACATCGCCAAAACTATTTTTATTGTTGCAAGTAAGTCGGGCACTACGCTCGAACCGAATATCTTCGAACAATATTTCTACGAGAAAGTGAAGCAATCGGTCGGCGCAGCGGAAGCGGGTAAGCGGTTCATCGCCACCACCGATCCCGGCTCTCGAATGCAAAAAGTGGCGGAGAGCCACGGCTTTCGCCATATTTTCTACGGCGTACCCAGCATCGGCGGGCGATATTCGGCGCTCTCAAATTTTGGAATGATTCCAGCAGCCATACAGGGCGTGGACGTGCCAAAGTTTCTGGACCGCACCGAAGAAATGGTTCGCGCATGCGCCTCGGCGGTGCCAGCGGATGAAAACCCCGGTGCAATTCTTGGCGCAATCCTGGGAACGCTGCAGAAAAGTGGCCGCGACAAAGTGACACTATTCGCTTCGCCTGGTATTTCCGATCTGGGAGCGTGGCTGGAGCAGCTTCTCGCCGAGTCCACCGGAAAAGAAGGAAAAGGGCTGATTCCGGTTGACCGCGAATCCATCGGCGCGCCGGATGTTTACGGCAAGGATCGCGTTTTCGTTTATATGCGGCTCGAAGATGGGGCAGACGCAAAGCAAGACTCCGCGATCGCTACTTTGGAAAAGGCCGGCCAACCGGTGGTGCGCATTCAGGTTGCGAATAATTACGAACTGGGGCAAGAGTTTTTCCGATGGGAAATTGCAACGGCTGTAGCCGGCTCGATTATCGGGATTAACGCGTTCAACCAGCCGGACGTGGAAGCAAGCAAGATCGAGACGCGCAAATTAACTGACGAGTACGAAAAGTCGGGATCGCTGCCGCAGGAGACCCCATTCTTCGAAGAAAAAGGCGTCAAGCTCTACTCTGACGATAAAAATGCCGCGGCGTTGAAACAGGCGGCAGGTAAGGAAGCTACGCTCACTGCCTATTTGCGCGCGCACATGAGTCGATTAAAAGCGGGCGATTATTTTGCGGTACTTGGTTACATCGAACGCAACGAGCAGAACCGCACGGAGCTGCAGAGCATTCGCGAAGCCGTTCGCGATAAGAAGCACGTGGCTACCTGCCTTGGCTTCGGGCCACGCTTTCTTCACTCTACGGGGCAAGCTTACAAGGGCGGGCCCAACTCCGGAGTGTTCCTGCAAATAACTTGCGACGATGCCGCCGATCTTCCGGTGCCAGGTAAGAAATATACGTTTGGGATTGTGAAGGCGGCGCAGGCTCGTGGTGATTTTAACGTTCTCACCGAACGCGGCCGGCGAGCTTTGCGCGTGCACCTCACAGGCGATCTGACAGCGGGACTAAAAACTTTGCAGCAAGCGGTCCAACAAGCGCTTTCATAAATCACGCAGCAGCGAACAAGAACCGGAGGATCACTTGACGCAGAGTTCTGACGCAGCGAAGGTGTCCCAGGAAACGCTCGGCCGGCCCGCTCCTCCCTGCGCGATGGTTATTTTCGGCGCGGGCGGCGATCTCACCAAGCGCAAACTGTTTCCAGCGCTGTATAACCTGGCGAAGGGAAAATTGCTTCCGGAGGAATTCGCGATCATTGGCGTGTCACGCGAACAGTTCTCGTCCGATGATTTTCGGCAGCGCACCAGCCAGGAAATCCGGCAGTATTTAACGGGCGACGTGGAGCAAGCTTCGTGGGATCAGTTCGTCAAGCGGCTGTATTACATTCCGGGGGATTTTAAGGATCCTGAACTTTATAAGAAGCTCGGCGAAACTTTGGGACAGGTTGAACAAGAGCAAAACACGCAGGGGAATCGACTATTTTATTTGGCAACCAGTCCTAGTTTCTTCCCAATTGTTGTAAAGCAGCTCGGCGCGGCCAAGCTTACCGAAGAGCAGAACGGAAAATGGAAGCGCGTGGTGATTGAAAAGCCGTTCGGGCACGATCTCGATTCGGCTGTTTCGTTGAACCACGAGATCGGGCAAGTGTTGGCGGAAAACCAGGTTTATCGCATCGACCATTATCTGGGCAAAGAAACGGTTCAGAATATTTTGGCGTTCCGCTTCGCCAACGGCATTTTTGAGCCGGTTTGGAATCGGCGTTACGTGGACCACGTGCAAGTTACTGTGGCGGAGGAGCTCGGCGTCGAGCTGCGTGGCGATTACTACGAACATGCGGGCGCGTTGCGCGATATGGTGCCCAACCACATTTTTCAGCTCATTACGCTGACCGCGATGGAGCCGCCGATTTCTTTTGACGCGCAGGCGGTCCACGATGAACAGACGAAGATTTTACGCGCAATCCAACCGCTGAATCCTGAAAGAGTTTTGGATCATGCCGTCCGGGGGCAGTATGGTGAGGGGGTGATTGACGGAAAACCGGTGCAAGGCTACCGGTCGGAAGTAAACGTGGATCAAGCGTCGAGCACGGAAACATTCGTCGCGCTGGCTTTGAATATCGATAATTGGCGATGGGCCGGCGTGCCGTTCTATCTGCGCACAGGGAAGCGGCTGGCCACGCGTTCGACTGAGATTGTGATTCGCTTCCGGCGCCCGCCATTTGTGCTCTTTCGCAAAACTTCGGTGGAGAAAATTGCGCCGAACGAGCTGGTTATAAACATTCAGCCTAATGAAGGAATTTCGTTGAGCTTTGAGGCCAAAATACCGGGGCCGATAGTGCGTCTAGGCGCGGTGAATATGGACTTTCAGTACTCCGATTATTTTGGGACCACGCCATCCACTGGATACGAAACACTCCTGTACGATTGCATGATGGGCGATCCAACTTTGTTCCAGCGCGCCGATATGGTGGAAGCTTCGTGGACCATCGTGCAGCCCATCCTCGATTTATGGAAGGCTCTGCCGCCGCGCGATTTTCCGAATTATGCCGCAGGGAGCTGGGGACCCGAGCAGGCTCTTGAATTGCTGCGGCGCGAAGGGCGCGAATGGCACGACCCGACGCAGAAATCGTTATCACTGAAAAAAGCAGCTGAAGGGATGTCTGTTCTTGGAACGAGAGTCTGATCGGACATTCTGATCGATAGTTGCTTTGGATTATAAACGTGGCGGCGATTTGACATCGCGCTGCGTGGCCGGCATTTCCAGATGAAAGCAACGACAGCCCCACCTTGTTTTCAATCGCAAAGAAAAACAACCCACAGGTATTGCCTCCCGGCAGTCTCGCTGCGCCGGTTCGGCCTAATGGAACATCGTTTGGAAAATATCGCCGCATGAAACGCCGCGAAGAGGCCGTCCAGGCCATCGAAGGCAAGAGTTTCGATGTGTGCGTAATCGGCGGGGGTGCGACAGGATCCGGCTGCGCACTTGATTCGCAACTTCGCGGTCTGAAGACGGTGCAACTCGAGGCTGAGGATTTTGCCAGCGGCGCGTCCAGCGCGTCCACGAAGATGGTTCATGGAGGAGTCCGGTATCTACAAAGCGCGATTCGCCACCTCGATTTCAGGGAATACCTCGTGCTGAAAGAAGCGCTGCGCGAGCGCGGTCCAATGCTACGGAATGCTCCGTTCCTCACGAATACCAGGTCGTTCCTCGTTCCTTGTTTTAGCCGCACGGACGCCGCATATTTTTCTGTTGGGCTGAAACTGTATGACTGGATTGCGGGACGCGACAGTCTCGCTGCGAGTACTTTCATCTCGCGAGAAGAAACTCTTCGCCGCATGCCGGAGATTGCTTCGGAAAACCTGCGCGGAGCGGTGGTGTACGCCGACGGTCAGTTTGACGACGCACGCTACAACATCGCCCTGGTTAAAACATTTGCGGAGGCG
>Ga0209624_10000280_pt1 | contig 45298 bp, 43 predicted proteins | sample JacPinW_OM2H0_O1_FD_188565 | JGI IMG/M metagenome (GOLD analysis project Ga0209624, IMG submission 188565) | Forest soil microbial communities from Algoma, Ontario, Canada - Jack Pine, Ontario site 1_JW_OM2H0_O1 (SPAdes) (version 2) | ecosystem: Environmental > Terrestrial > Soil > Boreal...
GCGCGCCGTGCGATGAGGCGAGACCAGCACCCATTCATGGGTCAGGGCATTCCGCCTGCGATGAGGATCTTCCGTGAGTTTCAAATTTGGCCTGGCAGCATTTTACGATGAGGGAAGGCGAGTTCGGCGTGGAATGTCTGCCCCGCGGACCTACCGCCCATGGCAAAATGATCCCCGCAAAATCATCCACTGGCGGCCAAGCTAGGATGTCCGCCGGGCTTCGCGCGGGACCGCCGAGGCGGCTCTCGCCATAGGAGGAGGCGAGCCGATGGCTACAGCCAGTTGCTTATGGGCTCGCGACCGAGCCGGAAGACTCGAACGTTTCCGGAGGATCAAAGAAGCAGGTGTGCCACAGCGCCGAATCCGACAACGTGCCGGCTCTCCATTGCTGGACGGCAGTCGTGGTGGCGGCAATCATGCCACCATCGGCGGAGTCGAAAATCACGACAATGCCCGCCAGTGCAGGCGGAGTCTCGCTCATTTCCTTATAACTTTTTTCCAGCAAGAATTTCGTGTACTCGAGCCGCGCCTTTGCCCCGGAGTCTTTCGCATTGTCGTCGACTTTTTCGACGGAAAGAATTTTTACATTCTTACCCCGAAGCGGCCCCCAGTCTCCTGGGAACGGCGCAGTTTCTTCCCGGGCGACGTGAAACAAATCTGCGGCGGGCGTCAGGGCGGAAGTGGCTGAGGCAGCGGTCTCGGGGATGCCATCCGGCATCTCGACGCTGTTGCGCCAGATCCATCCCCGCGACAGGCCGGAAATGCGAACGTGCACCCAGTCTGCGTTAAAGTCGAGCATTTCGAATTCATCATGCATGCTGGCAAGAAATTGCGGCTTCGCATTCAGGCTGGGAGCGGAAACCACCGGGGTGCCGGATTTCTTGACGGCCACCAGATTGTTGGGATGAGCCTGGTTCCTGAGAGTCTCCTCCAGGCTGTTGGCTTCGGCCTGCAACGCGCTGTCAGGTTTTACCGCGGTCTTTATGGTTCCCGTGTTTGCGTCGGCAGTTCGCTCCCGTTCTTCGGCTGCCAGACCTTGGCTCAACGACGACGAGAAGGTTCGTTCGCTTTCCGGGAACTTGGAAGCGGGAGCAGGGGCGGCGATCTTGGGCTCGGTTTCCGCAGGAGGCGCGGCCGACGGTTTTGGCGCCGAGTTCGACGAGGCGCGACTGCCGCTCTCGGTCGCAGCCGGGGAGGGCTGGGCGAGTTGGTCCCCCAGTTGATCCAGAAGGTCGGCCTCGAGGCGGCCGTTGGAAGTCACTAACTGGTATCCCGAGCGGGAGGCCACTGGATCGGCGTACCATGCCGTCACTTTTGTGCTGACCCGCACCAGCGATCCGCCAGATGCCGTCGAACTTACCTGGACGGTGGATTGGTAGTAGGGGCGCTGGTAGCGGTCGAGGGGATGTTCGCCGGGATTGGCGAATCCGTCCAACAGGGGAAGGCGGCCAGCTAAGTTGGCTTGGAGCGCGGTCAAGGCTTTTTCAACCGTAGCCTTAGACTGCGGGAAGGCGCGTTCGTTGGAATTGGTTTGCGCCTGGGCTTGCACGGCAAACAGAACCGCACAGAGCGCGCCAAACGACACTGCCCACAACCTGAATCGGAGCCAAGGAGTTACCCGGGATCTCATGGGACTTGCTCCAACTGGTCGCGCATGATCCAGCCGTGCTGTCCTTCGTGGGTTTCCACTCCCAACCAATAGGGAGTAGACACCACGATGAGGACTTCGGTGCCAGCGGGCAGGGATTGCAGGGTGGTCGCGGTATGGAAGGGCGCGGACTGCAGGGGCGCTCCCGGCGCCTTCACCACTCGTTGGACTTGACGTCTGAGATCCTGTAGGTGCTGCTCCAGAGTCTGGACGGCGGGGGTCGCCTCCTTACTCGGCGGAACTTCATTGGCCGGAGCAGGGTTGGGTGGAGGTGGAGCGTCTGCAATTGCCCTGCCGGTCGGGGCTGGAGGCGGGGCCGTCGCGGGAGTTTCGTCCGATAGCACCGGCTTTTCGATCTTTGCCGACTGCTCCTGCTTTTCCCTCTGGGCCTCCACGGTCTGCGCTTTCATGGACTCAATGGCGTCCAGGCGGTCGTGGATGTCCTTGTACTCCGCGCTTTCGACAGAGCCGTTGGAGGGGTGACTGCTCTTGCGGAAATCCTCCACAAAACGCGCGTCAATGCGGAGCACGGTGTTCTTGTCGCCCTGCGCCTTGACGACGTAGCGGACGGCCAGCGTCCCGACATCACCGCTGTCTTTAAAATTTCGAGGGTCCAGCGCTTTCAGGCGCACTTTGTAGAACACCTTGCCGTCCTCGGTCCACCGGGGAAAAACCCGGGTGGAAGGGACTGGGGCCGCGTCGCTGACGTATTCGTCCTTGTTGTATTCCTTGGTTCCCCGGATGATTCCATTTTGCACCACGTCCTGGACGACCTGGGCGACCTCCGCCTCGGGAAAGGGAACGTTGACAACCAGACCCATTCCGTATTGGATTGCGTCCTTTTCTCGGGCGGGAAGCGGCAACGCGGCCAGGAAGAAGGTCAGAATAAAGCCGATTTTCCACAGCATCGCAGCGGATCTTTGCCAGCAAGGAGGACGCGCTTCGGCATGACTTTCTAAGATCACCACGAACATGTTCCTCTTGTCTTGGCCAAGAGTCTCAGCTAGGGCTTGGCTCTGTCAACTGCGGGCGGGTTTTTTGCCGTGGGTGGCCAAAGGGAATCCTTTTTCATTTTACGGTGTAAAGAAAATGTAAAAAAATCTCGGTCCCCCCCTTGCAAAACATTGCAAAGTCGTTGTAGGATTCCGTCCCGGTACGGTGGTATGACCTTTGTTCGAAACAACGATTTAGGAATCTTTTTCAAGGAGAAGCAGCAGGAGCGGGTTTCTCCGAGCCGTTAGCTTCGAGTTTGGCAGGTTTGCCTTGCGTTTTGGGTAATGGTTTCAAAGACAGAATTGCTAGGAGTTCGGCATGCGTACTGGGATGAAGTCGCGCCTTTGTGGGACGACGCCGCGTGGACAATATTTTCTGGTTACGGCGCTGGTTTTAACCTTCCTGATGCTGAGCGGCAGCCAAAAGGCGAATGCCCTTCCGGCGTTTGCCCGCAAGTACGGTCTTCGCTGCTCGGCTTGTCATGAATCCTGGCCGATGCTGAACTATTTTGGCCAGAAATTTAAAGACAACGGCTACCAACTCATGAACGACCGGGACGCGCCCATCTGGCAGAACCCTGGTTACTGGCCGGTCACGTTCCGCATTACCCCGATCTGGCATCGGGTGAGTACGGGCGAAGTTGCGGTGGACCAGGGGTCGGGAGTTAGCCGCATCACGACCTCGGGCTTCGATCTGAGCGGTCTCGACTTCCATACCGGCGGCACGCTGGAGAAGAACTTCTCGTTCTATGTGCTGCCGTCTTCCGATGCCACCGCCTCCTTCCACTTTGAAACCGTGATGGCCCGTCTGGACAACCTGTTCGGCAGTCCCTGGCTCAACATCAAGCTGGGAAAGTTCGAACTCGATAACCTGCTGTCGGAGAAACGCATTCTGACGCTCACCGGCAACGGCGGTATTTATCAGCTCTATCACTTCATTCCGGTGGGGGATGGCAACATCTTCGGTCAAATGGGAGATAACCAGCTGGGCATCGAAGTAATGGGACACTCCTACAATGACCGCACCCGCTATTCCGCGTCGCTACTGAGTTCGACGGATGGGAATGTGGGGCTGCCGTACGGCAATGCTTACACTGGCTTTTTTACCGCCAGCCAGGCGTTCGACACCGGCAAGCTAGGGGTGGATCGCATCGGCGGCTACGCCATGATCGGAGAGGCTCCCACCTATTACCTTACGCAAGGAGGAACGCCACTTGCGGGCTCCGGAGTCAGCAACAAGACCTTCAGTCGAGAGGGGTTTGTAGGCCAGTTCTACTTCGGCCAGCATTTCGACCTACAGGTCGTCACGCAGCATGGATCGGATAGTGCGTGGTTCGGGCAGGGATACGGCGACCCGATCGATAATCCCGGCGGCCCAAACAATCTGACTGGCAGCGCGCTGCCCGCGGGTGCGCGGAACCCAACCTGGAACGGCGTTCTTTTCGAACCCCATTACGTCTACAATCCGCAACTGATCTTCATCGGGCGCTACGAGACGATCCGGATGTCGCAACAGGCGAATGGGCCTGGATCCGCTACTCCCGCTCCCTCAAACCTGGGCAACATCTCGACCTACACTGTCGGCTATCGCTACAACCCATTTATGACCAGCCGGGCGGGTTTCGCGTGGCACAACGAGTACAACTGGATGCACCAGGACGGGACCTCACCGACGGGTGGGAATCTAAACACCAGCGAATTGTTGATCGGATTTGACTTTGATTTCTAGAGGTTGACTTTTAGAGAGGGATTGACATGCGGACAAGATTGCGGATGTGGACCCTGTTAGCCGGCGCAACTGTAGTTTTGGCGCTTCCCATGCCTGCCTGGGCGCAACTTACGCAGCACGACCTCGCGTCGCGCTTGGGTATGGAAAGCCATGTCGGCCACCTTACCGGGCATGCCAAGGATGCCAAGGCAGACTATCGCCGCTACTGCGTTGGTTGTCATGGCGAACTGGGCGACGGGAATGGCGAGAATTTTCCCTGGGTTGACCCCAAGCCCCGCGATTTTCAACTGGGAGTATTCAAGTGCCGGTCGACTCCGACCGGCACCCTGCCTACGGACGAAGATCTGTTCGACACTCTCGCCCGGGGCTTGGATCGCTCGAATATGCCGCAATGGAGCACCTTCACCAAGCAGCAGCGGGCAGATTTGGTCGCATGGGTTAAGCATTACTCTCCACGCTGGGCAAACGAAAAGCCCGGAACGCCCATCCAGATTCCGGCCGAACCGGAGGTGACCGCGGATCGCATCAAGGCCGGGCGGGATGTATTCGCTCGCGTGCAATGCTGGAAGTGTCACGGCGTACTCGGTCAGGCCAATGGTCCCTCGGCTGCAACCCTCACCGATGATCTCGGCCGGCCGATTGCTGCCTTCAACTTTACCGAGGGGGCTCGGCCAAAATGCGGCGACACCGATCGTGATATCTACAGAATTTTCATGACCGGTCTGGACGGCACTCCGATGCCCTCCTATGCCGACAACATTAAGCCCGACGAGGCGTGGGATCTGGTTTTCTATCTGCGAACGCTGATGTCTCAGCCCAGCAAAGAGAAAGAGATGGCGAAAAAACTGGACTTGAAACCCGTGGATCCCAATGCGCCGGCTGGCCAACAGTAAGGGCGGCAGGGCAAAGCAATTTCAACTTATCCGATCTGCAAGGAGAGATTTTCCATGAAGAAGCCCGATCTTGTGCTTGTACTATCGATGCTAGTAGTGGTGGGTTGCGGAGCCTTGTTCTTTGGTCGGCGAGTGAGCGCGGCCGGCGACGGCAAGATTTCGGGGACGGTCAAACTCGACGGCACCGCGCCGCACATGAAGGGCATCGATATGTCCAAAGACCCTTATTGCGTCAAGGCAAATTCGGGCTCGCCGGCGCACCTGCAAATCTATGAGGTGGGACAGAACGGAGGGCTGGAGAACGTGGTTCTTTACATCTCCGAAGGTTGGACAGGCAGCGCATCGACCTCGACCGAGGTGCCGGTGTTCGATCAGAAGAACTGCATGTATTCGCCGCACGTGCTGGCGCTCGACGCGGGCCAGACCTTCAAGGTGACGAGCAGCGACCAGACCACCCATAATATTCACCCGCTGCCGAATCCCATGACCGGCAACATTCCGTGGAATCAGTCTCAGCCGCCGGGCGCCGCCCCAATTGAAAAAAGTTGGAAAAATCCGGAAGTGATCCCGGTGCAATGCAACATACATCCCTGGATGCACGGGTGGCATGTGGTGGTAAAAGGCCCCTACGCGACCACGGACGCCAGCGGCAATTACACCATCAATAATGTTCCCCCGGGAAATTACACGGTGACGGCCTGGCACGAACCCGATCAGACGCAAACCCAAAAAGTGACCGTAGCCGCAGGCAAGCCGGGAACTGCCGATTTCACGTTTAAGGCGAAGTAGAGCGGGCTTCATGCGGCCTGGAGCCGAATTGAATCCTGGAGTCGCCGCGGTCAAAAGCTGCGGCGGTTCCATCGAAGGTTTCAGCGAGTCTGGCCAAAGGCGGAGCGATATGGCGAAGCTATTCGCGGTGACGATCGTTTTGATCGCAATCGGTTCGGCGATTCCCATCGTGATGCATACCTGGCATTTGCCGCAGGATATCTCCACTCACGGGCCGCTGATTGATGAGCAATATGCGGATACCATGGCGGAGGCGGGCATTTCGTTCCTGGCGTCGCAGTTTCTGTTGGCCTTCTTCATTTGGAAGTTCTCGAACGTCAAGCCGGGAACCAAGACGCGAAATTTTCCCGGCGGAGCGATGGGCCTGGTGATAGCGGCTTTCCTGCTGGTGGGCACCGAGGTTTTAGCGCTGGGCGCGTTCGGAGCGAAAGCTTGGGCCAGCGTCTATTTTACTCCGCCGGGGGCGAACGCAATGCCGGTCCAAGTGCAGGCGGGACAGTTTGCGTTTTATTTCCGCTATCCGGGTCCGGACGGGAAATTCGGACCGCTTCATGCCGAGCAAATTAACGAGGCCAATGCGAACTTTTTTGGTCTCGACACGACTCACGACCAGGATTCCAAAGATGACATCGTGACCGCGGAAATGGCAATTCCGGTGAACCGGGAAATCCATTTGCTCATGCATTCCAAGGATCTCGGTCACTCCTTCTTTGTGCCGGAATTGCGGGTCCACCAGGATTTCGTGCCCGGCCTCGACCTCTCGATTCACTTCACCGCAACCAAGGTGGGTAAGTACGAAATTGTCTGCACGCAGCTTTGTGGCCTTGGGCATTACAACATGAAGGCGTATCTCGAAGTGATGACGCCAGAAGACTACGACACCTGGATCAAACAGCAAGCGGCGCTGCAGTAGCGGTGACCAGGCGCAGCATCCGCCTAAGCATCCCTGGGGACCAGCACCACGGGGACACACAAGATTTCTCTGAGGGGTGAGCGCAAATGCACGACACGTCGGCACACGCAGCGCACGGAGCTCCGATCAGTTTCATCCGCAAGCACGTCTTCAGTCTCGACCACAAAGTTATTGGGAAACAGTATTATGCGCTGGCATTAGTCGCGGTGGTGTGGGGCATGGTGCTCTCCTGGGTCATGCGCATTCATCTGGGATGGACCAACTTCGCCATTCCCGGCTTGCACCTGCTTTCCAGTCAGGGTGCGCCCGGCAATATCATGACCCCGGAGTATTACCTGCAGCTCATGACCATGCATGGAACCATCATGGTCTTCTTTGTGCTCACGACCGCTCCGTTCGCCGCCTTCGGCAACTTCTTTTTGCCCATTCAGGTGGGAGCTGAGGATATGCCCTTCCCGCATTTCAACATGATGTCGTTCTGGGTCACGTTCGTGGCCTTTCTGGTTTTGGTTTCGTCGTTTTTTGTGGGCGACGGACCCACGATGGGGGGATGGACGCAGTACGCGCCCTTGAGCGCCGTGGGTTCGGTGGCCGGCCCCGGCCAGGGATTGGGCGTGGTTCTTTGGGCTGCTTCGATCGCTATTTTTTGCGTGGGCCAGTTGCTGGGTTCGTTGAACTTCATTACGACAACCCTCGACATGCGTACGAAAGGGATGTCCTTGATGCGGCTGCCGCTGAGCGCATGGGCCTGGTTTATCACCTCGGTCATGGGTTTGACGGCGTTTGCGGTGTTGATGCCGGCGTGCATCCTGCTGATTCTTGATCATGTCGCCGGAACCAGTTTCTTCGTTCCCTCCAACCTGGTGATCAATAGCCAGTTGTTGCCCCATACCGGCGGATCGACTCTGCTATGGCAGCATCTGTTCTGGTTCTTCGGACATCCCGAGGTATACATCGCGATCGTGCCCGGCCTGGGCATTGTTTCCCATGTTCTCATCACCAACATGCGCAAGCCGATGCTCAGCCATCGGGTTCTGATTTATTCCATGGGAGCGCTGGCGGTTCTCAGCTACATGGTGTACGGGCACCATATGTTCGTCAGCGGAATGAATCCCTTCTCTTCGCTGGCATTTTCGTTTCCCACGCTGATCATCACGATTCCTTCCACGATCGTGGTTTTGATCTGGCTGGGAAGTCTGTATGGCTCCAAGTTGCGAATCAATACCGCATCGCTTTTCGCCTTGGGATTTATTTCGATGTTTATCAGCGGTGGTGTGAGCGGCTTTTTCCTGGCTCAGCCCTCCATCGACATTATGCTGCACGCAACCTACTTTGTAGTCGGCCACTTCCACCTGGTAATGGCGGTCGCGGCCATTTTCGGCATCTTTTCCGGCACCTACTTCTGGTTTCCAAAAATGGCCGGACGCATGATGAACGAGACGTTGGGCAAGCTTCACTTCTGGCTAACCTTCGTGGGCGCATATTGTATTTTCATGCCGTTCCACTATCTGGGAATTGCAGGGAACGTTCGCCGCTACCAGGCCTTTACCGACGACTACTTGATCCCGCTGATCCCAGTGCACAAGTTCATCACCATCGCCGCTTTACTCACCGGCCTCGCCCAGATCATTTTCCTTTACAACCTGATCCACAGCCACGTCAAGGGCGCGGCGGCGCCCGATAATCCATGGGAAGGCACTTCTCTGGAATGGAGTACGGCCACGCCGCCACCTCATAACAACTTTGGCGATACCATGCCGATTGTTTATCACGATCCTTATCAGTACAGCGTGGAGGGCGCCAGCTCCGATTTTGTGATGCAGACCTCGCCTGAACCATCAAATAATTCCCACGAGGAAAAGTAACCTTTAAGTAAGCCGCGGGGTTCGCTGAGGAGATTCAGCAATATGGCCACAACGATTCAACCACCGTCGAAGACCGAGTCTGACCGATTCCCCAGCCAGGGTTCCGGCCATGGGGGTGGGCGGAATCTGGTTCCCGCCGATGGCGGCATGCCAAGCGTCAAGAACTATTCTCCGCCTCCGGCCAGCACTGGCATCTGGGTGGCGGTGGCGGCAATCACGATGACCTTTGCGGCGTTAACCAGCGCCTTGATTGTTCGTCAGGGAGCGGCGCAGGATTGGTGGCATTTCCCTTTACCGCCCGTGCTTTATCTGAACAGTCTGGTGATTGTCGCCAGCAGCTTCACGCTGGAAATTTCCCGTCGCCGGATTGCGGCATTTATGGCGGGCCCGCGAAAGGGGTCGACTAGCCCGGCGCGCTGGCTGTACCTAACCCTCTTGCTGGGATTGCTTTTTGTTGCGGGACAGATTTTTGCCTGGATCGAACTCCGATCCCAGGGATTCGGACTCGCGACCAATGTCAGCTATTCTTTTTTCTACGTGCTGACCGTGGCTCACGCGCTGCATGTATTGGGCGGACTCGGGGGGCTGGTTCGAGTGATTGGGAAACTGAATCATTCGGTGCTGCGACGGAGCACTCTGGATGCCACCTCGCGCTACTGGCATTTCATGGGCGTTCTGTGGCTGTATCTGCTTTTGCTGCTTTGGATGAAGCTGTAACCAAGTCGAAGGTAGGAGGAGCCGTGAGCCAGGCAGATCTAACCATCCCCGGGCATTCCGCCGCGATGGCGGAGCCCGCTTTTTCAGTGCCCGCAAAAAAAATGGCGATGTGGCTGTTCATCATCGCCGATACGGCAACCTTTGCCGGGTGTCTGGTAGCCTACGGTTTCCTGCGCAATGGAACCCCCAATTGGCCGACGCCATTTCAATTCTCCCCCACCGTGCTGAATGCCATGGCGATGACCTTTATCCTGGTGAGCAGCAGTTTGACCATGCTCATCGCCATCCGAGCGGCAAAAGCGAACGACCGGTCCGGAGCTTTCCTCTGGACCATGATTACGGCGGCGGGCGGGATTGTTTTTGCCGTCCTGCATCTTCGGGAATGGCTCGGTATGATCGACGAAGGAGCGACGCTGTTTCACAATCCCTGGGGCACGCCTCTGTTCGGGGCGTCATTTTTCAGCATTACCGGCCTGCATCTGATGCACGTTCTCGGTGGCGTAGTCGCTCTCATGGCCGTTGGCATCCGCTACAAGGGAGGCCGCTACCAGGCGGATGACCTTGAAATTACGGGACTCTACTGGCACTTCGTAGACCTAGTTTGGATGTTCGTTGTGCCCTTCGTCTATCTATTGAATGTTGGCCACTGAAGTCTAAGATTCAGGAGGATATATGGCTCAGAACGAAGAGCGCGTCAGTCGCGGGGGAATGGGTAGATATGTGGTGGTTTACCTAGCGATTCTGATGCTCGCGGGGCTGCAATTTGTGCTTGCCTATCAGCATGTCGATGGCTCGCAAATGTTTGCCAGAATGTTGCTGATCGCGGTTGCCGAGGCTGGCTTGGCGCTTATGTTCTTTATGCATCTTTGGGAAGAGAAGCGCGGATTGCTGCTCTTCGTGACCGTCTTCACGATCTTCGTGATCGCGGCCATGCAATATGGTTGGCCGGACAGCTTCCGCATGCTGGGGGGAGCGCCGGGAACGACGATAGCGCCTCTCGCCCATTGAGGGGCAAATGCAGACCCAGAAAATCCTAAGGATCGCGATGGTGCTGGCCGGCTTGGTCATTGTGCTGACGCCGGTTCCGGCCTCGGCGCAGAGCTGTGCTCTTTGCTATACCCAGGCCGCATCCTCGGGCGCTCGCATGATTCAGGCTTTGAAAAGTGGAATCTTGATCCTCATTGCTCCTCCCACGCTGGGATCGATCGGAGTGATTGTGGTGCTGTATCGTAAACGGCATCAGGTAAGGCGGACCGAGTCGGACGGCGAAGACGAATGCAGGGGCGAAGAATGCAGAGAAGACTGGTAAGAATACTGGTAGAAGAGAAAAGAGAAAAAGAGAAGAAGAAGAAGAACGAGAGAAGAGAAGTCTGGTAGAAGATTGGTAGCAGACTAGTAAAAGGCTGGTAGAATGGCGACCACACTGATCATGACTCGTCCGGTTTCGCAGCAGAGGCTCCGCTCCAAGCTCCGGGACTACTACACTCTGACTAAACCGGAGGTGAACCTGCTGATCCTGATGACAACCTCAGCGGGCTACTATCTGGCTTCTCGCGGGCCCTTCCGACTCGTCGGCTTGCTGAACACGCTTCTCGGTACGTTGCTCGTTGCCAGCGGCACTGCAACTTTGAATCAATGGATGGAGCGAGTTTGGGATGGCAAGATGCGCCGCACTGCCTCGCGTCCGCTGCCTTCCGGCAGGCTTACAAGCGGCGAGGCGCTAGGGTTTGGCATTTTGCTGAGTGTCGTGGGAGGGCTTTACCTCCTCGTTGCGGTCAACGCGCTGTCCGCCCTGCTGGCGGTTTCGACGCTGCTCTCCTACCTTCTGGTTTACACTCCGCTCAAGCGGAAGACACCGCTCTGCACGCTGTTGGGCGCGTTCCCCGGTGCCATGCCTACTCTGATCGGCTGGGCTGGAGCGTCCGCGCACATCGACTCGCAGGCCTGGTTTCTTTTTACCATCCTCTTCCTATGGCAGTTTCCTCACTTCCTGGCCATCGCCCTGATGTATCGCGAGGACTACAGTCGTGCGGGGTATCACATGCTACCCGTCTTCGATCGGGACACGCGCTTTACTCGCGCGGAAATTGTAGTCTTTACCCTAATCCTGGTCGGGGTCACGCTGCTGCCGCTGGCGTCTCATGCTGGCTTGGTGTATTGGTCTGGTATGTGCGTGGCCGGAGCGTTCCTGCTCTATTACGTAAGTAAACTCGCGGCGTCCAGTTCGACCCTCAGGGCCAGCCGCCTACTGCATGCCTCGGTCCTCTACCTTCCCGTGGTTCTTGGGATCATGGTTGCCGCCAAGAAGTGAGGAATTGAAATTCGGTGGCGGCGCCTTCCGATTGCCTCACTGGAAATCCTTATTCGCTGCTTCGCCACCATCTTGCGACCGTCGGCTGGAGCTGCCCGGCTGGGTCTGCCGGAAAAACATCTGTCACGCATTGCACTCGCCGCGTGGCATAATCTTGCGCAAGCTACTCCATCGGGTGCCAAACTATGCGTGGTCGGTTGCTGAGTCCCGGCGTTTTCCTTGGGATCCTCTCCGTAGTTTTGCCGGGCGCGGCAACCCCGACTCCAAGCGCCAAGTCGCTGCAGATTTATTTCATCGATGTCGAGGGGGGGCAGGCGACTTTGCTGGTGAGTCCGAGCGGGGAGTCGCTGCTGATCGACGCAGGTTGGCCTGGATATGAAGGGCGCGATGCCGATCGGATCCTGGCTGCCGCTCACCAGGCGGGCATTCGACGGCTCGATTATGTCCTGATCACTCACTATCATCGCGATCACGTTGGCGGCGTTCCGCAACTGGTGGAGGGAATGAAGGTGGGTACGTTTGTGGACCACGGGCCGAATCAGGAAGACTCGGCGGTGACGCGCACCGATTATGCCGCCTATGAGAGGGCCATCGCCGGCCACGCCCATGTCGTGGTGAAGCCGGGATGGGGACTTCCGATAAAAGGCATCGAAGTGCATGTGCTCAGCGCCGCTGGCGACCACATCACCAGTCCTTTGCCTGGCGCCGGAGAAGCCAATCCGTATTGTGGTTCTGAGCCTGCCGCTGCCGTGGACGACACGGAGAACGCCCGTTCGGTGGGCGTTCTGATCCGCTACGGGCACTTTCGCTTTCTTGATCTCGGCGACCTTACCAAGAAAAAGGAGCTAGAGATCGCTTGTCCCAACAACTTGCTCGGCACCGTCGATCTTTTTCTGGTGACGCACCACGGGGCGGATCTCTCAAATTCGAAAGCCCTCGACTGGGCGCTGCATCCGCGAGTGGCCGTGATCGACAACGGACCTCGCAAGGGAGCGAGCCCGGCGGCGTGGCAGATCGTGCACGATTCTCCGGGGCTCGAAGACTTGTGGCAGCTACACTACGCCGAGGAATCGGATAAAGCCCACAACGTCGGCGACCAGCGCATTGCCAACGTGAAAGAGAATTGTGAAGGGAAATCGATCAAAGTCGTCGCGGAATCCGACGGCACCTTCACCCTCACCAATGAGCGCACCGGCGAGCGGAAGACATACTCCAAGAAATAGGTAGACCAGAAATCCTCCATGGTCTTGATCGTGATGGGAGTGGTCGGGGCCGGCAAGACGACGATCGGACGTCTGCTGGCCGAGCAACTTGGTTGGGAGTTTGCCGACGCGGACGATTTTCATCCAAGGTCGAATGTGGAAAAGATTCGGCACGGTATCGCCCTCCACGACGAAGACCGGAGGCCGTGGCTGGCGGCTCTTGGTGAAGCGATCGCCCACTGGATCGACGAAGGACGGAATGTCGTGCTGGCCTGCTCGGCCTTGAAACGCAGCTACCGGCGGGAGCTCGCATCCGGGCCGCAAGTAAGGTTTGTGTACTTGAAAGGAAGCGCGGACCTGATCGCGGAGCGCTTGCGCTCCCGGCACGGACACTTTGCCGACGAGCAGATTCTGGCCAGTCAGCTCGCCGACCTTGAAGAGCCGCAAGCGGCTGCGACGGTCGATGTCGCAGCCACGCCGCAACAAATCGTAGCCGAGATTCAGAAGAAGCTCGGGTTGGCGTAGAATCCTGGCACCACCCCACGGTTCTGGCGAACGTTTTCCGCAGAACCACCTGGAACGTGATCTTGCAAATTTCTTCCGACCGGCTGGAATCCGCCGTCATCTCCCGACTCATGTGGCGGCTGATGCCGTTTTTATTTCTGCTCTACATTGTTGCCTACCTCGACCGCATTAACGTGAGCTTCGCAGTATTGCAAATGCGAGGGCAGCTTGGCCTGAGCGACCGCGTCTATGGCCGGGCGGCGGGAATGTTTTTCGCCGGATATTTTCTGTTTCAGCTGCCCAGCAATCTGGTGCTGGAAAAATTTGGCGTGCGGCGGTGGATTTCAGCCCTGATGATTGCATGGGGTGTAATTTCCTGCTTGATGATCTTCATCCGCGGGCCTATCAGTTTCTACGGCATGCGTTTCCTGCTAGGTGCGGCCGAGGCTGGATTTTTCCCTGGCATCATCCTCTATATGAAGCGCTGGTTCCCGGCCAATGCGCGGGCTCGAGCGGTCGCCTGGTTCATGACCGCGAATCCCCTTGCGGGCATCATCGGAAGTCCGGTCTCTGGGGCGTTGCTCGGGTTGAGCGGCAGGGGTCTCTCCGGATGGCAATGGATGTTTCTGATGGAGGGTGTTCCGGCCATTTTTCTGGGCGTGACCGTGTTTTGGGCGCTGGCGGACAACCCACGAGAAGCGGGCTGGCTGAAGGGCGAGGAGCGAGCCTGGCTGCTGGCGAGGCTGGCTTTGGAACAGCAAGTGGAGTCCGGTCTAAAGAAAGAAAATCTCTGGCAGGTCCTCATCAGTCCCAGAATCTGGCTGCTGTCGATGGTATATTTCGGAGTCTCAACCACGATGTACGGAGTCACTTTATGGCTCCCGAGCGTGATCCGGTCGCTTTCCGGCCTCAGCTATTTCTTGACCGGGCTGGTTTCGGCTCTTCCCTTCGTGGTGACTGCCGTGGCCATGGTTCTGGTAGGCATGCGCTCCGATCGCAAAGCCGAACGACGCTGGCACACCGCGATGCCTGCTTTTGTAGGAGCGGCGGCCTTGGTAGGCGCAGGGTATGGGGTCTCAACGGTTGTGGTGGTGGCCTGCATCGGCCTGGGACTGGTCTGTGCGGAGTCGATGGTGGGGCCATTCTGGGCTATGGCGACGTCGCGCATGGCCGGACTTTCGGCAGCCGCAGGGATCGCGGTCATCAACTCCCTGGCAAACCTGGGAGGCTATTTCGGTCCCGATATTGTGGGATTCTTTCGCAAAACCAGTGGCGGATTCCGCGGAGGGCTGTGGGCGATCGCGGCGACGCTGGCGCTCAGCGGTGGAACCGCATTGATCGTTGGGCGGGAGCCGGCGGGCGAGAGAAGAACCGGCCTGGAGGAGGCGGATTCCCAGGGATGAAGTAGTCCGCGGGTAGGTTTTCCGGGAGCCGTCGTAATTCAATGGGGCAACGAATACGCATGAATACGGTGCTTCCGCTTCGCTCCACCGAGTCAATTGTTTACAATAGAGGCTTCGCCTGACTACCCGTTAAAGGCTCCCTAGAGGAACGAACGCAATTTTGGAATCGACAAACCATAATTCCAGCCCGGGCCCCACGGTCTACTGGCGGGTCGAGGGGAGTCTGCTTGACCTGACGGTGGTCAGGCCGGTGGCGTTCTTTACCTGGAATGCGCAAACCTTCGCCGAGCGCTTCCGGCGGCGTGGGCAGATCTTCCTGATGGCACTGCTGCGCCCGCTCCTTTATTCCACGAACCGCAAGTTCGCTACGCGTGCCATCCACACTGTCCTGCGCGGAGTAACCCGCGACCGCCTCGATCTGCTGGGAGAAGAATTCTTTCTATACAAATTGAAGCCGCGCTTGAAAGAGCGAGGCGTGCAGAAGGTGCAGGAGTTGGTGCAGGCCGGGGCGGAAGTCGTGCTGGTAAGCCAGGGATTGGAGCACGTGATGCGCCCGCTCGCTCAACATCTTGGAGTGAAGCGGATTGTGGCCAACCGCCTGGAGTTTCGCGATGGCATGGCGACGGGAAGATTGCTCGAACCGGTGATTCGGCCGCGCGGGGCATTCGCCCGCATTCGGGAAGAAAATCCAGACGGTCGCAGGGCTCCGAAGACACTGGCGCGGCAATTGAACATTTCCGTGGACCAACTGCGCGCAGCCGCAATCCCCGCCGAGCGCGTGGCGATTGCGCCCACGCGCCCGGTCGTCCATTTCGAGGGGCAGAGGCAGGCGGCGGGGTTTTCGGTGCGCACGGCATTTTCGGGGAAGCATGTAATGCTCATCGGCGTAACCGGTTTCATCGGCAAGGTCTGGCTGGCGAACACGCTTCTCGATCTGCCCGAAGTAAAACGGATCTACCTGCTGATCCGCCGGCAGAAGTCGAACCCGGCCGAGCGTCGTTTCGAGAAGATGGTAGAGGAATCGCCGGTATTCGATCCGCTCTTTGAGCGATACGGGGACGGGCTCGCAGATTTTCTGCGCGAAAAAATTGAGGTCGTCGAAGGCGATGTCACTCAGCCGGGGCTCGGTCTCAGCGCCGAGCTGGGACGCCGCTTGCAAAGGAACCTGGATCTTCTTATCAACAGTTCGGGGCTCACTGACTTCAATCCCGACTTGCGCGACGCACTCACGACCAACACGGATGCTGCCGTCAATGTTCTGGAGTTCGTGCGGTCGTCCGATCACGCCGGTCTTCTGCATCTGTCCACCTGCTACGTGGCGGGAGAGCAGGACGGACGCGTCGGCGAAAAGCTGACGCCGAACTACAATCCGCGAGGGCTGGCCGGCTTCGATGCCGAGCAGGAATGGCACGCTCTTCAGGAATTCGTGAAGCAGACTGAGATCAAGGCCGAGAGCCACGAAGTCACCGCGGAACTGCGCACTCAGGCGCGCTCCCGGGAGCATGCGGCGAAAGACTTGCACGGTGCGGCGCTCGACAATCAAATCCGCAAGAACCGCGTCCGCTGGCTGAAAACTTATCTGACCGAGGCGGGGACACGGCGCGCCAAGGAACTGGGCTGGCCCAATACTTATACGCTCACCAAGAGCCTGGCCGAGTCGCTGATCGCAAAACACGGCGCCGGATTGCCGGTTGCGCTGGTCCGTCCCGCGATTGTGGAAACCTCCGTTGCCAAGCCTTTTCCCGGATGGAATGAAGGCATCAATACATCTGCCTCGCTGTCGTATCTGTTGGGGACCTATTTTCGTCAGTTGCCCTCGAACAAAAGCAAACGGCTCGATATTGTTCCCGTGGACGCGGTATGCAACGGAATGACTCTGATTGCCGCCGCCGTCATCGAGCGCAGGCATGACGCACTCTACCAGCTGGCGACTTCGGTGACCAATCCCTGCGACATGGGCCGGTCTATCGAGTTGACGTCGCTGGCGCACCGCAAGCACTACCGCGCTCAGGAGGGGCTGGAATCGTGGTTGCGCCTGCGCTTTGACGCGATTTCGGTTTCGAAGACGCGCTACAACCGGATGTCCGCTCCGGCGCAGAAGGCGATCGTAAAATCAATTCAACGCATCATGTCGCCGTTGCCGCTGAAGAAGGCGCCGCTGATCAAGACGGAGAGAAGTCTGGAGCGGCTGGAGAAACTCATTGAGTTGTTCGAGCCTTTTATTTTGTTGAACGAGCACGATTTCGCCGCGGAAAATATCGAGAAGCTTTCGTACGCCCTGGTGCCGGAAGAGCAGGAAAATTTCGGTTACGACACCCGCTCGCTGGATTGGTGGGAGTACTGGATCAACATTCACATCCCTGCCCTGCGCCGCTGGACATATCCCTTAATCGAGGGCAGGCCTTTGGAAGCACGGCCTCCCCGTAGCTTTCAACCTGCGCCCGCAAACGGAGATGCCGTGAAGACTGGGACCGACGGAGCCACGTGGCGATATTCCTGACCGGTTCGACCGGATACATCGGCGCGCACGTTGCCGCCAATCTGCTGGAAGGGCATGGTGCCTCCTTGAACGTGCTGGTGCGGGCGCGTGATCTCGAGGAAGCGCAATTGCGGTTGTGGCGTGCCCTCCAACTGCACTTGGAGTTTTCTCGTTTCTACGAGTACCTGCAAACCAAGGTAAGGATTTTCTGCGGAGATCTGACCGCCAGCGGCTTCGGTCTCAACCGCGATGAGTATGACCGGCTGGTGCACACCACCGACTCGGTGATTCACTGCGCGGCTTCGCTGAATCGCAAGTCGGAGAAGAGTTGCCTCAACGTGAACCTGCGCGGGACGCTCGAAGTCCTGACTCTGGCGCGGCACGCCGAACACTATCACGGCCTGCGACGCTTCAGCGAGGTCAGCACGGTGGCGGTAGCCGGCAAGCGCAGTAACGAAGTCGTCAGCGAGGATCATTCCATCGAGTGGGACCGATCCGACTACGATCCTTACGCCCGTACCAAGAAGTTTTGTGAGCACATGACGGGGGTGCTACTCCCGGATACGTCCAAGACGGTTTTCCGCCCCAGCATTGTGCTGGGAGACAGCCGGCATGCCGAAACGACTCAGTTCGATATGGTCAAGGCCTTCGTATTTTTGGCGGGTTTGCCGGTGTTGCCGTTCCGTCCATCGGACAAGATCGACATTGTGAATGTGGATTTTGTCGCGGACGCGATCGCGACCCTGCATCAGAAAGACCAGCCGCGCTACGACACTTATCATCTCTCGTCGGGGCTGGGGTCGCAGACGTTTCGCGAGTTGACCAGCGCGCTGGCGGCCGCACAGCAGAAGCGCAGCCCGGTGTTCCTGCCGTTCGCCGAGAAGCCGTTTTCCACCTCGGTGAATTTTCTATCCCATCGAAAAGGGTCGATGGCTCACGGCGCTGCGCTGCTGAAAGTATTCATGCCTTATCTGGTGTGGAACACGGTCTTCGACAATACCCGGGTAACTTCTGAATTAGGACGGAAGCCGGTTCCTTTTTCGCAATACAGCTTTCCTCTTTTGCAGTTCAGCCGGGAGAACAATTTCCAATATGACTACGCGCCCTGGCCCGCGTCTCGCGGAGGAACTGCGGCATGATGGACTTCATCCTGGAGGCGTGGGTCAGCGGCAATATCGAGCGGGCCAAGGCAGGCTGGATGCTGGGGGCGGGAAAGCCGTGGCAGCCGGGCGAGAGGCTCAAGCTTTTGTTCGCAGGATACAACGGTACGCGCAACATGGGTTCGGATGTAAGGGTGGAAGAGATGCTGCGCCAGATCCGCCACATTCTGGGATCAGAGCGAGTGGATTTCACCGCCATGACTTTCGATTTTGACCGCTCCCGGGGCTACTTCGAAAATACGGCACAGGTACGATTGCCGGATATTTTTCCGCCATTTCTGGCGAACGAAGTGCCCCGGCACCACGGCGTTGTGGCGTGCGAAGGTTCCATGTTCAAAAGTAAGTTCGCCAACGCTCTGACCACGATGATGATTGGCTCGCTCGGCATGGCTGCGGCGCAGAACAAGCTGTCGGTAGGCTACGGCGGAGAAGCCGGCGACATGGACCCGTTGCTGGCAAAGATGTGCGCACGCTATTGCAGGAATTCACTCATCATTACCCGCAACGAAGAGTCGCGTACCCGGTTGCGCGAACTAGGAGTGCCGACGGAACTGGGCACAGACACCGCCTGGACCTTTGAGCCGCGTCCGGCGGAGTATGGCGAGCGTGTTTTACGGCAAGCGGGGTGGGACGGACGCACTCCAGTGCTCGTGGTCTGTCCGATCAATCCCTTCGAATGGCCGGTGAAAGCCTCGATGGCCAAACTAGTCGCACATCGGCTAACCGGTGCCTACGACAAGACCCACTATCGCGGGCCCTACTTTCACAATTCGGGTCCGGCGGCGGATCGCGCCTACGAGCATTATCTGACCTCGATCGCCAATGCGGTGGAGGCGTTCCGCAAGCAGCGCAACGTTTTTGTAATTCTGGCGGCGACGGAGCGACTGGATGCGCGTCCGGCGAACCGCATCTCCGAAAAACTCGGCGGCGTGCCGGTCCTGACCTCGGAGCACTACAACATGTATGAATTGGTCAGCGTTCTGCGCTGCTGCCACATGATGGCCTCGTCACGCTATCACGGCATCGTCACCTCCATGCCGGCGCTGGTTCCTTCCGCGGGCATTACCATGGATGAGCGCATTCGGAATCTGATGCGGGAGCGCGGCCATCCCGAGTTGTTGATGACGGTCGATGATCTCGATCTCGAAGCGAAGTTGCTGGCGGCGCTCGAAACGCTGGCCACCGAGGGCGAGCGCATCGCCGACGGCATTGCGCGCACGGTGGTCAAGAATCTGAAAGTGATGGCGCGAATGGGCGTCCTGTTCGAAGAGGAAGTCCAGCGGCGTTATCCCGAATTCCCGACGCGCACCGGCGCATGGAGTTGGGAGGACTATCTTCCCCCGATGAACCCCTCGCTGGGGCAATTGGTGACGGCTCACTGCTGAGGCCGTCGCATTTCCGATACGAAAATCCATGTCATTTGTCGGAGAAATATTTTCGCAACTCAAAGCGGCCGCGGACATCACGGTCCTTGAGGAAATCCGCGACGGCCAAGTCGTGGGAGTGAGCGGCGACGCGCTCCTCGAATTGATCCGCCAAGCGCGCACGTTTCTCGCGGCCAAAGGCCTGAAAAAGGACGACCGCTGTGGAGTGCTGGCAGCCAACAGCGTTCGCTGGATAGCGCTCGATTTAGCTGCGATGGCCGAAGGCCTGATCGTGGTTCCGCTGTACTTCCGTCAAAGTCCAACGGAGTTGGTCGCGATGATGAAAGACAGCACGCCGTCTCTGGTGTGCTGTGGTGACGCGATGTTGCGCGACGGAATTCAGCAGAACTGGCTGGGCGGCGACGGGTTCGAAGCCCCTCCCCATTTTCTTTTTGAAGAGATTTTCGCAGGCGGGGACGCGATCGTCTTGGATCGGCCACAGTTGGGCGATGGCGACGCGGTGACTATCATCTATACGTCAGGCACTTCCGGGGAGGCCAAAGGCGTAGTCTTAACGGCGGCCAATGTCGGCTTCATGCTGGGGTGCACGTCCGCGCGCCTCGACCTGCTGATGGCAGGACGATCGGGACAGGACCGGATCTTTCATTACCTGCCGTTTAATTTTTGCGCTTCGTGGATCGCCATGCTGACTTTCCTGTTGCGTGGGGCCCTGGTGGTCCTCAACACCGACCTGACGAAGATCCCGAGCGAGATGCCGGCCGCGGCTCCGCATTACTTTTTGAATGTGCCGCAGCTGCTCGAACGCATGAAGCGCGGTGTAGACGAACAAATAGGGCAAAAGGGCGGGGCGGCGCAGGCAATTTACGGTCGCGCCAAGGCCGCCTGGATCCGGCAGAAGGAGAAGCAGTCGCGAGCCAGCGACGTCATTTGGCTGTGGCTGGCCAATGCCGTGGTCTTTCCCGCGATCCGAAAAAAAATGGTGGGCGAGAATCTGAAGGCCCTCATCTGCGGGTCGGCGCCGCTCACCGCCGAGACGCAGGATTACTTTCGTATGCTCGGCATTCCGGTGCTGCAGGTCTATGGACTGACGGAAACAACAGGGATTTGTACCATGGACGATCCGAATCATGTCGCTCCGGGTCGAGTGGGCCCCACGATCGCTGGCATCGAGATGAGACTTGGTGACAACGATGAGATTATTGTGCGCGGGCCGAATGTGTTCCCGGGATACTGGAATCGTCCGCAGCAGACCGCGGAAGTGCTGTGCGACGGATGGTTTCGCACCGGCGACCAGGGCGAGATGGATGCTTCCGGGAACTGGCGGATCGTGGGGCGGATCAAAAATCTGATTGTTCTCGGCTCCGGTCATAAGATTGCGCCGGAAATCGTGGAAGAGGAAATTGCCCGCCGCGTCCCGGGTGCGCAACAAGTGGTTGTAGTAGGCAATGGCCGCGGATATCTGTCAGCAATTGTTACCGGGAACGCAAGCCGGGAACAGCTGCAGGAGGCGCTCGATGCGCTCAATCCACAACTGCCGCACTATAAGCAGGTTCGGGCGTTCCATCTGCGGCGAGAGGCATTTTCCATCGAGAATGGAATGCTGACCGCGAACGGTAAATTGAAGCGCGACTTGATCTCAGCGAGGCTGAGCAGCGAGATCGAGGGCATGTATCCGGCGAAGCAGGTAGTGTAGAGCGAAAGTGTAGAGCGAAAGTCTAGAGCGAAAATGTGGCGGCTCGGGTTTCGACATTCGGATTTTTCGGCGTCATCCTGACCGGAGCCGTTTTTGAGACGCAAGGGAAGGATCTTGCGCCCAGACCAAGAAAGCTGGCGGGGCAAGAGCAGTCTCCCGGCCGAATTGCGCCGGGCTTCGGGGTGATGCCTTCCAAACGAGTCAGAACGCAACTATGTCGAGCGCAAAGCAATCGAAAGGGCAAGCGCTGTCGTGGCAGGTTCAGGGCGGAGTCATCGAATTGGCGCTTCACCGCGAGCCTTGCAACGAACTGGGATCACTGTCTCTACTTGAATTCGAAAAGTTCGCCTCCGCGCTCGACGATCTGGAAAGGGACGCACACACCCTCATCGTTTATAGCGAGTTGAAATGCGGTTTCTGCGCCGGGGCTGATTTGCGCGAACTTTACCAGCAGTCGCAGACTCGGGGAGAGTTACAGGCCTCCCGGGGCGTGCGAGATTTTCTGGAACGAATTCACCGCGTTTTGAACCGGATCGATGGTGCGCCGCTGACTACCATTGCCGCCGTCCATGGCGTGACGTTTGGCGGAGGATTTGAACTGGCGTTAGCTTGCGATTTGATCATCGCCGACAAAATGGCCCGCTTTTGTTTTCCGGAACTGAGGCTGGGGCTAATCCCGGGTTTCGGCGGAATCCCGCGGCTGAAGCGGGATTTGGGGAACGCGTTCGTACGCGATCTGTTATTGACGGGCCGCAGCGTCAATGCCACCAAGGCGCAGCAGGTTGGACTGGTGAGCCAGGTGGTATCGGAAGGTGAGGCGTTACGCGCGGCCCGGGCAACCGCAGCCCAGGTAGGGAAGTTCGACCGGCAAACCTCGTCGACCGCCAAACGATTCATCAAACCGATTCCGCTGGACGAATTGCGGAAGGAAATCGACATCTTCTGCGAGCTATTTGCACGCTCCGCCGTGCAAGCTGGATTAAAGAGGTTTGTAGAGAGCACGGATGCGCAGCCGTACTTGCCATAGCCCAAACTGGATTAGAATGACCTTTATGGAAACAGCGGAAAAGACTCTCGACGAGATCCTCACGCTCGCCGCGGCGCACTTCAAAGTGCCGCGCGAGGAACTCTCCCCCGACGAAGACTTCTTCAAGGCGCTCCGTATCGACAGCCTGCAGACGCTGGACCTGCTCACGAAGTTGGAAAACCACTTTCGGGTAGAGTTGCCGGACTACGAACTGCAGGGCGTGACCGACTTTCGCACCTTGGCCACCAAGATTCAGGCACGGTTGTAGACGTCCCACGGTTGATTGCTGATTGTTGATTCCCTGGGAACCTGCCTGGGAACGCCATATCCGGTAACGGAATCAGCACTCTACAATCAACCAATCAACGATTCCTTATGCTCGATCTCCGCCAATACAGTTGTCTGGGCGCTGCCCTGAGCGATGCCTTGGACCGCTATGGCTCCGAAGTCTGCCTGATCGAAGCGGAGCGCGACCGCGAGAAAGTTCGCCTGACGTATTCCGATTTCAAAGAGACCGCGCTTCCTCTGGCGCGTGCTCTGGAGGACGCCGATTACGATGCCGGCGACCGGGCCGCCATCATCATGACGAATCAGTCGAAGTGGCTGATCTCAGCCTACGCGATCTTTCATTGCGGCGGCGTGCTGGTACCGCTGGACTACAAGCTGACCGCGGCCGAACACCTGCAACTGCTCGCGCATTCCAAGGCCAAGGTACTCATCGTCGAATACCATTTGTGGCGGGCGATTTCCCAGTGCCCGGATTTCCACGATATTGGGACCAAAATCGTCCTCGTGACGGAAGCCCCGCCGGGCGTAGAGTTGGCGGGCGGGTTTCGCTGGGAGGATTTTAAGCGCAAAGGCGCTCCCGATTTCGTCATGCGCCGGCCCGACGACGTCGCCTGCATCGTCTATTCATCGGGCACGGGCGGCCGGCCTAAGGGATGCGTTCTCACCCACGAGAACTATCTGGAACAGTGTCGCGCGCTGACGGCGTGGTATCCCTTTTGGCCGGGCGTGCGGTATTTGAGCATTCTTCCTACCAATCACGCGATCGATTTCATGGTGGGTTTTATCGGACCGTTCGTATGCGGAGCTTGTGTGGTGCATCTGCGCACGCTGCGTCCGGAGTTCGTGCGCGATGCATTTGTGCGTTATCGCATCACCTATGTAGCGCTGGTTCCCATGATTGTAAAGAACCTGGAACGCGGCCTGCGGGCGAAATTCGACGAACTGCCGCCCTGGAAGCGGGCGCTTCTGCGTGCTCAGATTGCGGCCAATCGGGTCCTGACGCGCCGCCGGCCGAATGTGAAGCTCAGCCGTATCTTGCTTTCCGGTGTGCACCGGGGATTTGGAGGAGAGCTGCTGGCGTTGATTACCGGCGGAGCATTCTTGGAACCCTCGACGCTGCAGTTCTTCTACGATCTCGGCATTCCCGTGGTCAACGGTTACGGCCTCACCGAAGCGGGCACCTCCCTCACGCTCAACGACCTCAAACCGTTCCGCGCCGATACGGTCGGCAAGCCGCTGCCAGGAGTCGAACTGCGAATTCTGAGTCCGGATGCTGAAGGTGTGGGGGAAGTGGCGGCGCGCAGCAAGACGGTGATGTCGCACTATCTGGATGATCCGGAACTCACCTTGGAGACCATCGTCGATGGCTGGCTTCTGACCGGCGATCTCGGCCGGTTTGAGAGCGGCGGCCATTTGCAGCTCTTCGGACGCAAGAAGAATATGATCGTCACTGAGGGCGGGAAAAATATCTACCCCGAAGATATTGAAACTGCTTTCGAGGGGTTGCCGGTGAAAGAGTACGCCGTGTTTGCGGCCAATTATATCTGGCCCAAGAAAGAACTTGGGCGCGAAACGCTAGTTCTCGTGCTGCGTCTGGACGAGAACCAGAAACTTGATAGCACCTTGCTCGCAGAAATCTCCGCTCGCAATCGCCGGCTGCCCGATTTCAAACGGGTGGCGGGATATCGGATCTGGGAGAAAGATTTTCCCCGGACGGCCTCGATGAAAATCAAGCGACAGACGCTGGCTGAGGAAATGGGCAAGTCGGTGGAGCGGGAAGCAATGGCAGAATTGTAACCGGCCACCGAATTTGGGATTCGCCGCGCGAGATCCGGCCTCGCACCTTCCTGGAGAAATGGACCTGAGACCTTGGGGCAAAATTTTCTTGCAATCCTGAACCCGGCGGCCGGAGGCGGACGGAGCCGCAAACTGCTGGGCCCGGCGCTGGAACGCTTGCAGGCTGGGGGCATCGAGGTGAAGGTGTCGGAGACGCGCATGCCGGGGGAAGCGACTGAGATGGCGCGCGCGGCTTATGGGCGCGGAGTGCGGAACTTTATGGCGGTCGGTGGCGACGGAACTGCCTACGAAATTGTGAATGGTCTGTACCCCCAGGCGCTAGGCGGCGAGCGCCCGAGCTTGGCATTCTTGCCGTTGGGCACTGGCAATTCTTTTCTGCGCGACTTCAGCAATCGTGGTGTGGAATATGGCATCGAATCTCTGCTTGCCGAGAAGCGCCGACCTTGCGATGTGCTGCGCCTGCGCCACCGTACCGGGATTGTCTATTACATTAATTTGTTGAGCATGGGTTTTACCGCCGACGTCGCCACTCTGCGTGCCCGTCGCTTCAGCGGCTGGGGGGAGTTGGGCTATCTCAGCTCGATTTTTCTGACTCTCGCTCGATTCCAACGTCGTCCCTTCCCGGTTCGAGTTGCCGGCTCAGAAAAGTTTGACAGCCGGCCCTGTCTATTTTTGACCTTCAATAACAGCAAGTTTACCGGCGGCACCATGATGATTGCTCCGCAAGCCGAGACCGATGACGGCTTGGTCGAGTACGTTCGTTGGGGGCCCATTGGGCGATGGGGGTTGATCCGCAATCTGCCTGGCCTTTACGACGGAACGCATATCAGACATCCGCGGGCGGAGCGCACCTCGGTCCGGCGCGTCGAATTCGACCTGGAGGCTCCGGCGGATGTGATGGTCGACGGAGAAGTGCTGAGGCTGCATTGCGAGGAACTGGATGTACTCCCGGGGGCGCTCAACGTGGTGGCGTGATTCTCGATTCGACGAGCCGTGACTCGATAGAGCTCCGTGATATAAAAATGAATCATGTCTGAAGCACGACGAAAACGGCAACAGGAGCAGAGAGGCGGCTCCGCTGAGGGTAAGACCAAGAAGACTCTCATTTACGGCGGCGTTCTGATTCTGCTGGCGGGCGCATTCATCGCGGGCCGGCACTACCGAGATCACAAATACGATTCGTTCGCGCAATGCCTGGCCAGCAAGCAGGCCAAGATGTACGGCCTCTATTGGTGCCCGCACTGCATCGAACAGAAAGAAATGTTTGCTGCATCGTTTCACTACGTGCCCTATGTGGAGTGTGCGATCAAGGGATCCAAGGAAGAGGCGCCCGAATGTAAGGTGGCCGGAGTCAAGTTGTTTCCCAGCTGGCAGTTTGGAACTGAACCGCCGAAGGAGGGAGTTTTGTCTCTCGAAGCCCTGAGCGATAAAACCGGATGCAGCCTGCCATGACGAATTCTGCGCAGCTCGATCTGCGGAGGCGCACGTAGTGCCGGGAGCCCAGCGAGTTCTGTTTGGAGTCGTCGCGATGCTATCGCTGGGGGGTGTGATCGTGTCGGCCGTTTCGCTCGAGCGACACTATGCGAAATCGGCGACCGCGTACTGCGATTTCAGCCAGACGTTCAATTGTGACGTCGTAAACCGCAGCGAATATTCGAGCATTGAAGGAATTCCGGTAGCAGCGATTGGGGTCGCGGGATACGCAGCCTTGTTTTTCCTGGCTACAGTTTGGCGAGCCCGCGTAGAGACGCCGAATCGCTTGATGGGAGCCGCTCTCGCAGGATTGGCCTTTGCCCTCTGCCTGACGTACATCGAAGCGTACGAACTGCGGACGTGGTGTATTTTGTGCCTGAGTTCGCTGGTGCTGATTTCTCTGATCAGTGTTCTCACAATCGTAGTGAAACTGAGAAGCGTGAGAGCGTAGAGCGACCCCACCGTTGTGTCTTTTCCGATGGAAGAATTCCAGAAAAACGCTTCTCCCAGCCCGGCGCCCGAGGTAATCCGCGTGCAGGCAGCGACGGGAGATTTGCGCCTCCACGAATTTTACAGCCGCATTTTTCACAACACGCGATTTCTGCGAGTGTGGTTGCCCCCAGGATATGACGATCCCGCAAACCGAAACCGCCGCTACCCGGCCCTCTATCTGAATGATGGTCAGAATTTGTTCGAAGCTGCGATTTCCTTTACCGGAGTGGAATGGCAGGTGGATGAGACCAGCGATCGTTTGATTCGCGAGGGCGTGGTTCCACCCATGATTATCGTGGGCATCGACAACGGCGGTAAAGACCGTCTCCGGGAGTACATGCCGTACCGCTCGCTGCAGCCAATGAGGTTGCGAACACAGGGCAGCCGCTATGCCAACTTCCTGATCAGGGAAGTGATGCCGTTCATCGATCGAGGCTATCGAGCAGCCCCCGGAGCGCAGAACACCGGGCTGGGAGGATCCTCGCTGGGTGCGCTGATTGCGCTTTATACTGCGGTTTCCCGTCCGAATGTGATTGGCCGTCTACTTCTGGAGAGCCCATCGTTGTGGGCCTCAAACCGGCAGATTATCCGGCAGAGTCGCAAGATCAAACGCTGGCCGGAACGGATTTTTCTGGCGACGGGAACTGCCGAAGCGGGGCGGAAAGACAAAGATCAAAGCATGGTTGATGACGTCAAAGAACTGGCTGCGATCCTGCGCCGCGCAGGGCTGGACGACCAACGTCTTAAACTCGTGGTTGACGAGGGCGCTTTGCACCACGAGTCGGCATGGGCGAAGCGCTTTCCCGACGCGCTTACATTTTTGTTCGGCAAATCGGAATAGCGTGGCTTGGAGGCGAGATTTCTACCTTCCGTCGATGCCGGCTCCTTCCCGTTTGGGGATCGTAACTTCGGCGGGCGCTGCGCCTTCACGACTGATCTGCCAGAGGCAGACGACCGTCGCCGCCATCGCGATCACCGAAAGCTGAACATGCGTAAATCTGGTAAAAGGTCCGATCAAGGGGAGCGCGTACACCCAGTAAAGAAGCGTGCCCAATCGGCGAGTCGAGAGCGTGCGGGCCTGCACCTGGAGCCAGTCGGCTAGCAGAATGAATGCAGGCGCCAAAATCACTAGATCGTAAACCGTGAGGTGGGGCGACACCAGCACAGTCGCGAACAGCAGCGCGGAATACCGCAGGGGCAGGGACACGGCCGGGCTGCGCTTCCAACATGCGATCGTTAATCCGAGTACGATGGCGGCGCTCACGACATAAAGACCGAGGGAAATTCCAGACCGCCAAGGCAGGAACATGGGCGCCAGCATGGACCAGAATGTTCGCAGCGAGTGGGTTTGATAAGGCTTGGGCTCGAGCAGCGGCAACAGTGTGCGCACATTCCACAGTGTGCGCAGCCAGTGACGGAAGGGATCGATTCCGTAGTAGAGAATTCCCACGGACAGTTGACTCGCGGCTGAAAGAACCGCTCCCGCCACAACTTTCCAAGCGCCGATGAATGTGAATACGATGGCCGCGGCGAGTCCCAACTGAGGCTTGAAAATCAGACAGCCGAGGATCAGGCCGGCGAGAAGCTCCCGCCGGTCACGCAGCAAAAAGAATGTCAGCGTGAAGCAGGCCAGTGCAATCGCAGAGGTCTGACCCCAGGCGATCAGATGAAAGAAAGCGGGAAACGCCACGGCGAGGATAACAACGGTTCTCCCATAGTTACGGAGGCTCTGACATGCTCGCCATACGCCGTAGCAGCAAATGCCATAAGCAACCGCGCTGAATCCCCACCACAAAATGAGTGCCCAGCCGTAGGAGAAATGAGCTAGCGGCGCGAACAAGATCGAAACTTGAGGCGGATACAGAGGCAAGTACCGGATGCCCGAAGCTTCAGGCACTCGCCGAGTCACCAGCGCTGCCTGAGCATTCATGTCGTACAAATCTGCGCCATGATGAGCAGCGGCGAGCGAGCCCAGAGTGTAGAGATGCAGAAAGTCCGTTCCCTTGAGATTTCCGTTGCGATCCCGAAGACCCGGAGTGGCTGCGTTCCACGCGTAAAACGACCACAAGCACACGGCAAGGATTGTGCCGTGAGCACGCAAGCGATTTTCGCTGATCCAAGACGGGGAACGGCTGGACATAAGGTCAGCCTATAATAGCTGCCACTCGTAATCTCAAAATAGAAGATATGGAGGGTATCGAGTTGTCGCATTAATCTAATCGACCCCAATGGCCGACGAACAGAAACCATTGTCGAAGAATAGGGCGAGACCGCAACAGGCATGGCTGCGGCGCGTAGGGTGGCTCTTTCTAACCGCAATCGTCTTGCGATTGGCCGTGGTAAGCGTGCTCTTGACGCACAACCCACCTTCGTGGGGAGTGAACGAGGCCGCCGGCATTGCCCGAGGACTGCTGCTTGGCCACGGATTTGCCTCGCCATTTCATGATGCTGCCGGACCGACAGCCTGGTTAGCGCCGGTCTATCCAGGGATACTGGCGGGCATCTTTCTTGTGTTTGGCGTGCAGACGGCGACCTCGGTCTGGGTCGCAGTTCTCCTCAACGTGCTCTTTTCTTCCGCCACGGCCATCGTCGTTCTTCAGTTGGGTAGGGAACATTTTGGCGAAACTACAGGTCTTGTCGCGGCGTGGGCTTGGGCCATCTCACCGCCGGTTGTGGTAATGCCCTGGCTGCCCTGGGAGACGTCTCTGTCTGCGTTGGTGATGACCTTCGCATTCCACCGGACATTAAGGCTCAACCATACCTCAAGTTGGTCGCGGTGGGCGATCTGCGGTGGTATCTGGAGCTTTGCAGCACTGCTTAATCCCGCGCTCCTGGCTCCGTTGCCTGCCATTGCCGCAAGAGCAGCATGGGCGCGACGTTACTGGACCGGGCCTGTAATAATGCTTCTCGTTTGTGCTTTAGGGATTATGCCCTGGACGGCACGCAACTGGATAAGTCTTCATAAACTGGTCCCGGTGCGCAGTAATTTTTGGGCCGAAGTATACTTTGGCAACGTCAGCTTTTCACTTCACCCGACCGGCAACAGCATGGTTTATCAGAAAGAGGGAGAAATAGCTTTCGTTGCTGATCTGCGCGGCAAAGTGGTCGGCCACGTCCGCTCCCACCTGCGTGACTTTGCAGTCCTTACTGGTCAAAGGATCTACGCCTTCTGGACTCAGCCCGCGCCCTTCGGACCGTACGGAATGATCGCCTCGCTGGCTGCCGTGTCTGGAATTGTCGTAGCTTTTCTTCGCGGCCGCACCGTTTTCCCTTTTCTCCTGATTCTCGCTTTTTATCCCCTGGTCTACTATGTGACTTATACATTTGCCCGCTATCGTCACCCCATCGAGCCACTCATGTACACTCTCGCAGGATACGCTGCGTGTGAACTCGCGGACTATGGGAGGTTAGCGGCGCGGGCAGGGGGATAAGGCGCAAGCTTCGGATCCGGATCATCGGGGAAGATTTCCCACGCCTTCCGATTCGCGAACCACCGCAGAAGTTCCTGGTTTTGGGCTGCGCCCATATCACGGGCCCAAACTACTTTGGAGGCGTCAATATCGGCGCGGTTAAAGATCCAGTCGACGTGGACTTCGTGCTCGGGACCATAGTGCACGATGACCAGATGTTTGCCCGGCATACTCTGGAGTTCGCGAACGATAGCGTTCCTCTTCAGATTCCCTCTCTGCCAAAGAGGTTCGATCTGGGTGCCAGTCGCAGCAGCGGTTAGCCGGAGCACGATCATCGCTACACAAACTAAAGGAATCGCCCGCGTCAGTCCCTGCCCGACCGGCCGCTCGTGCCATCGGTACAAACGTAAGTGGCGAATGCACTGCACGAGGAAGAGATAGAACAGCCCAATAGCTGGAGCAAGGTAGTGATCGAGAGTCCAAGTCTCTATTAACACCCCAATCGCCATGGCTGCCGCAAGGAGCAGTGGGAACCTCATCTTGCGCTCTCGAAACAGGAGGGGAAAGGCGAGAAATGGCAAAGTGAAGACGGGACCAACGTAAAACGTCCAGAGCACGCGGAACTTATGCCGGAGCCGGCGGGCAAACCCAAGCGGGGTTCTGTTTAATAGAAAACCGCGCAGTTCCCAGTTGACGTAAAAGTCTCTCATCTCGGCATGGTGATAAACGGGCTCTGGCCGCGGGCTCTGCCAGACGAAGTAGGGGGCCATGGCATAGGTCTCTCGGTTCACCTGGTACGGCATGACGAACGCGTTGCCCGTAACGCGCCAGAAATAGTAGCCCATCGCGGCCCCGGTTGCGCCGAGAATGAGAATCAGGGGCAGGACCACGCGGCCAAGAACAGTCGCGACAGGAATCCTCTTCGGTCTCATCAGCCAAACGAGCATCGAAGCGGCGATCGGCAAACTGAAAACGAAGCCTTCAAACGGTCGAGTGTTCGCAAGGATGGCGAGGCCGAGTCCCATAAGCAGCGCATCGCGCAGACGGGCATGGCGCTTGATGCGAGGTAATGCGCCCAGCACCAGCACGCCGCCTAACGCCGGCAGCGAGGTGCCAAAGTAGCTATTCATCCAATAGCCCAGAAGTCCCACTTGCAACATCGCCAGCGATGCCCCCAACAACGCCCAGGACGGCGGGAGCCACGCCTGAAGCATCCAACACAGGGCAGCGCACATGAGTGCAGTGGTGAGCAGTTGGCCGATCCAGGGATGCCCGAGGAGCTGACCCGCCGCGAGCATCAGCCCTTGGGCGGGCGGATACATCGACATATAAGTAGGGTGCTGGATAATGTGGAAGCTTTCGAAATGGATCCACATGGGGTGGGTCGGGTTCGTCAACCGGCCCTGGGCAAAGGTGTCGGCGGCCAGCAGAAAACTGAACTCGTCATGCCACATGGGTTGAGGAATACCCCAAACCGGAATCATCGCTACACGGATGACGAGGGTGCAAATTCCGACTGCGAAGATTGCCAGTGTTTTCCGTCGCGCCAGCCGCGCAAAAGCGCTCTGCGAGGACAAAAACACCGGATACGTAACCGCGGGCTTGCTTCTTCGCTGAGACAGGAAGGTCAACGCCACCGCGGCTATCACAAGAAGCGATTCAAGGATCAGCGGCAGCCCCGGCGCAAGTGCAAGCAAGAGCAGGTCCGATAAGCCGTGCTGCATGCTTAGAAGTGTACCCGTACCGTCTACGAAGTAAAAACCGGGCCGGTGGTACCGGAAGAACGGCCTCTACCCGACACGTTGCGGCACGAGGCGCATCACCGGCGCCTCAGCTGTTTGCAGTTTCCTTAACGCCGATTTCCTCGAATAGGCCGTCTACGATCTGAATCATCTCGCGGTCGACAACGCGATTCTTGGAGATCGCCTCTTGCAGCGGGATGGACACAATCTTGTTCGACCGCAATGCGGCCATACAGCCAAATTCGCCGCGATGCACCATGTCGATCGCGCCCAGCCCATATCGCGTCGCCAGAACCCGGTCGAAAGCGCTGGGGGAGCCACCCCGCTGTATGTGTCCCAGCACTACCGCGCGGGTTTCGAAGCCTGTGCGCTTCTCAATCTCGCGGGCGAGAATATTTGCAATGCCGCCGAGTTTGGCGTGACCAAATTCATCTTTTCCCATGTCTTGCAGGATGGGAGCCCCGGAGCCGGCGTTGGACGAAAACTTTGCGCCCTCCGCCACGACGACAATGGAGAAGTAACGCCCACGCTCATGGCGCTGGCGAATCGATTCAGCCACCTTGTCGACGTCGAACGGCCGCTCGGGAATTAGAATCGCGTCGGCCCCGCCGGCAATGCCGCTGTACAACGCAATCCAGCCCGCGTCGCGTCCCATCACTTCTACCACCATTACGCGGTTGTGAGCCTCGGCGGTGGTATGGAGGCGGTCAATCGCTTCGCACACTATATTGCAGGCGGTATCAAATCCGAAAGTATAGTCGGTTCCCCCCAGGTCATTGTCGATCGTCTTGGGGACGCCAACCACTCGAACTCCTTTTTCATGCAGCTTCTGGGCGACCGACAAAGTATCATCCCCGCCGATCGCGACCAGGGCGTCGATTTTGTGCTTTTCAATGGTGGCCATGCAACGGTCGATGCCGTCCGGACGCTTGGAGGGGTTGGTCCGCGAGGTTCGCAGGATGGTTCCGCCGCGGGGCAGGATTCCGCCCACCGCGTCCAGATCGAGTGCCATGCTCTTGTCTTCGATCAGACCGCGCCATCCCTCCATGAAGCCGACAAACTGGTCGTGATAATGAAATACACCCTTACGCACAACGGCACGGATAACCGCATTCAGCCCAGGGCAATCGCCTCCGCCCGTTAATATGCCAATTCTCATCGTGTGCTCCCGGTTCCACCTAAGAGTTCAGAATGAAGTCCTCCGAATGCACCCTGGGTGCAGCGCATGAAGAAATCCAAGAGCGAGGGTGAAAATCGGTTGGAAAAGATAGAGTAACACTAAATCGAGAGGCGCCAAAGCCAAGAGCCGGGAGAAAATCGTTCGGGTGTGACCGGCCGCCCCGGCTCACATTAGCGTTGCGCTGCGGCGCAAGATTAGACACAATGCTCGACGGACATGAACAAAACGGCATCGATTTTCGCCTGGGGAGCGGTGGGTCTGCTCGCAGCCGCGGCCGTCGGGGTGGTGGCCGTTCATCGCGGAGAACCGATTAACGCACTGTGGCTGGTTGTGGCTGCGGCTTGCTGCTATGCCCTGGGATACCGTTTTTACAGCAAATTCATTGCCGCGAAGATTCTCGCCCTTGACGCCCTGCGCGCTACTCCCGCCGAGCGCCTGGAGAACGGTCGCGATTTTCTGGTGACCAATAAATGGGTCGTGTTTGGCCATCACTTTGCCGCCATTGCGGGACCGGGACCCTTGGTCGGGCCGGTGCTGGCCGCGCAGTTCGGCTATCTTCCAGGAACGATGTGGGTGCTGGCAGGCGCGGTTTTCGCCGGTTGCGTGCAGGACTTCGTGATTCTGCTTTTCTCCGTTCGCCGCGATGGGAAGTCGCTCACCGAAATGGCGAAAGAGGAAATCGGGCGCGTCGGCGGGTTTGTGGCCTACACGGCGGTGATCGCGATTCTCGTCATCCTGTTGGGCGTGGTGGCACTGATCGTGGTCAATGCGCTGAAAGATAGTCCGTGGGGCACGTTCACGATCGCGATGACGATCCCTATCGCCCTGCTGATGGGTCTGTATCTGCGCCGCATTCGTCCCGGCAAGGTGCTGGAGATCTCGGCGCTTGGATTCATACTCGTCCTGCTGGCGATCTGGGGCGGGCAATGGGCTTCACAACATCCTGCAATGGCGCGCGTGTTCACGTTGCGCGCTCCTACCCTCGCGATTCTCATCATGGTGTACGGATTCTTGGCCTCGGCTCTTCCGGTGTGGTTGCTGCTGGCGCCGCGCGACTATCTCAGCACATTCGTGAAGCTAGGGACGATTGGACTTCTCGCCGTTGGCATCGTGGCTTTGCATCCCACGCTGCACATGCCCGCGCTCACCCGCTTTGTGGACGGTTCCGGCCCGGTGTTTGCAGGCAAGATTTTTCCCTTTGCCTTCATCACCATCGCATGCGGAGCGATCAGTGGCTTCCATGCTCTAATCTCCAGCGGAACCACGCCCAAACTGATCGCGCGCGAGACCCAAACCCGGATGGTGGGCTACGGCGCTATGATGGCGGAGTCCGGCGTAGCGGTGATGGCAATCATCGCCGCCTGCGTGCTCCAGCCCGGCGTTTACTTTGCGATCAATAGTCCCGCCGGGGTGGTTGGTCAGACGGCTGCCGCCGCTACCGCGACCATCTCCTCGTGGGGATTTCCTGTCACAGCCGCTGACATGCAGACCCTGGCCCAAGCCGTAGGCGAACAAACTCTGTTCAACCGCACCGGCGGCGCGCCCGCATTCGCCGTCGGCATGGCGCACATCTTTTCGCAGAGCCTGGGAGGTGCGGCAGTGATGGCGCTGTGGTATCACTTCGCCGTCATGTTCGAGGCTTTGTTCATTCTCACTATCCTCGATGCCGGAACCCGCGTGGCCCGCTTCATGATTCAGGACGCGCTCGGACATCTCTACAAACCGTTAGGGCGGACGAGTTGGTATCCGTCGATTCTGGCCACGAGCGCTCTCATTGTGGCCGCTTGGGGATTTTTCCTGTGGCAGGGCGTGAAAGATCCGTTGGGCGGCATCAATTCGTTGTGGCCGCTATTCGGCATCGCCAATCAACTGCTGGCGACCGTAGCTCTATGCGTCGCCACGACGATCATCGTCAAGATGCACCGAGCCCGCTATGCCGCAGTCACGCTCGGGCCGCTGGCGTGGCTGGTCGCGGTCACGTTCACGGCATCGTGGCATAAAGTTCTCGATCCCAACCCGCGAGTGGGATTCCTGGCGCAGGCGCGTGCGCTGGCAGCGGCTCCAGCCACCAGCGCCACCGCTCAACTCGTCTTCAACAACCGGCTGGATGCCGCTGTAACCGCGGTTCTAGTCGGAATGGTCACGCTGGTTCTGATCCAGTCCGTGCGGCAATGGAACCTGGTCTTGAGCGGAAGGGAACCGGCCAGTGTGAAGGAATCACCGTTCGTAATGACACGTCTGGCGGAGGACAGAGGATGAACCGTTTATGGCAAGCAGGCCGAATTCTGCTGGCGACGCTGCGTGAGATTTTCGACGAGAACGCCTACGAGCGTTTCTTGCGCCGCACCCAAGTGGCCTCGTCACCCGAAGCGTATGGCGCGTTCCGCCAGGAATTTGAAGAGGCTAAGACCCGCCGACCAAGGTGCTGTTAGCGAATCCGCTTCCGCATATGGGGCCACAGTCCGGTCCGCTGCCTTTGAGGGTGGTTATTCAGCTGGCGCACTGCGGATGCCCCTACTTTCGCGTCCTCAACCAAAGGTGGGATTCCACAGGTCTCGCGGTCTTGGCTTTTGCCTTGCTCGGACTCTACGCCGAGGCTAGTCTTCGCGCGCCGGAGTCGAATCGCGGGTTCGACAGCACCGCAAACTTTGGGCGTCCTAACTCCGCTTTCCCTGCACAGCTCGGTTCCGCAGGAATCTGTTCCTTAGGTTCTCCGCCAATTCCGCGATACACTGCACTCACATGCGAGTCATGGGTATCGATTGCGGCGGCGAGTACACCGGCTACGGGGTGGTCGAGATGCAGGAAACCGGCAAGCTTTGCTGTCTGACGTGCGGCGCGATTAAGCTTTCTCCGCGCGAGGCGCTGCCGCGGCGCCTTTCCCGCATCTTTACAAAACTCGGAGAAATCATTATCCAGCACCACCCCGATGAAGTCGCGATTGAAGATGTTTTCTACGCTCTCAACGTGAAGTCGGCGCTCAAGCTGGGCCAGGTCCGTGGAGTTGCCATGCTGGCTGCCGCGGCCGCCGGGCTGGAAGGCGCCGAATATTCTCCGCTAACCATCAAGTCGTCGGTCGTCGGTTACGGACGGGCCGAAAAGCAGCAGGTGCAGCACATGGTGACGCGGCTGCTTGAACTTGCCGTAGTGCCGCAGCCCATGGATGCTTCCGACGCGCTGGCCATCGCCATCTGCCATCTGCATACGGCAGGGACCCTCAGCCGGCAGCGAGCCGTGGCGCCATGAAGTTCCATCGACCATCCACTTCTGGCATAATTTCCTGTCCAACTTGTGCGCGAGTTTGCTACGAAAACGAAGTTGAGGCTGACAATCGGGACCGAACCGGAAAAATCGAATCGCGCGAGATCGAGACTGCGATTTGACCGTAATTCGTGGACCGTTCTTGCCGGGTGCATCGCCCTGCTTTGGATTCTCCCGGTTCGCGCCGCCGAGCCCGCCACCGTTACCTTCTCGCTGGATTTTCCCGGCTCCGATCCGGACCATTATTCCTTTTCGCTCGAGTCCGATGGACGCGCCCGCTACGAGTGTTCCGGGAAGATCTCGCCAGACTCGGAGGATCACGAGACCTACCAGACCGAGTTCAGCTTCTCGGATGCAACACGCACCCGCATCTTCGAACTGGCGGCGCGAGCCCATTATTTTTCCGGCGCGATTGACTCCGGCAAACGCAACCTGGCAAACACCGGCGTCAAGAAACTGTCTTTCAAAGACGGGCAGCGGGAATTCACCGCCGCTTACAATTTTTCCTCGCTGCCGGCCGTTCAGCAGTTGACCGCATTGTTTCAAAGCACGTCGGCCACGCTGGAATTCGGCCGGCGACTGGCTCACATCCACCGCTACCAGAAGCTTGCTCTTGACGACGAGCTTAAGCGGATGGAAGATCAGGCCCGGCAGGGAGATCTCGTCGAACTGCAGGCCGTAAAGCCGGTTCTGCAGGAGATTTATGACGATACTTCGGTCTTGAACGTGGTTCGTGCGCGGGCGCAACGAATCATGGAAATGGGCCCGACTCCGTCTGCGGGACGCTGATCGGCTTAGCAATCAATATGCTGCTCCAGGCCAGAGAGGGCGCAAAATTTTACAATTGCCAGTGCGAAATCGTGCTCTAATAGGCAGCACGTCGATTTGGGAGGTTGCTATGTACAAGATCTCTCTCTCCAGATCCAAATCCAGATCCAACATGGTTGTTCTCACGGCCGCTGCCTGCGCGCTCCTGGCGCTGCCCGCTCTGGCCGATTCGCAGGCACGCATCGTTCGCCTGAGCGACGTGCAGGGTTCGGTTCAAATCAACAAAAACACGGGTATGGGATTTGAGAGCGCGTTCCTCAATCTCCCGATTACCCAGGGATCCGAGGTCAGGACGCACGACCGCGGCCGCGCCGAAATCGAATTTGAAGACGGCAGCACGCTGCGCCTAACTCCGAACACGACGGTAGAGTTCCGCACGCTCGGCCTGAGCGAGTCGGGCAAGCGCATCTCGGCGATCCATCTCGTCGCGGGCATGGCCTATGTCAACTGGCTGGGCAAGAGCGGAGATGAATTCAGCCTCAATTTTTCCCGCGAAACAATCGCCCTCGACCGGGGCGCGCATTTCCGCGTGGAAACCACGCCGGAAGTTGCCCGTCTGGCCGTTTTCAAAGGGGATGTCGACGTCGAAAATCCGGGCGGCAAGGTCACGGTCGCGAAGAAGAAGACGGCCAACTTTGACGGGCGGGATGACGACAAATACACACTCGCGAACCAAATTCAAGAAGCCCCGCTCGATTCCTGGGACAAAGACGCCAGCGCTTATCACGATCAATATGCGAAGAATAATTCCTCGCCGTACGGATATGGTGTGAGCGACATGAATTACTACGGCGCATATTCCAACGTCCCCGGCTACGGGATGATGTGGCAGCCCTACTTTACCGGGGTGGGTTGGGATCCCTTCATGAATGGGGCCTGGTCCTGGTACCCCGGCTACGGTTACATGTTTGCATCGGCTTATCCTTGGGGATGGATGCCGTATCGCTACGGAAACTGGATGTTCGTGCCCGCTATGGGCTGGATGTGGCAGCCCGGAGGGTTTAACAACTGGCTCGGCGTACCGAGTTATGGGGGCACGTTGCCGGTCAATTTCCATCCTCTGGTTGCGCCTCCGACGGGCACCACAAGGACCGTTGTTGTCGGAAGGGCTGGCATGGTCTCGGCTTCAGTTTCTTCGCGCATGGTGGTCAACGCAGGCTCGGCAGGTTTGGGGATCGCACGTGGTTCTCTAGAGAATCTCCACAACCTGAATCACCAGGTGGCCAAGTCCGGATTTGTTGAAGTGCGGCCGGCGCCGCAATTCTCGACGACTTCGGCGAGGGCTCCGGCTTTCAGTTCGTCGCTGCCTTCAGGGTACAGTTCGCCGTCAAGTTCGATGTCCTCTTCCTCCTCGGCCCATAGCAGCATATCGGCCGGACATGTTTCCAGTGGCGCTGCCGGGCATCACTAGAATTCGCTGAGAAAAAATCAGGGCGGCCCTCGGGCCGCCCTATTTTCACCGCCGCAGACCGACGTAATCACTTTCTCGCATAACGATTGCAACGCCGGCGAGGAAGCCTGGTCGGAAGCACGGCTAAGGGGCATAACTCTTCCCTACGGCGTCAGCATCAATCCCGGCACGCCACGAATGTTGCCTAGCTAGGTCGTGTTAGGTGGGGCTGAAATCTGTGATGAGTCCGGGATATGCGTCGAGCGTGGCGTTGCTGCTGAGGCTCGTGCCAATTCCATGTCTAACCGCCAGCCAGGCATAGTTTTACAAGCAAAAGCTCGCCTGTTTCTTGAGCTGCTCATCAACCGTCAAGCCGAGCACGGCGGCGTCATACAAAACATCTGTCAGTGCAGAGAATGTTTCGTCCTTAGAGTGTGGTCCCCTTGCGCTCAAATAGCTCAGTAAGGTACTGGTCAAATTCGCTCAGGATGAAGGTGCTGCCTCCTGTTTTGTCACTCAGTTGGGACAGCCCATCTATCCGGTGGGGGCTGGTTAAGCGCACATAACCCCCGCTATTCACCCCACTGGGCGCACACGCTCGACTTCTTATTTATCACCGGCGACTCTATGTCGGAACAATCGAGTATGCTGTGGAAGAGGAATTCCTGCCTTAATCTCAGCGCCTGTTTCTCCCGCATATGGCGCACCTTGCCAGGGTACAGGCGATTGAACGTATCGGATGTCCAAACAAACATCGGCACGTGGCGCAGCTCAGCATCGCCGGTTTCCTGCCCGTGCAAAAACCTGCCATGCTCTCCCAGATACTCCCCATGATCGGATACATAGAAGAGTATGGCGTTCTTGTTTTTTAACGTGTCAATAACACCGGCAATGAAGAAATCCGTATAAACGATGGAATTGTCGTAAGAGTTAATAAGCGCTTCGCGTGGACATAGCTGCGGCAGAACGTCGGGGCATGTCGGCGCATATTTCCTGAAAGGAAGGGTATATCGCCAATGGTAAGGAAAATGACTTCCGGCCATATGGAACACCGCCAGCATCTTCCGGCTTGAAGAGCGCGTCTGTGATTGGAAATAGGCTTCCAACTGATTCACGTAAAGAGACAAATCGTGAGAATTCAGATTTCGTCTGCTGGCGGCGAGTGAAAAATTCTTGTCGTTGAATACCTCCACTTCGGATTCGCCCGATATGCTGGATATCTGCGTGCGCTGCGCTCCCAGTCCATACTTGCCCTGCTCGGACACCCACAACGTATAGAATCCCTTTTTCCTGAACAAGGATATGAAGCTCGTTTCCGACGTGGCTGGCGCCATATTCTCTCTTGTCGCGCGCGTCATGAGACATGGCACGGAGATGTGAGTAGAGGTGCCGCAGGACGAAACGTTATAGAACGAAATAAGATGGTTTTCTTTTTGCAGCAGGGGTGTGGTCTCCCTGACATAGCCATTAATGGAGAAATGGTCCGCCCGCGCGGCTTCCCCGATGATCAGAATCACCTGCAACGGCTGCGCGGAAACAGGGTTCTCGTAGGTTGCGGGAAGGGACGCAATATCGAATTTTCTGGCATGCGCGAATGTAACCTGCATCTTGCTGTTCCAATAGTCTCCCACTTCGGCGAAGATGTCATAAGGATGGCCGAATTGGACTATTAATCCCAGAGGTAGGAAGAAGACGAGGAAGAAGACGAGACTTAAATAGCCGGTAATGATCAACAATCGTGTCTTGAGGGGTCGGAAGACCTCAAGACGGGTGCGATGAAACAGGCATAAGGCGGTCAGGCATAATCCCGCGGCTATCCACGGCAAAGCCTGCCATGCAATGATGCCTTGTCCCATGGCCGTCATGTCCATTTCAAATAGGGAGGCGATGATGGGCTCGGAAAGACGGACGCTGAGAACGCGTTCCGAATATTCCGCGAGGGTGCCCGCGAGAAAAGCGAAAGGAACCAAGGAAACAAAAAACACGGCGCTGTAGCAGGCAATCAGGAATAACAGGCAGGTCAGCATCCATGACATGAACGCATTCTCCAGGTCGCTTGGCGAATGGATATCCAGCATGGGAGCGTTGAGAAGGCAGACGTAAACCGTCCCCCAAATCAACGCGAACGTCAATCGGTTGTTTATCCAGGATCTCTTTTTTGGTCTCGACAAACGGCTGCCGTTGTTCAATCGATCCCTCTTTGTCTCAATGGGAAACAATTTCACTCGGATAGCTCCCCTGCGGTCTTTGTGGGTGCTCTGGCAGCCACACGGAAAAGTTGTCGCTAACGGCGAACCGAGGTTTACTGGAGTTGCATGGTGCGAAGAGCGACACGAGAACTGCAACGAAGGAACCAAGAATCGCAGCCTTCTGAAGTGGTTGCATGATGTTCCTCTAGCTTGCCAGGAAGTCTACTCAATCGCTGGTCCACGTCAAGCTTTGCTCATCCCAGATGATTGTCAGGCTATCGAAGCGACGCACGTCGGCGAAAGGGCGTTCAACTTGACGAACCATTGCGCAGCCCATAACCGTCAATCAGTTTCACGTTGTTTGCCTGTGCCAGTGCCTTTGCAGATGCAGTGAATGCGCCGCTCGTAACGACCCAACCTTCATCTGCACCCTCCCGATGAACTTAACGCTTGGCTCGGGAAGGAATCCGGCAAGCCTGTGCACGTAGCAACGGAGAGTACGGATTTAACTGAAGAATTGAAACGCGGTCTCTCATTTGTCCGTCACGAGCACCCGTCGAGCCTGCCACGCAAGACAAAGTTTCTCAAGGTAACCATCTTCCTTACCCACGGGCATTCTCTCTGACGCCCGTTGCTGGACCACAGATGCCGGTCACCCAAAACGCGGCGATCTGCTCCCAGCCTTTCGGCGTTTCGGGCTGAGCCTTGGGGCTGCGCGCTTCTTGGCACGTGGCGGCATATTCGTCTCAGCAAAACAACTGGGCTTGTAGCGGCGCTTCTAGCTCGATGGGAGTGGTGCACTCGGCATCGTCATTCGCAACGGGGTTGACTCGATTCCTGATGGGATAGGACCGCATCGTCCAGGCGTCGTAGGGCTTCAACATTTCCGACAGCGTTTCAACATTTTTCATGCCCGGATCGAGCCCTAGACCGTAATCGTTTCGATCGAGGATGACTGGCATTCGGTCCTGGACTGCTGAGGTCACCTCGGTTTCGTTGCTCCGGCGCACTTGAAACATATCGGCAACCGTACATCCCAACTCCCATCGCTCTGCCCAATGAAAAAAGTGGCGTCTAGATATTCCACGACCGAGCCGCAAGCGGGACACTGGCGTGTGATCGGGCGTCTGAGGGATTCAGCTCGGAGAAAGTCCCTGAGGGACTGCAAAAGGAGGCTGTCCTGCGTCATTGAATAACCTCTCGTGAAGCGCAACGCAACTTCTGCACAAGAGGCCGCTGACGGCAGCAAGTTTTGTGACCCCGTTAGCTTACACTTCTGGGTTTGGACAGTCTGTTTGACACCCTACGTTCGGATTTCGTAACAGAAATCAGACAACCTTAACGGCACGAATCTGAACCTGGCAGACTTTCCTTCCAGGAGGCAAGAAAATAATGGAATCGGAAGACCAGAAGAGAAAGCCCTATTGTGCTCCTGTCCTAACAAAATTAACCCTAGAACAAGCTAAGAAATACGTGGGAGACCGCAAGAATTGTAGCGCCGAGGAAGCCGCCCAGTTCTTGAAGCCGCTCCGACAAACAAGCGACGACAGATTGCATAGATCAAAACTGGAAACGCTCAGCATGAAATTGCAGAGATCAGCGGCCGAACATCCGTCCGCACCGAAGACCATGACGAGAAACAGGAGCGTTACCCTTTTCGTGCATCCGTACTTCTGTGCAGTGAGCAAAAGCAGAACTCGATAACCCAAACCCAGGAGCGGTCGATATGGAGACAGGACCCCGTGAGTGAGCCAGGGGAGGCAAAACAGAAACGGCGTCACCAGCGAATTCAATTGGAAGTCGAAGTGATCGTTCGTACAGACAGCGAATTGCTACCAGGCCGAACTCATGACATTAGCGAGTCCGGGATGTCGGCGATTCTACCCGTCGAACTCGGTGAGGGGCAAGAAGTCGAATTGCAAATTAGGTTTCCGAAGGCGGCTGCGAACACCCGCGCGATTGTACGACATCGCAATGTTTATCGTCATGGTTTTGAGTTCGAGCAGCCCTTGCGCGAGATTTTCCGGAACCTTGTCATTGCCGACGGGCAGGATACACTCACTTATTTCGATCTGAGCCGCGCAATTTTCCGGCCAGATTAATCCATGGTTACAAATAGCGACCAACAACGTAACTTCGTCCGCGAAGAGTGGAGACCGGCTGAGGCCCGAAGGCCGCCGCGAACACGCGCGATGGTGCGACATCGCAAGGCTGATCGTCATAACCCAACTGCGATTACGAGATTACAACCCCGGCATACCCAACAACCGTCTCACGGTCGCCGGAAACATCCCCGGATGTGGCATACTTCACCAGTTCGGCCAACCGGGCGCCTAACCGTCGAGCCGCCGTCAGCATCGCCACCGCCGGCCCGAACCCGCACATGCTGATGTTCTGCTGGCTAACCACGTCGAAAAGCCCACGCGGATCGAGCGTGAGAATGCGCTCAATCGCCCTGTGGTCTTTCACTCGGGTCACTGCGTCGGACTCGTAGTGATTCATATCGCTCGAAGCGACGATCAGCACCGGATCCTTCTGCGCCGCAATGACATCGGCTAGGGCCTCACCGAGTTGTTCCAGCATTTCGAATTGTCCTGTCCCCACGGCGATGGGCACGAACCTGAGCTCTGACTGACGCAGCAACAGAAAGGGAAGCTCGACCTCGGCGGCGTGCTCGGCACGATGCGCTGCGGAGTCTTCCTGCAACGCAGGAAAGCTTCGCTTCATATCTTCCGCGAGTTCAGCGTCGATGGGAACGTCGCCCAGCGGTGTTTGCCACGCGCCTTCACTCATGATGGCCAGCGCACGACCCATTCCGGTATGGTTCGGACATAGCACAATGCAGCGCCTCGGCACTTGCAACCGCGCAAAGACCGCGCCCGCCACATGCCCGGAATACATATAGCCTGCATGGGGCGCAATGCACCCCAAGGCTCGCAGCGGAGCCTGATCCGCAGGGCTCGCCTGCGACAGATAGCCGCGCGCTTCGGCGCGCAGGTCGTCAGGATCGCCAGGATAGAAGCGTCCCGCAACGGCGGAGCGACGTAGGATGGTAGGAGCCATACCCACTCCTTGAATGGTTGCCCGCGACCGTCCGACAAGACACGGTCGACAAGGTAATGCTAAGACTCGGTCTCCGCCCGGCGCAAGGCGCGGAAGATCGTCGCACTTTCTTCCAGGCTCAGCGTCTCGGCACGAGCCGTAGGTTTCACCTTGGCGTCGGCGAGAGCACGCTTTAGCTCGGGTCCCTCGTACTTCGACTTCAAGTTATTCCACAACGTCTTGCGCTTTTGCCCGAACGAAAGTCGCAGAAAATCGATGAACCCGTCGCCTGCCACTCCTAATTTTTCCTGCTGCGGGTCAACGGTCAAACGCAGCAGCGTCGAGTGCACCTTGGGCGGTGGCACGAACGCTTGCGGCGGCAGCGTGAAGAGCTTTTCCACGCGACAATATAACTGCGCCGTGGCCGAGAGCATTCCGTAATCGCGGCCGCCCGGCTCCGCCGCGATGCGGTCCGCAACCTCGCGCTGCACCATGATTACAATCGTGTCGAAGTACTTCGAAAACTCGAACAACCGGAGCAAAATGTCGGACGTGATGTAATAAGGAAGATTGCCCACCACCTTCACCGGTTCAGGCTTAAGCTGGATGCCGGGTTGACTGAGCCCGGGTTTCGGTCCGAACAGAGAATCGAAGTCGATGGCCAAAACGTCGCCCTCGATGACTTCCACATTGCGTGACATTCCGAATTTCAACCGAAGCTGGGCCGCGAGCACGCGATCAAGTTCCACTGCGATCAGACGGCGCGCGCGCCGGGCGAGCAACGACGTCAGGATGCCCCGTCCCGGGCCAATTTCCAGCACCGTTTGCTGAGAGACGTCCCCCAACGCGTCGACCGCGCGGGCCGCGAACTCCTCGCTGACCAGAAAATGCTGTCCCAATGCAGGCTTGGTTTGCGGACGGCGGGTGGAAGCGACCTTTGGCACGTTGACCCTCACTGCCTCGGGAAGTAGACTTGCCAGTTGGTCCTGGCATCCGAACCGCCGGACCCCTCGAGGTCCCGAGACACATTCATCATAGCGTGCGCCGCTAAAAACGTCCGCGCTTCTGGAGGTTCCCCATTCATGAACATCGTATTCGCTGCTTCGGAGGGCGTTCCTTTTTCCAAGACTGGCGGACTGGCCGACGTGGTCGGGGCACTGCCACGCGCCTTGGCGGCCCTGGGCCATCAGGTCAGTGTTTACTTGCCGCGTTATCGCCAGACGAAGCTCACCGAGCCCGTCCCTGAAGTTCGCAGCGTCACCATCCCCTTCGATGACCAGTATCGATTCGCCTCGGTGGTGAGTGGAGGACGCATCGATGGGGTACGCTTTTATTTCGTCGAATATCCCCCGTATTTCGACCGTGATGCGCTTTACGGGACACCGGCAGGAGATTATCCCGACAACGCCGAGCGCTTCGCTTTGTTTTCCCGCACTGTCCTTGAAGCTTCAAAGATTCTCGGCGTCCCGCAGATTTTTCACTGTCACGACTGGCAG
>Ga0209624_10000281_pt1 | contig 45287 bp, 35 predicted proteins | sample JacPinW_OM2H0_O1_FD_188565 | JGI IMG/M metagenome (GOLD analysis project Ga0209624, IMG submission 188565) | Forest soil microbial communities from Algoma, Ontario, Canada - Jack Pine, Ontario site 1_JW_OM2H0_O1 (SPAdes) (version 2) | ecosystem: Environmental > Terrestrial > Soil > Boreal...
AGGCTTATGCCAAATCAGCAAAACCTTTCCGCTGGACTTATACCGATCCTCAGAAGCGAATTCGTATTAACGAAATCACCGGGACGGCTTACTAGTGGTTGCTATCGGCGTGAAGAGCGAAAGAAACACCAGAGCACTTCACATATCGTCGGCCGCCCGGCGCGGGTCCGGGTCGCTGATGCCACCGGTGTTGCTATAGAGCGCTCCATAACCGGTCGCTGTATTGTAGGACGCTGTATTGCTAAAGAGCGCTTTGCCTCCGACCGCCGTGTTGTCACTGCCAGTCGTGTTGCTATAAAGCGCTAGATAACCAGTAGTCGTGTTAAAGCCGCCGGCGTTGTTGTACGGCGCATCAAATCCAAACCCCGAGTTATAGCTGCCGCTGTTGCCAGCGAGTGCCCGTATGCCGTATTGTCAGTCTGTGCTCCACTTGGCTTTGCAAGCATGAGAACCAGAACGAGCGCGACCGTGCAGGCGTGCCACGGGAGTTTAGAAGTTTCTACGAAACGAAAATTGGTGCGGGTCATAAGATCGCTCCTTGTGCTGTGCAGCTCTCAAGTTTCTGTTTACCGCTCTACTCCTTGTAAGGGGTGGGGCAGGTGGCGACCTGCCCCGCTGCTGGGCTGCGAGGGTTAGGGCTTATAAACGTGATAGGTGAACGTATAGTACCCGACGTCTATGCCATTGCCTGTGATGATCGCCGATTGAACCGTGTGCGTCCCGTGGGATACGCCAGAGATCTTCTGAGGGAACGTGACAGTCGTATAGGTCCCGGGGGCCGGGAGTGGATACACCAAAGCCGGGCACTCCGGGGCGGAGCCGTCCAACTCGGCGCAAAAGTTGAATAAGTCTGGTGAGCTCGAAGTCGCATATAGTTGGATGCTCTGGTCGAACTCGATCGTACAAGTGCCCGTCGTACCAGGACACGTAATGGTGGTGAGAGCGTCAATTGGCTGCGTTCCGGCGGGCACGGAAGTAAAAGACGATGGTGCGGCTGAATTTACATACGTTCGCTGCAAGACATGATTGGTAGCGGCAACGTCGGGTTCCGGCGTGAGAGCGGGAACCGACTCCGGCCTCTTAGCCGTTGCCGCCCGCTGTTGAGCCGAAGCGTGATGATAGGTAGCGAACACCACAAAGACAACTATCGCAACCAAACCTACTTTGATAAACTTGCTCATTTGGGCCTCCTTTTGGCCTGCTCCTGAAAGGGAAATCTCTTCCTATTAACGAAATCGGAAATGGCAAGCAAAGGACGACATCTCAGGCAAAATTTCTTATAGCTTGTAGCTGCCAGGCTGCTAGGCGAGGTGGAAGGATCCGGCTGACTCAGCCTGTTGCCATGGGTAGTCTTTTGGCAGGAAGATAGGGCAAGTCACTCAGCGAAAAGAACTTGCCCGACTCCTTGGAGTCAGTTGTTGATATCGGAAGTCGAATAAGAACGATTTCATTGATGCTAAAGCCATCGCGAAGGCCGTTTATCTGCGTCGCATGTTGATCCACGGTGCTCGCGCGGTCTTGTTTCGCGTCAAGCACGACACGGGAGGATTCGGGCAGTGGGTGCATCGACTCGCCCAACGTGCTCCAAGCAATAAGGTCGTGGTAGCGATTGCCAACAAACTGGCGCGCATCGTTTGGGCGGTGCTGTCCAGCGGTAAAGACTATCGGCAACTCCGGCAGATCCCCGGCTTCGGCCCACTCGTCTCCACCGCCACGGTGGCCGCCGTCGGCAACGGCTCTGCCTTTCGTTGCGGGTGCGACTTCGCAGCCTGGGTTGGGGTGGTGCCGCGGCAGTACTCCACCGGGGGCAAGCAGAAACTCTACGGCATTAGCAAGCGCGGCAATCGTAGATTCCCGAAGTTACTGTTGAGAAATCTTAGCCCCCTATCGACAAGTGCCACGGCGCGGAGCATCGGAGGGAAAACGCGAACACGCCGCAGCGTCCGCCGCGTCGGCGGATTCATGCAAATCCCCATTGCACTGACAAGATTCCGACTTCATTAGCTATTCCTTGAATATCGTCGGAGGACCCTCCAGGTCTGGGCGGCTCAGCAAGACATCCTGCTGTCGCGCCCACCCGGATGGTAATCCGCTCCTATAATGATCATCGTTCGGCTCCTTTCTCCCGTGCCTTGGTTGGTTGGCACCACCAAAGTCTACTCGGGCATCGGAGCCGGCATTGTTATGGAATCAATTACACCAACTACGGCCCGCCCAAGGGTCAGAGGGACTGGGAGGCAGGTTGGACCCTGACAGAGTGAGTCGCCACAGTCGATTCGTCCAAATCTGTGAGGCCGCGCCCCACGATTACCGGGCGATGAAACAGGCATCCCATCGCGATTCTGCTCCGTTGCGGGTTGGATACGTTGTAGAAAACAATCCTTGCCAACTTTGCAGACCGTACCTAGGCGAAGGGAAAGGCTTCTCCGCCATAGTAATCGCCGGAGCGGTCCTTGAAAGTGTACAAAAGGAGACCTGCCGTCGGGGACACGGAGTCAGCACTGCACGCGTCCACATCCCGCAGTACCCACCGCTCGCTTACCCATGTCCAGAGAAGTCCGACAACGATGGCAAGGAATACTCGAAGACTATAGAGAATAGGATAGGAAGTTGTGGTTACATTCGAGAACCTATCCAAAAAACGCTGAATCTCCATGTCGTTCCTGAGGCAGAGGTGACAATGAGAAACGCGACTGCTGCGAACGTCGGCAGGAACAACAGCCAGAGCCTTCCCGCCGCTGCTCCGCGCCGGGGAACTTGTCGATGGGGAACTGGGATTTTTCAACAACTGGCGACTGGTTCCTTCGAGCTACGGGCTTTGCACTTCTTTTTGACAACTGGCAGAGCCTCGAAGAAGAGGACGCTCACGACGCCGACCAAGGCGCAAGACCAGAGATATTGGATAAGAGGCGCTGCCCCGTTCTGCCTTACGCCGTATATGGTTTCTCCGTTCGGTTTGACGCTGCGAAAAACAGTGAATACCGTGGGCGAGTGCGTACCACGAAACCACGCGAGGTACGTCGCTTGATACGTTGCATGCAATGGACCGTTCCCAACCTCACTGCACCCGGCGTCAAAATCTTCGTTGTAGGCATTTACTCCAAACGTGGTACTGCCTACTCCGATTGTGCGACGGGAGCAGGATGTGCTTCCAACTCGAACGGACCATATCAAGCTATCTGCCCGAAGCGGTTTCAGTGCGGGGTCAAAATCGTCCCGGTTCTTGATTGCGTAATATCCGGCGGCGATGAGGACAGGCACAAGCCCTACCCACAATGTTATGGCGAGCCAAGAGCCCGTCCATCGCCCCCACGGAATCTGCGTTGATTGCATTCATCTCTCCGCACGAACTGGAGATGCGCAGCATTATGGGCTCCTTCGGAGTGGGATTTTAACGCCAACCACGGCTTCGGAATGTACGGGCATCGACGTAGGACGAAAGCATTACGCTTGCGAATGCGCCTATAAATAGCAGCCCCGAGTAATCCCACTCCCAAAAGTTCGGGAAGAAAACACTCACAAAAGCTGAATGACCAGAGCACGAAGGCAAACAAAGCTGTTCTGACGGGTGCTGGATACCCCCCCTCTTCATGAACCGCAGACGGTAGCACTCACCGTAAACTGCGTCCCGCTGGCGCTCGTTGAATACACAGTAGAACGCGGGGACAGCCAATGCCAAGGTATCCACTTACCCCAACTGGGAGCGGTACTGGTAGCCCTGAAACAGAAGGCGAGCATGGTCAGGAGTATAAACGGCGAGGACAGGCGATTTCACTTATCAACGGCAACAACCGACGTTTCGGGGTCGGTTGGCTTTACGCGCACTGCGATCTGCGACCCGATAACAATCTTAGAAACATAATTTTCCGCTGAACTCTTCAGCATGAAAGCTTTCCGGTATAGGCCGGAGTAGTATTCCCCCTTGTGGATGTACGTATAAACCAATTCGGCGACTGGTCCTCCATACACCGCTACTGGACATGTCGCCGTTACAATTGTCCCCTTCTCGACAGGCCACGCTTCGCTGCTCCGTAGCTTGACGAAGCGAATGACAGTACGGATTAGGAAACCCACAACAACATCAAAGTACCAGCCGACCATCGCGATCAATCATCTCATCAACTGGTGAAATCATCCGATTTCCCGTTTTCCCCGCTGGTCGCTGAGCGCAGTGGGAGCGGCGGTGGAGCGAAACCAGTTCCGTGCGGGAGTTGCACCCGCTGAAGTCCAGCGCCTTTCACGGCGCACTGTTACGCCAACTGACATTTCGCTTCCTGCCCAAAGTTGCTCCCTACGGGGAAGCTGGCTATTCGCTCTTTGTGAAGTTGAATCTCATTTTCCGGCGCACCAGCACAGCGTCAAAGACGATGGCAAAGGTATAGAGAACGGTGCAGACAAGGATTCCTAAAGAGAAAACCGTAAGCACCTCAGCCATGCTACCCGCGAGAAATGCTACGCCCGTTGATTTCTCCATCGTGATTCCCAATATAATCTGAGCCGTCCTCCACGCGAATACGAGTAGGGACAGCAGCAAGGTCAGCATTGATAGGCCCTTTATCGCGGCTGTTTTGGCGTAAAGGAGTTCCCAAGATAACGGGAATTTTGAGGTCAGCTCGATTGCGATCTCCTGTTCCAGTTTTCGGAGGGCACGCAACCGCTGTATAAGGCCTATGGCTCGCGCCGCCGACAGCGCGAGCACAAAAGCGAGGTATAAGACGAACACCTTCGCGAACCAAGGAAGATGACCCTCGTACATCGGCTCCCATCCAACAGTTGTCTCTTGGATTGTCGTCTCCAGCGCTTCGGAATCAAGCTGCTAACGCAATTAGACACCACTTCCTTTCCCTGTTGGGCGGGTATCTGAGCTAGCTGTTGTAATCGGGCCGTTCTCGCAAGCTTGCGCCGTGCCTTCGCCCGTTAGCTGGGGTTTTGGGCGTGATCGGAATTTGGACGAAGCCGCCGGCGCGGCGCACGCTATCGCGTGTCCGGCTTCTGAAACGACATGTCGCCGAGCCCACAGTCCTGCTAGGAGAAGAGTCTATCCTAAATCCCCGTGAGTTCAACGGGCGTGGAGCATTCCTCGTCTTCGTTGGCAACGTTATTGATCCGCGTGCTCACAGGATAGCTTCGCATCGACTTGGCATCGTAGGGTTTCAGCAAATCGCACACCGCTCTCATATTCTGCATGCCCGGATCGAGCCACAGGTCGTAGCAGTCTGGATCGAGGATGACCGGCATTCGGTCGTGGACTGGTGCGGTCACAGCATTCGGCGTCGTGGTGAGGATCGAGCAGGTCTTGATCCAGTTGCTGCTGGGGTCTTTCCACCGATCCCATAATCCTGCAAAAGCAAACACCTGCCCCTCATTTACAGCGAAGCAAAATGGCTGCTTGGTTTTCTCCGTCCGCACCCACTCGTAAAACCCGTCTGCCGGAACCAAGCACCTGCGGGATTTCATGGCATCGCGGAACGCTGGCAATGTCGCTGCTGTTTCCGACCTCGCGTTGATCATCCTCGCCGCGCCGGACGAGTCTTTCGACCATGAGGGAATGAGTCCCCAGCGCATCAGAGAGAGGTCGCGGATCGGCTCTTTCGAATGCTGGCGGATGACGGGCACCGGCTGCGATCGGGGCGATGTTGAAGCGGGGCGTCCAGTCTTCCTCGCTGGAGACAGCATCGAAATATTCCTCGACAACCTCCTTCCGCCGCGACAGTCGGTAGCGCCCGCACATCGGGAGTTTATGGCAGATCGCCGGGGAGTGCTGTTATTTTGCGAGGGGTCCGGGATGTATGCCTTCGCCGAGGACAAAACTTGATCCCACGCTGCCCACAACCGCCGATGCTCGTCGCAATCCGAGTCTCTCGCGAATGCGATACACCGCTTCAATGCCAGTGCAGTGTGCGCCCATTAGATTCGCCACTTTAAAGTCTTTCATCTTGTCCGCAGTCCAATCCAGTTGCTCGTCCGTCGCCGGGAAAAGATGCAGTCCACCGATAACCGCCTCTACTGACTGGTTCGGAAATTCCGCGCGCGCGAATGTGAGTATGTTGATGATTCCCGCATGCCCGCAGCCCGTGATTACGACCAGTCCTCGGGGCGTGTTGAGCACCAGTGATTGATCCTCGGGAATCGTGTCCTCAACCAAGCCTGCCGGGGTCTGGACTTTCCCGCTGACACTCCAATTGCGTTCCGGATATTTGCGTGGCACTGGCCCTGTCAGCCACGCACCGGGAAAGATTTCTGCCGACTCCTCATGTTCGATGAACTTTCCGCCAGTCGCCTCATACTCCTTCTTTATTGCAATCATGCGGTTATCCTCACCTTCGGGCGCAGGTCTGCTGTAGAAAATGCCGCGTGAGACATGCACCACTGAGAGCGCCGAGGGATTCTTCTTCATCATCTCTCTGCGAAGGGTCATCAATCCGCTGACATGATCCCAGTGGTTGTGCGTGAGGATCACTTCTCTAACATCGGACAAGTCGATATTCAAGTCATGCGCATTTTGAAGCACGGTGTCGGGATGGGCTCCAGTATCCAGCAGCACGCGATGACCATCGGCTTCGATCAGCGCCGAAAATCCCCACTCGCCTAGCCCCGTTGTACTGCCCACCAGCATCGTTGATAGCAGGGTCACCTTGAGCGCCTGAATCTGCGCGCGTGTGTTCTGGATGCTCCCGGCTGGAGTGCTTTGAGCCTCGGCAGAGCGATGCACCGCGCTGAGAGTGGAAAGCACGAGCAGAGCCAAGGAAAAGTGCCAGCAGCGAAAGCGCCAAATCTTGTGCATGGATCGGTACCCCGCGAAGGAAGTCCGTGAAGCCAATAGTATCGCAAACTACTCGGGATGGCTGGCGGTACGAACGCGGATATATTGCGGCAGCGATTGGAAAACAAAAGCGCCCCAGACTCATTGAGTCAGGGGATGCTCGGTCGAACAGCCCTCCCCGAAGTCTGCTCAATCGAAGGCTAGCCTGCCTTCGCGATGATCGGAAATGGCTCTGACGTGCACGTGGCGGCACTGAGGGGTCAATATCTGTCCGTTTTCTATGAAGCATCGGCAGGAGATTTACCGGGTCTGAGACACCACTCGGAGCGAATTCCAAATCCGACATTCTGGCGATTCCTGATAACCTCTAGCTGCTTTGCTCTTTCGTGGAGGACGATAGCCAACGACAGAGATCGCGGTAAGACTTGCTATAAAGCTCGGTGTGCCCGCACCTTTCGCACACACTTATTGAGAACTGTGCGCTGTAGAGCATCCCCTTTTCACTAAAGCGCGACAAATCACACTCGACCACACCTGTTGCTCGCCGTGGGTGCGAGCACGTTTCCCCAGACACGCTTCCCCCTTGGATTGGCCCGACTTTCGGGACAAACCTCAGACTTTATGTAACCGGAGCCCCGCCTCGCCATACAGTACATTCGGTATTTGCTAAGGGCGGATCAGCAGCCCATAGCACTGACCGGATCAAAAAGGCTTACGTCGTCTTCCAGATGCTTTTTCAGTTCGGCTTCAGTTCGCCGCATTCATAATGAGATGTGAGCAGGTCGATAAAAACGGCGAGGCTTTGTCGCGACCGCAGGGTGCGCCGAATCTTGGGCCAAACAGACGCGAAAAGCCTCTGAATTTCTTTCTCCGTGGGTTCCGAAATTGGCTCACTGAGGCTATTGGCATCCGGGTTGAGTGATTGCAGGTGACGTTGAACAAGACGGTCGGCGGTTGCGCGAGGGATGCCTCGCTCCCGCAAGAACAATGACCATTGTCCACTTCGGCCCGGCTGCGCCAAACCCTGTTTCATTCGACAGAGTTGCTCGCCCAATTTCGCCCTAATATTCCGAAGCTCGTCCTTAGTCGCTCTGGCGGCACTCTTAGCGTGCAGATGCGCACACCACAGGCTGGCGATCTCATCGCCTAACGCCTGATCATTTTGGGATTCCGTCATTTCTGGCGGAAGTTCCGTGGCCCGCGGACTCGATGGTGTTCATTACGTCGATCATGCTTTGCATAGTTGCCTCGCTCGTTTTTAGTCGGGAACGGAATCGCCTCAGGCGAAACTGCTCCCCTTTTACGGAGCAGGAATTGCGCCAACTAATTCGTTGGCGATTTTGCCGAGCAAATGTTCGAACAGGCACGCTAACCGTCGCTCTCTAGTCGTCCAATGCGCAGGATGCTGGCTTATAACTCCACTCACCAATCAAAAAGGTCGCGGAAGAACGGTTTCAAGCTGCTGTCTGCCCTGCCATTGTCGTTGCTGGTCTGCCACTGCTGTGTGTCCATGATCCCGCCCGTATTTGGCGGGTTTTTGAAGAACTGGCGGAGAGAGAGGGATTCGAACCCCCGATACCCGTTAAGGTATACACGCTTTCGAGGCGCGCGCCTTCAGCCACTCGGCCATCTCTCCGCGCCACTGATTTTATTTTTTATTTTAGCAGGGAAAGTTCGTTGCGAATTTTCCCGCCCCGCCCCATGGTTACGCCCGCGTTGCCCTTTGATATCCCGCTGCGAGAAACCCCGAGCAAAAGTGATACGCTGCTAAGGGGCTTTGGTGTCATCAGGCCCGTCTAAAAGCAGCGTTCGCATCCGTATCCACGGACGAGGAAATCTCGAGTGAGAGTGTTGTGGGTGAAGGGAGGCAAACTTCTTCCTGTCGATACCGGGGGCAAAATTCGCACCTACAACATCCTGCGCCAGCTGGCGCGAGATAGAAATAATCAGCTCACCCTGCTCTCTTACTACGGCGGAAAGCGTGATACCGACTACGAAGCGGCCCTACCCCGGCAATTCCCCCGCGCTCAAGTCGTCCACACCAGCGCCACCGATTCCGAGGGACTTCGAGGCGTGGTCGATTATCTTTGCAAACTGCCGCGGCTCGCTCCCTATTCGGTGTCGAAATTCACCCATCAGGCACTTCGCAAGCTGATCGCCAGCCACCTTGCGAGCGGACAGTTCGACGTCGCCGTCTGCGATTTTCTCGCCCCATCATTGAATTTTCCGGCGAAACTCCCCATACCATGCCTGCTTTTCCAGCACAACGTCGAGAGCGTGTTGTGGCGGCGCATGGCGACAACGGAATTGCATCCGCTCAGGAAGTTGGCTTACACACTCGAAGCCGCGCGCATGTCGTACTACGAACGCCGAACCCTCGCCCGCTTCCACCACATCGTCGCGGTTTCAGAAAATGACCGCCAGCAGATGCTGCAAATGGACCCCTCCTGCGAGATCACCGTCAATCCCACCGGAGTCGACACGCAGCAGTTTCAGGTCGCGCCGCCATCGTCCGCTGCGCCTCCGCGCATCGTCTTCACCGGCTCGATGGATTGGGAACCGAACATCGATGCCATGGAATATTTCTGCGCGCAAGTGTGGCCGCGCATTCTAGCGGAGTTTCCCCATGCCGTCTTCCAGATCGTCGGGCGAACCCCCTTCCCCAGAGTCCAGCGCCTCGCTTCGAAGTCGGTCGTAGTCACCGGCACGGTTCCGTCAGTCACCGATTACTTGCGGGATGCGACCGTAGTGGTAGTTCCGTTGCGCATTGGTGGCGGCACACGTCTCAAGATTTATGAAGCCATGGCGATGGGTAAAGCCCTGATCTCGACCTCGATCGGGGCCGAAGGTCTCACCTTCGAGAACGGCCGCGATCTCCTGCTCGCCGACGATGCCAACTCCTTCGCCGACGCCATTCTTCTTCTGCTGCGCGATGCGCAAGTGCGCCGAAGATTCGAGCAGGCCGCGGTAGAGCTGGCAGCACAGTTTGACTGGTCGGTCGTTGCCAGGCAGTTTGCCGAAGTGCTGCAACGAATAGCTTCGGGCCGTTCCTCTCCGATACCCAGTAGCAAGCCGGTAACCGTCAACCGTTAGGTGATGCCTTTGAGGACGCGCGCAGGAAACTTTAAACCGTGAACACAGAATTTCTCGGATACGGAATTGGTGTAGTAATCGTTTGGCTGGCCGCGGTGCGCCTGCGCTCCGTCCCCGCCCGGCAAACACTCTACCTCGTCGCCAGCTATCTGTTCTACATCAGTTGGGGATCGTGGCTGATCGTTATCCTGCTCTTCAGTTCGCTGATGAATTACGCCCTTGGCGAATGGCTGAAAAGGCGCATCAGTGAAGGCCGCCTCTGGACTGGCATCATTCTCAATCTGGCGCTGCTGAGCGTTTTCAAATACCTGCCCCTGGTCGGCTCCATCGCACCATCCGGTTCACCTCTCGCGCTGCTCAAGCGGATGATCTTCCCCTTGGGAATTTCTTTTTGGACCTTCCAGGCTCTGAGTTATCTGCTGGAGCTGTATCGCGAAGAAGAACTGAATCCCACGCTGCTGGAGTTTTGCCTCTACATGGCATTTTGGCCGACTGTGTTGCAGGGCCCGATCTGCCGCATGTCCAGCATGTTGCCGCAATTTCGCCAGGATTGGTCAGTCACCAATGACGATCTGAAAACTGGAGTGCGCCGCGTCTCGATAGGCGTTCTCATGGTCGCAATCTCAGAGGTCATGAGCGGCGGCCTCTATGCCGGAGCCGGAGTCGACGCCATCTTCGACCACCCCCATTTAAAAGGCGCCGCGCCACTCAGTGGAACCGACGCCTGGTGCATGATTCTCGCTTACGCGTTCCAACTCTACTTCAGCTTTTGCGGATACTCGCACATAGTCATCGGTGCGGCTCGCCTCTTCGGCATCCAGTTGCACGAAAATTTCAACCGTCCCTATCTCTCGACCACAATCTCCGTTTTTTGGACGCGCTGGCACATGTCGCTCTCCTTTTGGATACGCGACTTTCTTTTTCTGCCGCTCGCAACCATGCGCCGTGAAGTGTGGTGGCGCAACTTGTCCCTGGTGATCGCCATGTTTGTTTTCGGAGTGTGGCACGTAAACGCTGGACACGCGGGAAATGTTCTGCTTCTGATCTGGGGTGCCTATCACGGCATCTTGCTCGTCCTGCATCGCCAATGGCAGGAATTTCGCAAGCGCGCAGGATTTGAATGGTCAGGCGCACTCGCAACCGCTATCTCCTGGTGCGCAACCTTCTGCGCCGTATGCGTGGGTTATATTTTCTTTCGGGCAAATGACACTCGGCAAGCAATCGCTATGTTGAAAGCGATGGCATCGCTGCGCAGTTATCGGCACCTCACCCTCGACCACAGCTTTTACGTGATGACTCTTCTCGCCGCCGTAGGCTACTTCGCAGTGATCGGAGCCGGCGCACTCCTTGATCGTTTGAGCAAACCGGCGCCTGGCCGACTGCGAACGATTCTCGCCACGCTGGCGCGTGAGCGCTGGGTGTGGATCACCCCCGTGGTCGTTGTCCTCGCCCTTTATCTAAGCGTGATCTTTCAGCCGGGCCAAGCCGAAACCGGCCCCGTCATGTACGCCCTTTTCTAGGCCCCATCCCGCAAGTGCGCGCCAAAACTCTCACTGTCCTCCTGAGTGAAGCGAAGGACCTATGTATCTTGTTTGCACTCCGATGCGCGTCGCGCCGTGAAAATTACTTCGGTGATTACCAGCGCAACGGCTCACTGATCGCCCTATGCTAGCATTCAAACAGTTTCTAGGCGGACAGCCGAGGTTGAGTATTTGTGCCGATAACCGAGAGTGACCGAGCCGTGGAGAGTAGCCAGACGTCGACGACGCCCTACAAATCCCTTCTCAAATCTTTTGCTGTCCGCCTTTGTGTCGCCGTGACTTTGGGAGTGCTTCTGCTGGCCGCGCTCGAATTTTATTCCTATCGTCGTTACCTGCCCGCCGATCGCGACGTCATGGAGCCCGCCGTCAAACTCGATCTGGCCGAGAGCGGCAGCCCCGCTGAGCGCGAATATTGGAAGGAATTCGAGCAGGCCAACAAGGTAACTTACCACCAGTATGTGCTCTGGCGCCGCGCTCCTTATACAGGTGAGGTGCTAGCCATCGATCAGGACGGCGTCCGCCGCACCCCGCACACGCAATGCAATAAAGACGAAAAGACCTTCACCATCTGGACGTTTGGCGATTCCGTGATGTGGGGAGCAGGTTCGCCCGACGAAGAAACCATTCCCGCCTTTATCGCGCGCGACTATGAAAAGGCTGGCCGTCCCGTCTGTATCGTCAATTACGCGGAAAAGGGTTGGGCCAATACACAGGAGACGATTGGTCTGATCGAGCAACTCAAACACGCCGCTGATAAGCCCGATATCGTACTTTTTTACGACGGAGGCACCGAGGCCTTCGCCGCCTATCAAAGCGGGCGCGCCGATGTCCACAGCAACTACAATTCCTTCAAGAATTTTCTGGACAACTGGGGCGCATCGCAGAAAGCAGGATTTTCCTACCTCCGTCAGACCAACACTTATCGTTTCCTCGAGAAGATTGCGATTCGAGCGCCCTTTCACAACCAGAAGAACGAAGCACCCAAGCCGACTCGCGATGCCGACACGCTCTCGGCCGCCGTCGTCGAAAATTACTTGCAGAATATCGATATCGTAAATCTGCTCGCCAAGCAGCATGGCTTCCGCGCAATTTTCGCCTGGTATCCGAATATGCCAGTTGGCCATAAAGCGCTGACGCCCTACGAGCAGCAGGTTTTAAACATGGAGTATCAGAAGTTCCCCGGCCTCGGCCAGATGTACCAGGCAACGTACCAAAGAGGCCGCGAAATTAATCGCCCAGATTTTCATTACCTCGGAGATCTTCTTGATGATCAGAAAGATTCGTTATATGTAGGCATCTCGCATTTGAAGCCGGAGGGCAACCAGATTGTCGCCGACCGGCTGTTCGATATTTTGCAACATCCGGCGTCTCATTAATTCGCGACAACAAATGAGTTCGCAACAAATAAAATTCTATTCGAACACGCCGTCATACCAGCGTAGTACTTGCAAACTTTCAGGTGATTGATGTCCGCTCCCCAACAACCCAGAAGCCTGATCGGCGGATTTTTCCGTTCCCTGCTGGCGAACCCCGGAAGCCCGGCGCTCGAACTCGGCGAGCTATCGCTGTCCTACGAACAACTCTGGAATTATGCCGGCCGCATCACGGCTGCGCTCCAGGACACGCTTGCTCCCTCCGAGAAAATAGTTGCCGTGCTCGCGAATCGAAGCGTGGGCGCGTACGGCGGGATTCTGGGCGTCCTCGGCAGCGGGCGCGGCTACGTTCCTCTCAATCCCAAGTTCCCGCCAGAAAGAACGCTGGTCATGCTGAAAGCATCCGGATGCAAGACGCTGTTGGTGGGACGAGAATGCGCCGCCACGCTCGCATCGTTGCTTCCCCGTCTCGACCAACCTCTGACGCTGATTCTCCCCGATCCCGACTGGGAGCCCGAGACCCCCGCTCCACACCGTGTCATCGCCGCGCCCGATCTAAAGAAAATTGCCGTCCCGCGCGACCCCACCATCGACGCAAGCGATACCGCGTACCTCCTCTTCACCTCGGGCAGCACCGGAGTGCCAAAAGGTGTAGCCGTCAGCCAGTCGAACGCCGTCGCCTACATGGAATACGCTGCGAAGCGTTTCGCCATGCACGCCGGCGATCGGTGTTCACAGAATTTCGATCTCACGTTTGATCTCAGCGTACACGATCTATTCACCTGCTGGGACGCAGGCGCGACCCTTTGCCCCTACGCCGAGCAGACGCTCACGCCTGCGACGCTGATTGAAGAGAAAGAGTTGACGTGCTGGTTCTCCGTCCCCTCGGTAGCGATGTTTGCGTCAAAACTCGGACTGCTAGATCCCGGAGCATTTCCGACTTTGCGCTGGAGCCTGTTCTGCGGAGAAGCACTGTCTTCTTCCCTGGCTACAGCATGGCAAGCCGCAGCAAACAATTCCATCCTGGAAAATTTGTACGGCCCCACCGAAGCGACCATAGCCATCACTTATTACCGCTGGAATTCGGAAGCCTCGCCCGCAGAATGCGTGCGCGGCCTGGTTCCCATCGGCTGGCCATTCGACGGGCAACAGGTATGCGCCGTCGATGAAGATCTCGTTCCCGTGCCGATCGGCGAAAGTGGCGAGCTATGTCTCGGCGGCTCGCAAGTCACGCGCGGGTATTTGAACGATCCGGACAAGACAGCGAAGAGTTTTGTCCGCCTGAAGCACACTGGCGATCAGATCTGGTATCGCACCGGCGATCTTGTGGGGCAAGATGACCGCGGATGCCTCTTCTATCTGGGCCGCCGCGATTTTCAGGTCAAAGTAAACGGCTATCGCGTGGAATTGCAGGAGATCGACCTGGTGCTGCGCGAGGCCGCGCACACGGAGTTGGCGGTAGCGATTCCGTGGCCTCTGTCAGATGGTTCCGCGTCCGGCATCGTGGGCGTGCTCTCGGGGGCAGGCTCAGCCAACGACAAACAGATCATCGCCGCTTGCGAAGCCAAACTGCCGCGCTACATGGTGCCGAACCGCATTTACCATTTCCCGCAGATTCCCTTAAACGTAAACGGCAAAATCGATCGCGGCAAAATTACCGAGATGCTGGCGAACTGGAAACAATGAAGCGACGCCACTAGTCGTTGTCGGGAGCCGTGTCCGGTTCAGTGTTGTTGATGAAATGCTCCGCACCGTATCTCGCCGGGATGGTATTGAAGGTCCGAGGCGTGCCCGGCACAAAGAATTCCATCAGATCGTCAGCGTAGCTGTCCGCCCACGTGCCCGGGCCAATCAGACCCAAGCCAAAATTGGTCTCCACGAACCGAAGCATGCTGCCGAAATCGTGGTCGTTGACGCTCACGTACGCCGATGGCGTATAAGCGGAGACGACCAGCAACGGCACGCGGAAGCCGTACACATAACTCTCGCCCCATCCATTCGGCTGCCCAATCAAGTAAGGCGGAACATGGTCGTACCATCCACCCCAATCGTCCCAGGTGATGAGAATTGCCGTGTTCTGCCAGTATCCGCAGTTAGAATTCCCAATCGCGTTCACGATCGACGCGACCCAAGCCGGCCCTCCGCCAGTATTCCCCACCGGGTGATCGGAGTTCTGTCCAGTCGGCGTAACCCACGCAACATTGGCCAGATTGCAGTTCTTGATATCGGTCAGCACCTGAGCCGGTTTCAGGATCACGTTCGCCCACTCGCTGCCCGTGCAGGTCAGCTTTCCCTTCAATTCCTGCGCCTGGCAGATCGAACTGATGGCATTCGGTGAGGTTAGGATGGTTTTGCTATTGGCAGCATAGTACCGCCAAGTCAGGTTCGCCCCGTCCAGCAGATCGATAAGCGTAGCCGTACTAAAGCAGGGGTACATGCTGCTGTAAACGCCTTGAGGATTGATCATCTCCACGATAGTGCCGGGTGCCGATGAGCATCCCGTCGAAACGCCCTTGGGATTTTCGGAGGCGAACAAATCACTGTCATTCGACGGAGCGGACGTTCCCGCGATCAGAAACAAATGCGAGGGAAAGCTCGCGCCCTGATTGGTCTGGAACATCCGATTAGCAAATCCATACTGCTCGGCGAGATCGAAGTATGGCTGAATGATGCCGGTCGAGTTATCCACGTAGCGAAACTGCGGATTCGCCCCCGCGACGCAACCCGGCGACAGCGTAACCGCTACCTTGTCAGAGCCATTCATGCCGCCTTTGTTATAGGCCTTCTGAAACGACAGGTGGCTGTGGCCGAGGTCGTAGCAATCCGCCAGCGCCACCGAAGTAAAAGGCACCGTCACGCCTTTGGAGTTCACGCCATAGGTTTGAATATCGACGCCGGGCTCGAAGGTCGGATTGCTCCCGAACATATTGTCGGGAGTCCGGTTTTCCTGGTCGATGATGACGATGTGGTCGAATTGCACTTGCGCATTTGCCGTTGCCAGAGCCAGCACAAGGTTGAAAGTCACAGCAATCAATAAATTCCGCGACAGATGTCTCATGGCCCTATCGATTTGTCATCCTCTCCAAGAACTGAATATCTCAAGACCGACTATCTAACATCGACTATCGAAGACTGACCTCGAGTGCAATCTGACCTAAGCGAACTCAGGCCTTGACCGGCTTGCCAAACCTCTCCGCCGTGGCGAACATCAGCCGCACCGTGTCCATGTCTTTTGCTTGCACCTTGCTGGCGGGAACCTTGCGGCCAGCGATCCTCTGTAATTCCAAAAATATCTCGATCAGCGCGAAAGAATCCACCAACCCGGAAGAAACCAGCGGCGTATCCTCGTTGATTTCGCTCTTACCCTTGATCACCTTCTCCGTGATATAGCCGATCAACTCCTTCATCATCTCGCTCGCGCCCGCGGCTTGCTCAACTGCCATGATTGATTATCCCCAGGGTTCGTTCGCTCTCGACTCCATCTTCTCTCATCTCAGATTCCGGCGATTGCCTTATTGCTGCTTGGGATGGGCGGCGAAGAACTGCCAGCGCACGGTGTTGTACTGCTGCTGCCAGGAGTGCGCAATATTCGGCTCCCAAATGAATTGCACCTCGGTGTTATTCGCGCAACTCGAGGCAATGTTACCCGTCAGGCCCGGCAGACCAGGAGTGGGCGCATCGTTCGCGTTGTTGGGCGCATTATTCGAGCACAGAGTCTGCGTGGTTTGAAATTGCGTGCACGCATTGGTGTTCGGCCCCGTCCAGTCGTTGAAAGTGTCATCGACCGAACCCATGGTGAAAATCACGCCAGAATAATTCGTCGTGCCATAATTGCAAGGCGGTAATTCATCATCGAGCGTGCCATGCCATTCCTGAACCGAAATCGGCGGGAACGGGCTCGGAGCCGTCGGCAACGGTAGAGGCGGAGCGACCACGCCCTGCTCAGCGACGAGTTGACCGGAGGCGGGAATAATCGCAGCCACCAGATTAGAGAGCTCGACGCCAACCCGCTCCGTCATTTCCGCACCCGAAGAAAAACCCGCAACATACACCATGTTGGGATTCACGTTGTACTGGGCCGTCAGCGTCGTGATCAGTTGTCCCAGGTAGCCGGAATCGTCTGGGCACTCTCCGTCGGCTGAACCACACCCCTCCGCGTAGGCAAACGCTCCGCCCTTCGCTCCGTACGGAGAGCACAACGCTGTTCCGTCCATGCAATAAGCATTCCAGTTCCACTGGTGCGACTTCGGATCGTAGGTTGAGGCAGGCTTCACCAGAATAAAACCGTACTGGTCGGCCACCGGTTGCCATCCCCAGTTCAGACTGATCACCGCTTGCGAGTCCTCGGTGGCAGTGGTTCTCGTCCCATGGAGCATCAGCACCATAGCCGGATTCGCCGGCAGATTCGCCGGCAGATACACCTCGTAATAGCGCGTGACACCATCCCACGTCATCGTGGAATCAATAAATGTTCCGCCACCCACTGTCTGGATCACCGGCGCTGAAGCGCTGCTGGTAAATGACGTGCTGCCGTTAAAGGTAGCCGTAATCGTGTCGGTGCCGACGGGTAAATTTGCTTTCGTGTAGGTAGCCACGCCGCTCGCAAGCGCAACTGTCGCTTGCTTGATGCTTCCGCTGAAAAACGCGACCATGCCCGTGACCGTACCGCTGTACTCCGGCACCACGGTCGCCGTAAACGTCACCGTTTGCCCGGAATTCGACGGATTTGGCGAGGATGTCAAAGTAGTTGCCGTCGAGGCTTTGTCAACCACCTGGCTCACCACGTTCGACGTGCTGCTGGCGTAGGTGGAATCGCCGCCATACGTCGCCTTGATCGTCAAGGTGCCGGCCGCCAGTGTCGAGGTGCTGAAATTGGCCGAACCACCGCTCAGACTTCCCGTTCCCAAGGTTGTCGATCCTTTAAGGAACGTCACCGTCTCGCCATCCGGCGGAGTCGGGGTAACGACTGCCGTGAACGTCACCGATTGCCCATAGGTTGACGGATTCAGCGCAGAAGAGAGCGCAGTTTGCGTCGCCGTTCCTTTCGCCGGACTCAAGGTTGAGGCTGTCCCCAACAAAACAGCCAGAAGGATCCTAACGATTTTCATGCAGATTTCACCCTCGCACTATCTCGCCTAAAATCGGGGGAATTTGTATTGGTTGGGGAATCCAGTTGCTTCATTTAAGAATAACCTGCTCCGGGCGAATGTCAAGACCACTGCCACCTTTTGTCGCTAGGATCAACCTCAAGCATTAGCGACAAGCTGCCGCAAACACGGTGGTTACTACAATCCCCATCTACACCGTCTCGCTCTAGTAGTCGCAGCTCCCCGGGAAACCACAGATCCTCACCGACGACAAATCTTCGATCACCTCGATCGCCCACGAATTCGACGCCGTGTTCAGCACGTCTACCAGCATTCTCCCCCGCACCGAATCCACTGCCAGGCTGGTCGGCTGACTGTTGGACCCGAGGATGATGGTCGAGATCAGCTTTCCCGTCTCGCTGTATATGTCAATCGAATTCCCCGCCGGATTGAGCAGATACACATGCGCCATGGCGTTGTTTACGCCGATGGCCGCGGGAGTGTACGTCAAGGTGACTGTTTTAGATATTGCTTCGGTATGCCCCGCAATGATCTGCAGATTGTTGCCCGAGGTCGCGAACAGCTTGTTCGTATTTGAATCGATGGCCAACACCGTGCCAAACTTTGTGTCCGACACCGCAAAGCTTGTGGGGTTGATCTCTTTCGATACTCCACCCGAAGTCACGTAGAGTTTGCCGGTGTTCGGGCTCACTACCGGAGGTTCGGTAATCGTGCCGCTCGGAACGATCGGTCCTTTAATCAGCGCCAGCTTATTCGCATCAAACGCCCAGACCGGATCGTTTCCTGAACCGCACCGCGATGCCACCCACATGCGGCGCTTCGAGCAATCAAAGGTGACGGCCGCCGGGCAGGAGCCAACCGACAGGGTAGAAATCGGAGTGTTGCTGTCGCCGGAATACACCGTAACATTTCCGCCGCTTAAACTCCCGGTCCAGAAATTGTCGTTCTTCATATCGGAGCTAACGCCCGCCGATGGGCTAACGGTTGTCACAATCGTGAAATTAGCGCCGTCAATAATTGTAAGGCTATCGGCGTTCAGACCACCTCCGGCATAAATCACATTGAGGACCGGGTCGACCGCAACCTGTCCGGCTGAGGCAGCCGGGATTGGAACCGTGGCGAGAACGTTCTGCGAAGCGGCTGGCCCAGCCATTGCCCAGACCAGGATCGCTGTGGAAACGATGCCTTGCAGGCTGGTACGAATTGCATTCATAGTGACTCTCCTGAATCGTTTCGAACCGCTGATTTCAACAAATCGCTGCAGCTGCTAACCCTCTCCTCAAGGTGGGATTTCAGGGGAGATTTCCAAACACCGTGGCTAGTCCTGAACGATCCGCCAGCCGCGCGGTTTAGAATAGCGTCCCGAAATGAAGCCAGTATGAATCCTGCGGAGTCGTGCAACACTTGGGCACTCCGCCAGTGGTAAGGATGCATTTGGCTTACCACCATCCCGGCAGAGCAACAGAATCTCCGAGGCCCGACAAGTCACTGAGACCAGCCTCGATGGGCGGCCGCCGGGAGGAAGAAATCGATCGTTTCTGTCCGTCTAAGATCGCTCCGGAAGTGCAAGGGATTGCAACAATCATGAAGAAAGTGGCGAAAAACTGCGACCGCGCAGGTCAACCAATCCCCGGACCGATTGCATCCAACCGAAGGCGTTTGTGTACACATTTCAAGGTGGGACCGATTAAGGTGGGACCGAGCTGCCAATTCTGATTCGGTCAGCGCATGGCTGGTAGGTTGCTCTTTCCACAGCTATCGTGGGAGGTCGAAGATTTCGAATCAGAGTAAACTACTTTCCTGCGAGAGAAATGAAAAGGACGAAGTCTATGACTCGGCTGAAACTCTGGCTGCTGTTGGCGGTCGTAGTTTGCCTGGCGGGATCCGTGATCGGATGCGGAGGGGCTGGAGCGGGTAGCCCTGGCACTCCGGATTTCGCACTTTCCGCTTCACCGAGCAGCGTCACCGTCAAGCAAGGCGGTTCCGGCGTCAGCAGCACCATCACTGTGAGTCCAGCGGACGGCTTCAGCGGAAGCGTCTCACTTTCTGCGTCGGGCGTGCCCAGTGGCGTGACTGCATCCTTCAACCCAGGTTCCACCTCCAGCACAAGCACGCTGACCCTCACCGCCGCCGGAAGCGCGCCGACAGGCGCAGCCACGATAACCGTTACCGGCGTATCGGGTAGTCTGACGCATCAGACCACCATCAGTCTCTCGGTTGGGCAGATCAGTCACGTAGTGATCATCGTCCAGGAGAACCGCACTCCCGATAACCTGTTTCAAGGATTGTGTACTTTCGCTGGAAGCCCCGGCTGTGACCCCACCGGGAGCAATCAGTCTCAGTACAACATTGCTAGCAAGGGCAAAACCTCCACTGGGCAGACTGTCCAACTTACGCCGGTCCCGCTCGTAACCAACTACGATCTTGGGCACAGCCACGCTGCCTTCCTCGACATCTGCAATTACAATTCCTCGACCGGCCAGTGCACCATGGATGGCGCGGACAAAGACGTCTGCGACCCCGCTGCGAATTGCCCCAACTTGCCCGAGTTCCAATACGTGCAGCCATCCGACGTCCAGCCCTATTTGACCATGGCCACGACATACGCCTTTGGGGACCAGATGTTCCAGACCAACCAGGGGGACAGTTTCCCGGCGCATCAGTACATCCTTTCCGGCACCTCGCGGGTTTGCGTGCCGGAAGGGGTTTGCCCACAGGGGATAACAACCAGCATCACGATCGCCGACAATCCGGGCAACGACAACGACCAGGCGGGATGCCTTGCCCCTCCCGGTGCAACCATCAACGCCGTCGACCTTGGCCAGCCTTTTCCCCAGTCACCTTTTTCGATCACCCAACTGTGCCTGGAACATCCAACTCTGACTGACCTGCTAGAGAACGCGACGCCACCCATCAGTTGGAAGTACTACACACCCACTGCCGGCTCCATCTGGACCGCGCCCGATGCCATCCAACACATCTGCGTGCCTGAGCCTCCATACCCGTCCGCTTCGAGCCAGTGCACCGGGTCGGACTGGACCAACCATGTTGTGCTCGAACAATCGGGTGCGGTGATCCTTACTGACATCTCATCGGGGAACCTTGCTGCCGTGAGCTGGGTTATTCCGACGGGCGCCAACTCAGACCACGCGGATAATCCCCAGGACAATGGGCCATCGTGGGTATCTTCTATCGTGAATGCGATCGGTGAGAGCCAGTATTGGGCGAACACCGCGATCATCGTCACCTGGGACGACTGGGGCGGCTGGTACGATCACGTGCCGCCGACGATCCTCAACTCTTATGAATACGGCCTGCGCGTGCCCATCATAATCATTTCGCCCTACGCGAAGGCCAAGTACATCTCGCATCAGGTCAATGATTTTGGCAGCATCCTTAAGTTCATCGAAAATACCTTTGCACTAACGCAGCCAATTGACTTCGCTAACTCGATACCGTTTGCGGATCAGTATGCCTTAGGCGATCTGTCCGATTTCTTCAACTTCAGCCAGACCCCATTACCATTCACCGAGATTCCAGCCGCACTCAAGGCCGACCATTTCCTGAATGACAAATCGCCGCCGACTCCTCCAGATACTGATTAATCCTAAGATTTGTATCGCGCCATGCCTTGAGGCATACCGCAAGAGGTACGGCCGGGAGCGCGCCTCTAGGAGCTGTGTTGGGGGGGCCGCAGACCGTTAGCGGCATGACGGACTGGTCCGCTACACGTCCTGCTGGTAGATCTCTTCCGGAGGCGAAACCACCAGCGTTTGCGCCTGGATCGAATGCCCTCGCAGCGACGAATCCTCAATGCGCAGCGCACGATTCGACATCACCACCCAGAGCAGTCCGAGCCCATACACCGCCGCCCCAATCACAAGCTGGACCGCCAGCTGCCGGTAATTGTGCGGCACGAACCAGCGCTGCATGAGCAAGAGCACAGCCGCCAGCGGCAGCGACAGCAGGAAGGGCAAGCTGTAAGATTCGCGAATAAATGTCCGCAGACGAATATCGAGCTTCTTGCAGAGATGTTGCGGCATGAAAAACAGCATGCTGCAAGTCAGCGGAATCGCCGTGCCCCACGCGTCCCCGACAATTCCATAAAAGCGGACAAGAACGATGCTGAGGACCAGGTTGGCGATACCCTCGCCGAGCGTGACGAACGCCCAAGTACGATGCTTGCTGATGCCAAACAACACCCGCCCGCTAGCCGCCTGCGCCCACATCAGTGTCGCGGGAATAATCAGAATCACGAGGACCGAGTAACTGGTCGCCACATACCGCTTCCCGACCCACACCTCGATCACCGACTTACCCAGGATCAGCAGCGTCACCGTAATCGGAAAAGCGGTAAAAGCGCAGACCCGGTTGCCCGCGAGGAACACCTTGCGCAACCGATTCATGTTCCCGGTGGCCTCGGACTGGCTGGCCAGCGGCAGAAAATTCTGCGCCAGCGCCATCACCATTTGTTGTGCGTAACTCACAATGCGCGCGCCAATACTGAAATAAGTTACGGCAGCGGCTGAGATCATCGTACCGATCACGAGGTTGTCCGTTTTAAATTTGAGCTGCGTCGCAATCATGATGATCAGGGTGACGCCACTGTAATTGGCCATGGTGCGAAACGTGGCGCGATCCACGTACTTGAAGCCAAAAGGAACGGGCAGGATGCGGTAGGCGATGATCCCTCGGATCACGTACAGCAGAATTGGAAGAAGGACGGTAATCGCGGCGATCGTGAGCAATCCCCGCCCATGGCGCACTGCCAAAACGATCAGAACCAGGCGCGCGACGTCTCCAGCGATGTTGGCCCAGTTGTTGACGTAGAACCGCTGCAAGCCATCCAGGTATCCGCCCACCACGCCCAGTGGAAAACCGATCCCAACCGAAGCGCCCACCATCAGCAGCAACCAGCGCGCGGTCGCATGAAATTCGGGCGGGATCTTGAAAATATGGTCCACGTAAAACGAGAGGAAAACCGTGACCAGAAGGCTAAGCACCCCTATGCAACTGTAGGTGAAGAGACTGGTATTGATCAGCTTGGCGAGGTCTTCGACATCATCGGTCGCCGTGAACTTGGAGACGTAGCGGACGACAGAGGAACGGATTCCCAGGTCGAACAGGCCGTAATACCCCGTGATCGAAAAAATCAGGACCCAAATGCCGAACGCGGTATCGCCCAGCCAGTGCAGGAGGAACGGAGATAAAAACAGGCCGACCAGAACATCGAATCCCAGCGAGAACCAACTGGATCCCACGTTCGTGACAAGTTGTCGCTTGTTTATCTTAGTCATTCACCGGCAGCTCTTCTTATTCGGGTAGGATTCGACTTCGATGCTGATTTGCTTAGCCGATTTACTCAGCTGATTTGCTGGAGCTGCTGCCTACTAAAGCGGCTGCCCAGCCTTCACCCACGCCGGCATCACCGTGTTGTCCAGATGTCGACTCTGCAGCTCGTAGCCAAGAAAATTCAGCAGCGGAGCCCAAGCCATTTCAATCTCCTCCGCCGACTGCGGAGGCAGAGTCTCTTTCCATCCCCCAGACTTGGCCGCGCGCACAAACGGTATTTCCTGGCGCGTATTCTTCGTCCCCGTCCACTGATCCGCCTGCTGCTTTTCAAGCTTGCGCATGCGATCCGCCGAACTGCGCTCGACCGCCGCCTGTAGCCGTTCCGTATCCGATTGAATACCAAGAAACTCGGCGATTTTTCTCGTCTCGCCGATGGAATCCGCAAGCAAATCTTCGTACCGAACCAGAAGAAACGCCGGATTGCCCTGGCGGGCCGCGATCCAGCTCGCCGCGTGCTCCCACCACGAGCCATACGACGATGTTTCGCCCGCAATAAAACGCTTCACAAATTGTTCGAGCGTAACGTCAGCTTCGATGTAGCGTTTCTTCAAATCGAAGTGATATTCGGAGACAGCAACATCCCGCGGATCGCGCACCAGGTAGATTACTTTCCGAAAACGCACATCAAACGGCTCGTGGCTCTTCATCACCCGCGGCCGAGGCAGCGAACGCAGAAACCGCTTCGACAAAACTCCCGGAGCCGGAAGCAACCGATTGATATTCGCAAAACCAACCGTCTCCTTCGGATACATCAAATTCGCCAGCAAAAACCGAACCCACGTATTCCCCGACTTCGGATACGACACAAGAAAAGTGTCGTCGGGAAAAACAGTAAAATGCCGCCCCGCCCGGTCCAGCCCGAGCACGTACTGCACAGCGTATTTGAACTGGCCAAGCATTATTGAATTGGTAATCTGTGATTTGTAATTGGTAATCTGAAGCCCATCGGTGCGTTTTCAAATTAGCAATTACAAATTAGCAATTACAAATGTCGTCCGCTGAGAATTCCCTGAGCCTCATAATCTCGCGCCTCCTTAGGCGCTTGCGTGCTCAATTCATATCTCAACCGTTGCATCAGCGGACCCCAGGCAGCCTCGATTCTCGCGACCATCGGCGCCGGCAATTCCGAGCGCCATCCGCCCGAACCGGCCGCGCGGACAAACGACAAATCTTTTCGCGATCCCTTCACCAAGTCATTCTTGTCCGTCTGCTTTTTTTCCATCTGCCGCATGCGATCAGCCGAACTCCGCTCCACCGCCAGCGCAATTTGCTCCGGCGCAGCCGTGAGTTGCAGAAAAGTCGCGACCTTGGTCAACTCGCGCGCCGTATCCGCAACCAGATCCTCGTAGCGCAGCAGCAAAAACCGTGGACTCGCCTCGCTGGTATACAGCCAGGTCGCCACGTTTTGTCCCCATGAACCGTGCGGACAGGTTTCACCCGCAAGGAAGCGCGTGACAAACTGCTCCAGCGGAGACTCGTCATCGAGCTTCCTGATCTTGCGATGATAGTGATACTGCGAAAGCACAACGTCGCGCGGATCGCGCACAATGTAAATGACCCGCGGATAGCGCGGATCGAAACACTCGTGGCTCTTGATGATGCGCGGCCGAGGCAACCGGTCGAAATCCCTTTTCGCTGTGCCCGTAGGATCAGGAATCAGCCGGTTGATATTCGCCCAGGTCGCAGGCTCATTCGGAAATCTCAAATTGGCCAGCAGAAACCGCGTCCACGTATTCCCCGACTTCGGAAACGAAACCAGAAAAATGTCATCCGGAAGAATCAGCAAGCTGCGCCCCGGGCGATGCAGCCCGAGTCCGCGTTGTATTCCGGCGATAAGATGCTTGATCATTTTTCCGGTACCCGCGCGCTTACTCGCAATTGGCAATCGGTAGTCGGAACACTTGACTCCGACCCTCAAATTACCAATTGCAAATTACCGATCACAAATTCTCTATCCCTGCGTGCTCCATCCCGGCATCGACCAGGTTCGACGCAGCAAATTCGTAGCCCATCTCGCGCATCAGCCCGCCCCAAGCCGATTCAATCTCCGCCACGCTCGATTCCGACAACTCCGCCTTCCAGCCGCCCGCCTTGGCCGAGCGCACAAACGGCTTATCCTGACGCGTCTCCCGCGTCGATGACCACAGGTGCGCCTGCTTCTTTTCCAGTTCGCGCATACGATCAGCCGAACTCTGCTCGATCGCTGACGCGAGCCTTGGCGGAGCCGCTGAAATCCCGAGAAAGCCCGCAATCCGCGCCATCTCTTCCATAGCCTGCGACTGCAGCGCCTCATACTTCACCAGCAGAAATCGCGGATCGCCCCGCCGCGCATAAAACCAGGTCGCCGCATTTTCGAACCATGTTCCATAAGGATGGTTCAGTTCGCCGCGCACAAAGCGCGAAACGAACTCCTGCTTCGGGTAATCCTCGGCGATCGCGCGCCGCTTGATATCAAAATAATATTCCGAGAGCACGACGTCGCGCGGATCGCGCACGATATAGATCACCTTCTGGTAACGCGGATCGAAATATTGATGGCTCTTCAGAATGCGCGGCCGCCGAGCTCGCTCCAGATCGCGCTTCGACATCGCCTCCGGATCGGGCAGCAGCTCGTTGATATTGGAAAAATCAGGATTCTTTTCGGGATAAACCAGATTCGCGATCAGGAATCGCGTCCACGTATTGCCCGACTTCGGGTAGGAAACAAGAAAAATATCGTCCGGAAAAACGCGCACATTGCGGCCGGGAGAGTGCAAGCCGAGAAAATATTTTCCTCCTGCGATCAAACGCTTGATCATCCGAATGCCCACACCCGACTAAAAATGACGACGATGGCTCGGTCACGCTTCACGCCGACGCTCCGTGCCGCATTCTCTTCCAAAACGACAGCAACTTCCCCGTCGCGCTCGGAGCAATCCGCAACCCCAACACGGCGAGACTCAACGTCGATTTGTGCAGATACCCATTCGCCTCGGCGATCAACTCGCGCGCCTTGTCAAACTGATGTTCTCCCAGTTTGCACTTTCCTTCTTCGAGCAGATACCGAGCTCGAATTTCGGCCGCCCGCTTGTCCACCACCGCGCGATCAGTGTCCTGCATAGGCAGCGTCCGTTTAAACTTCTCCAGAATACTCCAATAAGCCTCCGCCATTTTCGCTCTCGACTGGCTCAGTGAACCCGGTCTGCCAATAAACAGCCGGGCCTGAACTGCCCGACTGTAGCCGATCTTCGCCCCGCTAAATGCTGTCCGCACCCACAAATCGTAGTCGTCACAGCGCGCAAGTTTTTCATCGAACAATCCGACATCGATCAGCCTTTGTCTGCGCGCCACCACCGTCGAAATCGGAATCTGGCATCGCTCCACAATCAACGCATCGAAAGTCGCGCGCCCGCTCGACGGGCACCTCTCCATAAATTCCTGTTCACGCGCCGGATCACCAATCAGCAAAGCATTCGCATAAACCAAATCCAGCGCCGGATCGTCCGTCACCAATTGCATCTGCCCCGCGAGGTGACCCGGCAGCCAGGTATCGTCGCTGTCAAGAAACGCGACCCACTCGCCGCGCGCCTGCCGAATCGCATTATTCCGCGCTCCCGCCGCCCGCTTGTTCTCCTGCTCGATGTACACAATCCGGTCCAAATACGGCTGCAGCACCTTCTCCAGTTCGGGCGTATCCGGCGAGCCATCGTTGACCACGATCGCCTCGAAATCGGTAAAGGTTTGCGCAAAAACCGAATCCAGGCACGCCGCAATCAGATCCGCCGTTTTATAGCTGGGGATAATGATGCTGATCTTCGGCGCCGCGTTGGTTTCGATGGCTGGCATGACTTGCACTTATGACTTATCTTACGAGCCTTGTGTTTAGGAACTGTGAAATACCATTTCCTTTTCACCGGCAACAATATTGTTCGCCGCTTCCACTCCCATCAACACGGAGTGGTCCATGTTTCCAATCTCATACCGCCAGGCGCCAAAGCGCCCGCGAGAATAAATCCCCTTCTCGAGCAATGCTGGCTGCAGAATGCCGAGCGCGCGATCCCGCCCCAGCGTCGGTATGGGGTAGGAATACGCAATCGTACGATGATAACGGGAGACCACACGCTGGCGGTCCGTCTCCTCCAGCATCTTGGCGCGAATGAGCCCGTCAATCACCTGATCGAGCACCCGCTCCGGATCGGGCGTCTCGCCAACGCGAAACGACATTTCGCACATCAGCGAACTGTATTTCTCGGTGTCTCCGTCGGGAACATTGTTGGGCGAGTAATGAGAGAAATAGGTGGCGCGATAGCAAGGCATGGCCGAGTCGGTGAAATAAATCCAGCAGCGCCCGGTCTCGATCTTTTTCTTCAGCCCAAGCCCCAGCACCAGGAGATTATTGTGCTCCAGGCCAGCCGCCGCTTCCCGCAACTTCTCATCGACCGGACGAATCATGTGCGCCAGCAAGTCAAGCGGAGCAGTCGAGATTAAAACGTCGTAGTGATCGCCGGTCCCATCCTCAAAGGAAACGCGCTGCCGCGCAACATCGACCTCGGCCAGCTTTTTGCCGGAGTGAATTTTCGCCGGAAATTGCTCCGCCATGCGCCGATAGATCTGCCCCGTTCCCCCATGCAGCGGAAACTTAAACTTGCTGTTCGGCCCCCACCCCACATCGTCGCGCTCATACAGCACATTTTCCAGCAGACGTTTGAAATCGACTACCGCCACGCGATCCGCGATCCACGACTTCGACATCTGCTCGAGCGGAGTCGTCCAGACTTTTGAGTTATAGGGAAACATGAACGCTTCCGCGATGCCCTCGCCAAAAGTCCCGAGCGTCCAATCGCGGAAATTCTTGGCGTCCCGTCCGCCGCCATTGGCGGCAGCCTTCGCCGCCCCCAACAGGCACTTCACCTGATCTTCTTTCGCCAGGTACCGCAGATTGCTCTGAAAAGGATACGGCACCCACGAATCGTCGCCCTGCACAATCCAACTCTCGCGAATCCGCTCGTGAACCTCTTTGCCCAGCATCTTGTCGATCAAATTGTCGAAGTAGGGATAATGCGAAAAAATAACGTGCCCGCCCTCATCCCAAACGAATCCATGAGCGTCGATGTGGGAGGTTGAATGCCCGCCCACCTCATCCGATTTTTCATACAGAACCCAGTTGTCGTAGCCCAGCTCGTTCAGACGGTAGGCCGCGCCGAGTCCGGTCGGTCCCGCTCCGATGATGACAATTTTCTTGCTCGCCATAATTTTGGTTGTGGGATGGCTATCTTCTGTCTTTATTTCTCGACCCGGCGAACCAGCGGGATTCGCTGAACCGAACGAGGTAGCCTCGACTCCATGGGGACCAGCTCTTCAAAATTGGACATTCCGCGTGCTAAATTCGACAGAATCGCCACAGAATCGCTGGAGGAGCACCTAAATTGTAGCACAGCGATTTTGCAGCTTTTTCGTGCCCGATGGGCAGCTTGGTTCCCGAAGTAACAGCGTCTAGGGCTTCCGCCTTCCCCCGCGAATCCCCGCGTCCCCGGTGGTTAATGATTTTGGCGCCGACTGGTTACCCGGCGGCCGCCGCCCTCTCGAGCGCTACAATCATTCCTGCCATGGACAACAAAGCCATCGCCGGAATTCTCTACGAAACCGCCGACCTCCTCGAAATCGACGGCCAGGATTCCTTTCGCATCCGCTCCTACCGCAACGCCGCCGAAGCCATCGAAGCCATGCCGCAGCAGGTCGCCAGCCTCATCGGCGAGCCAAAGAAGTTGCTAGCTGTCCCCGGCATCGGCAAGGGAATGCTGGCCAATTTGCAGCATCTCTTTGAGGTAGGAACAGTCGAAGTCCATGCCGAACTGCTAAAGAAATATCGCCCTTCGATGCTCGAACTTCTCAAGATCCAAGGCTTGGGGCCAAAGACCATCGCCCTTATCTGGAGCGCCTACCAAATCTGCGATCTTGACGGAGTCGAGGCCCTGGCCCGCGAGGGAAAAATCCGCACTCTGCCCCGCATGGGCGAAAAGCACGAGCAAAAGCTGCTCAAGGCAATCGAAGACTATCGCCGCATCGGCGGCCGCTTCCTACTCGACACCGCCGAACAGCTGGCCGAGAAACTCGTCGCCCATCTGCTCGCCGCTCCCGGAGTCGAAAAAGTCACTCCCGCCGGCTCCCTCCGCCGCGGACGCGAAACCGTTGGCGACCTCGACATTCTCGTCACCGGCAAAGCCTGCGCCGACCCAGGGGCACGCCAGAAGATGGCCGACCACCTGCTCCGCTTTCCCGGCCTCATGGAAGTCATCGGCCAGGGCGAAAACAAAATCAGCTTCCGCCAGCGCAACGGCATTCAAGTCGATGTGCGCCTCTTGCCGCCGGAGTCCTTCGGCGCCGCCATGCAGTATTTCACCGGCTCGAAAGCCCACAACGTCGCGCTCCGCCAACGCGCTCTAAAAATGGGCTACACCCTCAACGAATACAGCCTTGCCGACCTCGAAACCGAGAAGCCGATCGCGGGCAAGAGCGAAGAGGAAATCTACGCCAAGCTCAAGCTCGACTTCATCCCTCCCGAACTGCGCGAAAACCTCGGCGAAATCGACGCGGCTGACAAGCACGCCTTGCCCGCGCTCATCGATCTTGCCGACATTCGCGGCGACGTCCACATGCACACCGTCGAGACCGACGGCCGCAACACCATCGAAGAAATGGCCGAGGCCGCCCAGGCGCGCGGCTACCAATACATGGCCATCACCGACCACTCCCAAAATTTGGCTTTCGCCAACGGCCTAACCGACGAGCGCGCCCTCGCTCACATCGAACGAATCAGAGCAGCCGAAAAAAGCATCCACGAAAGGAGCGAGAAACCGATCCGCATCTTCGCCGGCATCGAAGTCGACATTCTCGCCGACGGCTCTCTCGACCTCTCCGACTCCGTGCTCGAGCAACTGGATATCGTTATCGCCAGCGTCCACTCCCATTTCAATCAGGATCGCGACACCATGACCGAACGCCTGCTGCGCGCCGTCGCCAATCCCCGCACGTCCCTCATCGGCCATCCCACCGGACGCCTGCTGCTACGCCGCGATGCCTACGCCGTCGATCTCGATGCCGTCCTCAAGGCCGCGGCCAAACACAAGGTCGCGATGGAGCTGAACGCCTATCCCGACCGCCTCGACCTGAGCGACGTTCATCTCCGTCTGGCCCGGCAACACGGAGTCAAGATCGTCATCAACACCGACTCTCACCACACATCGCACCTCGAGAAGATCCATTACGGCGTGACCCAGGCGAGGCGCGCGTGGCTCACCAAAGAAGATGTCCTGAATACGCTGCCGCCACAGAAATTTGCCCAAGCCATGAAGCACGGCTGGTAGCCAATCCTCTTTAAAATTCAAAGTATCCTTGGTTACGAAAGTGGGGAGGGACGCTCCCGCACCCCCTTTGCTCGAACCAAATAAAGGCTAAAATCCAGTACTTTAGGACGGCTCCAACCATGACAAGAGAGCTTTTGCCCAAAAGGTCGTAGCGGGAGATCGGCGTGAGTTGCAAAGTTCCTTCCCCAGACGGATGGAATATTGCATTGTTTTTCACTTCCGGCGCCCTCGCTCGAACCAAGACCACCAGTCACTTCGATCACATCCGCTTTTCAATGGCTTACGAACCGAAGAGAATGGCTATACGGAAGCCCAATTGCTCGTCTATCATGTTACTCGGGATTCGTCGGAACTAATTTTACAAATTCAAATGAACCTGCCTGTCGGACCGTCCCCCTCGCCACCAGCGGGTCCAAGGTAAAAATCAAGAAAGGTATACAGGGATGAGCCGCAACGACATCAGCGATAAGCAGAATCTTGAAGTGAACATCGGGAGGATTAAGGACTTGACCGCTTCGACCAGCCATCTGATTGCCCCGCACGGGGGAGAACTCGTTCAACTGCAAGTCACGTCCGACCACGCCCTCGAACTGAAGGCTCAATCCCGCGAATGGCCCTCATGGGATCTCACCGCGCGCCAGCTTTGCGACCTCGAACTTCTGCTGAGCGGTGGCTTCTCGCCTCTGCGTGGGTTCATGAACCGCGCCGATTACGATGGCGTCTGTCACAACATGCGCCTGGCCAACGGCACTCTATGGCCCATGCCGATCACTCTCGACGTTAGCGAGGACTTCGCGAAGAAACTGACCCCTGGCAGCAGCAAGATCGCCCTGCGCGATGCAGAAGGAGTGATGCTCGCCGTGCTCCACGTCGAAGACGTGTGGCAGGCCGACCGCAAAGCCGAAGCCCAAGCCGTTTTCGGCTCCGTCAGCAGCGCTCATCCCGGCTCCGACTACGCCATTAACAAATCGCATCCCTGGTACGTCGGCGGCAAGATCGAAGGACTGCAGTCGCCCTCGCACTATGATTTCCGCTCGTTACGCCTGACGCCAGCCGAACTGCGCGCCGAATTCACCCGCCTCGGCTGGACGCGCATCGTCGCTTTCCAGACGCGCAATCCTATGCATCGCGCCCACGTGGAACTCACCATGCGCGCCGCCAAGCAGGTCGAAGCCAATCTGCTCATCCACCCGTCGGTCGGCATGACCAAGCCGGGCGACGTCGACTACTTCGTCCGCACACGCTGCTACCAGCTATTACTCGCGAAATATCCGCACGGCACTGTGAAGCTCTCCATGCTTCCTCTCGCCATGCGCATGGGCGGACCGCGCGAAGCCATCTGGCACGGCCTGATTCGCAAGAATCACGGCTGCACTCACTTCATCGTCGGCCGCGATCATGCGGGTCCGGGAAAAGATACCGACGGCAAGAATTTCTACGGTCCCTACGATGCCCAGGAACTCTTCAAGAAACACGAGAGCGAAATGGGCGTCAAAATGGTTCCCTTCCAGATGATGGTCTATCTCCAGAATGAAGATCGCTATGTCCCGGCCGATGAAGTTCCGCAGGGCGCAAAGGTGCTCGACATTTCCGGCACCGAACTGCGCCAGCGCCTCAACGAGGGCCGTGACATTCCTGCCTGGTTCACCTATCCGGAAGTTGTGCAGGAACTCCGCCTCAGCTATCCGCCGCGTCACAAGCAGGGCGTGACCATCTTCTTCACCGGCCTTTCGGGTTCGGGCAAGTCGACCATCGCCAACGCGCTGATCACGAAGTTCCTCGAAACGGGCGGCCGTCCGGTGACCCTGCTCGATGGCGACCTAGTGCGCAAAAACCTGTCGTCCGAACTCGGCTTCTCCAAGGAGCATCGCGACATCAACATCCGCCGCATCGGCTATGTCGCCTCCGAGATCACGAAGAACGGGGGTATCGCCATCTGCGCTCCGATCGCGCCTTACGAAGCCACGCGCAAAGCGGTTCGGCAACTGATTGAACCGTTTGGCGGCTTCATCCTGGTGCACGTCGCCACTTCGATCGATGTCTGCGAACAACGCGACCGCAAAGGCCTGTACGCCAAGGCCCGCGCCGGTCTCGTCAAGGAATTCACCGGCATCTCCGACCCCTACGAAGTGCCCGGCGACGCGGAAGTGGTCATCAACACCGCTGAACTGAGCCCCGAGGAAGCGGCGCAGACCATTATTCTGCACCTCGAGCGCGAAGGTTTCATCGGCGCCAACGGCAATAGCTAACCGCAGTTTGCGGCTCTCAGTTCCCGATTCTCAGCGCTTACCCTTCGCTGAGAACGGGGACAGAGAGAGCCAGAAGTTCGCGAATGAGGACGTTGATGTCGATAATGTCGATTATTACCATGGACTTCGTGCGATAATGCTTGCTTTTCTCAGTTCTTTAACCTGCTTCTGTTTTACTCAGAACTAACAACTGAGAACTGAGAACCGGCAACTTAGAACTGACAGAAAAACGGCATGGAAATCTTGCTGCTAAAAGTGCTGATCGGCTTCTCCGTGGGGACGCTGATCGGGTTGACCGGAGTGGGCGGCGGAGTATTGCTGCTGCCCCTGCTGATCTTCGGCCTGCACGTGCCCCCGATCATGGCCGTCGGCAGCGACGCACTTTGCAACTTCTTCACCAAGATTCCTGCCAGCTTCCTGCACTTTCGCAAGGGCACGGTGCGCATGAAAGTCGTACTGGCGCTCGCGGTCGGCAGCGTTCCTGGCTCTTATCTCGGAGTGGCTCTGCTGGTGCACCTGCGCCAGATCCATGGCGCTGGCGTCAATGATTTCATCAAGTCTGCCGTGGGATTACTGTTGGTCATCATCCCCGCCTTGCTTCTCTTCCAAAGACGGATCGAAGACCACCTCATCGGACGCCAACCCACCCTGCAGTCTTTCGCCGGCATGAGTGGCATCGGATTAGTCGGCGGATTTCTCGTCGGCATCACTTCCGTCGGTTCCGGCAGCATCATTATGATGTTGCTCCTATTGTTCTATTCTTTCCCTCCCAAGATCATGGTTGGAACCGACATCGCCCACGCCGTGATTCTGACCGGCGTTACCGGTTTGCTCCACCTCCGCGCGGGCAATGTCGACGGACATTTGGTGGGGGCCATACTCATCGGCTCAATCCCCGGAGGCATCCTCGGCTCGTATCTGAGCACCCGCGTTCCCGTCCTCTGGCTGCGCAGAATCCTCTGCGCCGTCCTGCTCATGACGGGAGCAAGAATGCTGTGGACGTGACCTTCGTATCAGAGCGAAGCTTCGTTTCGTATCAGAGGTCGTTTTGTTTCGTACCAGGGAATCGCTTTAGCGATGCCAAAATTTCGCCCAGATAGAATGCCCCTTCAGGGGCGGCACGACTGACGGAGCTCTAATGTCTCCTGCCAATACCCAAGAAACTCTCGAACGCATTCACGCGGCTCTCGAAGCCGCCCGCGAAGTCCTCAACCGCTTCACTCCCGGCGCCATCGAAACCGAATACAAAGTTGGACACGACCCGGTCACCGAGGCCGACCGCGCCGTCGACGCCATTCTCCGCAAAACTCTTCTTCGCGACGGCGAAGGCTGGCTCTCGGAAGAAACCGTCGACGACTTCACTCGCCTCGATAAGCAGCGCGTCTGGGTCGTCGATCCGCTCGATGGCACTCGCGAATTTGTGCAGGGCATTCCCGAGTTCTGCGTCTCCATCGCCATGGTTGAGAATGGAATCCCGGTCGCCGGCGGAATCTGCAATCCTGCAACCGACGAACTCATCCTCGGATCGCGCGACACCGGCGTGACCTACAACGGCCAACCCGCCCAACCCAGCCAGCGCAAAAATCTTCACGGCGCGCTCGTCCTTGCCAGCCGCAGCGAAGTGAAACGCGGCGAGTGGAAACCATTCGAATCCGCGGAATTCAACATTCGCCCTATGGGCTCGGTCGCCTACAAACTTGGATTGGTCGCTGCCGGCCGCGCCGACCTCACCTTCACGCTCGTCCCGAAAAATGAATGGGACGTGGCCGCAGGAGCCGCTCTGGTCGAAAGCGCCGGAGGCTGGACGCTCAAACTCGACAACTCGCCGCTGCGCTGCAACCAGAAAGATCCTTTGATCTCGGGCCTCCTCGCCGGCGGACCATTCCTGCGCGATCCACTGCTCGCGCTGCTCGACCGCCACTCGCAACCCATCGGCGCCGACCGCCCGCGTTGAGAGGCCGGCACGCCAATCAAATCGCAGCAATGGCGATATCTCTCCACGCAATATCTCCGGTGAAAGGATCATCGTCTTGAGATCGTGGATATCAGACGCAGACTTACTCGCGAGACTCTGCTTAGTAACTGTCGTCAGTTACTTTCGTTTTTTTCTTCCGCCCTCATCATTCATGAATCTCTCGTAACCGCCGCATCAGCCCAAACCCCACGTCCCGCGCCGCATTTCGCTTTGTTCCCGCCGGGAACACCAGCGGACACTGCTCCTCGCGAATCTGTACATGCCGCGATCAAGTGTACTAACGCGTGCCAAATGCACTTCTGATATCTGTGAAGCCTGTACTCATCCCGATAGATTCAGCGTGAGGACAATCGACTAGTCCCCCACTTCGTAAGGTCGAGGGCTCATAAATGTCTGAAACAGATTATGTTCTGTTAGAGACTCATTCTAATTCTCCTCTGGCACAGGCACAGCGCCTGGGTTTAGCGGTACTCCTTCTGGCTATCGTAGCGATGACCATTTCTTGCGGAGCCATCGCACAAGCCGCAGGACGGCAGGACCGGCTCGGTCTGTACGGAAGTCTTCCTGCCGGAACCGTCAATCAGTCCTACAACGCCGTCTTAACCGTGACCGGCGGAAGCTCGCCTTATTCCTTCTCCTTAAGATACGGTACATTGCCTCCGGGCATCGCCTTGAATACAACCACCGGCGCTTTCTACGGCAAGCCCACAACCCGGGGTATATTTGCCTTTGAAGTGATCGTGAGTGACGCTTCCCTCCACGAGCAAGGCAGCCAATCCTTCGCCGTCGCCATCTCCGACGGGAATGGTGACGGAAACGTGAAGGTCAGCGTTTCCCCAACCAGCGGCACTCTGCTCTCGAGCCAGACGGAGCAGTTCACCGCCAGCGTCAGCGGCACTTCCGACACAGCCGTGACCTGGTCAGCAACCACCGGCTCGGTTAGCAGCAGCGGCCTGTACACTGCGCCAACCGTCAGCAAGCAAACAGATGTAGTCATCACCGCGACCAGCGTGGCCAATCCCTCGAAGTCGGCGAGCGCATCCATCACCGTTGATCCCAGCAATCAGCAGTCTTTGCAAATCACTACCAGCGGCACTCTTCCGCAGGCCCAGCAAGGCGGCACTTATAGCGATACGTTCACAGCGAGCGGCGGCACCACTCCTTATAGTTGGAGCGTCTCCGCCGGCACGCCTCCTCCTGGAGTCGCGCTCAACGGCAACGGAAATCTTGCCGGTATGCCCAGCACCACCGGAACATTCAGCTTCACCGTCGTGGTAACAGATGCCAGCAACAAAACAGCGTCGGGCAATTTCAGCGTCAACGTGGCAGCCAGCAGCGGTTACGACGGCCCAGCGCAGTTGCCGATTGCAACCGTCCCAAGCGCGATGTCTGACACGCCTGCGCCGGGTTCTGTGATCAATGTAGGTGCCGGCGGCAATCTGCAAACTGCCCTGAACAGCGCGCAGTGCGGCGACGTGATCCAGCTTCAAGCAGGATCAACCTTCAGCGGTCAATTCACCGTTCCCGCCAAGAACTGCGACATCAACCATTGGATTTGGGTGCGCACCAGTTCTCCCGATAGCTCGCTACCGTCGGAAGGCCAACGCGCCACTCCCTGCTATGCCGGCGTCGCTTCACTCGAAGGTCGACCGCAATATGCTTGTTCCGAGCCGCAGAACGTGATGGCCAAGGTACAGATGACGGCTCAAGGCGAAGGCCCTTTCCAATTCGCAGCCGGAGCAAACTTTTATCGTTTCATCGGTCTCGAAGTGACTCGACCCGCCGGAACCCCAGGGATCGCCCAGCTCTTCTCCATTCAGAAAGGCGCCACCGCCGATCACCTGGTAATCGATCGCTCATGGCTGCACGGCGCAACCCAGGATGAAACCAACACCGGCGTCAACGTGAACGGCATGACCAACGTCGCCATCGTTGATTCCTACTTCAGCGATTTCCATTGCATCTCGAAGACTGGGGCTTGCGTCGATTCCCACGCGGTTGCCGGTGGCTCAGGTAATACGCAAGACGGTCCTTTCCTTATTCAAGATAATTTCCTCGAAGCTTCGGGCGAGGCCGTCATCTTTGGCGGCGGCGCAGCCACCCTAACCCCCACCGACATCACCATCACCGGCAACCACTTCTGGAAGCCGTGGCAGTGGATGAAGGGCAACAACCCCTACGTCGGCGGCCAAGACGGCAATCCTTTTGTGGTCAAGAATCATCTCGAACTGAAAAATGCGGTTCGCGTCCTGGTCGAGGCGAATCTCATGGAAAACAGCTGGGGAGGCTTCAGCCAAACCGGTTACGGCATTCTGCTCACTCCGAAAAACCAACATACCCCGAGCGGCTCCAACGTTTGTCCGATCTGTCAGGTCACCGATGTCACCATCCGCTACGTGCACGTCTCGCACGCTGGCGGCGGAATTCAAATGGCAACCTCCATCTCCGGAAACGGCAGTGGCGGAGCCGCAGCGCTTGCAGGCACGCGCTGGAGCATCCATGACGTGGTCCTCGACGATCTGAGCATCAAGTATGTCGGCCCCGGCACGGCCTTCGAACTCACCAACACTTGGCCGAAGAACCCGCTGAACACCGTCACCATTAATCACGTCACCGGTTTCCCCGACCCCACCAGCCACTTGATCGTCATGGGCAACCAGACCCCAACCGCGCCGATGTATGCGTTGGTCTTCACCAACAATCTGAACCTCACCGGCCAGTATCCCGTCTGGAATTCGGGAGGCGGACAAGCGAACTGCGCCGTTCAGGACGTGCCCATCACCAGCATCACCAATTGCTTCACCAGCTATACGTTCAGCAACAACGGTCTGATTGCGAGCCCGTCGAAGTTCCCACCATCCAGCTGGCCAACCAATAACCTGTTCCCGCAAACCGTCGACGACGTTCAATTCGTCAACTACAACAGCGGCAATGGCGGAAACTACGCGCTCCAGTCCTCGAGCCCCTACAAAAACAAAGGCAGCGATGGCAAGGATCTAGGCGCTGACATTGTCGGCCTGAATGAAATGCTAGCCAACGTTCAATAGCCGATTCTACGATTGCATACAGGGTCCGCGGTTCGCCGCGGACCTTGTTCTTTTTGTGCGAGAACTAAACCAGTTTTGGGCAGGGCACGGCTTCACGGCTGGCGGAAAAACTCAATTCGGCGCTCGTTTTTGGGTGCGCAGCGGTTTACCGCTGCGATAACCGGCTCGTTTTGACCGAGGGCTTTAGCCCCTGAGGGAATTGCTCGCTTACATTATGAGATGATTTCCAGAAGTTAGCGCCCTACCCGAGCGGCGGCCGATTCCCCAGCCGATCCAACTCAATCCGCGATGGAATCGCGCGCCCATGGCGCAGTGCCTGATAAACCCACGCAAACAGGGCCGAGTTGATCATGCAGAAATAATAAGGCAGCCGAAGAACCTTCGGCTTAAGATTCACGAGCGCACCCAATACAGCCAGCCCATAAAAAATGCCTTGCCCGGCCAGCAACCAGTTGTAAGGAAATTGTCCGCGCAACAGGATATTGGCGATGAGCGCAATGAACATAAACACCGGAACGATCAAGCGTCCCGTCTTATGCGAGAGCAGGCAGAAGAGAACAAACGGCCGCGGCGGCCACAGCAGCCCTTTAATCTCCCGCAACTGTTCGATATTGCCCGCTGTGATCCGCACACGCCGCGAGAATCCTTCCATCTCATGCGCCTCTTCGTAAGCCACAGCCGCCGGCTCGTAAGCCACGCGGTGTCCGCACTCGAGAATGCGCATCGGAATCGTGAAGTCGTCGTTGATCGTGTTCTCCGACGGAAACGGATACAGCTCGCGGCGTATGGCATAAAGCGATCCATGCGCGCCAGTGAATGCGCCCAACCTGGCTTCTTGCACCTTCAGAAAAGTTTCATACTTCCAATAAAGATCCTCTTGCGCGCCCAGCTGCGCCTGATCTTTCTTCAGCAGCCGATAAACCCCGCTGGCCGCTCCGACCTGAGGATCATGAAAGCTCTGCACCAATACGCGCAGCGAATCCGGAGCCAGCATGCTCGACGCGTCAGAAAAGGCAACGATCTCCCCGCGCAGCTCTTTGACAGCATCATTCAGCACCGCCATCTTGCCGCGATTCTGCTGGTAGTTGAGCAGCCGCACTTGTCCGCCGGTTTCGCCCGCGCCAACTCCCGCAAACGACCGAACGATTTCCGCCGTCGCATCTTTCGATCCGTCCGACGCGATTACGACCTCGAGTTTGTCAGCCGGATAATCGAGCGCGACGCTGTTGCGGATCTTGTCCGCTATGACTGCAGCTTCGTTATAAGCGGCAACGAGCAGCGAAACCGAAGGCTCAACCGGCTGCGGCCGCGGTGCGCTGCGAAAAACCGCCTGCAGCGCCCATAGAAGCAAGGGATAACCAAAGTAGACGTAGACAATAAATCCAGCTGAGATCCAGAACAGGAGCTTCGTCATCGTCTTTAGGTTGCAACCACCGAAGACTTGACGCAGTGCAATTGCCCAAGTATCTCGCGCGAATCCACGCGGAAACCCGCGTGCTGCAAATAATCTTCAACCTGCGCCAGATGGAAGAAATACACCGGACAGCCGTCCGCCTTCAGCCGCACCTTGCGAATCGCTGCGCGCAAAGTCGCAGCCCGCGGCCACGCCGACAAAAAAGTGGTCTTGGTAAGACTGCGAATCACCTGCAATCGCGGCAACGGGTCGGCAACATAATCCCAGAATCCAATCGCGATCACCAGATCAAACTTCTCGGTCGTCTTCCAATCCAGCACATCGCTCAGCACAAACTTGCAACGATCCGCGACCCCCTCTTTTTCGGCCAGCTGCGCGCCCAGCTTCAGCATGTCTGGCGCGAAATCGACGCCGGTAACCTGCGCGCCCCGTTTAGCGAGGCTGGCGACAAAGCGCCCCGATCCGCAGCCGATGTCGCAAATCTTCATCCCGTTCAAATCAGGCGGCCCCGCCTGTCGCATCACCCAGTCGTAGCGCTCGTAGATATCCCGCCGCAGCCACCGGTCCAGCCCGCGCGAGATGGGGTTTTTCTTGCCCGTATAAATGGCATCGAAGTCATACGCGATGTCGTTCCAATACTTCGCTATCTGCTCGGTTTCGTCAGTTCTTGTGGTTGTTGTTCCATTCATAAAAGTCAAAGTCCTTGGCCGTATCGGCGAGTCCGCTTTCGCGGAAACTGGTGAACTTCCCTGCTTGCAGCACGCTCTCAAAACGGTCAAGCGCCTGCGACAAATTCGTGTAGTGGCGTAAACGGGAACTCAGTCGCCCCGGCAAGCGCGGCTGCTCCGCGTCAATTTCCCACGGATGTATATAAACCACGATCGGCAACCCTTCTTTTTCCACGCGCTTCAATCCGAGGCGCGTATAAATCCGCGGCAGCAGCCGAAGGTAGCCTCCGCCGCCGACCGGCATATTGTGCCCCGCCACCCGAAAAGTAGTAATCGGAAACTCGGTCAGCGGGCCGGAAGGCGTCTGAAAACGAAACGGCGCCCGCGGCGCTCCCGGCATCCCATAGCGATCATGGTGAATCGGGAAAATACTGGAATCATAAGTGAATCCCAGCTCCGCCAGAATCTCCAGCGCCCACACCGAACGGTCGATTACAGAATATGTCGGCGCGCGATAGCCGTTGACCGCCTGCCCCGCAATCTGTTCAATGATGTTCTTAGCGCGCCGCGTATCTTCGCGAAACTCCGCCGGTTCAAGCTTGTAGATCAAACGATGCCAATAGGAATGACACGCCAACTCATGCCCTCCGGCAGCAATCTCGCGCACCAGCTCCGGAAAACGCTCCGCAACCCACCCCAGCACAAAGAACGTTCCATGAACATCAAGCGTGGCCAGCGATTCGAGCAGCCGTTGCGTGTTTGGCACTACGCGCGTCGCGTAGCTATCCCAACGGCCGCGGTCAACTACTTCGGAAAACGACTCGGCGTGGAAATAGTCTTCCACGTCCACCGACACCACATTTCTGGGTATTTTCTCTGACATTCCCCGATGGATCGATCGCGAAGGACTCCCTCTTAAGTATCTCCCAGCAAACGACGATTTGAAAACGTAATTTTGCCCTCGGTTCTCCAAGCTGGTTACAAAAGTAAGCTGCCGAGATATCTGTTGGACAAGCGCCGAAAACCCTGTAGAATCCTTTCCCACTGGCTCGTATGCCCAATACCCGCAGGAACCACGAAACAAGCGAATCCTTCGAGTCGTTACGCTACGCTCTCCGCGCCCTGCGCCGCGAGATCCTCTCGTTCCGCTTCGACTACCCCCTCGACATCGATCCCGAGGCCGGCCCCAAAGACTCTCTCCATTACTACCTCTACAGCGAGAAGCTTACCTGGAGCGTAATGGCCATGGACCCAACCGGCGTCCCCCGCGCTCGCAACCGCCTCACCGGAGTCGTCTACAAGCCCGCCTACATAGCGTGGTGGGGACTGGTCAATCTGGGCCACTTCCTACGCCACCACGACGAACCTAGCCGAGTCGCTTTCCTCAAGCAGATCGACTGGCTCGAGGCGAATGCCGTAGTCCGCGGCGACGGCTCAGTCGTTTGGCCAAACAATTTCGACTCCCTGCAGGCCAAGACTCTGCTGAAAGCGCCGTGGATCTCCGCCCACGATCAAGGCCTCGTGATCAGCGCGTTGGTGCGCGGCTATCGCATCACGAAGCGTCCTCGACTTCTCGATCTCCTGCAAGGCGCAACCCGAATTTTCGAGTTCAATGTTAAGGATGGCGGAGTCCGCGAGCCTCTGTCGACCGGCTCAGGTGCCCTTTATAGCGAACTCCCCGGCCAGCCCATCCCCGGCATTCTCGACGGCTTCATGAGCTCCCTGCTCGGGCTCTATGACTTATGTGTAGAGACCGCCGATCCAGCCGTCGAAAAATTATTCCGCGACGGCATCGAAGGACTAAAGACCATGCTTCCCACCTGGGATTATCGCGGCCGATGGAGTTGGTACGCCTCCCGCGAATACCTCTGCCCTCCCGCTTATCACCGGCTAAACCGCGTGCTGCTCGAGGTCTTAGCGCGGCTGTCGGGCGAGCCGATATTAGCCCAGTATGCCGAAGCCTGGAAGACAGAAAATCTCTCCGCGCTGGGACGTGCCGAAATCTTCCTCGGTTTCCTGATCACCAAGAACGCCTGCCGAGTGCGCAACCGCACCTGGCGGCTAAGCCGCGCCAAAGTAAAAGCCTTCGCCGCCAGCGAGCCGACTACCACTCTGCAGAACGCGGCTTAGCCTGGTAGCGTCGGCGTCCCGCCGGCTGTAGCCGGGGCGTCTCGCCCCCGGACGCTAGAAAAGTAAATAGTCAAGCACCGCCTAAGGGCAAAGCAGCCCACATCCCCATGTTACTATTTCGCTATCGCATTCCAGCTCCATCACAGCAGTGAGAGCCGCGCTTAACCAGACCCACGAGTTAGGAGAAACTGACATCGTGTCTTCACCTATTAGCCGCCGCAATCGGGCGAACACACTCATATTTCAATCCATCATTTTTTATCTTCTCGTCGGCCTGGGGATCTCTATTGTGGTGGTAAATTCTGCAGCTGCCGCGCCGCCTCCCATCGGCGAAAACGCCTACTGCGACAAGGGAGACATCCCCAAGTTCGGAGACAAAGACGGCCCAGCCCAACTCCCCAAGGCCTGCTACTACACGGGCCTCGACGGCACCCCCTCTCCCGGCAAAGAAATCCACGTGCCTGCCAACGCCGATCTGCACGAAGCGGTCGGCGCGGCGAAGTGTGGAGACACGCTCCTGCTCGCAGCCGGCGCCTCTTACGAAATCAGAGATTTGCCGGCAAAAAAGTGTGACGACCAGCACTACATCACCATTCGTACCGATACGCCCGATTCGAAGCTGCCCCCAGAAGGCACCCGCATCTCACCAGCATGGGGAGGAGTCGCCAGCCTTCCCGGCAGACCCGCCTACGCCCAGCCGCTCGGCGGCCCGGCCAAGCTGATGTCCACCCTGATCGTCAAAGTACCCTCCGGAGCAAAGTTAGGCGATCACTATCGCTTTATCGGCATAGAGTGGTCTTCGTCGACCGAGACTCACATCGCCCGCCTGATCACCACCGAAGGCGCCGACCACCTCATCTTCGATCGCAACTGGCTCCATCCGCCCGACGGCGCAGAGATGAACAAAGGAATCGGCATGGTCCAAGGCACGCACGCCATCGCCGTAATCAACTCCTACTTCAGCGGGTTTTACTGCATCGCGCGCACCGGAACCTGCACCGACTCCTCGGCCCTCGGCGGCGGAAACGCCGAAGTCCCCATTGGCACTCTCAAGATCTTCAATAATTTTCTCGAAGCCTCCGGTGAGAACATCCTATTTGGCGGAGCCTCTTCCGAAATCAATCCGACCGACATCGAGATTCGCCGCAATCATCTCTTCCGGCCCATGCTCTGGAAAGAAGGCGAACCTGGCTATACCCCGGCCGGAGGCGGCAATCCGGTCATTGTCAAAAATCATTTCGAGCTGAAAAGCGGCATCCGCGTGCTCTTCGAGGCGAATCTCTTGGAGAATTGCTGGGGCGGTTTCACCCAAACCGGCTTCTCCATCCTGCTCACCCCGCGAAGCCAGAGCAACAAGTGCCCGAAGTGCGAAGTCACCGATGTCACACTGCGCTACAACCGCATAAGAAACGTCGCGGGCGTAATTCAGGTCGCGAACGGCCTCTCGAAAGAAGGCGGATCCACCGCTGACGGCGGCCGCTACAGCATCCATGATCTGCTTGTCGACGGGCTTCACGATGAAGGCTGGAAAGGCCAGGGCACTTTTGCCATCGTCGTCTCCAACGCTCCGTTGCTGCACGACGTTTCCTTCGATCACATCACCGCATTCGTAACCGGCCCCCTCTTTTACGTCGGCGACAAAGAACAAAAAATACAGAATTTCAGCGTCACCAACAGCATATTTATGCCCGGCAAAGTGCGCTTCGAGTTCGCCTCCACCGGCGGCGGCCAAGCCAATTGCGCCCATGACTCGCAGCGCGCCGGTGCAGAGGCCGTTCTCAGCGCCTGCTTCGTCAATTGGAAGTTCGAAAAGAATCTCATCAGCGGCGAAAAAGGCGGCTGGCCCAAAGGAACCGTGGTCGTCTCTTCAGCCGAAGCCGCGGGCATAAAAGATTTCAAAGACGGAGTGAGCAGAGACGCCCGCCTTTGCCACGCGAAGGAGCCGGGCTGCAGCAAAGTCTCCCCCGGAGCCGGCGCAGCCACCGATGGCAAGGACATCGGAGCGGATGTTGACGCGCTCGAGGCCGCGCTCGCCGGCGTTCAATAGCTTCCATGACCAGCGCTGCGCGGAGCAACTCCGGTAACTTTCGTAATCCGGCGACTTTCATCGGCCAATAACCTCCCCCTCTCGGCCGGTGATAAACTTTTGGTTGTTGGCTACCGCGAACCCACGCCCCGGCAACCGCAAACGCAGTCCCGTCTTCGTGATGGGTTGCCACCGTTCAGGCACAAATCTCCTCTACGACATGCTTCTTTCCGCCGGAGGTTTCGCCATCTATCGCGGTTCCCTGCCCGTATTCGAAACCCTGATTCCGCGTTTCGGCTCCATGAACATCCGCGGCAACCGCGAAAAGCTCCTGCAAACCTGGCTCCGCAGCAAGGGTTTTCGCCGAACTGGCCTCGACGCGGAACCATTGTCGTCGCGCATCCTAAACGAATGTCGCAGCGGTGGAGATTTCATCCGCATCGTGATGGATGCCGTCGCCGAAGCCCAGGGAGTCGCGCGCTGGGCCGCATACGATCCCGACAACGTCCTCCACATGCAGCGGCTCAAGGCGAGCATCCCCAACGCGCTTTTTCTCCACATCATTCGCGACGGCCGCGACATCGCTCTCTCGCTAAAAAAAATGGGTGGCTTCACCCCCCTGCCCTGGGACCGTGGCGAAACCAACAGCCTCGTGGCAACCGCCTTATATTGGGAGTGGATGGTCCGCAACGGACGCGACCACGGCCGCCGCTTCCCTTCCGACTACATGGAAATCCACTACGAAGAATTAACGACAAATCCCCGCGACATATTGCAGGAAATCGGCACCTTCCTCGATCACGATCTCGACTACGATCGAATTCAAAGCGCAGGCCTCGGACGCCTCTCCGAAACCAACTCCTCTTTCCGCGACGAAGCCGGAGAAGATAAAGAAAAGCTCAGCCCGCTAGGCCGCTGGAAAGAGCGTCTCGCGCGCGCCGACGTAGCCGCCATCGAAGCCGCTGTGGGAGAATGTCTCGAACAGACCGGCTACGCGCTGTCTCTGCCTGAAGCCGAGCGGCGCCCCGGAATGCGCGAGTCGGTAAAACGGGCGTTATATCGAAATTTTCTTAACACGAAAATGTGGCTGAAGCTGAATACCGCCGCCGGCCGCAGAGTCAATCTGTCGGTGCTTGAACTAGAGAATCAGCCGACCGAGTTGGCCCCGTCGGTGCGGTCCTGAGAATTATGAGTCGGGCGCTATG
>Ga0209624_10000282_pt1 | contig 45251 bp, 34 predicted proteins | sample JacPinW_OM2H0_O1_FD_188565 | JGI IMG/M metagenome (GOLD analysis project Ga0209624, IMG submission 188565) | Forest soil microbial communities from Algoma, Ontario, Canada - Jack Pine, Ontario site 1_JW_OM2H0_O1 (SPAdes) (version 2) | ecosystem: Environmental > Terrestrial > Soil > Boreal...
CAACCAGCTGCTGGTTGCCGTTGCGCAGGCGATTGAGAACGGCGCTCGCAAGATCCTCGATGCCAATGAACGCGACTGCCGCGCCGCACAATCCGACAGCGACGCAGGAAGAATCTCCCCGGCGATGCTCGATCGACTCAGAGTCACCGATCGCGGAATCGCTCAAATGGCCGCGCAGGTCCGCGAAGTAGCGCGCCTGGACGATCCGCTGGGTCGCACGCTTTTGGTCACGGAACTCGACGATGGCCTGGTGCTTTATAAGGAGTCGTGCCCGTTTGGCGTTGTAGGCGTCATCTTTGAATCGCGACCCGACGCCGTTCCACAACTTGCCTCGCTCGCACTCAAGTCCGGCAACGCCATCCTGCTCAAGGGCGGAGCCGAGGCAGCCCACACCAACCAGGCGCTGGTGTCCGTCTGGCGCGAATGCCTGGGCCGGTTTCCCGTTGTTCCGGCCGATTCGATCAGCCTTTTGGAAACACGCGCCGACGTGAAAGAAATGTTGGCCCTGGACCGCGATGTGGACTTGATTATCCCGCGCGGGTCCTACGCTCTGGTCCAGTTCATCATGCAGCACAGCCGGATCCCGGTCTTGGGGCACAGCGAGGGAATTTGCCACGTATATGTGGATCGCGCGGCCGACCTGGACAAGGCGATCGATATCGCCTATGACGCCAAGGTCCAGTATCCGGCGGTCTGCAACGCGGCGGAAACGCTTCTGGTGCACGAGGCGATTGCCGAAAAGTTCCTGCCGCGCATCGTTGCAAAGCTAAAAAATGCGAAGGTCCAGATCCGCGGAGATTCAAAGACGATTGCGCTCGTGCCCAAGGAAGGAATTGTGCCGGCGACCGACGAGGACTGGGCGACCGAATATTCCGACCTGATTCTGTCGGTAAAAATTGTCGACGACCTGGATGAAGCGATCGATCACGTCAATCGCTACGGCTCGCGCCACACGGACGCGATTGTGACCGAGGACCAAGAGGCGGCGCGAAGATTCCTGAACGAGGTGGATGCCGCGGGCGTCTTCCACAACGCTTCGACGCGTTTCGCAGATGGCTACCGTTACGGACTGGGCGCCGAGGTCGGCATCAGCACGAGCAAGCTCCACGCGCGAGGGCCCATGGGTCTTGAGGGACTTACGACCTACAAGTACAAGCTTCGTGGCGACGGCCACACGGTCGGCCCCTACACCAGGGGTGAGAAAAAGTTCAAGCACCGGCGGTTGGACTAGATCGCCTGCTCCCCGGTCCTGCTGTGTCGCGATACCCACACCCCCACGAGCAACGTCAGCGCGGATAAGGCCGAGATCACGCCCCCGGCGGTTCGATCCCGGGTCCTTCGGAATCCGATCACGATACGATGGCTGCCGGGAGGCAGATCCACCAGCATCTGTCCGGTATCAGGCGCGAGGTCCGTGGGAATCTCCTGGCCGTCTAGGCGTACTTCCCAGGCGGGATAGTTCAGGAGTTTCACGGCAAGCGTAACTTCAGTTGCCGTCTCTGCGGTAAGCTCCCTGCGCTCGGCGGACCACTGTTGGATTTGCAGCTTCACATTTGTCGCCGGACCTACCCTGCCAGAGTCAGAATCGAATTCTCCGATCCGGTCCGCTGGGACTGAGGACACCCCCTCTACGCGCTCGGTCTCGTCAGGGTTCCCCGGGAGTTCGTAGCGGTCGCTCCCCACCGGCGCATATTCGTCCGTGCCTTCGTATCCGGGGCCGGAACGAATCGCGTTCGCGATCGCCGGAACGTCCGCGCTGTCCCACCAGCCAGTTCGGATCATGGCCGTGGCGGCTGCGCCCATGGCGAGAAAAACGATCGCACCGGCGAACCAGGACACCCGCGGTTGCTCGGATCGTCCAATCGCCACGGCGACGAAGAACGCGAAAACAAGATCCAGCACCTCAAGCCATCTCCACGGAAATTGCACGAACCGCAGTTCCGGGAGTGCGCTCCATAAAAAATTGCTCGGCGGAAGCATGAGCGACACCGCAACGACTCCCAGAGCTGCCAGCGCCCAAAACAGATCCGGGAACTCGCGCCGCCTTTTCGCTGCGAATACGGCTGCCACGGCGGTTACAACCAGCACTGCCACCGCGACGCTTGAAACCTTCCAGTTGAAGCGCACAAAATCCGGATCGCTGGCATGGGTGAACAGAAAATTCTGCGCCGGGCGAAGGTTGTCGGCCAGCACCTGAGCGATCTGGACCCATCGCCGCTCCCACGCAGCCGGCAAAATATAGAAGGCCGCGAGGCCGAATCCACCGGCCATCGCCGCCAAGCCCGGGACCAGCGACCCAAGGTTGCGCCGCAGTGCGCACCGCACGACGAGGATCAGCACAAGAGAATACGTAGCAATCACCGCTGCCGGAGCGTTCGAGAGCCAGATTGCGGCGAAAGATACGGCCAGCAGTGGAACGCGCCTCCCGTGTCGCTGTCCGGTTGAGACTGCACCCCAAACCATCAGTGGCCACAGCGCACCGGCCAGTAACTCCGCGAAATCGCTGCGGTAATAGACGATCACCAGATGGTATGGATTCACTTCAAACAACATCGCGGCCACAATGGCCTGCGGGGCCGGAAGCCACTCGCGCGCGAGTCTCCACATCGACATTCCCGCGGCAACCAGAGCGAGCCAAATGAACATCCCCGGCGCCATCGCCCAGGGTAAGGCCGAGCCAAGTGCAGCGCCGATCAGCCAGGAACCCGGGGGATAGAATACGAAGCGCGGCTCGCCGAACCCCCAATTTGCCCATTCGGCCCATCGGGGATAGAGGATTCCCTCGCGCCACTGCCCGGCTGTGTCCATCCACGAGGCCAGATGGAATTGAAAATCGTGCCCCGATACGTTGCCGCGAAAAAGCATGGGCGCAATTACGGCCGTCGCCGCGATAGCCGCACAGAGAATGGCAAAGCGCCACGAAGATGCCGCTGGGGCGTGTGTTCGCTGCGGGGAAGCTTCCGTCGTCGGACCGGCCAGGGGTTGAACTCCACGCTCGTGGATTTGATGCACCGAGAATACAGAATCAAGTGCCTCGCCGCTACCAGCCATGTCGGTTGACGGCGGCGCAATCGGTCCAGACCTCCCTTGCCACGACCCGCTTGAACCGCTAGAGTAAAAACGCGCTCGACGAAAGAACGGAAAACAAGTGCCGGAGCCAAGATTCAAGGATCAGAGAATGACGAACGAGGAACAGAGGCTGCAGGCGAACGACGAAAAAAAAGCCCACTGGAACCGCTGGGGGCCCTACCTCTCGGAACGTCAATGGGGCACTGTTCGCGAGGATTACAGTGCGGACGGTGACGCCTGGAATTATCTGCCGCACGACCACGCTCGTTCGCGCGCTTATCGCTGGGGTGAGGATGGCATCGGCGGCTTTTGCGATCGCCACCAGCACATCTGCTTTGCGCTGGCGCTCTGGAACGAGAAGGACCCGATCCTGAAGGAACGACTCTTTGGCCTTACCAACCGAGAAGGGAATCACGGCGAGGACGTCAAGGAGCAGTACTTCTATCTGGATGCAACGCCGACAAGTTCGTATCTGAAATTCCTTTACAAATATCCCCAGGCTGCTTTTCCTTACGCGCAACTCGTCAGCGAGAATGGCAAGCGTACGCGGAAAGATCCCGAGTACGAACTCATTGACACTGGGGTGTTCAGCGAGAATCGCTACTTCGATGTGTTCGTCGAATACGCCAAGGCCACGCCGGAAGAAATCCTGATACGCATCACTGCCTGGAACCGCGGGCCGGACCCCGCGCGGCTGCACATTCTTCCGACGCTCTGGTTTCGCAACCGCTGGTCCTGGGGAGAAAATTACGATCCGCCGCAAGTCTATCGGGTGGATGCGCCCTCCGGCGCGGCTTTGATGGAAATGACCGAGTATCACTACGGAAAGCGCTGGCTGCTCATGGAAGGCGCACCCGAGCTCCTATTTACCGACAACGAAACGAACATGGAGCGGCTTTTTCAGCAGAAAAGCCGCACACCGTACGTCAAGGACGCATTCCATCGCTACGTAGTTGGGCGCGAGCGCGAGGCCGTGAATCCGGCCCTGAGAGGGACGAAATCCGCCGCTCATTACGCCGCCGAGATCGCTGCCGGCAAAGGCCGCACGATCCGCCTGCGCTTGCTGGACCACAATCCTTTCCAGGGCCAGACGACCGCGCAGAAGTATTTTGGCGCCCCGTTTGACGGAATGTTCGACCTGCGGTTGAAAGAAGCCAATGAATTCTATGGCCAGCGTGTCCACTTGGGGATGGGGAATGATCCGCGGCTGGTGCAGCGCCAGGCGTTTGCCGGCCTGCTCTGGGGCAAGCAGAGCTACCACTATGACGTAGGCCGCTGGCTGCGGGGCGACCCGACGCAGCCGGTGCCTGATCCGGCGCGCCTGCGGGGCCGGAATCACGACTGGATCTACCTGCACAATTCAGACGTAATCTCCATGCCGGACAAATGGGAATATCCGTGGTATGCGGCATGGGATCTGGCTTTCCATTGCGTGAGCATGGCCCTGATTGATCCCGAATTCGCCAAGGACCAGCTCATTCTTTTCCTGCGCGAATGGTATATGCGGCCCAACGGCCAGTTGCCGGCTTACGAGTGGAATTTCTCGGACGTCAATCCGCCGGTTCACGCCTGGGCTGCCTGGCGCGTCTACAAGATTGCGGCCCGTATTCAGAAAAAGCCGGACCGGGGGTTTCTGCAGCGCATTTTTCACAAGCTGCTTCTAAATTTCACCTGGTGGGTGAATCGCAAGGACCCCCAGGGAAAAAATGTCTTTGAAGGCGGTTTCCTGGGCCTGGATAACATTGGTGTTTTTGACCGTTCACAACCGCTGGCTCCTGGCAGTTACATCGAACAGTCCGACGGCACAAGCTGGATGGCGATGTTCTGCCTGGACATGCTTTCGATGGCAATGGAACTCGCTCACGAAGATCCGGCGTACGAGGATGTCGCCAGCAAGTTTTTCGAGCACTTCGTCCACATTTCGCAGGCAATGAATGATCTGGGCGGCCAGGGAATCGGCCTGTGGGACGAACAGGACGGCTTTTACTACGACGCGCTGCACATTGGCGCGACCAACGAGCACATTCCCATGAAGGTGCGTTCCATGGTGGGGCTCATTCCCCTTTTTGCCGTCGAGGCATTCGATCCCGAAGATCTCGCGCGCCTGCCGAATTTCAAGCGTCGCATGGAGTGGTTCCTCCGTCATCATCCCGATGTCGCCGAGCACGTCGATATGAGCCGCGTAACTCCGCAGGGCCCGCGCCTGCTGCTGACGATCGCAAACCGCCAGAAGATCGAGCGAATCTATCGCTACATGCTGGACGAAAATGAATTCCTATCGCCGTACGGCATCCGTGCGCTTTCGAAATTTCACCTGGACCATCCGTTTGTACTCAAGGTGGATGGACAGTCTCATTCGGTAAGCTATGAACCCGGCGAGTCCAGCACGGACCTTTTCGGCGGCAATTCCAACTGGCGCGGGCCGATCTGGTTCCCCATGAACTTCCTGCTGATCGAATCCATGCAGCGCGTTCACTATTATTACGGCGACGAATTCAAAGTGGAGATGCCGACCGGATCGGGACAGAAAAAGACGCTCTGGAATGCCGCAGGCGAGCTCTCGCGCCGCCTGTCGCACATTTTCCTCAGGCGCGATGGACGCCGCCCGGTGTTCGGCGACGTTGCCTTTCTGCAGAAGGATCCCTACTGGCGAGACCTGATTCTGTTCTACGAATATTTTCACGGCGAAACGGGAGCGGGTTTGGGCGCCAGCCACCAGACCGGCTGGACGTCGCTGGTTGCCAAGCTCCTGGAACAAAGCGGCGAATGACACCGGCAGCCGCTCGGTGTGGCCAGGGTTCTGGGCGCAGCTCGGGGTGAGACTCCCGCTTACAACTTGCCGCTAGGATTTCGAGGCGGATTCCACAAGTTCGATCAAGATTTTCCCGCCGTCGGGTCTTGGGACAAGCAGAAAATTGACACGCCTGCCGTCCGCCCCCGCGCGTGTCACCGGATACACCGGCTTGAGCCCAAACTTGGCGTGAAGAAGTTCCGTCGCGCGGTCGACATCGGTCACGTTGATTTCTACCTGCTGAATTCCCTCGCCGAATTTCAGAAGATATCGCGCAATCGCTCCCTCTCCGCCGGGCAAGCGCGTTGTCAAAATGTCGAGCCGCACGCCCCGGGCAAACTCGAGTTCGAACTCCCTGGCATCCTGGTCAGGCGGTACATCTGCAAGCCGCGGCGACCCGTTTGCGGATCGTAGGCGCTCAAACGTGTCTGGCTCAACGGCAACGCCCACAGTGGTCTCAAGACTACCCACCGGACCTTGAACGAGCAGATTCGCAATTCGCGGATCGGCAAGCCAGTCGCGCGCCACCTCCCGGGCCATTTGGGATCCCCGCGTGAAGATCTCCGTTGCGGCCTGGGCGCGCTTGACCGCATCATCGAGGCAAAGACTGCGGATCAGCGGCGCGATTTGGCCGGCGTCTACCACGGGAGTCCTCATTCTGGAATTTTTTTACTTTGAAGCCTGGGCACGAACAGAGTTGGAGTTTGAGAGCGTAATATACTTTGTTTCTCCGGCACGCAGGGTCACCGGAACATCCCATTGCGGTCGCGCATCACCCACCGTGGCCGGGACATCAAGCGTGCTGAGCCAGTATGTTCCAGGCGCGAGGCCTCGCACGTATCCCTCGCCCTGAAGATTCGTTTCCGCGTGCGCCACCAGATAGTTCGATCGCGCAAGATCGAGCGAGCGCTGATGAATGCTGGTAATCCGCGCTCCCTGGATGCTGTTCCATTTTGGGCTGGGGTCTTTTTCGGCCAGGCCGAGATCGATTCCGTCGATGCTTGCAGGGTGCGCTTCGATGTAGTGGCGGATGGCGTCAACATAGTCCTTGGAAAGTTTGTCGAACTTTGCGGGGTTCTTTGCCTGGTCCGATGCCTTGAACTTGGGTTGCGGAAAATCCGCCGATTGGTCGCTTGCGTTCCGGTCCATGTATGCTGTTTTGAATTCCGGTACGTTCAGGATGTCGTCGGCGTGCAATTTATGGATGAAGTCTTCACCGGCAAGCGTTATCCACTGATTCTTTTTCATCCAGGCCTTGAGTTCGGGCGACACGTCCTGCTTGGCGATGAATGCGTCCAAGTCCGGTTTCGGGAAACCTGCTTCGGCCTCTTTTTCAATTTCAAGGAAGCTCTTGCTCAGGACGAAGAACGGAAAGCCGCGCACCGGCTCCTCAAGACCCGCCGAGGGCGTCGCCCGCGCCACAAATTCGATCGAGGAATTCTGAGCCGGCGTGCGAGCCGCACTCGCCATCGTCCCGGCGAGCAGGAGAAAAACCAACAGCCCGCCGGTGTTCCAAACTCTGTTCTTCATGCCGCTCATCGTAGCAGAAGGCTCGGTGCGTCGTCAGAAATGGGTCCAGTTGGTTACTGCTGGCGTTGCAGGAGGCGGGGAAAACCAAGGCGCGTTGAGTGGGACATCGCGGGCGCGGTCGGAGCGTCAGTACAACTGGAACGTTACTTCAATGATCTGGCGCACCGATGCCGGCCTGCCGTCGGGTCCCAGTGCCGGCTTCAGACGCCATGTCCGGACAGCCTCAATAGCCTTCTCGTCCAGTCCCAGCCCGAGGCCCTTTGCCACGTGGACATCGGTCACGCGACCGTCCGGGGTGATCACGGCGATCAATTCCACGACTCCCTGGACCTTCACCTTCATGGCCTCGTCGCTGTAATCGGCGCGCGGGCAATACAGGCACGCCGGCGTGCCATACCCGCCCGTCCCTGCGTTCGGGACACCTCCGCCAGTGTTCCATCCTTCGCCTGGCCCGACGCCGTTGCCATTTCCGTTGCCTACGCCCCCGCCATGCCCGCTGCCCATCGAATCGTTCATGGTTTTTCCCAGCGGATCGCCCCAGTTGGGAAGAGTGTTGTTGGGCAGGTGTATATCGGGGTTGCCCACGACCGTCGGCGTCACCGCAATTTCTGGGTGTGCCGGAGGGTTCACCATCGGCCGGGAAATTTGTGTCCATGAAAACTTGGGCAGCTGGCCCTTGGCTGCAGGAAGCTTGTCGGCTGCTCCGCCTCCGCCGCCCGCCTTGGAAGCTGCGGGCGCGAGCTTGTGCAGATACGGCGAGACGCTGATGTCGGTCGGCAGCTCGGGGCTGTAGGCCTTGGTAACTGGCGGTGAGATCAGGCCGGGAAGCAGCAGCGGCAGAAGCACGACCAGCGCAATGGCCACCGCATGAACCAGAATTGACACAACCTGTACGCGGCTGAATTGCGGATCCTTGGACCAAATCTCAGGAACCGGTATCGGCTGGCTCGTTGTTTTCAGCGGGGGCAGCTTCCTCGGCGCAATCCAGTCGCGCAGGTTCTGCCAGAGACTCGGTTCCTCATGCCAATCGACCAGCAACGCGGACCTGACTTTGCCGCGCGGACCGGAGTGGAAAAACTCCTTAAGGTTTTCACCCAGGCCGGTCCCAAATTGGGGAACTGCGAATGCGGTGGGAGTGCCAGCCCGCAGCTTCACGGGGCGTTCGACCAAGAAATCCCTGAGATTTGAGAACAGGCTCTTCAGGCTGGATTCGCGCGCCGGCGACGGCAGGCGTCCCAGCCGGAGCGATGGATCGCTTGCTTCTTGTACGGGGCCGTTCAGTCTGGCGCTAGAGTCTGACATGTGTGTTACCTGCGTCCCCCACCACCGCACCGATACATATTAGACGCATCCCTGCGGAAAAGGATGTCTGAGGCCGAGGCACGGCTGACACGCTACAAGAATCATTGTAACATACGCAATGCAACGACAATTTTCAGTTTCTACGACGCGAACCTGTAGCACGAGCAGCCATGCACGCGCTACCGAGCGCGCTCAGGCTTCCTAGAAAGGGCTTCACGATTCCCCAAGATGGCGAAACCCTTCGATTCTAAAAGCACTTTGAATCTCCCGAAAACCGATTTTCCGATGAAGGCTAAGCTTCCGGAGCGCGAGCCCGAGCAGCTGGCGGCCTGGGAACAGATCGGACTCTACGATCGTATCCTCGAATCGCGCGCGGGCAAGCCGTTGTTCGTTCTACACGACGGTCCGCCCTACCCCACGGGCGAAATCCATCTCGGCACCGGCCTGAACAAAACCCTGAAGGACATGATTGTGAAGTCAAAGACCATGGCCGGTTTCCGGGCGCCCTATGTCCCTGGATGGGATTGCCACGGCTTGCCGATCGAAACGCAGGTGGAGAAGGAACTCGGCGGGAAAACCGCCAAGGTTTCTCCGCCGGAATTTCGCCGCATGTGCCGCGAATTCGCGGCGCGCTACGTGGAAATCCACAAAGTGGAATTCAAGCGCCTCGGCGTCTTTGGCCGGTGGAGTCAACCCTACCTCACGATGAATCCCCATGATGAGGCCTCCATCGCCGGCGCGTTTCTGGATTTCCTTGAAAAAGGTTACATCTATCGCGGTCTAAAACCCGTCTACTGGTGTATCTGCGACCGCACGGCGCTGGCCGAAGCCGAAGTCGAGTACGAGGATCACACCAGCTCTGCGGTCTGGGTCAAATTTCCGATCCTGGAGGGAGCAAAATCCTCCGAACTGGGCAAAGGGGCAAGCGGTCTCATCTGGACGACGACCCCATGGACGCTCCCAGCAAACCGAGCCCTCGCGCTCCATCCCGAATTCCAGTACGTGATCGCGGATACTCCGGCAGGAAAGCTCCTGCTCGCCAAGGAGCGCCTGGGGGCCTTCACTGAAGAGACGAAGCTTGAAGTCAGCGCGGTTCATGGCGGGTGGAGGGGGCGGGATCTTGAAGGCATCCAGTTTCAGCATCCGTTTCTGGATTTGAAAGTTCCTGCCGTCCTTGCCGATTACGTCACGCTGGATCAGGGCAGCGGGATTGTCCACACCGCTCCCGGCCACGGTGCCGACGATTTTCGCACGGGCGAGAAATACGGCCTCGAGGCGTATGCGCCCATCGACGACGAAGGGCGCTTCGTTGAAGGCTTGCCGGAATACAAGGGCAAAACCGTATTCCAGGCGAATCCGGTCATCATTCAGCTACTGAAGGAACGCGGCGCGCTGGTCTCAGAAGGCAAACTCCAGCACAGCTATCCGCACTGCTGGCGCTGCCACAATCCGGTCATCTTCCGCGCGACCGAGCAGTGGTTCATCGGCCTGGATCGGGAAAACCTGCGCCAGGATGCGCTCGCGGAAATCGACAAAGTGAAATGGATTCCGGCATGGGGACGCGACCGCATGCACGCCATGGTCGCCGACCGGCCCGATTGGTGCATTTCCAGGCAGCGCTTCTGGGGCGTTCCGCTGATCGTTTTCTACTGCGATAGCTGCGGCAAGCAGCTCCGCGATTTTCGTGCCCTGCGGCACGTGCTGCCATTTTTCGAACGAGAAGGCTCCGACACCTGGTACACCCACTCGGCTCAGGAACTTCTTCCGGCGGAAACCAAGTGTTCCTGCGGTGCAGCGAACTGGCGCAAGGAGTCCGACATTCTGGACGTGTGGTTTGAATCCGGCTCGACCCATCTGGCCGTACTGAGTGAACAGAACGGCCTCCACTGGCCCGCAGAGGTGTATCTGGAGGGGCCGGATCAGTTTCGGGGATGGTTCCAGAGCTCGCTTCTGAACGCGATCGGCACGCGCGGCCACGCGCCCTATCGCCAGGTCGTCACCCACGGATGGACGCTTGACGACAAGGGCACGCCGATGTCGAAATCACGCGGCAACGCCCTGTACCCCAAGGAAATCTGCGAAAAGTGGGGCGCCGATTTACTTCGCCTCTGGGTCGTCTCACAGGATTACACCGCGGACATGCGCAACTCGCCGGCCATGATGACGCAGCTCGCCGAAGCCTATCGCAAGATTCGCAATACCTTCCGCTTCGCGCTTTCAAATTTCTACGACTTCGATCCCGCGCGCGACGTGGTGCATGACGCGGACATGTGGGAAATCGACGCCTGGATGCTTCGCCGTACCGGGGCGCTCGTCCGCCAGTGCCTGGACTGGTACAAGGACTATGAATTCCATCGCGTCTATCACGCCCTGCACGATTTTTGCAGTGTGGATCTGAGCGCGTTCTATTTCGACGTGCTCAAGGATCGCCTGTACACGTTTGCCCCCAACAATCGCGGCCGCCGCTCGGCTCAGACGGCAATTCACCACATCGCACGCGCTCTGGTTCGCCTAATCGCCCCGATCCTTGTGTTTACCTCCGAGGAAGTATGGAAACATTTGCCCCAGTCTGAGTTGGCGGCAGCCAGCGTGCATATGGCTCTTTTTCCCGCCTCCGAGCATTTTGAAGATGCCCTTGACCAGGCGCGCGCCAGCAATTGGGACCGACTTCTCGCGGTGCGGGAAGAAGTGCTGAAAGCCCTGGAGCCGGTGCGCGCAGAGAAAACGATCTCGGCGAACCTGGAGGCCCGAGTCACGCTTGCGGCCACCGGCGATCTGCTAGCGCTGCTTGAGAAGTACGCCTCCGACCTTCCTGCATTTTTCATCGTCTCGCAGGTTGAGATCGCCTCCGGCAAAATCGAAGGCGGATCGCCCGCCCCAGGCATCGAGGGCTTGCAGATCCGCGCCGAACACGCGCACGGCAAGAAGTGCGAACGCTGCTGGAACTATTCAACGCACGTCGGCGAAAGCGCCGATTACCCGACACTCTGCGAGCGTTGTCTGAAAGCGATCGACGAAATTGAGCGCGACGGCCCCAATCGCGCGGGAAGCGCGTCATCGTGAGCGCGCCGTCGTGAGTGCTAATCGCCCTCGCACGGGTTGGATGCTGGGTCTACTGGCTGTGCTGGTGCTCGCAGCAGATCAAGCGAGCAAGCACGCTGTTGAAAAGCTCACGGCCGCCGGTTCCAGTCGCGTCCTGATCCCCGGTCTGTTGAATTTCGTGCACAGCAGCAATCCCGGGGTTGCCTTCGGGCTGCTGGCCGACTCCAACACCCCGTGGCGCGCGCCGGTCCTGATCGTTTTCTCCGTGTTCGTGATCGGCCTCATCGCGTGGCTGCTGGTTTCGGGCCGGGCAGGCGGCTGGCTCGGTCAATGCGGAATGACGTTGATTTTGGGCGGCGCGGCAGGAAATGTTCTGGACCGAATCCTGCGTCGCAGTGTCACGGATTTTATCGATATTCATCTCGGCGACTACCACTGGTACACCTTTAATCTGGCTGATTCCGCGATTGTTCTCGGCGCTGGGCTCGTAATTCTGGAACTGTTGCGCGACTGGCGGCATCCGAGCAGGGAACGGGCCTAACGATGCATCCGGTCCTTTTCCAGATCGGTGCGGTAACCATATATACGTACGGGGTGTTGGCCGCGGTGGGGTTTCTCGCGGGGCTCTGGTACGCCTACCATCGTGCACCGATCGTTGGCCTGGACCCGAATCAGGTTTGGAACCTCGGCATCTGGGGGATTCTGGTCGCCCTGGCCGTATCGAAGATCTGGCTCATCCTCAGCGTCTGGGACTATTACTCCGCGAACCCGCGCCAGATTTTCAGCCTCGCCACTTTTCAATCGGCCGGAGTGTTCTACGGAGGACTCATCGGTGGCCTTCTATGGGTAGTCTTGTATACCCATTTTCAAAAGATGTCACTTCTGGCGGTCCTCGATCTGATGGCCGCCCCGGTTGCACTGGGGCACGCCATCGGGCGCCTGGGATGTTTTGCCGCCGGGTGCTGCTACGGCAAACCGACCTCCGTCGGCTGGGGCGTCACGTTTACCAATCCCGTGACGGAAAAGATCAGTGGTACGCCGCTTGATGTCTCGCTTCATCCGACTCAACTGTATGAGTCCGCGGCCGAATTCCTGAATTTCGCCATACTGGTCTTACTTGGCGCAAAGCGGCGTCCGACCGGACGCATCATCGGCGCCTATTTCATACTCTATGGAATCGAGCGCGGCACAATCGAGTTTTTCCGCGGCGATCCAGGCCGCACGCTCCTGTTCCACAATCGACTGTCGCTGATGCAGATCGTCAGCGCTCTGTTGATCATGACCGGCGCCGCCCTGTGGCTGCGCGGCCATGATGCCGCCGCCAGGATTCCGCCGGCGACCAGAACCCGCGCCGCCGTAGGCCGTTCGTAGCAGCGAATTTTTCGCGCACATGAAATTCATCGTCACCTCCGAGGATGCTGCCCAGCGACTCGACGTGTTCCTGGTCTCACAGCTTCCCTTGCTCAGTCGTTCGCGCATCAAGGCGCTGATGGACGAAGGCCGCGTGCAGGTTGACGGATCGGTGCGCAAAGCGTCGCATCATGTGGAGACGGGCGAAGTCATCACCGTCGAAGTCCCGGAAGAACTGCCTCCCGGGGTCGAGGCCGAAGCCATCCCGCTCGAGGTCCTCTATGAGGACCAGGATGTTGCCGTCGTCAACAAATCGGCGGGCATGATCGTCCATCCGGGCTCAGGCATTACCAGCGGCACAATGGTTGCCGCACTGCTGCACCGCTTCGGCGGAGTCGCGGGATTATCCACCGTCGGGGGCCCCTTGCGCCCCGGGATCGTGCATCGCCTTGACAAGGAGACGTCGGGTGCGATCGTGATCGCGCGCACCGACGAGGCCCATCGCAAGCTCGTCGAGGATTTTCGCGACCGGCGCGTCGAGAAGACCTACGTCGCGCTGCTTCACGGAAAGATCAAAGGAGATAAGGGCTCAATCGCGCTGCCTGTCGCGCGCGACCTGCGCCGCCGGTCGCGCATGACCGCGCGCCGCCGCGAAGGCCGCGAGGCCCGCACCGACTGGCGGGCGCGTTTGCGCTTCGATGCGTTCGTCCTGGTCGAAGCGGATTTGCACACAGGCCGCACACATCAGATCCGCGTTCATTTCTCCGCTCTTGGCTGTCCGGTGGTGGGCGACACGCTGTACGGGGCACCCCGCCAGGAGCGCGTAGGTTCCGAGCTTCTGGTGCCCCTTGACAGGAATTTCCTGCACGCCGCGCGTGTGTCCTTCGCACACCCGCGAACAAACCGCCGAATCGAGGTGCGCGCACCCATGCCGCCGGAGCTTACCGGATACCTCACCGTTCTCGGCCGCGCCGCCAAAGCCGACCCGGCATTGATTGACGCTGCACTGAAAGAGTTTCTATAATCATGGCCTTGGAGCGCCCTGCCATGACAAGCCGTCAAGCAAGCCTGAAGCGCTCTTTTTGCGTCCCAAATGGTTTCGCGGCGCGCGCTGTCCTTTTACTTGCCATGTTGCTCGCCATGCCGGCGGGAAGTGCCTGGACACAGGATTCGTCGCTGCCGGCGCCTCCCCCCAGTTCTGCGCCAGACGGCACCCCGCAAAATCCACAGAAGCCTGGTGGACATCCGGCCGAGCCGCCTCTGGTCAGCACCACGGGGCTGGTGCACCTGGTTGTCACGGTCACCGACCACCACCACAACTTCATCACGGACCTTGATAAGAGCGATTTCAAAGTTCTGGAAAACGGAATGCCTCAGGACATCAAGTTTTTCGGACGCGAGACGGACCTGCCCCTTCGCATCGGGTTGCTGCTGGACACTTCCAACAGCATCCGTCCCCGCCTGGAATTTGAAAAGGACGCCGCGATCGACTTTCTTGGCAAAGTAATCCGCCGCAACAAGGACTTGGCATTCTTGATGACCTTTGACAACGAGCCGGAGGTTATACAGGACTACACGGGCGACCTCGACCTTCTCATGTCCGCTGTCCGTGCGCAGCGGGCCGGAGGCGGCACGGCTTTGAACGACGCGATCGTCATGGCTTCAGACAAGCTGGCGCATCCGCCGCTGCCGAAGGGGCCCGAGACGGAGGTCCGCCGGGTCGTCGTGGTGATCACCGATGGCCAGGACAATTTGAGCGATCGTGCCCTGACCGACGCGATTGACGCCTCGATTCGTTCCGAGGCAGCCGTGTTTTCCGTAAGCACGAATACGGATTGGCTCGCGGTTGACGACGCCACCAAGCCGACCAAGTATCACGTGGAAGCCGGCGACAAAGTGCTGCAGCAGTTCGCCGACCAGACCGGTGGTCACGCCTTCTTCCCCTACCGCATTGATGATCTCGCCCAGTCTTTCCTGGATATCGGGACCGAGCTGCGGAGTCAGTATTTCATCGCCTACGCGCCTACCAATCCGCCGGCCACTGGCCAGTACCGCCCGATTGACGTACAGACCACCCGCAAGGGCCTGATCGTCAGCACGCGTAAGGGTTATTACGGCGCTGCCCCGCCCCCGGTCCCCACCGGCAACTAGCTTCAATCGAAGACCGTTTGAAATCGCACTTCCCTAGGGTGCGTCTGCGGCGCGATCGGAGGTCCGATATCTGGTGAGGCGAGCAAGAAGAGCCTGAGGTATCCACAAAGCCGGAAGAACGCGCATTCCGCCCGTAATCTTGTCAAAGGGGCACTGGACGCCGTAGCGGGCGAGCGGTTGGCTGAAGCGGTCGATTTCTGGTCTGTGCTTCCAGGCAGTCTGGCGCGCAGAAACTTGCGGAACGATCAGCAGCTATCTCGACGGTGCGTAATATCCCCGGCGGGCGAGGACCTTGGTATCCGGGCGCGTCACATCGACCTTGATCTTCCGGAATGTTCCGTCGCGGTTTACGTTTGTCGAATAGTATCCGAGCACGTATTGCGAGCGCAGCTCCTCGGAGATCACATCGAATGCCTTCTCCAGCCCGTTCTCGTTCCGCACGCTGATCACCCGGCCGCCGGTTTCCTGTGCGAGCGACTGCGCAACTCCGTAGCCGTATCCTTCGGTCGCCCGGGGATCGCTGATAAGAATGATATGTGCTACGGCGTCACCGCGCTCAACGGATTCGATCGCATCGCGCTGCGACAGTTTACTGCCGTTGTCCTCGCAGTCGCTCAGGATCACCAGAGCCTTGCGGCCCGCTTCCGGGCCCAGCTCGTCGTGAGCCGCGAGGTAGACAGCGTCGTAGAGGTTCGTCCCGCCGCCACCCCTTTGCGGGATCGTTCCGCCGGTCCCGCCGATTCCTGAAGCATCGACGTTGATCTGGGCGCGATGGATCGCGCTGGAGAGCACGCCAGGGTCCTCGGTGAAGTCGGCCAGCAGGTTTACGTCGGTGTCAAAGGTCATCACGATTGCTTCATCCTTCTTGTGCATCACTTCCCGGACAAAACGCGACCCCGCGTCCTTTTCTGCGCCCAGCATGTAGTACATGCTTCCGCTGGTGTCCATCATGATGGCGAGCGAAATGGGCAGATTCACTTCCTTCGAGAAGTAGGCAACTTTCTGCAGCACCCCGTCCTCATAGACCTTGAAATCGTCCTGGGTCAGATCGCCGACGATGGCATTTCGCTTGTCGCGGACGGTGGCAAACACGTTGACGACGGCGGTCCTGCTTTCAAGCGGGTTCTCGGTTTGCGGAAGGTCCTGCGGAGGCCGCGGGGCTGCGTCGGTCTGACTTCCGGGGGGCGGGCCGCCCGCCGGGCCCATGGGTCCGCGCTCAGCCCCTTGCGGGGGCGCGGCCATGGCGCGCGAGGTGATGGAGTTGAGCGCCGGGTATCCCGCCAAAGCCAAGATGAGAATACCCGCCGCGATGCTGGTCAGCCGCATTGTATAATCTCCTTGGGGAATAGCTCAGACCGATACGATGCAGGATACACGCCTCCGGATGTTCGAATCGAATTCCGGACCGCCGGGCGACAATGAAGTTCAGCGGCCCCGGCCTTGGGCAAGAAACGAGACACTTCGATGACTCGAATGATTCCGCTCCTTGGCATGATCTTGCTGTGTGGCGCAGCCACCTCGGCACAGCAAGCACCGCCAGCGCCCGCCGCCGGACAGCAGGCCGCACCCCCGCAGCAGAAGAGCGCGCCGCCTATCGTCATTGTCACTCGGCAGGTGATTGTTCCCGTCACGGTCAAGGACTCCCATGGCCAGCTGGTCGGCGATCTTGCAAAGGACGAGTTTCGTATCTTCGCCGATGGCGTCGAGCAGAAAGTAATTGGCTTCTCCTCGGAAGCGGTCCCGCTTTCTGCCGTCGTTCTGCTGGACAACGATCTCGGAGAAAGAGTTGCGTCGCAGGTGCAAAAGAGCCTCACCACGATTGCAGCGGGCTTCGGCCCGGCCGACGAAGTCGCACTGGTCACCTACGACCAGTTTCCAGAAACCGTCTCCGACTTTTCGTACAACAACGATGCGCTCTTCACGACACTGAAGCGCCTGCAACTTGGCTCGCACAATTCCCAGGTGATCGCCGATCCAACCACACAGGGCCCCATTGGCGCCGGCCCCCCGCCGTCAACGGCTGGCCCCATCGGCAGCGGGCCCCCGCCGGCAGCGAGCGTGCGGCTTCACGGCACGCAGCGCTACAAGAACACCAACTCGCTCAACGATGCGCTGTTCGCGGCGGGCGATATGCTGAAATCCCGCGGGCGCGACCGCCGCAAGATTATCTTCCTAATCTCCGATGGGAGCAATTCGACGCTCAACGAGCACAGTTTCGACGAAACGTTGCGCTCCTTGCTGGTCGCCGACATCTCCGTCTACTCCATTTCCGTCACGCATTCGATTCCGGTCGGCAAGGCCCTGCTCCAGAAGGGAGCGGCGGAACTAGAAAAGTACGCGGCTGATACCGGCGGGGACACCTTTTATGCGGGCAAGGACGCTGAACTCGAGCGGCTCTATGCCTCCGTCACCGAGGAAGCGCGCAACGAATATACGCTTACGTTTTCTCCCGAGGACATCACCAAGGGACAGGACTATCACCCCATCGAAGTTCGGGTCCGCCGGCCGGACCTGAACATCCAGACGCGCGAAGGCTATTACGAGAGCGCCATCGCGCCTGGACGGTAGCGCCGCTCAAAATACCTGGAACGTTGCTGACGCCGTGCGACGTCTATTTAGTGTTTGCGGCGGCGGGCTGTATCGAGATCAACTGTTCGTGCGCAGGGCACAGCGGTTTGTAATCGCAATACCCGCAAGCGAATCCGGGCTTGGCTGAAAAGTCTCCCGCGCGAATTCGATCCGCAACTTCCGCGATTCTGGCCTTCGTTGCACCGAGGGACTTTAGATCCCTCGTTGAGCCTACGGCTTCATTGTTTACCAGGTTATAGAACACCAGCCGTGTCGGCGTAAGTTCCAGAACTTCGCGCGCCGCCAGGGCATAGATGCTGAGCTGCAGGTCCTCGGCCGCTTTCTTTGCGTCTCGCGGCCGGCCCGTCTTGTAGTCGACGATCTCGATTTCGAGTTCGCTTAAGCGATTCACCTGGTCCATGCGGCCTGTGACCACCACATCGTGCTCGAGCGGAAGCTCGAACGTTTTTTCCTGGTGCATCACCTCCGGGGGCGAGGCCGCGAAGCTGCGATGGAATGCTGCCAATTGTTCGCGCCCGGCCTTACGGTATTCGCCTTCCTGATATTCGTCAGGAAATCCCGCCGAAGACCATTCGCGCTCGTAGATTGCGATCACTTCTTCGATCGCCACCGGTCCGCGCTTGCGCGTCTCGGCCACGAACTCACGGATCGTCGCGTGCATCACGTTGCCAAACGTCATTTGCGCGTGAGGGCCTCCGCGAACGTTCCAGACGTACTGAAACATGTACTTCATCGGGCACCGGTCGTAGGCGTCGATTGCCGATGCGCTCAGTTGCAGCGGTTCGGGCCGCGGAGGGTGAAACGCCTTGGCCCACAGGGCCACGCGCGAATAGGCCCGGGTGCCCTCTGCGCCCGCCCGAAAAAGCTGGATCGCGTCCGCTGCAGCCGGCGGCGGTCCCGCGATTTCCTCTGAAGGGGGGACTTTGACATCCGGCGCGGACTGGGCGACGTCTGTTTTCTGAATGTTGGTGTTCATCAGGAAGTCGTCGAGAAATGGCGACGGCTTTTTTCGCCGATTCACGATGGTTGAAAGCGTCAGTCGCTTCTGCGCGCGTGTCAGGGCGACGTAGAAAAGACGCCGCTCCTCCTGGATGTGAAAATCCCCTTTCGGCTGCTCTTCCTTCATCAGTTCCACGGGAAATTCGAACTCCGGCCGCCGCGCGCCGGAAGGGAAATCGCCTTTGCTAAGCCGCAGGATGAAGACATGCGGAAACTCAAGACCCTTGGCTGCGTGCACGGTCATCAATTGAACCGCGTCCTCGGAAAGCTCTTCCTCGATTTGGACATCGCCGTCGAGCTCGTCGAAGTAGCCAAGGTACTCGATGAAATCGCGGAGCTGCTTCGCCTCGTTCTTTGTTTCCCACTCTTTGACGAATTCGACCAACCGATCCAGGTGCTGCCGTTCGGTGACTGAAGCGAGCGGCGCAAGCCCGAGATTCCTGATCAATTCGTCCAGCAGCGCGCTTGCCGTCTTGCTCCGCATGCTTTGCGTCATCTGGTTGCGGAGTTCGACGAGTTCCGGCAAACGGACGCCCTCGCGGTCCAGGGGCGGTTCCCGGTGCGCCGACTCCACTTCGTCCCACAGAGGCCGCCTGTGATTCTTGTCGGCGCGTTCAGCCAGTCGGACCAGGTCGCGCGGCTCGAGTCCCCAATACGGCGCGGCCAGAACGCGCGCGCAGGCCACGTTGTCGGCGGTATCGGCGATCAGGCGCATCCACGCCAGCAGGTCGCGGACCAGCGTGCTAGACAGAATCGAGAACTTCCGTATGACGAAGGGAATGCCACGGCGCCGCAGCGCATCCAGCAACTGTGCGCGGTGGACGTGCTTGCGGTAGAGCACGGCAAAGCTGCGCCACGGGGAGCCTGCTTCGTGCAGCCGTTCGATTTCCGATGCCACCCAGTGCGCTTCTTGCTCAAATGCGCCGAACTCGACGACGCGAATTTTTTCCCCTTCCGGGTTTACGGTGGTCAGATTCTTGGGCGGCAACAGCGGCGATTTCTCGTTGTGCGATATCATCTCGCCCGCGACGCGCAGTATTTTTCGGGTAGAGCGGTAGTTCTGCGAAAGCGATACGAGAACCTTTTGGCCCGCAACGGCAGGCGGCGCGCCGCCCAGGCCGCAAAATCGTTCCAGAAATATCGTAAAACTCCCGAACGATGCGCCGCGGAACCGGTAGATCGCCTGATCATCGTCGCCGACCGCAAGAATGTTGCGTCGGTCGCCCGCCAGCAGCCACAGCAGTTCGAGCTGGGCGACGTTGGTGTCCTGAAATTCGTCGACCAGGATATAGCGGTATTGCTCGCGCATCTGCGCAAGCAGGGCCGCGTCGGCGCGCAGCAGCTCGACGGCTTGCAGGAGCTGTGCGCCGAAGGTGTACAGATTCCGGTCCCGCAACAGACGCTCGCTCACGCGATAGACGCGCGCGAGTTCTTCCTGGCGAGCGACCTCCTCTTCGGCGATCGCGAGCGCGTCGGGTTCGAGTGATTTCTTTCGGGCCCCATGCTCCCGGCGCACTCCGTCCACATATCGCTGGTAATCGTCCGGCGTCACCAGCTCATCCTGGCAGCGCGAAAAAAATGCCTGAAAATCCTTCAGGAACTCTGCGGGCTCGGCCAGCCGCCGGAAAAGGACCAGCCCGAGCTCGGCGATGTTGCGACGAAGCAGGATGCGGTGGTCTATCTCGTCCAGTGGCTGGATCTGGGGATTGGCCGCCCGCAGGATTTTTTCAAGGCAGAACGAATGAAACGTGCTGAGCCACACGCCCTGGGCGCGGTCGCCGGCGGCCTTCACCACCCGGCTCTTCATCTGGCCCGCGGCTTTGTTGGTGAACGTCAGCCCGAGAATATTTTCTCCGGCGAGGGTGGGATCGGATTCCAGCAGATTGCGGATGCGTTCAGTGATCACGCGCGTCTTGCCGGTGCCTGCGCCGGCTACGACCAGCAGCGGACCCTCGCCGTGCTCGACGGCTGCGCGCTGCTCGCTGTTGAGCGGAAACCCTAAGTCGATGGCACCTGAAGAAATGGGCGGTTGCGACATAGCGCAGTGAAGCGATTGTAGCAGACTCCGCCGTAGGCGAAAATGAGGCGAACAGAACCTAAGCGACTCAAGCGACGCTTGCCGTCATCTAGCCGGCCGGAACAAAGGCGTGCCGATCCCGCCGCCCCGTGGGCAGCAAGTCACCTGACGGGACAGCCCAGGCAACTGTGCTGCGCCTTGCGCCGGTGTGCTCTCTTGCACAGACACCGGTCGAGCAAATTGGGATGATGGTGTCGCTACCGGAATACCCGAACTTATGGTTTCAACCGCGATGGAGGTAATACAGATGAAACGAATTGGAATTGGCAGCACAGCGCTCTTGCTCCTGCTTTCCGGAGCCACATATTCATTCGCGCAGGATAAGCCCGCGCAGCACGCCGAAGAAAACAAGGCACCTCAAAAGGAACAGCCGGCCAGGGCTGCGCAGCCTGCCCAGCACGAACAGAAGGCAGAGCCCGCGCAGCACGCAGCAAAGGCACCGGCCGTTCAGAGGACTGAAAAGGCCCAGCCCGCGGAGACGGCAAAACGCACGGAGACCGCAAAGCCAGCAGAGCGCACCGCCAAAACGGAGCAGGCCAAGCCCGCCGCGCGTACCACGGCGAGCACGGGCACAACGTCCACTACCCGCACGCAAAAGACTCAAAGCGTACAGCACTCCGAGCAGGCACATAACTTTGGCGGCCACGGCGGCGGCCACATCACCGATGCCCGCTTCTCGGCCAACTTTGGTAGAGGACACTCGTTTCATATGAACCGCCCCACCATGTATCAGGGTTATTCGCGGTTCAATTACGGCGGTTACTATTTCGGATTCTATGATCCGTGGCCGTCCGACTGGGGATATTCAGACGATGTGTACGTGGACTACATTGACGGCCAATATTATCTGATCGATCCGGAACATCCGGGGCCACGTCTGATGATCAACGTCGTAATCTAATCTGGCGGGCGCGGTTTGGGCCGAGGGTCGCCCGCGCCAATAGCCGCATAGCTCCGAACGGACGCTCCATCTTTTCCGGCAGACCGGGGAAGGGTGGGGCGCGCCGGCTTTCAAGCGTTCCGCATCACAGTGTCGTTCGCCAGATAGCAACTCAATCACCCAGATCTCAGATTTGTCCGATTTCGCACAGATTGACGGACCCTTTTTTGTTTGAATCGGGACGGAGTCTCGGTGGGGCAACGTGTTGCGAGATTCATCGCAGAGCGCACGAAGTATCGTCTCGCGCGTGCGAGCCACCTTTGGCGCCAGTCAGGATTGATATGAGTGGGAAGAGCACTCAGGTAGTAAGGCCCGGCGAACGGACCGACGTCGGGGGAAATTCGGTAAGCAACAAGGTACTGTTGTCGACGCCCGACAATGAATACCGAATCATGCGTCCTTTCTTGAGGTATGTCGATCTCCCCAGTCATATGAGCCTGCATGAGCCGAGTGAAAGTATCGAGTTCGTCTACTTCCTGAACCGGGGAATGGTCTCTCAAGTTGTCGTTACCAAAGACGGCCGAACCGTGGAAGTCGGCGTGGTGGGGAACGAGGGATACGTCGGCGCGGGTTTGGCAGTTGGACTGACCAGAAGTTCCGTACGAGAGATCATCCAGATCGCCGGGGATGGTTTCCAGATGAAAGGGAACGAACTGGAACGCGTCATGCGGTTAGCTCCGCAATTGCGAATGTTGCTAGGCAAACATACGGGGCTTCAGGCGATGCAGGTTGCGCAGACTGCGGCATGCAACCGGCTGCACGACATACAGGAGCGTCTTTCCCGGTGGCTACTGATGACTCAGGACCGGGCCGATTCCGGAGTCCTTTCGATCACTCACGATTTCATTGCGACCATGATGGGCACCGACCGATCCACACTGAGTACGGCAGCCGCTATGCTGCAAAAAATGGGAATCATCGAGTACGTCCGCGGTGCCGTGAATATTATGAACCGCAGGAAGCTGGAAAAATCCGCCTGTGAGTGCTACGCGGTAATTCAACAGTTCGAGAACGACCTCGGATTGAAATAGCAGTTCTTGCCGGTGTTGGATATCCCACAGACAGTCCTTTTCTCAATCGATACCATCCGGGGCTTGCTGGAGTGCTTCTGCAGTGGCGTGTGTCTCAAGTATGGCGTCTTGGGCAGGATCTTTCCTCGGCGCACCGAAAAAACAGCCCGCAGCTTTGCGGCGCGCTCGAAAATCGAAGCCACCCAGCCTTCGTAGAGGTTCTACCGGACCGAATCGGGAGATGTGGCATGGAGGCAAAGGGCCGCAGGCTGGTCTGGATCGAACGGCCGAATTTTCATGGCTGGGGCTGCTCGGAATGCGAGTGGGAATTCAACTCTGCGCGTCCGCCCGTAGGGCAGTCGATAGAAGAGATGAAATCGAACTACGAACAGCGTCGCGACAACGAGTTCGCTTTACACGTCTGCACCGAACACATCACTCCACGAACAACAAAGTAGTCCGATCGTCCCTGCTCGCCAGGCCTCGAACGATGTGACCAAGGAGAGACACAATGCCGTCCCGCCAAAAGGCTCATCGCCGGCGAGAGCCTGAAAACGACCGTGAATTCGAAAAGCTTCTGCGCGTGGCTTCCCGCCTCCAGAGGGTCTCACGGCCGGTTTTGCGGCTCAAGGCCGTCCGGGGCAAGAGTGATAAGCCCAAGAAATGATTCGGCCGCAAAATTCAGGGGCATCGTGCTCGATTCGGCGCGCGTTCTTGATCTGACCCCCACGCTGCTCGGCTCGCCGCGAGAATGGCGACCGTAACCTTCGATTCTGCCGCCGACATTCAGGCCAGAAACACCCGGTGCGGGCCGAAACTGTCGATCCGAGCTTCGCCTCAATAGGGAAATACCGTAGGGCACCCTACAGACAGGGTTGCCGCGGACGTGATAGTGGTTCGCTATCCTGGGAACTTCAACCGGGGAGAGAAAACAGAGAATGGAGCGCGAATTCGACCTGTTCGAACAGCTTCCTGATGGTTCCGTATTATGGAAGGCGGTAGTGCCGGGCCTGGAGAATGCTCTTGCCAGACTGAAGTGCTTGGGGAGCATTTCACCGAACGAGCACTTCGCAATCCACACCCCTACCAAGACAGTTGTCGCCCGCGTGAACGCGCCTACTTCCAGTTCTGTTATGAGCTAGAAAAAGCTTGTGAATCACCTCGATCTCGTTAGAGAGTGCCTAGACCTCTATGCCTAACGTCAACCTCGCGACGGTGCAGCCGGGCGAGAGAACAAATCCTGACGGGAAACCTGTACGTAACAGGCTTCTTCTCGCGCTGGGTGAAGAGGAATTCCAAACCGTTCGCCCCCACCTTCAATTTGTCAATCTCCCGCATCACCTAAGCCTTCACCAGCCCCATCGGACCGTGAAGTTCGCCCATTTCCCAAATGAGGGCCTTATCTCTCTGGTTGTCGACTTGAAGGATGGGAAAAGCGTCGAGGCTGGTTTGCTCGGCAAGGACGGAGCATCGGGCATGCCGGCGGTTCTGGGACTTGGCAGAAGCCCGCTCCGGGAGGTGGTGCAAATCACGGGGAACGGGTTCAGGGTGAGCATCCCCACCCTGAGGGATATCGTGCAATCGGCGCCTCAATTTCAAAAGATTCTGATGCTCTATTCTGCCGGATTGGCAATGCAGGTCGCGCAGACAGCCGCTTGCAATCGCCTTCACAAGATCGAAGAACGCCTCGCGCGGTGGTTGCTGATTGCGCAGGATCGGTTGGAATCTGGAACGGTCCGCATCACGCACGATTTCCTTGCGACCATGCTGGGCACGGATCGACCCAGTGTCACGCTGGCAGCTGGTATTTTGCAGAAGAACGAAATCATCGTATATGTGCGCGGGTCGGTAAAAATCTTGAATCGGAAAAAACTCGAACAGTTCGCATGCGAGTGTTACGGGGTCATCAGCCAATACAATCGCGGAGCTTAAAAATAAGGAAGGAGTTTCCAGCCGCCTGCTTGCCGCAGAGCCTTTCCGCGATTCCGCTTTCTGTTGTTCTGGATGCTTCGGTGAAATTGACCGGCGTGTCTTGCCGCGCCTATACTAAAAGTCGTAACCGATGGCAACTCGTACGGGCGCCCGGTCGAGCGCCCTTCCCGCGTGTGAGCAGGAGATTCTAGAATGGAAAAGCCGGTCATATTAAGCGCCGTCCGCACGCCGATTGGAAAATTCATGGGCGGGCTCTCGCCGCTGTCGGCGCCGGAGCTCGGCGCGAAAGTTGTCGCGGAAGCGGTTCGTCGCGCCGGCATCGAACCCGGCCAGGTAGACGAAGTGATCATGGGCAACGTCGTTCAGGCGGGCCTTGGTCAGAATCCTGCGCGGCAGGCGGCCTTAAAGGGAGGTCTTGATCCGCGTGTTGCGGCGATGACGATCAATAAAGTTTGCGGTTCGGGACTGAAAGCCGTGGCTCTTGCTGCGCAGGCCGTCATGCTCGGCGAATCGGAGATTGTGGTCGCCGGTGGGATGGAGTCGATGTCGAACTCGCCCTACCTGATGAAAGGTGCGCGCTCGGGCTTGCGTCTGGGCAACGCCGAACTTCTCGACGCGATGATCGTAGACGGGCTCTGGGACGTCTACGAGGACTTTCACATGGGACAGACGGCAGAACTTGTCGCCGAGAAATACGGCATCTCGCGCCAGGAGCAGGACCAGTTCGCGCTCGAAAGCCACCAGAAGGCGGTGCGCGCGATGAAATCCTGTTACGTGAGCGAGCAAATCGTCCCGATCGAGTTACCGCAACGCAAGGGCGCGCCCGTCGTAATCCGGACCGATGAATCACCGCGCGAAGACACTTCGCTTGAAGCGCTTGCACGACTCAGGCCCGCGTTCAAGAAAGAGGGTGGTACCGTCACCGCCGGCAATGCTCCAGGCACCAACGATGGCGCTGCCGCTTTGGTCGTCACCAGCGACGGGAATGCAGCCCGAATGGGAAAGGTGCCGATGGCCCGGATCGTCGCGCAGGCCGTCAGCGGTGTCGAACCGAAGTGGGTGATGATGGCACCGGTCGACGCGGTCGAAAAGCTCCTTGCGAAGACGGGCTGGGATCGCGATAAGGATGTCGATCTGTACGAATTGAACGAGGCATTTGCCGTCGCCGCAATCGCGGTGACGCGCGTCTTGAAGCTCGATCCCGAAAAAATAAATGTGAATGGCGGCGCAGTCGCGCTCGGCCATCCGATCGGGGCATCGGGTGCCCGCGTGCTGGTCACGCTTCTCTACGAATTGCAGAGGCGCAATCTGAAACGCGGCATCGCCGCGCTGTGCCTTGGTGGCGGCAATGCCGTCGCGCTCGCCGTCGAACGCTAACGCCTCGGCACTCGGATTAGGCCAAACCGCGGTTCCCGGCGCTAGAGCCGCGAGGCGAGCAAGAATCCGCCGCAGACGGCGACTGCATCTTCCAGAAGAGCGATCACGAAATCCGGGGAGTGCAGCGCCTGCACCGCTTTCGTGCGGATTTGATAGCCACCGAATGTGCCCGCCAGGGCGCCGACAACGCCCAGCAGCGCGCCGATCCAGATCGAGCCGCCCGCTCCCACCGTCAGAGTTGCGGCAGCCAACCCTCCCATGACCATGCGTATCACCACGGAAGGGAGAGCCGTACGAGGGCCTGTTTTTGGCAACTTGTCGTTCACGATCTCGGCGATCGCAGCGAGCGTGAATATGACCAGTGCGATCGTCGTGCCCGTAAACGCAAGCGGACTGCCGTGGGGATCGATCCAATGCAGATGCGCCGCCCAGCAAGCCACGGCCGGTGCGGTCATGGCACGCAACCCAGCGACAATTCCGATGCCGAAGACTACCGCCAGGATCATGGTCGAGTTCATGAAGGGAGCTCCTTGGTTCGCTCGAAACGCGCTGATTATATGCGAAAACTGACTTTCGGTTGGGGCATCTTGCTAATATGAACGCGGCCATGGCTTCCCCCGAGACAATCCGAACTGTCGCTGTCCTGGGTGCAGGGACAATGGGCAACGGCGTCGCTCACGTGTTCGCGCGCGCTGGCTACAATGTGATTCTTCGTGATGTCGAACAGCGCTTCCTTGAACGCGGCCTGGATACCATAAGCAAGAATCTTGACCGGGAAGTGAAAAAGGAAAAAATCACTGCCGCAGAAAAAGCCGCCACGGTCGCGCGTATTGCACCTACGCTAGATATGGGCAGGCTCGCGGCAGCGGATTTCGCAGTCGAAGCCGTTCCGGAGCAGATCGGGCTGAAAGTGCAAGTGCTAAAAGCGGCCGATGCCGTGCTGAGACCGGAAGTGATCCTTGCGACCAACACCTCGTCGATTTCCATCTCGAGGCTCGCCGGGGAGATCAGCCGCCCGGAAAAATTTATTGGCATGCACTTTTTCAATCCTGTGCCCTTAATGGCCCTGGTAGAGGTGATCCGCGGGCGCGCGACCGGCGACGAGACATTTCAGACGACGATGCTGCTGTGCGAAAAACTTGGCAAGAAACCGGTGGGCGTGAATGACGCACCCGGGTTCGTGTCCAATCGTGTGCTGATGCCGATGATTAACGAAGCGGCGCTCGCGGTCATGGAAGGCGTCGCTACGCCCGAAGCGGTCGACGCCGTGATGAAGCTCGGCATGAACCACCCGATGGGACCGCTGGAGCTCGCCGATCTGATCGGCCTGGACGTCTGCGTGGACATTATGGACGTCCTGCAGCGCGGATTCGGTGACGCCAAATACGCGGCATGTCCGCTTCTCAAAGAGCATGTCGCTGCAGGCCATCTCGGACGCAAATCGGGGCAAGGGTTCTACAAGTATTAGAGACGGAGCGGGCGAGCCTGGGTCCAGCATCTTCGTCGGACGCGGTGTGGTTTGCCCCGACCGGGCCCCTGGTGGCTCCGGTTTCAGGGTTCCAATCACTTCGGTCCGAACACCTGCAGTGGCGACCGCAAAAACTCGACACGAAAAATACCTTTCGCCTTTTGTTCGCCATCTGGTAGTATGTGGCCAGAAAGCAATAGGGCCGGGTGCTGGGGCAGTCTGCTAGAATCGGGCCGCCCGCCAAGGCGGGACCTAAACGAAATCCCTCTTGAGGAGCAAGATGAGCGACGAAAAATCTAAAAATCTGGAATTGGCGATCTCCCAAATTGAAAAGGACCATGGCAAGGGGTCGATCATGCGGCTGGGAAACCGGGATGTCCTGGTTCCCGTCAGCGTGATCTCGACCGGGTCGATCTCGATCGACGCCGCTCTGGGCATCGGCGGATTCCCCCGCGGCCGCGTCATTGAAGTGTATGGGCCGGAATCGGGCGGCAAGACCACCCTCACGCTCCACGTGATCGCCGAGGCCCAAAAGCTCGGCGGCATCGCCGCGTTCATTGACGCCGAGCACGCGCTTGATCCGGCCTACGCGCGAAAACTGGGCGTGGATGTCGACAACCTTCTGGTCTCGCAGCCGGACAACGGGGAACAGGCGCTGGAAATCGCGCAGGCACTGATTCGCTCGAACGCCGTGGACATCGTTGTGGTGGATTCGGTTGCCGCGCTGGTGCCGCGTGCCGAGCTCGAAGGTGACATGGGTGATGCGCAAATGGGTTTGCAGGCCCGGCTGATGTCGCAGGCGCTGCGGAAGCTTACCGCCATCGTTTCGAAGTCGCGCACCTGCCTGGTCTTTATCAACCAGATCCGCGAAAAAATCGGAGTGATGTTCGGCAATCCGGAAACTACCACGGGCGGCCGTGCGCTGAAATTCTACTCTTCCATTCGCGTGGACATTCGCCGTATCCAGTCCATCAAGGACGGCGATCGCATCGTCGGGTCACGCACGCGCGCGAAAATCGTGAAGAACAAGGTGGCTGCGCCGTTCCGCGAAGCTGAATTCGACATCATTTACGGTGAAGGTGTTTCCCGCGAAGGTGACCTGCTGGACCTCGGTGTGGCAAATGGCGTGTTGGAAAAATCCGGCACGTGGATTTCCTACAAGACTGAGCGCCTGGGCCAAGGTCGTGAAAATGCGCGACTCTTCCTCCGCGAACATCCGGACGTACGCGACAAGATCGAACACGAGCTTCGCAAGGCACTCGGCCTTCCGACGACGAGCACTGCCGAGGACGCGAAGAAGCACACCGCCGCTGAAGCCGAAAAGCCTGCTGTCAGGGCTGCCGCCGCCGGACAGGCTCGCTCCGTCCGCTAGCAGCCGCGGGACTGGTGCGTTTCAAGCGTAGGTCGCATCGGGCAATTTTCCGATGGGCGCCCCATGTAGCGCCGTATTTCAGACCGCGGCGGATTTCCGCCGCGAGGAGAGATGCACATGACGCCAGCCGAACTTGAACGGCTTTCATCCTATCTTGACCACACCCGGGAGAATCTGCTGCGTACGACGAAAGACCTCTCGCCTACCCAACTCCAATACAAGCCCGCGCCGGATCGCTGGTCGGTCGCGGAATGCCTGGAACATATCGCTGTTACCGAGGATTTTATTCTCGCCAACATCCACAACACGCTGCAACAGGCGGCCGAATCCTCGACTTCCGGGATTGGTGACGATGGGATTGTACAAATGGTGCCCGATCGTTCGACTCGCTTGAAAGGTCCCGACCGCCTGATGCCCACGGCGCGATGGGCGCATGACCGGCTTGTTGGCGAATTTGAATCCGCGCGCAAACGTACTGCTGATTTTGCCGCCACCACAGACGCGCCACTTCGGCAACACGGTTTCGCGCACCCGTTACTGGGGACTCTTGACTGTTACCAGTGGCTGCTCCTGATTGGCGCGCATGGCGAACGCCACCGCTTGCAGGTTGAGGAGGTCATGGCCGATCCGGAGTTCCCGCGCGCAACCGCCGCAGTCTAGCGGGCCGTCATTCGTTGCAATTCTTCCTATCTCTCAAGAAGTGCCCGGGACGGAAATTCCTGTCCTTGCGACCAGTTGCGCTACGCCCCTGCCAAGGTGGAAAATAGGCCCAGCATTTTGGTTGCGAAGCCGCGGCGTGCTTCCTTAGACTGAGCGTGGCTTACGCGACATCGGGAATCGGCATCCAAGAATAGACATGCGACGGACCCCAGCTCTCCCATACGCGGTCTCGGTCTTGTGCCTTGTGCTCGTCAGTGGTTGGAGCACCGCCTTCGGCGCGCCTCCCGTGCGACATCGGCATGCGCGGGTCATCGAAAGCGTCGATCCAGCCAAGGATGACGTGACCGGTAACGACGATCCCATCGTCCGGCAGGTTGCGGTGGACGCCCTGGGGCATGAAAAAGGCTCGGTCGTTGCCGTCGATCCCGCGACTGGCCGCATCCTCGCGATCGTTAACCAGAAAATGGCGTTCTCCGCCGGTTTCGAGCCCTGCTCCACCATTAAGCCGTTTGTCGCGCTCGCCGGGCTGCAGGAAGGCGTCATTACTCGCGACACGATGATTCGGGTCGGCAATCGTCGCTACATCAACCTTACCGAGGCCATGGCGCACTCGAACAACAAATTCTTTGAAGCAGTCGGTTCGCAACTAGGCTTCGATCGCTTGATCAAGTACCACGAGCTGTTGGGCCTCGGCCAGCGCGTGGGTTACAACATCCCCGAGGAGCAGCCGGGGCATTTGCCCTCCTCCCCCCCGCTGTTCGGGGGCGCTGCGCGCATGTCGAGCTTTGGCGAAGGCATCCGCATCACACCCTTCCAGCTCGCTTCGCTTGTGGGCACGCTCGCCGAAGGCGGTGAGCAGTTCTATCTGCAGTATCCGCGTACCGACGAAGAGCGCCAGAATTTTCAACCTCGCGTCAGGCAGCAACTGGATATCGCCCCCCTGCTCCCGGACCTTCGCGAAGGAATGCTCGCCGCGGTGATGTACGGGACGGCCAAGCGCAGCTACGACCCCGATGGGGAACAGGACCTCGGAAAAACGGGCACCTGCAACGATGAAGGGGTGGGCGGGCGCCTCGGGTGGTTCGTTTCCTACGCGGACCAGGCTCACCCGAAAATCGTGATTGTTGTTCTGCTCCATGGCGGCAGCCGCATCATCAGCGGCCCGCACGCGTCGCAAATTGCAGGTCGCATCTACCGAGGACTGTATGCGCGCAATTATTTCGCCGATGCAGGTTCCCCTCGCGCCACCGAGTTCGCATCCTCTTCTTCCTCCGGCTCCCGCTAGGATTCATCGATTCGCCACTCAAGAGCACGTCCTTGCGCGCCTGGGTGCGCGCGGTGTATACGTTCCTCGCAATACTGCGGTTGAGAACATCCCGGGGAGGCGTTCGAATGAGGCAGCGCGTTGCAGCGTTTCTGTTGTTGGTTCTTCTGGCCGGTTTTGCGTTCGTCCCAGCGCGGACCTCGGCGCAGCAGTCCTGCGCAACGCTTACGTCCGTTGTGATCCCCAATGCCACGATTACGTCAGCGACCGCGATCAATCCCCCGCCCGATCTGGTGTTGCCGCTCCCGCATGGGCCGGCCGGCCCCGGAGCCGATCTCCACGTGACGGTCCCGTTCTGCCGGGTGGAGGCGTTTTCGGCGCCGACAAGTGATTCGCATATTCGTTTTGAGGTCTGGCTTCCCGCAGCAGAGACATGGAACGGAAAATTTGAAGCGGTGGGCAATGGAGGTTTCATAGGCCAGATCGGTTACGGTGCGCTTTCGACCGGCCTCCGCCGCGGCTATGTTACTGCCGGGACCGACACTGGCCACGCTTCGGGTAACGACGAAAGCTGGGCGCTTGGACATCCGGAAAAGCTGACTGACTGGGCATTCCGGGCAGTTCATGAGATGACCGTGGATTCCAAGTTGATCATCGCCGCTTATTACGGCAAGGGTCCGAGGCTTTCCTATTGGAACGGATGTTCGACCGGCGGCAAGCAGGGCTTGACCGAAGCCCAGCGCTATCCCAGCGACTACGATGGAATCGTCGCCGGAGCGCCTGCCAACTTCATCACCCACCTCCAGGCAGGCTCAGAGTACGTGAGTTGGGTCTCGCTGAAGGATGGCGTTAGCGGTCCAGGGTACATTCCGCCCAGTAAGTATCCGGCGCTACATCAGGCGGTCCTTGACGCCTGCGACGCGAAAGATGGCGTCGCAGATGGGGTGATCGCCGACCCCACGCGCTGCCACTTTGCGCCTAAAACGATTGAATGCCAGGGCGCCGACGGTCCCGCATGCCTGACCGCAGCGCAGGAGAAAACCGCGGAGCTGCTCTACGCCGGAGCCAGGTACACGGACGGCAAACAGATTTTTCCCGGCCTGGAACCGGGCAGCGAACTGGCGTGGGGACCGCTGGCTGGTGGCCCCGCTCCCACGGCGATCAGCACGGGCTTCTTCGCCGACATGGTGTTCGGCGACCCGAACTGGGATTTCCGCACCTTCGATGTGGACCGCGACACGCGCACGGCGGACCAGAAGATTGGAAGCACCGTCAATGCGATTGACCCGGACCTGAAGAAATTCCAGGCGCATGGCGGAAAAATCGTCATGTACCACGGCTGGAACGATCAGTTGATCGCTCCCGGAAACAGCGTGAATTATTACGGCAGCGTCGTAGCCCGGATGGGCGGCGAGGAAAAGACACAGGAGTTCTTACGCCTATTCATGGTGCCGGGCATGGAGCATTGCCAGGGCGGCCCGGGCACCAACACGTTTGACGCGCTCGGGGCGCTCGAGCAATGGCGCGAAAAGAATATTCCCCCGGAAAAAATCATCGCCTCGCATTCCACCAAGGGCGCAGTGGACACCACCCGGCCGCTATGTCCGCATCCCCTTGCGGCGATTTACAAGGGAACCGGAGACACGCACGACGCCGCGAACTTCAGCTGTGGCAATCCCAGCTGGTAGGAGATCTGTTCCCAGCCTGCCTTGATGTCGCGGCGGCAGCAAATAGCACGGAAGCGTGGAGGATTCTGGTCCTCCCGTTCGGCGAAGGTTTTCTGGTTCGAAACGGCGGATGAACTCGCTAGGGCTTGGCTTTGCTGCGGCGAAGACGCTTGACTGGAATTTTGATCATCGCTTCCGCCACTGCTTGCTTGATTTTTGCATCCAGTTGATCGGCGGTCGGCTGATAGGCTTTGCGGGCTTGTTCTGCGAGCGAGGCGGACAGCCGCTCAATCGAGGCTTTCACGATCTGTTCGATGGTTTCATGCAGCCCGGCATCCGGCTTGGGTCGAACCATGCTCAGGGTTTCGATCGCCGCCTCGGCCGCTGCTGCTTTTCCTACCTGGGCCGCGGACTTCGCCTCGTAGAGTGCAGCCGCGACCTCTTCTTCGTGGCCTTCGGCGCGACCCGCCATCACCAGGATTTCGCTTGCGTCCCAGGATGCGGTCAGTGTGACCGGCGCGGCCGGAGCCGCCACTGGAACTGGCAGGGGTTCCACGATCTCTTCCACGTACGGTTGTTCGCCTGGCAGCGGGAACCAATCTTCCGGAGCCGCCGGGGTGTCCCATACATTGCCGGGCACTTCGAATTCCAGGCCGATGTGCAGGAGATCCTGTGCCTGGCTTGGCCGCTGGACCCATATGACGACACCGGTGACGATTCTGACGGGGAGATTTGGATTGCGGCGCGGAATTTCGAGAGTAACGTGCGAGCCTTTCGGCACATAATGCTTGGACTGATATTTGCAGCCGTGGCAGCTCACCATCACTGTGGTGGTGCGTTCAGTGAACGACTCGCTCAGCGCGTCCATGCCGTGGACCTTGATGGGCATCGCTTGGACCAGACGCGTGCTGCGGCGCTTGTCCAGGCCGGGATTGGCCGCTGGTGATGGCTTCGTCACTTCGTTCTCCGACGGATGGATTCGAGAGATCGTTTGCTGCTCCCGGGGCTCGGTCAACTGGGGTCGACTGGGGCGTCGCGGCCCGGCGAAAAAATCGAGCTTTTCCGCCTTTCCGCGCGTTCCAAACAAGACTCCGTTTTGGCCGAATACCGAATAAAAAGCATAGCACCGCAGCTGTGCCACGAGGATTTCGTTTGCGCAGGGAGCGTACAAAGAGTGACGATTCCCATCAGAGGGAAGTGTGCGAACCCACGATGGTACGTGGCCCTGCTTTCCATCTGGAAACGCAGCTCGACCGAAGTTACTATCGGCACAGGAGACCGCAATGACTGAGCCGCTCAATTCCGGCCCCACGATTCCAGGCGCAGCTCGGGTTCTGCTCGCGCTTGCAGTCTTGTGCTGCGTGTGCCCGGGCTCCCCTGCACAGACAGCGAGCTCAACTGCGCAAGGGGCGGCGACCGACTCAAAGCCTCATGGCGCGCAGCTCTCCATTGGGGGCGATGTAGCGACTCCGCTGTCCGTGTCCGTAGGCGATCTGGGCGGATTTCCGCGCAAGACCGTCACAGTGATGAACGAGCATACTGGCAAACAAGAAACCTATCAGGGTGTACCTCTGGCCGAGCTATTGAAGCGCGCTGGAGTGCCACAGGGATCGGCTCTGCGAGGCGCTGCCATGGCAACGTATATTCTCGCGGAAGGGGAGGACGGCTATCGCGTGGTGTTTTCGCTCGCCGAGCTCGACAGTGGCATCCAGGATGCCGACGTGCTGGTCGCCGACACGATGGATGGCGGGCCGATTCCCGACAAACTGGGACCGTTGCGTCTGATTGCCCCGCACGAGAAGCGCCCCGCGCGCTGGGTCCGCATGCTCCGTTCGGTCACCGTCGTGCAGGCTGCCCATTAGCTCGATCGGCTATTTCAGGGTGGCGGTCCTGCAGCAGGCGAGGCCGTTTTCGCTTTTCTGTCGCGCCGCTATTGCGATACTCTGCAAACTCTCTGGCAAAAGGTGCCAGGATCCACTCGGAGCTGATGGCGCGGGTACATGGCGAACCTTAGGAAACTGATTTTCTGGCCAAGTTTTGGCTTGGTCGCTGCGGCGTGCGTCGGCGCGTCGTTTTACGTGCGACAAAAAGCGGAGCAACAGATCGCGACCGAGGTGTCGTCGGCGCGCACTGAGGCTCAGCGTATCCAGCGCGAGGTTGTACTATTTACGAAAAGCATCATCCCTTCCGGGCGCCCCTTCGCCGCTTTCCTGAATGGTCTAGGCATTGATTCACACACCGCCGCGCGCCTGGTGGCCTCCGCGCAACCGGTCTTCGATCTGCGCCACCTCCGCGCCGGTAACGAGCTTTCCCTGGGCCGATCCGTCTTGGGCGAGCTGCGCGAAGTGCGCTACAACATCGATACCGACCGTGTCCTTTCGATTGCGCCCAGCGGCGACGCCTTTCACTCCACGATCGAAATGATTCCGTATCATACCGAGGAAGCCGGAGTGAGCGGCAAAGTCGAGGGTTCGCTGTTTCAAGCGGTCACCGATGCCGGCGAAAAGCCGGAACTCGCCATGCGGCTGGCCGAGATTTTCGGCTGGGATTTGGATTTCTACACCGACCCTCGTCCGGGCGACACGTTCCGCATGGTGGTAGAGAAGAAGATTTATACGAATGGAGACACGACGGTGTACGGCCGGATTCTGGCCGCCGAATACAACAACGCCGGCCGCACCTATCGCGCCATCCTGTTTCCCGGACCCGAGGGAGTTCCCGCCTACTACACGCCCGACGGAAAATCGATGAAGAAAGCGTTCCTGCACTCGCCGCTCAAATTCGCCGCACCGATTACCTCGCATTTCAGCCTGCACCGGTTTCACCCGATCCTGAAGGAGTACCGGGCGCACCTGGGAATCGACTACGGTGCTCCCATGGGCACGCCGGTGCAGACGATCGGCGACGGCAAGGTGATCTTCGCAGGGCCCAAGGGCGGCGACGGTAATCTCGTTAAAATTCAGCACACCAACGGCTATACGACCTACTACATGCACCTATCAAGAATTCTGGTCCGTAATGGACAGCGCGTCGAGCAGGGCCAAAGCATCGGACTGGTCGGGATGACGGGACTCGCAACCGGCCCGCACCTGGACTTTCGAATAGAGCTTCGCGGAGAATTCCTGAACTTCGAGCGCCTGCCGTTGCCGCCATCTGAGCCGGTCGCCACGAGCCGCTGGAACGAATTCGCCGCGACCCGCGACCGAGCCCTCGCCGAAATGCCTCCACTTCCGGGCGACCGCCCTGCCGTAGCCTCAAACCAGCCGTCAGGCGTCAATTCCGCGGCGCGCTGAGTTCTTTCTACCGCCAAGTCCGACCTCAGGCCGATTCGGGTCCTGCGCAGGCGCGTATCGCGGGATTCAACATCGTGCGCAGACACCCCCGGGGTCCTGCGTTTTGAAATGCGTATGACGCAAACCGGGCCCAGGTCAGCGATGCACCGGTTCGAAATGTTAGGGGATCTGGATTTAAGCTCTGACTTCCCAGGTATCCCCCGCGTGGAGGAGCTTCGCAAGGTCGCCAGGTCCGCGCTTGGACTGGGCGTCACGAATCTGCGCGGCAATCACATCTTCGTAGCGCGGGACATCGCCCCATGAGCGCAGAACGCCGATAGGCGTGGGGAATCCGGGACGAAGTTCCATTTGCGACAGCAGGAACGCGTAGGATGGACGCTGATCGTGCTCATCGTGGATGAGCAAATCCTTTTCGGTCGTGCCGTTGCCCAGCGTCACGATTTCGAGTTCGAGGCCGTTGAGGCGGATGCCCTTGTCTCGGTTCTTGCCGAAGATGAGGGGTTTGCCATGCTCGAGCTGCAAGACGTGCTCGCTCCGAGCTTCCTTCTCAGTGATGGTCTCCCAGGCGTGGTCGTTGAAGATGTTGCAGTTTTGCAAAATCTCAATATAGGCTGATCCCTGGTGGGCCGCGGCTTTTTTCAAGGTTTCCTTCAAATGCTGCTGGAAGACGTCGACCGAACGAGCGACGAAGGTCGCCTCGGCGCCGATGGCGAGCGACAACGGATGGAACGGCCGGTCGGCGGTGCCGTAGGGAGTTGATTTTGTCTTCTTGCCGATTTCCGAGGTCGGGGAGAACTGACCCTTTGTCAGACCGTAGATCCGGTTGTTGAACATCAGGACCTTCAGCCCGACGTTGCGACGCAGCATGTGGATCGTGTGGTTGCCACCGATTGAAAGTGAATCGCCGTCTCCGGTCACGACCCAAACCTCAAGATCGGGGCGCGCGACCTTGAGTCCCGTGGCCACGGCCGGCGCGCGGCCGTGAATGGTGTGGAATCCGAACGTGTTCACGTAGTAGGGAAAACGACTCGAACAGCCGATTCCGGAGATAATCACGAATTTCTCGCGCGGAATGCCGAGCTCGGGAAAAACGGACTGCACCGCCGAAAGGATCGCGTAGTCCCCGCACCCTGGACACCAGCGAATTTCCTGGTCGGTCTGAAAGTCTTTTTTCGTGTAGACGGGTAATGTGGCCGTGGTCATTCAAATTCTCCTAACCATGAATCCCGAAAAAGAAGCGAGGTTGCCCGCTTCGCCCGGAAGAGTATTCAACCCTCATCCAGCATTTCCTCAATCTTCTGCTCGATTTCCGACTGTTTGAACGGCTTGCCTTGAATCTTGTTGTAGCCCTGCGCATCCACCAGATACTTCGCACGCAGCACCATCACGAGCTGACCCATGTTCATCTCCGGCACCAGTACGCGGTCGTAGTGCCCCAGTACCTCGCCGAGATTTTTCGGCAGGGGATTCAGGTGCCGCAGGTGGACGTGTCCGATGCGGTGGCCCTTGGCTCGTTGGGTTTTCAAGGCGGCAGTGACCGGGCCGTGCGTCGAGCCCCAGGCCACGATCAGTAGCTCGCCAGAGGCATCGCCAGCGGGGACCACATCGGGTACATCCTGAACAATCGCGGCCACTTTTGCCGCGCGGAGGCGGACCATGCGTTCATGGTTGAGCGGCTCGTAGTTGACGTTGCCCGTGACATCCTGCTTCTCAAGCCCGCCGATGCGGTGCTCCAGTCCCGGAGTTCCGGGAATAGCCCATGGCCGCGCGAGCGTGTCCGGATTTCGGCGGTAGGGCTGGAAATCGATAGGGTTCTTTTCAAAGTGGACCGGAATCTCCGGCAGGTCTGCAAGCGAAGGAATCGGCCAGGGCTCGGCTCCGTTCGCGAGATAACCGTCGGAGAGGATGATGACCGGGACCATGTACTTGATCGCAATGCGGCTGGCTTCCAGCGCAACCCAGAAACAATCGCCCGGAGACGATGGCGCGAGGATCGGAATCGGAGCCTCGGAATTGCGGCCATAGAGCGCCTGCAGGAGGTCGGCTTGTTCAGTCTTGGTGGGAAGACCCGTAGACGGGCCGCCTCGCTGAATATCGCAGACCACGAGCGGCAGCTCGACTGCGACTGCGAGGCCCAGGGCCTCGGTCTTGAGCGCCATTCCAGGGCCTGACGTCGAGGTGATCCCAAGCGCACCGGCGTATGCCGCGCCGATTGCCGAGGTAATCGCGGCGATTTCGTCCTCTGCCTGGAACGTGATGACTCCGAAATCCTTGTAGCCGGACAGTTCATGCAGGATATCCGATGCGGGCGTGATCGGATACGAACCCAGAAACAGCGGAATTCCCGCCTTCTGCGAAGCGGCCACAAAACCCATGGCGAGCGCAGTGTTACCGCTGATATTTCGATATACGCCGGGCTTGAGCTTGGCGGGTGGTATCTCATAACTGATTTGAAAAGCCTCGGTGGCCTCGCAATAGCTGTAGCCTGCCTGCATCGCCAGACGATTGGCCTCCACGAGCGCCGGCTTGCTTTTGAACTTGTCCTCGATCCAGCGCAAGGTGCCGTCCATCGATCGGTTGTAGAGCCAGTAGCACATGCCAAGTGCGAAGAAATTCTTGCACCGGTCAACCGTCTTATTGTCGAGCCCCAACTCCTTTAGCGCGGCGCGGGTCAGCTTGGTCAGTTCGACTGAAAAAAGGCGAAATCCGTCAAGAGAGTGGTCCTCGAGGGGGTTCACCGTCATCTGCGCCTTGCGCAAATCCGTTTCGCCGAAATCATCCAAGTTCACGATGAGAATCCCGTTCGGCTTGAGATCCGGAAGATTCATTTTCAGCGCCGCGGGATTCATGGCGATCAGCGCGTCAACGCTGTCGCCGGGCGTGTAGACGTCGCTTGAGGAGAAATGAACCTGGAATCCGCTGACGCCGGGAAGCGTCCCGGCGGGCGCCCGAATTTCCGCCGGAAAATCCGGGAGAGTTGCGAGGTCGTTTCCGTACAGAGCAACGGTGTTGGTGAATTGACTTCCGGTGATTTGCATTCCGTCGCCGGAATCGCCGCAGAAACGAATGACTGCCTGTTCCCGAATTTCGCGCCTGCGCTCCGAAGGACGAACCGAGGTCGTAGACATTGGTATGTGGTATCCCCACCCTTTTAGATGATCCCAGAGATGATCGAGATGCCGTGCCCGCATTCCCCCGAGCGCAGGCGGCTGAAAAAGGCTCTCGTCTGGCCAAAAGCCTAGCACAAACCGCAACCATGGGCCACACAGGCAGGGAAAGCAGAAGCGAGGAAGTAAAGGAGATAACCAGGCCGGGGACACCCGGCAGGTGAAGCAGAGGAAGACTGGGGACCTACGCGAGTGTGAGTATGCGAACCCCTCAATCGTCGAAGGAACCTAGGCGGCCCGCTTACTGCGACCGCGGAGGTAGCTCTGCAAGAAATAGATCGCTATGCCTAGGCCGAACACCACCCAGAAATACAGCACGTTCCTCGTCACTGTGAAGACGGCCATGGCTGCGGCACCGCTCCACATAAACAATTCCCCGGTGAACCCGTCGAGCCAGTTTGCCTTCGCCCCACTGGCGGGAACACGCGGGGCAACCGCTGGCAGCAGGCGCGGCACTGCACCGAGATAACGCCGATAGTCCTCTGCTTGGGACTGAAGCAGAGTCGTCTCCTCTCGAAGGATCAGGCGATACACGAAAAGCCACATGCCGATGGAGATGACCAGGAAACCCGAGCGACTGGCCAGCAGCCCGACGCCGATCGCGAGGAAAAGATTGCCGAGATACAGGGGATTGCGAACATGACGATAAGGGCCGTCAGCGACGAGCTGTTCGCCATGAAGCTCTGCGTCATGAACGATGGAGCTGTGAAGATAGGATTCCGCCCACGAACGGATCAAGGCGCCCAAAACCACGCTCAGCGTTCCCAGTGCGAAGAAAGTGGTGACGGCGTGTCCGAACTGCGATGAGCTTTCGTTCGGGTGCCCGCCCAGGACGAGGCGGCTGAGTGCGACCGAGACGTTCACCGGGTCAATAAGATAGAGCAGAAAGCCAAACCAGAAGATCCCGCAAATGAACCAGAAGCGGGTCCGGAATTCGAATTCACTGGCTTGAAAACTCATGGGTGAGCCTCATTCGCCCCTGCGAGAAGTCGTGAAACAGAGCTTGGTGCTGCTTCCTAGTCAATACGGACGACGGTGAGAAAAGCTTTCAAGACACCGGTGCTGTTCCCGGCAGCCTTGCGTCACCTCGCTGGTCGCCAGCGTCCGGTTGACGCGCGCCCGAGAGCGCGCTATCGTGCCACTCGTTTGGGTCCAAAACAAGCCACTCTTAGGCGGAGATCTCCGATGAAATGCAGATTTCTTTTGGCCGTGACGGTTCTATTTCTGACCGGCATGGCGGCCAAGGTCACTCCCTGCGCGCCGCCCGGTCACGGTCAAGCGCCGGCCCCGGAATGGGATCCGTCCGCTGCGAAGCCGTGCGACCGGGCCTGTCTTCTCGGGATTATGGACGGCTACATGAACGCCATCTTTGCACATGACCCCAAGGCCGTCCCGCCGTTGGCGCTGGACGTCCGCATGACGGAAAACACCGGGCACATGGATGTCGGCGAGGGACTTCTTTGGCGATCGAAGGTTGAGCCGACCAGCTTCAAGATCTACGTCGCCGATCCGGTCGAGGGACAGGTGGCCGAGCAGGCGCGCTTGAAAATTCAGGGGAAGGACGCACTGGTCGCGGTGCGATTGAAAATCGACCGAGGAAAGATCCTCGAGATTGAGCAGCTATGGGATCGCAACATCAATGAGGCTGCAATTCCGCTGCTCACCACGCCTCGGGAAACGCTGGTCAACGACGTTCCCGCGTCGCAGCGGAGCTCGCGCGAGGTTCTGATTCGCGCGGCCAACTCTTATTTCGACGCCCTCGAGGGAGACGACGGCAAGATCGCGGCGTTCGCTCAGGACTGCGTACGCCATGAAAACGGCTATCAGACGGTGAACAATCCGCCACCGGGAGGGCGAATGATGCCCGCGCCGATGGTTCCGGACCCTAACACGGAGCAGGGACGATCCCAGCTCAAGTTCAGCATGATGACGTGCACGCAGCAGATCGACAGCAAGACGTTTGCATACATGAAACACATACGGCCGCGAAGGGCGTTGATTATCGATGAACAGAAGGGTCTGGTGGGAACGTTTCCGCTGTTCGTTCACGACGGCACCCGGCGCGGCGCTCCGCCGGACGCGCCTCCGGGCATGTTGCAGAATCTGGTGACCATGGAGACCTTCGGCATTCGCGGCGGGCTTATTCACGAAGTCGAGGTATTCCCGTTCGTCACGATTCCATACGGGCTGGGCAATGGGTGGACCGAAGGGTCGGGCCGATGAGAGTGCCGGCAGGTTTAGGGGGAGATATGCGAGTAAGGACGATATTGTTCGGGGTGATCGGTTGTCTGGCCATAGCGATGATGGCGGGGCGGCTTGACCGCACGGTTGCTGCGACTGGTCCGATCGCGACCGATTGCGACCGGGCATGCCTGGAAGGTCTGGCTACGCAATATCTTGCGGCGCTCGTAGCGCACTCTGCTAAGGGTTTGCCGCTCGCGGCGGACGTGAGGTACACAGAAAACGACCAGGTGATGGACCTTGGCGACGGATTTTGGGGAACTGCAACGGCAATTGGAGGCTACAAGCACTGCTTCTCTGATCCAGTCGTCGAGCAGATCGGCTGCATGGTGACGATGCATGAGGGCGATCACATCGTGATCATGGGTATGCGCCTGCGCGTGCAACTCGGAAGAATCACGGAAATCGAGACTACCTATTACCGGCAGGGCGGCGGCGGTCCGTCGAATGCCGCCGGTTTGGACACCAGCCAGCCGGAGTCGCTGTGGTTCAATACGGTCCCGCCCGCCCGGCGCGTTTCGCGCCAGCAGTTGATTGCGACCGCGAATATGTACTTCGCGGGCCTGGAGAACAACGACGGGAAGGGCGTGTATCCGTTCAGCGACGATTGTGATCGCATGGAAAATGGAATTCATACCACAAACAATCCGACGCTCTCGCCGAACGCGCCCTTCAACGCCTTTGCGCTGGGCTGCATTGCGCAGTTCAAGAGCGGCTACTATGCAGTGGTCACACGGATTCATCACCGGCGTTTTCCGATCGTTGATGAAGAGCGCGGAATTGTCTGGGCCTACGTGATCTTCGATCAAAATGGAACCGTGCAAACGATCCACCTCACCAACGGCCAGGATGTATCGATGAAAAATTTCAATCGGCCATCGAGCCTGGAGGTCACCGAGGCGTTCAAGATCGAAGATGGCAAGATTCGGCGGATTGAGATGGTGGGATCAGGATTGCAGTATCATTTGAATTCCGCCTGGGGCGGGATCAGCGACAAGTAGGCCGAGAGCGTAAACAGCAGATCCCTGATCGGCCTGAAACTGAGCCCCAGGGGACGAAGGGTTGCTTTGTGTGAGGCAGGGCAGCGAAAACCAGGCAGTCGAGCCAGAAAGAATCGGACCAATGGAAAGAAACCCGAACATCATTGCACTCGCATTCCTGTGCGCGTTCCTGGCATGGGGTCGGCCGTCCGAGGCGCAAGCGCCAGCCCCTCCGCAACAGGCTCCTGCTACGGCTGGCGCGAATCTCGCTGCCGGCACGGAAACGGGCATCGGCACTTTTCAAACGCATTGTATGGGCTGCCATGGAAATCCTGCCGTCCCGCAGGCGCCGGCGCCCGACGCGGTGCGCCAGATGCCGCCAGAAAGAATTTACGAAGCGCTGACAACAGGCGTGATGAAACCCCAGGGCGACGGATTGACCGACGATCAGAAGAAAATGCTCGCCACGTTCCTCAGCGGGCGGCCCCTTGGCAGCCTGAAGCAAGGCGATGCGAAGGACATGCCAAACCATTGCCCGTCAAACGCCCCTCTGGGCGATCCTTCAGCCTCAGCGGAATGGAACGGGTGGAGTCCCGATGGCATCAACTCGCGTTTTCAGGACGCGAAGGATGCGGGCCTGACAGCGGGTCAGGTGCCGCAATTGAAATTGAAATGGGCGTTTGGCTACCCGACCGGTCTTTCCGCATTCGGCCAGCCGACGGTTGTTTCCGGACGAATTTTTGTGGGGAGCGATATCGGTTACGTGTATTCACTGGACGCGCAGACCGGCTGTGTGTACTGGTCGTATCAGGCCAAAGGTTCGGTACGGAGCGCCGTCAGCATCGCGCCGGTGAAGAACCACGGCGCGACAAAGTACGCTGCTTATTTTGGAGACGCCCACGCGAATGTGTACGCCGTGGACGCGCAAACCGGCGAACAGCTCTGGATAACGAGAGTGGACGAACACTTCGTGGCTCGTATTACGGCCGCTCCCAAGGTCTACGACGGCGTCGTGTACATTCCGGTCTCATCTTCTGAGGAGTTTTCGTCCTCTAACCTGGACTACTCGTGCTGCACGGGTCGCGGAAGCGTAGTCGCGCTCAACGCTGGGACCGGAAAACAAGTTTGGAAGACTTACGTGGTGGACACGCCCAAGCCCGTGCGAAAAAACTCGAAAGGTGTACAGCAGTACGCGCCGTCCGGCGGTTCAATTTGGAATTCGCCCACGATTGATGCGAAACGCAACGCGATCTACTTTGGTACCGGTGACGGGCAGACCGAGCCTACTCCCGACACGACCGACGCGATCATGGCGCTGGATCTGAAGACGGGCGCGGTTCTGTGGTTTTATCAAGCGCAGGCTGGTGACGCATTTATGGGCGGCTGCAACGGCGCCACCAGGACGGACAACTGTCCGAAAGTAAACGGGCCTGACCAGGACATTGGGAATTCACCCATTTTGCAGAACCTTCCGGATGGAAAAAGCGTCGTCGTCTTCGGGATGAAGAACGGCACTGTTACGGCGCTCGATCCCGACCGGAAAGGCGCGGTCCTTTGGAGCGTCCACGTGGTCGATATACCCAAGGGACAGGAGAACACCTTTGCGGCCTATCTGAACGGCGTAGTTTGGGGCGGTGCCGCCGACGATCGGAACGTCTACTACGGTCTGCAGTCGGGCGGAATGGTTGCTCTCAGCCTCGCGACAGGCGATGTGGTTTGGCGCGCGGCCTTCCCGAAACCCGAGGGAACACGCGTAATCAACTCAGCGGCAGCGACGGCGATGCCCGGCGTTGTTTTTGTTGCCGGGTCGGACGGGAAGCTTCACGCGGTTTCGACCGTAGACGGGCACATTCTTTGGGAATATGACACGGCCCGGAAGTTCGAGACGGTCAACAATGTCCCGGCAAGAGGCGGCGCAATCGCCTCCATTGGACCGTCGATCGCAAACGGCATGCTTTTCATCGGCTCGGGCTACGCCGTGACGGGTAGCAATTCCGGGAACGTGCTGCTTGCGTTCTCGGCTCAATAGGTCCTACGCGGATGAGCTACGTCGAGAAAAACCTGATTCCCGGAGAGAAGATCGTATACCGGACAGGTATTCACTGGAGCGTGCTCGTCGGCCCGACAATCGTCGCAGCGATCATCGCGGCGCCCGGAATCGCGCTTCTGGCATATCGCGACCGCATCGCCAGTAATGAAATTCCTGTCGTTGCCGTCGCCGCCGCCGGCATAGTCCTGCTCGCCATCGCCGCGATCATCTTCTCTTACAACGTCATCAAGAGAAATGCCACCGAAATTGCGGTCACGGACAGGCGCGTCATTATCAAGACGGGAATGACGAGCCGGCGGTCGCTTGAGATCATGATCGCCAAGGTCGAAAGTATAGGTATTGACGAGACCGTGATGGGCAGAGTCCTTGGATACGGCACGGTCGTGATTCACGGCACAGGTGGCACACCCGAGCCATTCCGCAAAATCGCGCATCCTTCTGAATTCCGGCGCGAGGTACAGCAGCAGGTCGACGGGGCCAGGCGATGATCGGGGCAGGTCTGCCAGTGCGGGTTGCCAAATCTTGAAACGCTCGCCCGACAGCGTCCGATCACGCACGTTACATCGCGGCGGTTGTTGTCGGCAACGCACTTGAGTCCTGCGATTTCCCTGCCTACGTTTTCTTCGTGGTCTTTATCGGAAGAACATTTTTCCCGTCCAACTCTCAGACGGCCAGCTTGCTGGCATCTCTCGGCACGTTCGGAGTTGGTTTCGCCACACGGCCCATCGATGGGATCGTCATCGGCAGGATGGGCGACCGGCTGGGCGTTGGAATAGAAGCGAAGTCGTGTGTATTCGCTCGGCAATTAGCGCGACTGGGATCGATTCAGCTATGGTGCCGGTCTGGCATGGCCCAGCGCTTGCGCCATCCCCAGGAGCGCGAAACCGCGCTCGGGATCGGCGATGGGCATAGCGCGCACCCAGTCCAGCA
>Ga0209624_10000283_pt1 | contig 45135 bp, 33 predicted proteins | sample JacPinW_OM2H0_O1_FD_188565 | JGI IMG/M metagenome (GOLD analysis project Ga0209624, IMG submission 188565) | Forest soil microbial communities from Algoma, Ontario, Canada - Jack Pine, Ontario site 1_JW_OM2H0_O1 (SPAdes) (version 2) | ecosystem: Environmental > Terrestrial > Soil > Boreal...
CGCAAACAGGGGCAGTACACCTAACTCGGTGTTTGCGTGGTCGCTCCTCCACTCCCGCCCACAGCCGAGATGCCGGTCCAAGGCGGCGCTGGGTGCAGAGCAGCATGCAGCACATGCGGATCACTTCAATGGCGGCGGACCTTCAGGATGGTCGCGCAAATACTGCTCGACCGGTTCGTTGCGTAGCATAAAGCGGAATCCTCTCCGGGTGTTTGCATCAACGGTCGTTTGCAAATCCAGTGCGTCGAAAGCAATCACGTGTTCCATTGCTGTCGTGCCATCCCCCTCAATCATCGTGAAATGAAGCTGGTCGTCGACGAGCCAGTAATCGGTCACGTTGAGAATCGTGCCATCTTTCAAGAAGAGCTGCGGTAGGTCCGGTCTCTCTTCGCCGTACACAGACACCGGGATCTCGTACATTTGCGAAACATAGTTTGTTGGACCAGCGGAGAAGACAGTCGCGTAATCGAGGGTCAACGACCAGAGGTCGCAGGTCGCCCAACAGGAGTTCATTCCCCAGAATGGTCCGCCAAAAAGAAAGGGAGATTCGTAAAGGATCAACACGGGAGGAAATGGACGAATCGGATGTCGAGGAGGATGAAATCTAGCCATGCCGGGTGCGCCGGCAGACGCTAGCGAGGTTCGTGGAGTAGAAATCGGTGCCTGGATCCTCGGCGCTGAAGAAATCGGAACATGCAAAATCGGTGGGGCAGATGTATGAGCTACTCCCCCTGCAGCGCGGACGACGGTGTGCTGTGCCGAAGCTGGCATAGTGGAGACACAAACGAGGAGCGTGCAGGAAACGACGATAAGGGATTTCTTCAAGATCAAGCGGGAAACCAAGGGCGACATTCTCACCCTCCTAACGGTCAGCGCGGATGGCGCCGACCCATTTCTCAGAAGTGTAATCCCTTAACTGCCTGTGTTTCCAGTTCCGCCCAGCCTCCACCGGAGGGGTATTTATCGTTGCATACGAGTCGAGCGTCGGAACATCATTGTGACGGCTGCAGTTGTCTAAAAAAATAGCCCCCGAACAATCTAACGATATGTCCGGCTCCGACTTGAATCACAACCTGGTTTTCTGCTACAAAGATTAAATGTCGCTCGCGGCTGCCAAGCAGACGGCGCGTAGTTTTCCAGAAGTGAGTGCCAGCTTCTGGTAACTGTGGCGACTTTATGGGGTCTAGCAGAGTCGGGGCGTTGCCCCCATGCAAAGGCCCGGAAGAGTACCTTTTTGGATAATCCGGCGCCTTGTCGAGATTCGTTCTGAACGGTTCTCGCCGGGCGTAAAACATCGAACCTCCGTAACACGTTTAGGAGTTTCCGGTGGCCGTACATCCCAAGTTCCGCAGCGCTCAGCCAACAGCGAGCCCAGGCCTGCGGCCTTCTTCTGCTTCAAGTTCCGCCTCTCCAGTTTCTGCCGTTGCACCGCATGCAACCTCCTTTCTGTCCAGACTCTCTAATAAGCACTTCAACACCGCATCCGCCGGAGGAAGATAATGGCGACCAATCTTGTGCAAATCGACAATGATGAAGAAATCAAGCAGCGCCTAGAGGCCGAGCGCAACCGGCTCCGCAAGATCGCTGGCTTGGACCAGCCCACGCATTTTCACCGTCCGGTTGAGAGGGCGTTCACAGCCGAGGAGCGTAATCAAGTCACGATTTTGTTTGGCGGCTTTACCTGGAAGCATGAGGACTTGATCCGTGCTGTCTTTCAGGGTTGTGGCTACCGTTGCGAGAAGCTACCGGTTCCGAACGTCGCGGCCTTCCAGACCGGCAAGGAGTTCGGCAACAACGGCCAATGTAATCCAACCTACTTCACCGTGGGCAATCTCGTGCAGTACCTTCAGTTTTTGGAGAAGGAAGGGCTGTCGCGGGAAAAGATCCTGAACAACTTCGTCTTCTTCACCGCGGGTTCCTGCGGTCCATGCCGCTTCGGCATGTACGAGGCGGAATATCGCTTCGCGCTGAAGAACGCTGGCTTCGACGGCTTTCGCGTCCTGCTGTTCAAAGACAGTGACGGGATTAAGGCCGCCTCCGGCGAGCCCGGCCTGAAATTCACCGTTGACTTCGGCTTCGGGATGCTGAATGCCATGCATCTCGGCGATGTGATCAACGACCTGATCTACCAGATCCGCCCCTTTGAAGTGAACAAAGGCGAAACCGACCGTGTGTTTCGGGAGATGGTGGATGGACTCTGCGACGATCTCAGGAATCGCGATTCGTTCGAGATTGAGCAGCGGGCACCCAATTTTCTCAAGCCGAAGTTCAAGAACAACAAAGTGCTGAGAAATACTGCCAATGTTTTTGGCAAGATGCAGGAGCACATCTGGGGTGAAGACTATCTGGGCGCGCTGCATACCGCTCGCGACCGAATGGACCGCATCGAGGTCGACCGCACCAAGGTGAAGCCGGTGGTGAAGATCACGGGAGAATTCTGGGCGCAGATCACCGAGGGTGACGGCAACTTCCACATGTTCGATTTTCTGGAGCGAGAGGGCGCGCAGGTGATTGTGGAGCCGATTGCAACCTGGGTCGCGTACCTGATGTATCAGGCCAAGGCGCACGCGATTGCGAAGTGGCCAGTGAACCGTCCGCACCGCAATCCGAAATGGTATGAGGCCAAAAAGAATTTTGCGAACTATATCGGTTTGCATAAGAAGCTATGGGGAATCGGCTTCGGGGAGCGCGCGTGGAAGTACTTCTACCATCGCACCATCAAGAACATGGGTGGCATTACGCACCACTTGGTGCCGCAGACAGATCTGGCCGAACTGGCGCATCCGTTCTACAACCAGTTCGCGCGCGGCGGCGAAGGACACCTCGAAGTGGGGAAGAATGTTTACTACACCGTGCATAAGCTCTGCCACATGGTACTGGCGCTGAAGCCCTTTGGCTGCATGCCGTCTTCGCAGTCCGATGGAGTGCAATCGGCGGTGGTCAACAAATTCAAAGACATGATCTTCCTGCCGATCGAGACTTCTGGCGAAGGCGAAGTGAATGCTCACAGCCGCGTACAGATGGCGCTCGGAGAAGCGAAGGTCAAAGCCAAGGCCGAGTTTGAACAGTGCCTGAAGTCGACGGGTAAGAGTCTCGATGAAATCCGGGATTACATTGCCGAGCATCCTGAACTGCGGCGACCCTTCTACCACGTTCCTCACCGGGAGGGCGTGGCTGGAACTGCTGCACGATTCATCCTGCATGTGAGCGATCGCATGGACAAGAGCACCAGTTCATGGAAGCGATCGCGCGTGCCGGGCATCGTGCTGCCGAACGCCGCGTAAGACTGGCGGCGCAAGACAGGCAACGACCGTCGTCCGTCTGGTTCATCGTTTGCGGGCGGGATGGCGGTCGCCACTATCCATAACTTCTGCGATTTATCGGAGATACGATGCACGACCATCATGGGCAGCAACAAAAGCCGCAGCTATTGCACATCGCTCCCGCACCTCCGCAAAAACCGCACGATCATCACACGGAATTCATGGTGGGACTCGATGTGGGATCGACCACGGTGAAAGCGACCGTGGCAGATGCGGTAAGCGACAAGGTGCTTTGGCAGGACTACCAGCGCCACGAGACCAAGCAACCGGAGAAGACGCTGGAATTTCTGCGCCGCATGGAGAAAGAAGTCGGCATCAATCGCCATAACACGCGCATGTTCATGACCGGTTCCGGCGGCGGCGGGATTGCCGATCAGATCGGCGCAAAGTTTGTGCAGGAAGTCACCGCGGTTTCGCTCGCCGTGGAGAAGATGCATCCGGAAGTGTATTCGGTGATCGAACTCGGCGGGCAGGACGCGAAGATCATCGTCTTCAAGGATGACGAGGAAACCGGCCGCAAGAAGAAAATTCCGTCGATGAACGATAAGTGCGCAGGAGGGACGGGAGCAGTCATCGACAAAATTAATGCCAAGCTGAAAATTCCGGCCCTTGAACTGTGCGAACAGAAGTATCACGGAATCAAACTCCATAAAGTTGCCGGGAAGTGTGGGGTCTTCGCCGAGACCGATATCAACAGCCTGCAGAAGGTGGGCACTCCGTCGGATGAATTGATGGCGTCGTTGTTCGAAGCCATCGTTCTGCAAAACTTGAGCGTCCTGACCCGCGGCCATACGCTGCGGCCTCATGTGCTGCTCCTGGGTGGTCCCAATAGCTTTATTCGCGGGATGCGCGAGGCCTGGCAGGCGAATATCCCTCGAATGTGGCAGGAGCGCAAGGTCACGATTCCCGAGGGCGCAAAGCCGGAAGACCTGATCAAAGTCCCCCAGAACGCTCAATATTTTGCCGCCATGGGCGCGATTGAATTCGGCAAGAGCGAAGAAGACTGCGTGGGTTGTTACCAGGGGTACGAAAAGCTGATGCACTACATCGAGTATGGGCGCCAGGAAGAGAAGGCCAAGTCCGGCGCCAAAGGGTTGACCGCCAGCGACGCGGAACTCGACGAGTTCAAGGTTTCCTACCGGCGCAAGAAGTTCACGCCCGTGACGTTCAACATCAACCAGACGGTTGGCGGGTTTATCGGCATCGACGGCGGTTCCACTTCAACCAAGGCCGTGTTGCTCGACGAAAAAGGCGACATTCTTTGTAAGGCTTACCAACTCTCAAACGGAAATCCGATTCAGGACACTATTGAAATGTTTGAGAATCTGCGCGGCCAGGTTGAAGCGCAGAAGGCGAAGCTGGAGGTGCTGGGAGTAGCCACTACGGGCTACGCGAAGGATATTCTGAAAGACGTCTTGCATGCGGACGTAGCGCTGGTCGAGACCGTGGCGCACACCGAATCGGCTCTCAAGTTCTACGAAGACCCGCATGTCATCATCGACGTGGGTGGGCAGGACATCAAAATCATCATCCTGCACAACGGCCGCGTCAAAGATTTCAAACTCAACACCCAATGCTCGGCCGGCAATGGATATTTCCTGCAGTCGACAGCTGAAGGCTTTGGATTGAGCGTTGAGCAATACGCCGATCTGGCCTTTTCCGCGCAATCAATGCCGATTTTCGGCTACGGTTGTGCCGTCTTCATGCAATCGGACATCGTCAATTTCCAGCGTCAGGGCTGGCGCGCGGAGGAAATTCTGGCAGGCCTCGCGGCGGTGCTGCCGAAGAACGTGTTTCTCTACGTGGCCAGCATTCCCAATCTTGCGGCGCTGGGTACGCGTTTCGTCCTGCAGGGTGGGACGCAAAACAACATGGCGGTGGTGAAGGCGGAAGTCGACTTCATCCACAACAGCTTCCGCGCGGCTGGGAGGAAGCCGGAAATCATTGTTCACGAATTCTGCGGCGAATCCGGGGCCATCGGCGCTGCCGTTGAGTCCCTCCGTCTGTGGCGCAACGGGTTGCAGACATCGTTTGTCGGACTGGAGGCGGTTCGCAAAATTGAATACCGCACTACGCGCAATGAAAGCACACGCTGCAATTTTTGCAAGAACAATTGCCTGCGCACCTTCATCGATATTCGCACCGTCCCGAAGGACGACTTGGCTTTCGTGCCGATCCAGAAAGTCACCAAGGTTCCGCTGATGCATGGCGAGCAACGCCTCATTATCGCTACTTGCGAAAAAGGTCTGGTGGAAGATGTCAATGACATGAAGGACATCAAGGCGGGAATCGACCAGATCAAAGACAAATATCCGAACTTTGTTGACTTCGCTGCCCATGAAGTCTTCCGCCCGGTTAACGCCAAGAGCGTTGCCGATCCGATTCCCGTGACGAAATTCTGGAATAAGGCGGCAAAAGAACGCATTCCGCTCATGGAAAATCGCAAGAAACTTCGCGTCGGCATTCCCCGGGTTCTCAACATCTACACCTATGCGCCGCTCTTCAACGGATACCTTGAAAGCCTGGGGGTGCAGCCCGAGAACATTATTTATTCCGACTACACCAGTTCCGATCTTTACCGCGCCGGCGCGAGCCGCGGCGCTATCGATCCCTGTTTCCCGGCGAAGATCGGAATTTCCCACGTTTACAACCTGATCCAGGAAAAGCATCGCAAGAAGCCGCTCAATGTGATTTTCTTCCCCATGTACGATGTGCTGACTTCCCCGCTGGTGAAAATCGTGGGTACGAACGCCTGCCCAACGGTTACCGCAACACCGGAAACAGTCAAGGCTGCATTCACAAAAGAGAACGACGTGTTTGCCGAGCACCATGTGAAGTACCTGGATCCAGTCCTTAACTTCGCCGACCGCAAGCTGTTTGCGCACCAGATGCTGCAGGCCTGGCAGCCCATCCTGGGTTTGTCACAGGAAGAGAACGACCGTGCGGTCGAAGTCGGCTACCAAGCACTGGCGGACTATGAGGCCAGCATCCGGAAACGGGCTCGCCAGGTTCTCGATCAACTGGAACGCGAAGATCGCATCGGGATTGTGATGCTGGGGCGGCCGTATCATCATGATCCCGGCCTGAATCACGAGATTATGGAGGAGTTCCAAAAACTGGGCTATCCGATTTTCTCGCAAAACACCTTGCCTCTCGATGAAGACATGCTGGAGCGGCTTTTTGGCGAAGAGGTTCGTGCCGGGATTATCAGCCACCCGCTCGATATCGGCGACGCCTGGAAAAATTCATATTCCTGCAGTACCAACCACAAGGTTTGGGCAGCAAAATTCACCGCGCGGCATCCGAATCTGGTGGCACTGGAAATTTCCAGCTTCAAGTGTGGCCACGATGCGCCTATCTATGGCGTAGTCGAGGGCATTATCGAGCAATCTGGTACTCCTTATTTCTGCTTCAAGGATCTGGATGAGAACAAGCCCACGGGATCGATCAGGATTCGCGTCGAGACCATCGATTACTTCTTGCGGCGCTACCGCGAGGAGGTTATCCGGAAGCGCAAAGCATCTGAAGAAATTGAGGCGCGGTTAGCGGCGCTGGAGGCGGAACTGCGAGGGCAAATCGCATCGGAAGCTCTCCAGCCCTCGCCATTCGATCAAGAGGCACAGAGTATGGCGGCTGACTAACCTCGACTGACATGCCTGGAGAGATCTGATCCTGCATATCCATCGAATTCTGCGGAAGGTGGGCGCAAACGATCGCTTGGAGATTGTCAAGCGGTATGAGTCGGAATTCGGGAAGGTGGGCGCGAACCTCGTCGAATTTCGCGAAGGAATTATGCCCGTTAGCTAGATTGAACCCTCAGTAGACCGCCCAACGAGAGATCGCCTGCTTCGTTCTTACGTCGCTCAGATTGCCCTCGAGCGACCTAACCCTGATTACAACCCCACACGCCGTTGCGTGCCTTCGGTTGGCCGCGGTCACGCACTCACTGCAAGGCCACCGTTTGCGTTGGAGTGTTCCAGCCCCTCAGTGATAACTGTGCTGTGCCTTTGCCCTCCTTCGCTAGATATTCAACGTCAATCCCCCTGCTTTCACCGGGCAATAAGGATACATAGTTATCGCTATAGTAAGCCGGGAGAATGCGCGAACCATCGGAGTTGCGAAGAGTAAGTTTGTTTGCCAGCGAGGCCGACGTTCCGTCATTGCGGAGGTCAACCCGGATTCGAACACTATCACCCAGGGGAGTCGACTTGGCCGTAACTGACATCGAGGTTGTGGCGAGTCGGCTCAAACGGCGGTAGGACGCGCTCTCCGCTCCCAACCAATAGAAATTCTCCGACAGCAATTCCCCCGCTGCATTTCGCAGCTCCAGTTTCACGAACACAACCGCGTCCGGTGTAAGCACAGGAGCCAATTCCAACTTGAATCCATCTGTGGTCGCATCCGCGCTTGCATCTTTTTTCTCTTCATGATGAAGCAATAGCTTGTTATCGATCGAATACACACTCGCGCTGATCGACAAGCCGGAGAGCCCATCATTTGTTGTATTCACCACCGCCACGCTGTAGTTGGATAAATCGAGCTGCACATGAACAGGCTCGCAAGCCTTCTTGACGCCATAGTAAGAAGAAGGAGTGTCGTAATCCGAATTTAGAATCTGCCAAACGTTACTCGGCCACGCCGGTTGTGTCATCCACAGCATTCGCCCGCTGTTCGGATCCCATAAGTGCGCATTCATTCCTTCGAAAATCGCCCGGTGATCGACATAGTCGAGCATCTGCGCCTTGCGTTCGAAATCTTCGAGGCTGGTAGGAGCTCCGAATTCGGCTTGCATCTCGGCCATGAACGGCGCCATACCCCCATTTCCGCTCTGATGCCAGTCGTGATACGCCCAAGTATCGCTGATCGGCCACCAATCCTCCTTAGGAATCCAGGCGCGGAACGATTCCAGAGTGGAAAACGACGGCGTGCCCGTCTCTACCGAGAAGCCATGGTTCAGAGTCGTGTAATAGACAGTCGGATCCATGTACTTATAAGGTCCGCTATGTTGAAGATTAATGGCATTCGAACTGGGCGAATAGTAACGTGTCCCATCCAACGATCCAACTAACTCCGCCAGGCCCTCATTAATAACCGGTTGAGGCACGCCCTCGTTGCGGCCGCACCACATGACAATAGACGGATGATTCCGGAATCGCAGAATCGTATCGCGTGCATTCCTCAGAAATAATTCTGGATCTTGCGCTTCGATATTATAGTTCTGCGTCGACTCCCAGAAGTCATTCCACACCATGAGTCCATATTCATCGGCCAGCTCGTAAAACGTTTCCTCCGTATTCTGGCCCACCCAGTTGCGGATGATATTTAGGTGGGCATCGCGATGAAGGCGGAAATATGGCTCCAGTCGCTCCCGCGCGACTCGCTTGCGCGAGTCATCCATGCCCCAATTGCCTCCCCGGCACGCTATCCGCACTCCGTTGACCTTAATCACGAGATACGGAGAAACCTTCGTGTCGTCGAGCATTCTCACCGCAGGAGACGACTCTCCGCCGGGCGCGAGGGACGACACCCATGACTTCCAGTCGTCTTTCCCTTCAGGGGGCAAGTCTGCCGGATACGGGTCGGCGGCAGGAATTTCGCGAATCCCTTCGTGGCGAATATCGATAACTCGCTCGCCTTTGGAACGCGCAGTGGTCGGTGCATACTCTAGTCGCCTCAGGTGCCCCGTGCTGTCGAGTAAGCTCAACTCGTAAGTGATTTCGCGAATTCCGAATCTTACTTGCTTCCTGTCTGACTCCGCGCCGCCTATAGACAGACTTAGTTGCAAGTTATATAACTCCGGCTTTCCATATCCATTCGGCCACCACAGGCGCGGTTGCTTTACAGTTAGTTGCGAAAACTCGGAGGGCGTCAACATCACCAGGCTCTTGCCGGGCTCGACCGTAACTTGTTTGGTTACTAAGATGTCTCCGAGCGAAGCTTTTAGTATGCCGGTGACGGGCGAGTTTGAAAGATTCTCGAGCGGCACAGCAATTTCAACATCCGCGCGACTAGTATCCGGCAGCGGCAAAGTAGTAACTACTTGGGCGTCTCCGATCCTAAGTACGCTAGTCGCCTTCAACGTTACGGGCTGCCAGATGCCAGTGTCGCGATCGCGAATCGCTGGAATCCAATCCCATCCCTCGGTCGCGACGAAGGTCGGGCCATCCAGACACATAATTCCGCCGTTCTCTCCCGGTCCACCCTTGATCGACTGTTCCTGCGGTATTCCGGGGTGAGGAGGCGGGGAAACGCGCACCGCCAGGGCATTTGTTTGCTCGGCCTTCAACACGTTGCTTACATCAAATGTTCCGCGGATAAAGGCTCCTTTGATTGAACCGAGCGATTGTCCGTTCAGCCACACCGTGGCCTCATAATTGATGCCTTCGAAAGTCAACGTCAGTTTGCGTCCAGCAATTGACTTGGGTGCGCGGAACTCAACCCGATACCAATAGTCTTGCTTATTTAAACTCTCTGGAATCGCAAGATTGTTCAGGCCGTAATCGGAGTCCGGATAGACACCGCGATCAATCATGGTCGTGAGAGCGGTTCCGGGCACGGTTGCGGGCCACCAATCGCGGGCGCGATAGCTCGCCTGCGAAATTGCTGCGCCATCGGTTGTCACGTTAGGGGCGGGAATCATGCTCCATCCGCCAGCCAAAATCCATTGCTCTTTGTCCTTGCCATCGGCCTGCAATGACGGTTGAAATGGCGGCGGGGGCGTCGCGGTCGGGCGTGAAAACGGTGCTAGGCCGCGCGGCATCGTGGCCGGATCCTGGGGAGCGCGGTATCCCGCCTGACCGCGCGTTCCCACCGGCCACGGCTTGGATGCAGCTTCGAATTCCAGCAATGAGAAATCTTCATGGGCTTGAAAGAGTCGTCTGACCTCGTCGGCACTCAACGCTCGTCTGACCAAAGTCAGTGCTGCGATCTTGCCGCCAAAGTGGTGCCAGTTCGGCGTGGGGAGAAAAGTCGGCGCCATCTGGAGCTCCGGGCTCACGCTTCCCCAATCCAGTGTTCCGCCGGCGATTTCGCTGCCGTCGCTGTAGAGGAGGAACTTTTGCCCATCGAAGATTGCCGCCAGGAAATGCCACTTGTCTTTCCCCAACGCCGCCGGCCCGGAGACACTGTTGTCAATGCCCATCCAGAGAATCACGTGCTCACTATCGAACGCGATATATCTCGAGAATTCATCCGCCGGGTCTCCCACACCCGCGACCAGAGTGGGCGCCTGCTGCGCTTCTACAGGTTTAACCCAACCGTATAACGACCAGGGCAAGTCGGCGCGCAGTACCGAGTCCTCTTTCCTTAGGGGTTTCCTAAGTCCGTCTCCGTCGGGTAAGAATTCTGCATCGTAGGGCCCATAGAAATCCGGATCGTTCGTCACCACGACCTGGGAATGGCCGCCAGCCACCGTCGCGAGTAGGCAGAAAGAGATTGCTACAGATTGAAGCATGCACCGGAGCGGAGTCCGACCCATTCGTTGCTTCCCGCATTGAAACCTAGCCCAGGTACTGATCATGCGCTCTCCGTGAATCACTCCGCTAATATCCCAGCCACGCTCTCACGCGGAACCTCGTCCGTCGACCTCGTCGCGAGTCAGCGCCGCGCGCAATACTATTGCAGATTGAACCTGATTTGCCAGTCTCTGCTTCCGAATTCGCTGGAGCAAACAGCGTCATTTAACCATACGGGCTGATTGATGGTAATCTAATGCGGATGCAAAAAGGGAAGTTTGGTTTGCGATGATTCGCGACGAGACTCCTTTATTTCAAGGCTCTGATACCCGAAATAACTCATGGCCAAAAGCAAGAGGCCCGGCCCGAAATCCACGGTCGTTACACTCAAGGCCGTGGCTCAGCATGTAGGCCTGACTCCCGGCACAGTTTCCGTCGTTCTCAATAACGCGCCCTCGGCTTACGCGATTCCGCAGGAGACTAAGAACCGCATTCTCGCCGCTGCGAAGGAACTGAACTACCGCCCTAACTTTTTCGCCCAGACCCTGCGCAGCAAGCGCACCTACACCATAGGAGTAATCACCGAAGAGATCGGCGATTCCTATGGTTCGACGGTGATCAGCGGCATTGAAGCTTACCTTCGGAAAATGGATTACTTCTTCCTGACCGTGGTTCATCGGCATGACGAGCATATGCTGAGCCAGTATTCTCAATTGTTGCTGCAAAGAGGCGTCGAGGGAATTATTACCGTGGATACCACCGTCTACGACACGCCCACCTTACCGACAGTGGCGGTCGCCGGACACAAGAAAGTTAAAGGAGTTACGAATATAGTTTTGGATCATGTGCAAGCTGCGACCCTCGCCTTGCACCACTTAGCCAGCCTGGGCCACGAACGCATTGCCTTCATGAAGGGCAATCCGCTGAGTTCGGATTCGAAGGATCGCTGGAAAGCGATCTGCGAAGTAGCGCAGAAAATCGGCATTAAGATTGACTCCGAATTGACGGTGCAGATCGATATTGAAGATCCAACACCGCAGTTGGGATATCCTTTCGCCAAGCAGCTATTGGCGCGCAACCAACCGTTTACAGCCTTGTTTGCTTACAACGACATCTCAGCCATCGGAGCGATTCGCGCCTTGCAGGAGCGCGGACTGCGCGTGCCGCACGATGTTTCCGTGATGGGCTTCGATGATATTCCCGGCGCCGCCTTCAACACTCCGTCGCTGACCACGGTGCGGCAACCACTTGCCCGCATGGGTCAAGTCGCCGCCGAAACTCTGCTCGAACGCATCGGCGGCAGAAACGACTATCCGCCCGAAATCGCGATTGAACCCGAACTCGTGGTGCGCGAATCGACCGCGAAAGTTGCGCGCCACTCTCGTCGCGCTTAGGGAACGGCTGTGCTTACTTCAGTGCGCGCCAACGGCTTCGAATACATTTCCATCGACCAGATCGCCGTCGGTCTCATGTACATACTGGCGCGGTAAAGCCCGCGCGTGTCATAGGCTTCGGGCGTCCGAAAAAAATAGCCGCGATCTCTCCAGACCACGTTATAAACGCCGCTCGCCGTGTGGAACGCTTGGTCGCGCATGCCCAGAGCAAGCATCGTAGAAGCAACCGCAAACGTCGTGCCCGTCCAAACTTCTTCCACTTGGTTATTATCGTGGAGCAGCTTCCCGTCCGCACCCATGCCATTGATGGCGCCCATTTCTCCGTGGTGAAACATCATTACGTTGTAGTCATAAACGTGCTGTAGAGCGGAGCGGCGCATCGCCATCGGAACCAGATCACCGAGGCCGGTTAAATCCGCGTACCACTGACCGGCGAGTTGCTCCGCCATGCTGTTGTCGTGGTACGCACTGCCCTGGTCATAATTGAAATACTTCCCATTCCAGAGATTCTTGATATAGGCTGCTTGCGCTTTCTTGAAAAGGACGTCGTATTCGGTGGCCGCGTCATTGTCGCTGAGTACGCGCCCCATCTCAGCCGTAGCACGCAGTGCAGCCAGATAAAGGCCGCCACAATAGGCGCTTTCTCCGCGAGCCACCCAATCGTCATAGGTTTGATCAGGGAAGCCTCCATTCTTGATCATCCCGTCGCCGTCGGTGTCGTACTGCCGCAGATGTTGCATCGCCTGCTTCACAGCATTCCATGAATAACGCAGAAACTCTTTGTCGTTGCTGCCACTCCACACGTAGTCGCGCCAGATCATGAGAACGTATTTGCTGTTCAGATCGCGCCAGTTTGAAACGTCCTGATAGGTGTATTGATTGGGATTTACCAACGGATCTTCGCTGGGCGATCCAAGATCATGGGGGACCGAACCCGCAACCTTCCGCGGAAAGGTCTCTAATTGGTGCTCATGCTGCAGCTTCCACGTCCATTGATATCGTTGCGGGTTACTTTCGGCGACAGTATCTGTGTACTCCCGCATCTCTTGCTTCTCAATCTCAGGCCAGAACTTAAGCAGCGGAAACGAACTGTAGAAGCGGACGTCCGAAGTGCCGTAGTAGAGATAGTCAAAGCATTCGAGAGACGAAAAGCTGTCGGGACTTTTCGACGAAACATGATTTGAATCGGAAACGTCACTCCACTCGTGAGCCCAGACTGTGCCACCATCCGCCAGTGTATAAAGCTCGTTGAAAAGTTCGCCGCGATACCAGGCAGGTTTTGATTCATCCTCCACGTAGGGCCGCTGCCAGGCATCGATCTCATCACTCCAGCGCTTGCTGCTCTGCAGAGCGGTGCGCGCGATTGCCCAGGCATTCGTGCCGGAAGCGCCAAAAAACTCGGCGTAGTGCCGCACCCACTTGCGGCCGCCTCCAAATTGCTCGATAGGCAAATCCCACGACAGCGCCATGGGGATAGACCGCTTCTCGTGCGGCGCTAGCGTGACACGAACTGAAATGGCGCCCGCCATCTGCTCGCCCGCGCTGGCCACGTCGATCGATTGATTCGGCAACTTTCCGGTCACCGCGAAAGTTTTCCAAACGCCTGCGCCCGATCCTTGCGGATCGAAGTCGGTCAAGTAGCTGATCTCCACTCCGGGGGAAGCCAGCGCCGCGATGGCGAACTGGCCATCCCACTCCTCACAGACCGGTCCGCTGCGGACGCGATCGAAGACAATGCCTTGCATGGCACCGGAAGAAAGTTGCTCTGAGCGATAGACATTCTTATTCTGATTATTCAAAGCGCTGGCGAAATTCCTGGAGCTGTCGCGAAACCAGCCAACCATATTCGTCCAGGAAAAAAGAATTGAAACGGTCATCGGCCGGTCCGAAGGATTCTCCGCATACCAGTTGTAGATAGCAACCGGATAACTGGTTTCTTTATAGTTGTTGGGCAGAATCGGCGAAAACTGTTCGAGCGTTAGAGAAACAGGTAGTTCTGCGGAGTGATAGGCAAACCACGACTTCGGGTAAAGCGCAGCGTATTCGCCGGCTCCGGCGGGGTAGGACCAGTTCCAGGCGGAGAGAGCGCTTCCTTGAGGCCGCTGCGTGGAGAGTACCTCGGCTGTCGCAGATCCGCCCTGGGGCTGGACAAACACCGCGAATTGGTTCGCTGGAACATCCTGATATTTGTGCACTCCCGCTTTCACATGCCAGCGCTCAAAATTACCACGATAAGTGCGGGAGAACGTGCCGGCGCCGAATCCGCCGACAGGCGCACCCTGCCAGAAACCGTCATCGATGTTAGTAAGCTCCGGTTCGCGGCCGCCCGGATTCGCTGGCGGTTGCCCGATAGGGATGCGCCATGCGACGGCCGGAATACGATCGTCGGCCAGAGCCACTTGTAGCGTCGAGCAAAGGAGCGCGCAGAGTGTGGCGCATCGAATAAGTTGTCTCATGCAAGCCCCATCATCGCCGTGCCCCCGCGAAACAGAACAGGACGGAAGAATCGGTAGTCTCAGGCAGGAATACAGCCGTTGTCAAGAACAAAACCGATTTTCTTCACGGTATGAGCGTATCTCTCGCCGAATATTTGGTTTTGGCACGAGACAAAACCAGTTCTCTTACAGTTAAGGTTTGAGCATGAGGAAAGTGACTCCGTAGCCACCGAAGGCGACCGTGATTTGGGGAGCGGGCGCGAGCGAACTTGCTGAAGGTCCGCTTACTGCATTCGTATCGGCGTCGATCGCGAGCAGCGTGCCGCTGGGAAAAGTTCCCAATGCCGATAGGTCCACCAGCACACTGCGCGGCGCGCCGGGACCGTTATTGTCGTCTGGCGAGTTGATGGCATGGTTGGCAACCATAACGACGACGCTGCCATCGCTGTTGAGCACCGGCAACACTTCGACTTCCGCATCGTCGGTATTGGAGTATTGCAGCAGGCTCGCGCCAGCGGACGAGGGAAAAATACGCTCCAGCCAGTAGTCTACCCAATAGCTGAGCTGTGCTTGCCCGGTTGAGGCGTTAACTTCGCCAAATTGCGCATCTGCTCCAAAATCCCAGTGATACAGAGCTTGCACGCCTGCCTTGCCGAGCTGCGAAAACACGTACGGGCGCCATGCCGCGAAAAAGGCGCTCGACCCGCGTTGATCAACAACAAATTGCTGGCCCGGATTGCACGCACTCATGCCATTGCCGGCATCGTAATCCGCGTTGACATTATTTTCGGTCACCCAGACTGGCACTTGCGTTAATGCTGGATTGGTGGCCGTCTCCGCATAGAAATAATCGACGTCCGAAACAAAGCCTGGAATGGTGCTGAAGAGCTGCGCATCCGTGTCTTTTTGATTGCAGGTGGAGTAGAAGTGGGTGGCCATCGCGTCCACCTGCGCAGTAACGCCACCGTCGCCGTTCACGAACGTTGGCAGCCACGCCTGCGGTTGACCGGAGAAGTCCGCCAACTCCATCGCCACAAACTTCAGCGACGGATCGATCGCTTGCATCGCCGGCACCAGGGTGTTGTACATCGAGACGTATTGCTGAGGCGTCAGATTGTTATTTATGTTGGGCTCGTTATAGACACCCCACCAAGTTATCGGGTAAGGGCTCGGCGAGACATAGACTTGGCCATTGGCGATGAACCCACCCTGGTTGTAATAGAGAACGAGATTCTGAGCATATTCTGCGAACTGCTGAAATGTGAGATCGAGAAAATCGTTGCTGTTGTCATCACTGGAGTACATGAAAGGCGGCGCTTTCGCGATCTGGAACTCGGGACTATGATCGCCTACGCCCAACACCGGCTGCGTGATCGCATTGAGAATCGTAAAATCCCAGGCTGTCGAACTGCCCCCCGACGCTCCTTGAGGAATGCCCTGCGATTGCCCCTGCAACCGTATGTGCTGCGGCTGCAAATTTCCCAAGGTTGTAGTCAAGCTGGGAAAACTCTGAAAGAGCGTGTAATCCCATTCCGCAGGCTGGAACGAAGTCGACATCGCCACCTTGAAAGTTCCGGTCACCTGTTTGCTGATGGTCGCGGTTGCCGATGGTGGAGGATTTCCTCCGCCCGGCGGACTCATCGTTCCTCCGCCACAACCGAAGAGCGACGTCAACACTGCAAAAATGCCCGCTGCCAGCGCCTGGCGGCCCGATCGAAATACTCCATCATGACAATTGCCGCAGATGATTTGGTCAACACGATGAAGATTGTTACGTCGCTTCAGGTCATCGGCCATAATCTTTGTCCCGCAGTATCGAAAATCGACGCTAGCTTAGCACAGCACCTTTCCGGCGATTGCATGTGTGTTAGGGATTCTCATAAGTTGGTAGTTATGAGCAGCCAATTAACCTAGTCGGTTGAGTTACTTTCTCTGGCGGATCACCTTTTCAGAGGTCGCGATCTATGAAAAAACGGAGAGCCGTTGACCGCAAGCTTTAAAGCCGTGACTCCATGTGAATTGGAGCGACCTACGCGCTCCGGCTTCGCCCCAAAGACGAGATCAACATCGTCGTCGTCTTCGCCCAAAAGAGGTTTGGCAGAAGGTCTTGCCGGCAGCGAAAAAGCCACATTTTGGGGCGACCCTCAGAAATCTAATACAAAAACGTTATTTTAGCTTGACAATCAGAATCGAAGTGTTGCAGACTCGCTGTCCTCAAGGTTCGTTGGCTGCAAAGTGTGCAGCTACGCCTGAGGCCATTTGCAACCGAGGAAGCTTGGTCGGTGCAATTCCAGCCGAGGTCGTTGTGGAGTCAGGTGGGCGGCTCGTGTGGGGTCTCACCACTGCGGGACTATTGCAAGGAGGAGATTTGCCATGAGGCAAACTAGCCGTGCAGCTGCGATGTTATTGCTCACCGTGGTTATTTTGGTTATGGCCGCAGGCCCAGCCTGGGCGCAACTTTACAGCGGAACAATTAGTGGCGTCGTTCAAGATCCATCGGGCGCACTCGTCGCCAAGGCAACCCTCACCTTGACCGATGTAACTAAGAATTTCAAATATCAGACCACCACCGATAACGCAGGCCGCTACTACTTTCGATCGCTCCAACCCAGCCTCTATTCCTTGAAGGTTGAAGCCGTTGGATTCTCGCTGGAGCAGATCGACAATATTACTTTGAACATCAATGACGAAGTGGCGCAAAATATCACGCTTAAGCTGGGCCGGACGTCAGAGACGGTCGAGGTCTCGCAGAGCGGAGCGGCGCAGGTGCAGTCGGAGGATGCTTCCACCGGGCAGACGGTCGATAGAAGATACATCAACGATCTGCCTTTGATTGGACGCCAGGCCATGGATCTCGCCTATCTCTCACCCGGAGTCTCGCAGGCGATCGGGAGCGCGTATGGCCCCGCCCAGACACCCAACAATTTCGTCTCGGAAGGTTCGCGAAACGGCCAGGCCGACATCCTGCTCGATGGCGTCACTACTACCAACTACGATCAGAACTCGGGGTTTGTAGATCCGTTGTATGTGCCGAGCGTGGATGCCATCCAGGAGTTCAAAGTTCAGCAAACCAACTTTAGCGCCGAATTCGGATTCAGCGGTGGAACCGTGGTGAATGTAGTCACGCGGTCTGGGAGCAATCAATTCCACGGCAGCCTGTACGAGTTCTGGCGCGAGACCGACCTGAATGCCAATACCTACTTCAATGATGCCGCAGGAATTCCTACTCCGCCGTACCATTGGAACGATTTCGGAGGAACTATTGGTGGACCGGTGGTGAAGAACAAACTTTTCTTTTTCTTCGATTATGAGGGGAATCGTCAGATCACGCCGGGATCGGCGCACCTTGGTCTACCCACGCAGGCCGAGCGCGCCGGCGATTTTGGCGTGATTTGCACCAACGCAAGCGATAACAATGGCCCAGGCAGCTTCAATTCCTCGGGACAGTGCGTGGATCCGATTGGCAACCCGTTGACGGCTGGGCAGATCTTCGATCCCTATAGCATCGATACAACACTGAGCCAGGGCGGCAATCCCTACCACGACACTTACATCCCCAACAACAATATCGCCCTTTTCGCGAGCGCAGGAAATTCGGCTGCTCCCTGGATCACCCCGGGCGTGGTCGGAAACCTCATGAATCCTGTGGCACAGGCCATATTTAGCAAGAACCTCGTCCCGCTCCCTAACCTTTCGCCCTCGGCTCCCGGTTACAGCTTGACCCAAAATGACTATCTGGGTAACGGATCCAATCTCAACAACGGTAATGCCTTCGATATCAAGCTGGACTATCGGATAACCCAGAGCGATCTGCTCAATTTGAGAGTGTCGCACTCGTGGGGGAATTCGATGGCGGCTAACCTGTTTGGGACCGTCTTCGACGCCAATACTCAGGGACCCAGTTTGGGCCATGATTGGTCGGGCGCTGTGAGTTACAACCACACCTTTAGCCCGAAGACGCTCCTTACGGCCAGCATCGGTTACACCTATAACTATGCGCACACGCTAGGTATCGATCCGAGTTGGGATCCCACCTCTATCGGCTTGCCGGCGGATTTAAAGGTTTCCGGCCTTCCCGCTCCTCCGGCCTTTACCATGTCGGGTTATGCTGGCGAGAACGGCAACGCGAACTTCGGTGGACAACCGTGGTCGGGCCTGTTGTATGCCCAGGACGTGAGCCAGATCATGGCTTCGGTTTCGCATTTCACCGGCGGCCACGAATTGAAGTTCGGTGGCGAGGTCCGTCTCCACCGGATCAACTTCACACAGTGGGGAATCCCTGGCGGCCTCTGGCAATTTAATCAGACAGCCACCTCGCAACAGTTCTCCAATGGCGGCAATTCGATGGCAAGTTTCATGATTGGCTACGCCACCGGGTGGGACGCCTACGAGATTCCAGCCTCGCCGGCTACAGAAAATTTCCAGTATGCCGGGTTTGCGCAGGACAACTGGCACGTCAGCAAACGGCTGACGCTCAACCTCGGCTTGCGCTATGACGTGGACATGCCGCGCACCGAGCGCCACAACCGTATGAGTTACTTCGATCCCAATGCTGCCTCGGTTATACCTGGGTTGAAGGGTTCCTTCGAATACGTTGGGATCGATGGCAATCCCAGCCGACCGTTTAACGATTACTGGGGCGCGTGGGGACCACGCCTTGGCACGGCGTTCCGCCTCGACAACCAGACTGTCTTGCGCGGTGGTTACGGCATTTACTACGATCCGTCGAAGAACGGTGCAGCCGGTCTAGGCAGTGGCGCCTATGGTTTCGCTGGCTATGACGACCAGAACTCCCCGTATGCCTTCACCAATAATTATTATCCGACACAAGTGGATGTCTTAGGTCAGCCCCTGGGAAAAACCTTTGAAGGAACCGTAATTGGCAACAGCCTCGGCAACAAGTTCGGTGTCGGCGAACTCGGAACCGGTGCAGCCGCTCCCGTAAGAACACTCAACCAGCTACCGCGAGAACAATCCTGGAGCGTTGGCATTGAGAGAGAAGTTGGTTGGAATATTTTGGTCGACGCTGAATATATCGGCAAGAAGGGAAGCAGGTTGTATCTGGGCGGGGACAACTACTACATCAACCACTTGCCGGACAGTATCGCCAGCCAATTCGTCACTAACTCGAGTTATTGGACGGGCACTCAACCCGTGCCCAGTTCGCTTGCGTTCGCAATCCAGGCCGTGACACCGCCTTACAGCAACGGATTCTGGGGAGCCAGCGCTTCCAATCCAAACGGCGCCGCATGGCAGCCGTGGAACGCCGACCTTGCTTATCCGCAGTATGGAACGACATCGTGGGGCGGCAATCTTTTGCAAAACGTTGATCCGCCGATTGGTAACTCGATATATAACGGGCTCGCTTTACGCGTCGAAAAGCGGTTCTCACAAGGTCTGCAATTCCTGGGCACTTACACGAACCAGAAGAGCATCGACAACGCGTCGATTGCCGGCAATAGCGTTTATATCAATGGCACGGCCGGCGCCACTCTGGCGCAGATACAGGATCCCAATTGCTCGGCCTGCGAACGGTCTCTCTCGCAGTTCGACATTTCGCAGATTTTCCAGTTCACCGCTGTCTATCAGTTGCCTTTCGGTCGAGGCAAACGCTTTGGCGCAGGCATCAATAAGTGGGTCGACACAGCATTTGGTAATTGGCAGGTCAACGGCATTTATCGCTGGGATACAGGACAGCCGCTCATTTTGTTTCTGAACGGCGGAACCTCCGTTCCGACTTTTGGGAACCAACGCCCAGACCTCAATGAGCCGCTGGAGAGAGCGAGCAGCCCAACTACCGCCTCGTATTTCACGTGCGGCTCGTGCGCGACGGAGGCGACAAAGCCGTTGCCCTATGCCTTGGGGACGTCTCCGCGCGTGCTGCCCAATGTCCGGGCACCGGGAACGAACAATCTCTCAGCCTCGATTTTCAAGGAGTTCCCGTTGCAATTCCGCGAAGGCGCCAGGCTGCAGTTCCGCGCCGAATCGTTCAATACCCTTAACCGCGTGCAATTCGCCGCTCCGAACACAACTGTAGATGGCGGTGCCTTCGGGCAGACTTCAGGCCAGGCGAATTCCCCCCGCATATTGCAACTCGCCCTCAAGCTCTATTTCTGAGAGCGAGAATGAGACGGCGGCGAGTTTCGGCTCGCCGCTTTTTTTCGTAGAATGGCCATCCAGTATGCTGGTCGTGATGCGCCCCGCACTTCCATTGCTTCTTCTCGCGTCGCTTTGCTGGGGACAAACTACAAAATCCAAGCAATTATTTGATCGAGCATTAGCCGCGCAACAGCACGGCGACCTCGATGTCGCCATCGCTGATTATCGACAGGTGCTGAAGCTCGAGCCAGGCCTCGCCGTCGCCCGCACGAACCTGGCCGCCGCTCTTCTGCAACTCGGCCGCTTCGATGAAGCTGCCGACAACTATCGCCTCGCGCTGAAACAACAGCCAGGCGATGCTCATATCGCCCTTCTGCTCGGCAACTGCCTTGTTCTTCGTGGCACTTATGATGACGCGATCCAGTTACTTCGGCCGCTAGAGAAAAGTCATCCGCAAGATCTCGACATAGCATTTGTTCTCGGAGAAGCCCTCATTCATGCGGAGAAGCTGCAAGAAGGCTTGAAACTTATGCAACGGGTCGCGCCCGGCCGCAATGATGCCAACGCATGGATGCTCGCCGGAATGGCGCAACTGAAACTCGGAAAATATTCCGAAGCACGCGACAGCCTCGACCGCGGACTGCGCTTGGATCCGACTATCTCTGGCGCTTACACGTTAAGCGGCATAGCAAAACTGCGCACGGGCGATGAGGAAGGCGCAAAGTCGGCTTATCGCAAAGCAACCGAACTCGATCCCAATGATTTCGAGGCCAGCGTGCGTTTGGGCACTCTTCTGCGTGCGGAAGGAGATTTAGAGGGTGCGCGCACTTATCTCGGGCGAGCGCTAGAAATCAACTCACATTCGCTGATGGCGAGATATCAGATGGCGGTGACAGTGATGGCTGCTGGCGATGCCACGCAGGCAGCCACTGGCTTCGAAGCGATTATTCGCGACGCACCGAACCTGCTCAAAGCGCATGTTCAGCTCGCAGCAATTTATTACCGCTTGCACCGCCCGGAGGACGGCCTGCGGGAGCGGCAAATTGTCGACAATCTGTTGGCGGAGCCGCAGAAGCAAGATCGCCAGCTCGAAGGCGATCCCACGCTCAACACCGATGTTTCGGCCGTCAGCGCGGCTCCTTCACATTGAGTACCCGATCCGCCGCCACGTGTTCGAGACGCTGCACCGTTCCCGAAGGCCAGTGGATCTCGAGCGTATCCACAATCCCATCCGGCCCGAGGCCGAAGTGCACCGGTCCGTCGCTCGACGAAGCATAACCGACGCTGGTGGTCATGTGGTTATATTGTGCTCCCGTTTTTGTGACCACCTTCACAAGCGCTCCAACGCCGTCGCGATTGCTGCGCGTGCCCTCCAGCGCTACATCAAGCCAGTGGCCGGAGTTCGGGCTCCGGTTCATCCAGATCTCGGCGTCCTTGCCAAGAGCGGTGGTGACTACATCGATGCGGCCGTCGCCATCCAGATCGCCAAACGCGACACCCCGATGCCGCGCCGGAGGAAATGCATTCAGACCCGCCTCCTCCGTAAGCGGCAGCCATTGTCCCAGGGCACCGGAATTGGCAGGGCCGGCCGTGGCAATACCGGCGCTAGCAGAACCAGGATTGCGAAACACAGTGTTGTATTGCTCAATCTCCTCGTGCTGCGCCGGTAGGGCGTCGACGTGGCCGCGCGTGACAAATAAATCTTTCCAGCCATCGTTATCGAAATCGTAAAGGCCCGCGCCAAAGCCCGCCATCGGTCGGCTCGCCTTAGTCATGCCGCTCTTTGCGGTGATTTCAACGAAACTCCCTTTCCCGGTATTTTGAAAGAGCGGAAACGTCTCGTTATTGAGCGCGACAAAAGCTATGTCGGGATACCCGTCGTTGTCGAAGTCACGAAAATCCAATCCCATACCGCTGATGAAGTCGCCGATGTCGACGAGCGCCACGCCCGCCTGAAAAGCCGATTCTTCAAACTTCCCCCCGCCCAGATTGTGAAACAGAAAGTTGTAATAACCGTCGTTGGTGACAAACAGATCTTGTTTTCCGTCGAGGTCGTAGTCCGCCATGCCCACGCCCATGCCCTTGCCAATATGAGCGCGAATTCCCGACTGCGCCGACACATCGGTAAATGTGCCGTCTCCGTTGTTGAGAAATAGCTGGTTGGGCAAGCCCTTATAAGATCGCGGATGACAGTATTGCACCACCCCCGCATATTCGCAGCGCGGCTCGTTCTCATAATTCCATTGCAGATAATTGACGATGAAAAGATCGAGCAGTCCGTCGTTGTTAACATCAACCCATACCGCCGCAATCGACCACAGCGGACCGTATTCCGTGTCTGGACGGTCGAACCCCGCCTTGGCCGTGACATCGGTGAAAGTTCCATCCTTATTATTGTGGTAGAGAGTGTTTCGATGCAGCCCCGCCACAAAAATGTCCGGATACCCGTCATTGTCGTAATCGCCGACGGCCACGCCAAAGTCATATCCTGTCCCCGCCAAACCCGCTGCCTTCGTCACGTCGGTAAAAACGCCGTGACCATCGTTGCGGAAAAGCCGGTTTGAATATTTCGGCGAATCTTTCTGCAACGTGGCCAGGTTGGCTCCATTGGTAAAGAAAATGTCCGGACGCCCGTCCTTGTTGTAATCGAGAATTGCGACCCCTCCCGCCATGGCCGCGGGCACGTGCCGAAAGGCAGTTTCGTCGTTCTCCAGGCGAAAGGGAATCGCTTGAAAGGCGAAGCGGATTGGGCTTATGGGCGGCGGCGCGGCCGGCAAGAGAAGAAAGCGACCGACGAGCGCAACCAAAGCAAACGACGCGAGGATGCGAGCTAAAGAATTCGTTGGCCAAGCACGACTCTGCGAACGCGACGGCGTCGTGCGTCCAGCCCAGTCGTTTCTTTCCGTGGATGACAGCGGCAAGCTTTCCTCTCGTCTACTGAGCGGGCGTTAACTGTTCCTTCTGCAACCGAAACATAATGTCCTGCGGATTCCACTTCAGAAAATTGTCGATCACGTCCAGCATTTCTTGTCGTCGACCCTGGCTCTTATACAAGATGGCGAGCCTTTGATACGCCGGCTTCAACGATACATCCAATTCAATCGCCCGCTTGAATTGCCGCTCCGCCTCCGGCAAGTCTCCGCTACGCTGCAAAATCATCCCATAATTCATTGCGGCCTTTGCGCTTTGCGGACGCAACTCTACCGTGCGCCGACCAAGTTGCACCGCGGCGGGCAAGTTTCCCTGTTGCAGCATCAAGCCCTCCAGAGCGGACAACGCGTCGAAATCTCCACTCCGCTGCTCCCCGGGCAGTGCTTCGAGCAAACGACCTCCCTCTTCTTCTAAGGTGGGCTGATTCTTTGACACCGCCGCCAGAATCTCGCCCAACGCCAGATCGCGTTCCTGGAATTCGCGAGGCGGTTCACGCCAGGCTGCGATTTTAGGCGGAGCACTTTGCTTGTCGGCCGAATCGCGCGCCGCCTCCAACGGCCGGCGCAGGATTCGATGATCGGTCAGAGCGGCGTGCGTTACGTTCGTCGTGGGCGTGCTCGGCATGTGGCAACTCGCGCATTCATTTTGATTGGCCGGGTGCGCTGGCGGAGACAGTTTCGCATGACATGACAAGCAAATTGCGCGGACCTCGCGCTGGCGTTCGATGTTCGCGCCAGATGCCGCGCCAGTCGCGCCATGCGGGTCATGGCACGTGCCGCACCATAGCTTACCCGCAGACTTGCGCGCGCATTCGCTCTCCGCTAGTTCCTCCACTTGGCTGACAGCGATAACTTCCTTATTGTCGCCGCCGCGCAGGATGTAAGTAGCAAAAGTTCGCTCTGCCGCGTCTCCAGGATGAAAGTCTGCCCACGTTTTTTCGGGATTTAAAATGCGCCCCGCCGCCTCGAGGTGACATTGTTCGCAGATGCTGTCGCGCACCGCTCCCGCGAGCCGTGCGGGATTGACAATGTTTTTCGCAGAAGGATGCCGCGCATGCTCCTCGCCAGCCCCGTGGCACCTCTCGCAACTGATCGACCCAATCGTCCCTTGAAGCCGCCGTCCATCGGCATCCGCAAACCGCGCCGCTCCGGCATGACAAAAAAGACAGGCATCGCTCATGGCGCGATCAAAATCGATTACCGGAGCCGCGGCATACCCCGGCGAAACGTCCCACCCGTAACTCTTAAACCACGAAGCGGGCGACTCAAACAGATAATCGCCGATCTGCACCAGGAAGCTGCTGCCCATGAGTCCGCCGCCCACTTGGTAGCGTACCGTGTAGTCAGCCGTAAGCCCGCCTTCCAGGAGACTGTGAACCATGCTCCGATTCGCGTAATCAATGCTGATTACGCTATGCGAACGCTCGTGTGTGATTTTGCCGGGAGACTTCGTCTCCGGTGGAATAAGAGACTTGCCCATCGGCGTGGCCAGAAAGCGCGCACTCTGCTTCTGGTGGCAGGAGGCGCAGTCTGGAGCGGCCGCTTGTGCCCTTAGATCAAACCAATTCACCGCCCCGACCAGGCCCAGAAGCAGCAGGCGAAGTAGAGTTTGCAGACTCATTCTCATCGCGCGTCACAACCGTAACCCTCTCGCCCGCGATCCATCGCTTTTTGCATCGCGCACCATTATGTCTTAATTAATGCCTTAAAAAAAACGATATTGTTGAGGTTCGTATGTATCTCCCATGTTATGATCGGCCCGTTGCCAAGCTGGGCCCCGCTCCCATCAGGCGCGCAGCCGCGGTTCGTCATGGCGAAATCGGACAAGAAGTTGTTTCTCGTGGCGGCCCTGTTTTTGCTCTCCTCGCCAATTTTTGCGCAGGATCATTCCTCCCGCAGCTTCGACGCCGCTGCCGATGCATTTCAAAAAGGGGACCTCGCATCCGCTGAGGCCAGTCTAACTGAAATGCTGCATGCTCAGCCGCACGATGCTCGGGCGCTCGCACTGCTCGCGGTTGTCCTCGACACGGAAAAGAAATTCTCTGACGCCGACAGCATCTACCGCCGCGCCCTCACCCTCACGCCAAGCTCAGCTTCGCTACTCAATAACTTTGGAAATCATGAACTCGCGGCCGGCGACGCGGTTGGTGCCCGCAAGACGTTCCTCAAGGTCGTCGCCTTGCGCCCTGATCATCCCAATGCCAACCTGCAGCTGGCCGCGATTGCCGCCGATCAAAAGAATGGCACCGAGGCCCTTCATTATCTGGAACGTCTCGCCACGTCCCAGCCCTCCACACCCCAGCTCGATCTTCTACGTATGCGCGCGCTCTATCTCTGCGGTCGCGAGGAAGAAGCGAATCAACTGATGCGGGCATTCTCAAATTCCGCAGGCCACGATGCCCAGTTGACCTTCTCGGCTGGACTTGCGCTCGTTTCGGTTGCGAAGTACGAACAAGCAGAAGATTTCTTCTCACGCACTCTCGAAGTCGAGCCCGGCAATTTCGACGTGCTCTATAATCTCGGCCTCGCCGCCTTCCACGCCGCGCATCGGCAGCGCGCCCATGATGTGTTACAGGCCGCTCTTGCCGAGCAACCTCAGAATGTCGACACGCTCTACAATCTCGCCGTCGTTGACATCGATCTCAAGCGGAGCAACGATGCCTTGCCCCTGCTCGGCCAGGCTGCACACCTGGATCCCGCGCGTCGCGATGTGCAGTTGACGCTCGCTCAGACTTTAAGCGCTCTGGGATATTACGCCGACGCCGTCACTGCCTATGAGAGTTATCTCAAGCTTGCGCCCACTGACGATACAGCCCAACGCGAACACGCTTTCATGCTGGCAGTGTGTGGGCGAAAGGACTTGGGGGTGCCGAAGCTTGAGGCATTTCTTCACGCGTACCCCCGTGACGCCACGGCACATTACGAAATTGCCGTGGTGGAGTCAGCCGCTGATCCAGCCGATGCCGCGGCACAGCTCGAAACGGCGCTTGCGCTCCAGCCCGATTTTGGTCCCGCCCGTTTTGCGCGCGGAGCTCTCTATTGCCAGAAGGGAGAGTTCGCGGCCGCGCTCCCCGACCTGGAATTCGCTGCCAAGCAATATCCGGACAACGCGTTGGTCCTCGATCGCCTCGGAAAAACCTACATCGATCTCGATCGATTTGCCGACGCCCAACGAGTGTTAAACAAGGCCGCCCAGGTTTCGCCAACAAACGCAACCGTGCTACTTCATCTGAGCCGTGCTTACATGGCGGCGGGGCAGAAGGATGAGGCGCGCACTGCCATAGAACGGTTTCGCGCGCTCGGTCCTGCGCAGGCGAACCATGTTCCGCCCGCCGGTATGGCCGATCTCCTGAGCCTTCCGCCCGAACAACTTTATGAGCAATATCGTGCGGAAGTAGAGAGTCGATTTAAGAAGGAGCCGCAAAATCCCGAGGTGAACGTCCGCTATTTAAAACTCCTCATCGATGAGGGGCAGAGTAAAGAGGCCGCCGACGTTGCTTTGCAACTTCAGTCGTTGCACCCGCCGCCGCTCCTCGCGGCCGACGCAGCCCAATCTTTATTGCGAGCCGATCAATATGCCGAAGCCAAGCCATTGTTCGAATACGCCGCCGCCGCGGCGCCGACAATAGAAGTTCAACTCGATTTAGCCATTGCGCTGTTTCACACCGATGGCGTCCAATCCGCCATGACTCAACTAGAGCGCGTGCCGGAAAAACAACGCTCAGGCGACTTCTACCTGGCGCGCGCACAGATGTTCGACGCCGAAGGCAAGCCCGACGACGCTCTCGCCGATCTGCAGCGCGCCCTGGGCGCTGCTCCGACACGCGCTGACCTCTATGAGGAAGCAGCACGTTTTCTTGTCCGGAGCCGGCGTCTCGCTGATGCGATTCGCCTGCTCGATCAGGCGTCGCGCGCCTTGCCTGACAACCGCGAAATCTTCCTGCTGCAAGCCGCGTTGTTCGCACTCGCGCAGCGCGCAGGCGATGCCGAGCGCGTTCTCAAGCAGATTGAGAATCGCTGGCCCGAGTGGCCCGCCAGCTATGTGACTTATGGCATTTTGCTCGAAGGACAGAAACGCTCGGACGAGGCGAAAGCCCAACTCGAAACCGCGCTGGCACTGGGCGCAACCGCGCCGCAGGTTTATTTCTATCTGGCGAAGTCCACGCTCAGCGCGACTCCCGATCGCCTTGACGACGCCGCTAAAGAGATTGGCGAGGCGCTCGCATCCGCAGGCTCAGATCCAAATCCGAATCCAGAGACCAGAGCAGAGACACGAGCTATGATCGAAGCCCTCGCCGGCCGCATTGACTACGACAAGCAGGACTATAAGGGTGCCGTCGAGCATCTGCGCGAAGCCCTTCGTTTGCGTCCTCGGAATGTGCAGGCTCGATATACCCTGGCGCAAACCTACAGAGCGCTGGGCCAGCCGGATAATGCCGCGCGCGAGGCCGAGCAGGCGCAACGGTTGCGCGAAGAAAATCCAAGAGCAGACGATGATTCTTTTGATATCGAGCAAGCGCTCCCAGCGCAGCGGCCTTGAGGGACCACGTATTTTTCTGGAAGGCAAACTCCGGCGCGCTGGCTTTTTGCGTCTATCCTGCCAGTCTGGCCGCTTGAGATTGCAACGCCGGCGGAACGTAGCTGAACATGGCTTGCTTCAACTGGGAATCGACCTCATCCGCAATAGTCACCACGTCCAGCAACAGTCTGCTGAAGTCCACGCTGCACAAATTCCTTTGCAAAGTGCTGAAGATGCTGACTTGCAGGATGCGAGATTCTTCTACCACCATGGGAGCGGTGTAACCCTGTTGGCGTCGCATTGCCCCATGGTCGCGAGCTGCTGTGGAAATTGGCGCTGGCAATCCCGAGTCCAAGCGCAGACGAAGAATCAGGTCTAGAAGCAGTTTAGGAAGGTGTCCCGTGCGTTCAACGCGGCTCAGAGGAATCGCGGTCAGCTCCGCGTCTTGGTCCACAATATCCAGCCAATACTGAATCGTAGTCTCGATCTCCCGCTCCAATATGGAGGCGACGGACTCTGGTTTCACCCGTTTTCTAGCCTGGCGGTCGGCTAGTCTTTCGCGAATGAGGTCCCGCAGTTCGCCGATTCGAATCGGTTTCGTATAAATTTCATCGGCTTGGTGGAGAATCGCAGACATCGCTTCGTCCAATGCCGGGTACCCGCTTAGAACCACGGTCAACGCATCCGGATGAGTATGGTGCATCGCACTCACCAGGGTGAAGCCATCTCCGGCAAGAGGCATGTGCAGGTCTGAGAGAAGGACATCAAAAGTTTCCGTCGCGATAAGCTTAAGCGCATCGCGCACGTTCGAAGCGACCGCCACCTCAAACTCGTCGCGCTGCAATCCTTCGTGCAACATCATACGAACCGCCTCGTCATCCTCGACGATCAGGACTCTGCGTGATGGCATCATAAAGGGACCCCCTTGAGAACCTTGGATCTGGGAAGAGGCCTCCATCCGTGACCGTAGGCACAGGAAGCAAACCAATCAGTAAGATGAGTGTGAAGGGCGCGGCCCCGGTGGGTTACGGAGAGGACCCAATGCGCCAGCTCCTGCTTTGCAAGTGGGAACGGGACGCACCGGATGCGGGTCCGGCTCACTGTACGCTACAGTACACTCGTCCGTGCGGCCGCGTCAAGTGTTCTCTGTGGTCAGGAGTCACATTCGTGAATCCTTACTGTGAATCCTTAGCAAGGAGTGCCTTCGTGCCGCCAAACGAATGTACTGGCAAACGAATGTACGGCCAGACGAAAGAAGAGTAGCGTTCCCGCCGAACAAAGGTCCGTCCTCCACCGTACAAAAGTGAGCAATATTGAACAGACAGCACTGCGCGGCATACGGTAGCGTACACCGCGATAAGAAGGGGCCTTTTGGACAAGAGACCCTGATAGTAGCTCCCCTGGCGGTGTGGCGTGCTTCTCTCTCCCGAGAGCGTTTAGCTACACCGCTCTTTTCATTACGCCTCCCCAGAGACTGACCCTTAGCTGCCGAACTGGATCCCTGACGACCTTGCCGAAACTCAAGGCTCACGACAAGTTTCTGGGCGCCAGGTAACCCCGCCGATGACGCGGTCCCTGCTGTTAAGCGTCAGATGTCGTGTGGTGTTCGGTGTCGCTACGTGCTCAAAGCCTAGCTAACATAGTCATGTCGTGGGTCCGCAATCCCCGGATCCGGCCTGAGCAGTTCCTCGCGGATCGCTTGCAACTTCTCTTTGGCCGATAGGCAGGCTTCCAAAGCAGTTTCGACGTAGCCCCACTCGCTGGCCGCGCTGACTACCTGTAAGTGGTTATCCACATCGTGGATCAAACGATGGATCGGCCTAACCGAGCTACTCATTTCTCCTCCGCGTACACAGTACCAAGCGTGCAGAATCGGAGTCTGTTCAATCTCGCTCCGGTAAAGGGGCCGAGATTCCCGTTGTGTTGGCAAGGATGATGTTCGTGATTACACCCTAGTCACTACCTTAAAAAAGGCGCAGCCCCAAGCTGCGCCGAGTGGGAGCAAACGACCGCCAGCGGTCGCACAGCTCGTTAGGTAAGACAAGTTACAACACAGCAATTCTGAAATCTGTTCAAAATTGCACACCGCGATATATGCGACTATTCCGTCTTTCGTAAAACAATAGCCCATTCCGTATCCGGGGCAACATTAGGCATATCATCAAACAAGCTGCGGCGTCCTTCTTCGCGTGAGGGGAAGCGCCGGGATACAAAGGCCGCACAACCGACACGTACTGCGCGGCTCCCGATGATCTCGGACGTCAAGGAAACGGTCGGTACATCAATCCGGCTCGCAGGCTACCCAAGAATTTCAGCATTTTCTATCGATCGCGCCGATCGCGCCCATTACAGAATCAGCAACTGCCTCTCCATCGGTACCGCCTAGGCAGTGACTCTTGCGTCGAGGGTCCGCATCACATCCAGAATCATGTGAACTACCGCGTCATCGCCGATCGTGGTATTGATCATCGTGTGGTAAATGGCGCGGTCTGGCCATTCGACGTGGAAATACTTCTGAATGAAAGAGAGGCGCTCGCGATCAACCGTATCAACGAGTTGTTCGGCTTCGTCCCCGCTCTTGCCGCGAGCCAACAGGCGCCTCACTTTATCTTCTCTCGGCGCGTAAAGAAACACGCGTAACGTGTCTTTCCGATTCTTGAGAAACTGCTGCGATCCCCGTCCCACGATGACCGAGTTTCCCGTTTTTGCCGCGTGCTGAACCACCTGTTCCGTAAATTTCAAGATGCATTCGCTGTCGACCAGCTTGAGCTTGTGCGCGTTGAGGCTTCCTTCATAACTCCCGCGCAAGAAAGATTTGAAGAGCCGGTAATAAAGAGGATCAGTTTTTTCCTCTCGACCTTCGACGACTGCTTTCGGGCAGTCGGCGAGCCTGGCGATCTCCTCCGTCAGCAATTGGTCCCAAAGCTTCCAGCCAAGCTGTTTGGCAAGCAACTGGGCGATTTCGCCGCCGCCGCTTCCGTATTCGCGCTCAATGGTGATGAGTTTTATCATGTTCGTAAAGTAACTCACGTGAAAACAATTTAAGTCTGCCGCTTCAAACGTGAACCACCAGCACCGGGCACGGTCCCAGCTGAAGCACCCGATAGGTGGTCGAGCCAAATACCGCTAGATCCAGGGCCCCGCGCCCCCGCACCGCTATAGCCACCATGTCAGTCTGCTCTTCCTCGGCGAAGCGAATGATTTGCTCATATGGTTTTCCGACCCGCACCGCCTGCTTAACTTTGAGGCTCTTGCACCTCTCCCGTGGAATCAGTTTATCGAGCTGCTCCGTCGCTGTCGCTATGGCTCCTTCTGCCCGTGCAGCACTGGGCGCCTCTTCCAACACGTGCAGCACGGTCAGTTCAGCGCCGTACTCTTCTGCCACAGAGATCGCCCAGCTTAGAGCCCGCTCGGAATTCTCGGAGAAATCCGTACAGAAAAGAATTCGGCTCAAGTGATGGGGCCGTTGTCGACCTTCATTCGCGGCCATATCCTCGTCAGTCAGCTCCCGCGGCGGATTACATATGGCCAACACCGGGCAGGCAGCTCTGCGCATCACGCGATTGGTCGCCGATCCCAGCACCAGGCGGTCATACCCTCGCCGCCCGTGTGTTCCCATGACGATCAAATCCGCCTTCTGCGCCTGCACAAACGACAGAATACAGTCCGGCGCTGTTCCCTCATGCACCGATCGCTCCGGCTGAATTTCATGGTGCGAATGCTTCTCTACGAATGCGCGCAGTTGCTCGTTGCCACCCGCATGCATTGTACGGCTGAATTCCGCATAATCTCCCGCGGAGGCAGCATAGTCGGCGTAAGGATATCGCGACAGCTCGACGATATGCAGCGCCACCAGCCTGGCTCGATAGTGCTCGGCCACCGATAGAGCATAACGATATGCCCTGATCGAGAACTCAGAGAAATCAATGGGGCAGACGATGAGTTTGATTTCCAGCATGACTGCGTCTGTAACTCTCTCCGCACTGCATTAAATTGATTATTACTCTGCGACTCTCACCCCGCCACCTCCTGGATCATTCTTCTCCAAAGCAAAAGACAGACAGAACATGATCCCGGCGCCCACGCAAAGAACCATAAAAGTGTCGATGTAGGCCAGACTGGCGGCCTGCGCTTGCACGGATTGATAAATCTGCGCGTAGGCCGTCATTTGCGCCTCGTGCCTGCCCACGCCAGAGGTCGCGAGGCGCCGAGCCAGGCCGTTCGCCGCATTCATAAAATTCTGATTGTCGACCCTCACGGTTTCCACCAGCCGTGCCTGATGGAATTGCGAACGCCGCGCAATCAACGTGGTAACCATTGACGTTCCCACGCTGCTACCCATATTGCGCATGAAGTTGATGATGCCCGCGACGGCATTATTTTTCTCCGGCGCAATGCCGATGTAAGCCACCAGCGAAATCGGCACGAAAAGGAATCCCAAACCAATCACTTGCGCAATGCGAAGCCAGGTCGCCGCACTGAAGCTGATCTGCAAGTCGATCCGCTTGGTGGAGTAGAACATCGCGACCGACAGCGCGAGCCAGCCGAATGCGATCAGGCGGCGCGCCTGGATCTTCGTCGTTAACTGGCCCATGATGGGCATCTCGAGCAGCAAGACCAGACCTCCCGCGGACAGAGCAAGCCCAGCCAGTTGGGAGGTATATCCCACGAGCGTCTGAAGGAATTGCGGCATGAGCACCAGGCTGCTGAACAGCATGATGCCCAGCGTGAACATCATCAAGCTGGAACTCGCGAAATTAAAGTTTTTGAACATGTGCACGTCAATGATCGGCGCTTTGTGGTGCCACTCCCAGATCACCAGCGAGATCAGGCATACGGTAGAAGTCACGATTAAGGTTGTGATGAAGCGCGACCCGAACCAATCGTCTTCCTGGCCCTTGTCGAGTAGCACTTGCAGCGCGCCGACGCCGAGCGCCAGGAGAGCGATGCCGATGTAGTCCAACTTCACGCCAGCCGCTTTGATCCGGGCTAAGTAAGGAGGGTCTTCGACAAAGCGCCGCACCAGAAACCAAGTGACCACGCCGACTGGAAGATTAATAAAAAAAATCCACCGCCAGGAATAGTTGAAGGTGATCCATCCTCCGAGGGTCGGACCGATCGTCGGCGCCATGATGGCGGTAATGCCATACAGCGCAAATGCGAGGCCTCTTTGTTGCGGTGGAAAGGTATCTGCCAAAATGGCCTGAGCCATCGGCTGCAGCCCTCCGCCGCCCGCGCCTTGCAACACGCGGAAGAAAAGAAGAAACCCGAGACTCGGCGCGATGCCGCACAACAAAGAACTCACAGTGAAGACACCCAAACAGGACATGAAAAAACGCTTCCGCCCCAAAGCGCCTGCAAGCCAGCCGCTAATGGGCAGAATGATCGCATTCGAGACGAGATACGAAGTCAGCACCCACGTACTCTGGTCGTTGCTCGCGCCCAGATTCCCGGCCATATACGGCAGCGCCACGTTGGCGATGCTGGTGTCGAGCACCTCCATGAAGGCACCGAGCGCCACGACGACGGCGATTAGCCAGGGGTTGTACCTGGGCCGCCAAACCTCCTGGTCGAGTGTGATTGCAGCGGAACTCATTTAGCGAGATCTAGGGAACGAAACTCATCGGAGATACACGTCCGGCACAACGTTCATGCCTGGTCGCAGCCGGCGATCGTGGTTCTCGCCCGATTCGAGAACGATCTTTACCGGAATCCTCTGCACAATCTTCACGTAGTTTCCCGTGGCATTCTCCGGCGGAAGCAAACTGAACAGCGGCCCGGTTGCTCCCGCAATGCTGTCCACATGGCCCTTCAACGTCCGGCCGCTCGAATCGATATGGATTTCCGCCCTCTGCCCAACTTGCATTTTCTTCAACTGCGTTTCTTTGAAATTGGCGGTGACCCACACTTCATCGAGGGGTACCACGGTGAGCAGTTGCTGTCCGTCGGCGACGTTCATTCCAACGACGACCGTTTTGGTCACTTCGCCCGTGACTGGGGCGACGATTTTCGTGTATCCGAGATTCAATTCGGCTTGTTCGAGCAGCGCGCGCTTCTCCTCAACATCTGCGATCGCGGCCCGCACGCGCGCCTGGGTCGATGACACCTGCTGCGGTCCCGTCTCCGCATATTTGTGGTTTGCATCGGCTTGTGCCAGGCGACTCCGGGCCTGTTGTACGAATTGCAGCGCAGCCGACTCGCTGGCGCGGGCTGCCGCTACCGTTGCGGTGCTGGATTTCGCTGCCGCTAATGCCTGATCGTAGATTTGCTGCGATACCTCGCGCTTGTCGACCAGCAACTTATAACGGTGCAGATCGTCTTGGGCTTTCACATCGTTCGCCTCGTTCGCCTCCACCTGCGAATGAGCCGCGGTCAACTGCTTCTCGGCGGCGGCGACTCCGGCGCTGGCGTCTTCAATGCCCGATGCCGTGAACCTCAGTTGGCTCGAGCTATTCGCGGAGGTAATCGGAACCGTGATATTCAGCGACTGGGCCGTCGCTTCGGCGCTGTTCAGATTCGCTTGCGCTTGAGCGACCGCAACTTCGTAGTCTTTGGGATCGATCTCCACCAGCACCGTGCCTTTTTCCACCCACTGGTTGTCGTCGACGTTGACTTTCACCACGTAACCCGAAACCCGCGCGCTGACGGGATAGAGGTGAACATCCGCCTGCGCGTCGTCCGTCGATTCATAGCTACCGAGGTAGCGCCACAAGAAAATGCCCGCGACAATTACAACTAACGCGACCACCGCAATCACGATGTTTCTGCGGCGATTTGGATTTCGGCGCGCCGGTGGCACGTAGTTCCTGTCCGCCAGGGGCGACGCATCGGCCGGGGATTCTTTATTAGTCTCGGGCGTTGAACCGTTTTCTTCCGCCATGCTCATTTTCCTCTGAAATATTCCTTCACGCCTTGCTCGCTGGTGCCGAGAGCGCGAACCAGGGAAATTTTTGCGTAATTATAGTTGTAAAGACTTGCGATGTACTGCTCATGTGCGCTCGCGACTGACTCTTGCGATAGCGTTACTTCCACGGTATCGGTAACACCCGCGCTGAAGCGATCGCGCGACTGGGTCAGCGTTTGTTCCGCCAAATCAATGTTGCTGCGCGCTACTTTCACCAGATCCGCCGACGACTGCAGGTTCAGCAATGCGGCGCGCACGTCGGAGTCGATCTGCGCTCGCAAATTATCCAGGCGCTCGCGGCTCTGCTCGAGCCTCGCGTCAGCCTGCAAAACATCTCCGCGAACGCTACCGCCTTGAAAGATCGGAATCGTCAGCGTACCGCGCACGTCCGCGACTGGCGTTGCAGTCGAAGGATGCGACCCTCCCAGGCCATAATCCGCGTCCACGGAAAGCGACGGCAGATACCCGCCCAGCGCGGCCTTCCGCGAGAATTCCGCCGCACGCGCTTCGGCCATCGCCGCCTGATAATCCGAGCGCGAAGCATAAGCGCGCTTCAGAGCTTCATCAACCGTGATGTCTTCGAACGGCTGATAGGGCGACTTGTCCGCGAATTCGAATTCCTGCCCGGGAGCCAAGCCAATCACGCGCGCCACCGTCAGTTTCTGGATGGCGAAATTGTTCTTCGCCTGAATTAACTGTTGCTGGCGTGTCTGGAGCTCAACCTTGGCCCGCAGGCCGTCGATGTCTGGCGAGGTGCCGGCGTTGATCTGGTCCGCTGCCTGATCGTAGACTGCTTGCGCGGTCGCGACCTGCGCTTCAGCGGTCTCTATGCGAGCTTCGTCGGCGATGGCCTGCAAATAGGTATAGCCGACCGCCAGCACAACCAGATCGCGGGCATCCTTGAAGGTGTAGTCGGCGGATTTCACACTCTGGTTGGCCGCCCGCGTAGCGTTGATCGACTTCCAATCGAACAGGTTCTCCGTCAAATTCGCGCGCGCGTCAAAGTACGAAAAAGGGCCGATCGATGACGACGAGAGATGGAAGGCGCTAGCCAAACCGGCAAAGCCGAGCTCATCAATATTGACCTTCGACTCCGCCGCGTAAGGCGACGCCGTCAGGTGCGGCAGCAGAGCGCTTAGTGCCTCCCAGCGCTGCCCCTGGGCCGAGCGAATGTCGGCGTGCGAAAGCAGCACTCCTAGATTTTGTTTCAATCCGCGATCGATCGCATCCTGCAACGAAAGCGACAGAACTCCCGGAACCAGCTTTGACGGGACGCTGCTCGCGAACGAGTTCACGCCACCGGTTCCCGGGATGGCCTGGCCAGGAGTGCTCGGACCAGTCGTTGACTCGGTTTGCGCAACGCATGTTGCCGCTGCGCAAAGCAAGACTCCGGCCAACAGGAAACCGCGGCGGCATTCGTCACTGAGTCTCAAGGAGGCTCCTTCCCTTTTCGTGACACTAATTCCTGATCCCAGGCCGGGTGGATAAGATAATATGCCGAGCGCTTGAGCACAAGCGGCTTTGGTGTTCCAACCCTGCGCGCTTCCCTCGCTTATTGCCCCACCATCCCACAGCACGAATCATGCCCGCGCTTTATCGATCATTTCTTCCCAAATACCTTTTGATTTGAGAATAACTTCAACCGCTTCACGGACCGCGCCATGGCCTGAGACTGCTCTCGTCGTGTAGTGCGCAGCCTCCTTTACCTCGGGGACGGCATCACCGACCGCGACCGCCAGGCCGGCGCGCCGCAGCAGTGGTAGATCGGGAAGGTCATCGCCGATATAAGCGACAGCCGAATCAGTGACGCCCGCTTTCCGCAGGATTTCTTCGTAGGCCGGCATCTTTAACGGCTGTTTCATATAAACAAATTCCATCTTCATTTCTTGGGCGCGTCGCAGGAGCGCCGCACTCTCGCGGCCCGTGATGCATCCCGTACGCAGCCCAGCGGTCTGGGCCAACGTAAGCCCCTGACCGTCGTGCGCGTCAAAAGTCTTGATCTCGAGCGCGCTGCCGTCGGTCTGCGAAAGCAGCGTGACACTGCCATCGGTCATCGTGCCGTCCACATCCATGAGGAGAAGTTTGATTTGCGCGGCGCGCTTCTTGAGCGCGGGAGAAATTTTGGGAAAACCAGCCAAGAAAGCCTCCAGAAAAGACGTCAGAGTGAGTCTAAGTCAAAAACCTTTGTTGATCGTTGCCCATTACACTCTCGGCTCGGGAACCGGAGCAGCGCCGATCGATACGCCGTACCCGAAGGAGAACAGTCTAACCGACTCTCGTCTCGGTTTTGCCGCCAGCGGTGCGTCGGTGCTAGACTGCGCCCATGGCTACCAAGAAGAAAACCAGGAAGAAGTCGACGTCTTCGAAGAAAAGCGCCAGCAAGAAGTCGAAGCCGGCGCAGAAAAAGCTGACGAAGAAACGGACACCCCCGAAAAAATCGGCGAAGCGCGCAGCCGCTCCGAAACAAGCTACAGCGAAAAAAGCAAAGAAGAAGCTTTTGACAAAGACGAAAACGACGAGCCGGCAGGTCGCTGGCGCGCGCAACAAAAAGACTCGCACAAACAAGCAGGCGCAAGAAGTATTTGGCTTTCCGCGCGCTTTATCACGCTCGGGCGAGGAATCCGGAGATTTGCAGGGCTTGTCAAACACCGAAAGCGCCGATTCGGAAAGTGTCGATGAGTTGGTCGAAGAGGGAAACGCTTTCGAGGCTGGAGTGATCTCGGGCGTCGAAGAGGCCGGAGACCGCAGCGAGAGGGAAGTGCGCACCCGCGAAGTGCCCGAAGATGACGTACCCGGCGAATACCTGGATGAAGACTAGAGATAAGCCAGCAAACAACATGCCGCACCCCTCCAAGACCGCCGCTCCTATACAATGAGGCCGCATCAAAAATACCCGAGGGGGTAACAATGTCGAATCTACAGAACGCGCTGCGGGAGCTTCGCGAGAAGCGCCACCGAGCGCAGATGGAAATCGAAAAGTTAGACCAGGTAATTTCCGGGATCGAGTCTTTGAGCGGCACGGCAACATCCCACAAGGCAACCCAACCGACGCGAATCGTATCCGCCGCTTCGCGGCGAAAGATGGCTCAGGCGCAGAAAGCGCGATGGGCAAGCATACGGAAGCAGTCGCAATCGGTGTCGACGGGAAAGACGGCCACCTCCTCTCCTGCGAAGCGCACCATGTCGGCGTCCGCGCGCAAGAAGATTGCCGCCGCTCAAAAAGCACGGTGGGCGAAGGTCAAGGCGCAGCAGAAGAAAGTCGCCTAGGTGGCTGTTTGCCAGTCAGGGTGATTACCGCCCAGGCCCGGTGAGAGCAGGCTCGCACTCCGTTCGTGCAATCCGGTTCACCTGGCTGTTCACTTTTTCCGGCTAAAAAGGGCGATGAAGAAACCTATATTGCGAGTGACCAAATGGCTGAAAGATATTCCCATTGAAGGTTGCTGCAGCTTATGCTCGGGAACGCTCTTCGAGGCGGCATCGCCCCATCACCGCCCTCAAAAGGCTGAATGCATCGAAAGATTGCAACGAGCGTTTGATCGCCACGTTGCCGATTTGCACAGCGAGAAAACGCGGCCCTGACTTGTGTTGGAAGTGGTTAACTGACTGATTAACTTTACTACCGACGCGATAGCCGGGGCGCGAAAATTCCCTCTTGAGCGCCCCGCCGCCTTGTGTTCTCATTAAGGCTGGTAGCTGCCTCGTGGGGCAGCGCCTGCGCGCCTTAACCTTTAACCCTCAACCTCATCTTTCAGCCAAAATTACGAGAGGAACATCTGAGGAGAAAATCATGAAAAAAGTTAACTACATTCCCGAAGGCTACAACACCATTACTCCATACCTGGTCATCAAGGGTGCCGCGAAGGCCATCGACTACTACAAGAAGGTTTTCGGTGCGACCGTAGTCGTCCGCATGGATAGTCCCGATGGCAAGGTGGGTCACGCCGAACTGCAGATCGGCGACTCGCGCATTATGCTGGCGGACGAAAATCCCGCCATGGGCAACCGCAGCGCCGAGAACATCGGCGGATCTCCGGTAAGCCTCTATGTCTACCTCCCCGACTGTGACGCAACCATCGCAAAGGCCACTGCCGAGGGAGCCAAAATCTTGAAGCCGGTGCAAGATCAGTTCTATGGAGATCGCTCCGGCTTCATCCAGGACCCGTTCGGGCATCTCTGGGGTGTCGCGACTCACAAGGAAGATGTGTCAGACAAAGAGATGAGCGAACGCGCCAGGAAGGCCATGCAAGCCGCCTGAAAACCGCTCTTGGCTTTTGGCTCTTAGCTCTTAGCTTGCTGCTCTTGGCCCGTGATCGGGCTTGGCGAAAGGCTAAGAGCTAACGGCTAAGAGCCGCTTTTGCACCCGCCGCCGATCTCGTACAATTACAGATAACTTAGAAAGGACTCTCTCTATGCTCGCTGCAGGCAATCCGTTTCCGAGCTTCTCTCTGCCCAATCAGGACGGTAAGACAGTCAATCTCTCCGATTTCGCCGGACAATGGCTGGTGGTTTACTTCTATCCGAAAGACGACACGCCCGGCTGCACCGTCCAAGGCAAGGCGTTTACCGCGAGCAAGGCCGATTTCGACGCGGCCGGAATCAAAGTGCTTGGCGTCAGCTCCGACGATGTGACCTCGCACAAGAACTTCTCTCACAAATTTGCCTTCACCATCGAGTTGCTCTCCGACACCAACTCCAAGCTCATGAAGACGCTCGGCCTAGGCCAGTCTGAGTGGAAAGGGATGAAGTTCTGGGACCGCACCACTTTTGTCCTCGATCCAGAGGGCATTATCAGCAAGGTCTATGAAAAGGTGAACCCTGACGGCCACGAGAAAGTGCTGCTCGACGATATCCAGGGGATGAAGGCGAAAGCGGCCTAAATCAGATTCAAAAGCTAGAACCACAGAGGACACAAAGAATCACGAAGGCCCTTAGCTTAGCTTTCCCTCCGTGTCCTCTGTGGTTAAAGCTCTAGCGATAGGCACCTTACTCGCAAGCGGACTCTCGTCTTCGGATTCGCTCACTCCGCCAGCGGATCGACCGCGAATTCCGCGCCGCCGATTTTATTCCAGGGCCAGCGCAGCGTTCCAGCCAGACCCTCCTTCAACACCGCGGGCAAAATTCGATAGAGCCGGGCCCGCAAATCGCCATAGCCCTGTATCCCGGCAAAAAGATCGCTCATCAAATCGCGGAAGCTAGCGCTCTGCGCAGTCAGAGCCACCATCCGCTCCAGCACGCTGTCGCCGAAAACTTGTCCATTGTAAAAACGCGCGGAGAGGCGCGCCGCCAGTCGCAACTCAGATAGCACTTCTTCTGCGAGTTGACTTCGATATTCCTCAGGCCGTCCCGCCAACAACGCGTCCGCGCACAACTCCGCCGATCGCAGCGCGTAATAGAGACCTTCCCCTGTGATCGGGTCGACCAGGCCCGCGCTGTCGCCGATCATCGCCCAACCTTCACCGCAGACTTCAAGCGTTTCGAAAGTCTGCGCGCGAAACGAAGGCAGGATGTGCGAGTAAAAGCGAGCGCCATCCGTATGAAACCCATTCTTGTCGAGCCATTTTTCCAGGATGCGTCGCAATTCGCCGGTAGAAATTTCACCCATTTTGCCGGCGATCCCGGCGGAAACATGATCGGCCCGGGGAAACACCCAGATATAGCCCGTGATGCCCTGTAGAAACTGAATCTGCATCAGCGAACTATCCCCGGGAGAACTTTCGCGAGGAATAAAATAGCCGGCGGTGACCATCAGATCGCCCGGCGAAATCGGTGAGAGAAATTGCGCGCGAAAGGGATTGCGTGCCCCCGCCGCCAATATCAGATAGGAAGATGCATATTCGCGGTGAGGCGTGATCAACTGCCAGCCATCGCCAGTTTGCGCGATACGCGTTACGCGCTCGTTTTTTATGACCACGGGTGGCCCAGCGCTCCGGGCTCGCTCCAACAACATTCCGTTGAGCGCCAGGCGTGAGAAGATTGCGACCGGATGCTGCAACTGGAAGCGTACGCGTTGACCCGACGGGCTGATTAGTTGGCAGTCTGAAACGAGATTGCAGGTGCTCCCCGCATCGGCCAGAAATGGATAGCGTTGCAGCGCCTTGTGCGTAACTCCGCCGCCGCAAGGCTTCTCCCAAGCCAGCTTTTCATCGAAGAGCAGAACATCCCTGCCTCCCGCGCCCAGCCGCGCCGCGGCCAGCGCACCTGCGGGCCCGCCTCCGACAATTGCGACGTCATATTCTGCGATGGGATATTCGTTGCTCATGTCGCGAATGCGGATTTTAGCGCAGAGAAGAACGGCAGGCCAATACACCGAGCGACACGCCGTCGCCGCGCTTGCGCGCTTTCCGCAACGCGGCGCAAAGTCCCAAGGGCAAAGTCCGCCAGTTCCGCGAACCGGCTGGTTATTGCAGCGTGGTCGAGTTGCTCAAACCTTGATAGATGAACAATCCCGCAATGACCAGGATCATCGCTCCCGACAGGGCCCCGAGCACCTTGACGATCGGCGTAATCTTGTTCATCTTGGCCAGTACTTCCACCTGGTCTTTATGCATCTGGGATTCGGTTTCATGCAGGAAGATCGAATCATCCTCGTGCATGGTGAGGGTGCTGCGATAAATCAAGAGGATGATCAGCACCCCCGTCAGTACGCCCCACGCGACTAGCAGCCCGAACATAGGAGACATATGCCACCCCGGACTTGAGATCGAGCCAATTCCCGAAGTGCCATCTGTCGCCGCAGCGAAACCACGTGGTTTTCGCTAGCGTTCGGGTACGGCCCCTTGCTGGCAATGATTATAGACCCGTTGGCAAGGGGGGTCGCGACTTCTTATTTGCCGTAGGCATCTAATAGGCGTATACCGAATCTAATAGGCGTATACAAGAGGACGCACCCCCTTCGCGAAAAGCCCTTGCTGAGCCGGTTGCGACCTTTGTTATAATAGTCAGATACAAGGAGATTAACCGATGGCGACTACCACCACACCCGATGTTCAACATGTACAACCCCATGAGCAGCCGAAAACCGCGGCACCCGTCCTAACCCCTGCCGCGATTGCCAAGGTCAAAGAGATCATGGCCTCGCAGGCGCCGGTCCCCACGGGATTGCGGTTGTCCGTAGTCGGCGGAGGTTGCTCCGGCTTTCAATATTCCATGGCTTTCGAAAACGGCGCCGGCATGATGGACAAGGTTTTCGACTTTGACGGCCTCAAAGTTTACGTCGATGCCACCTCCCTGATGTATCTGGGGGGCGCGCGTGTCGATTACATCGAGACCCTCGAAGGCGCAGGTTTCAAGTTCGACAACCCGAATGTGAAGAGCACCTGCGGCTGTGGCTCGTCCTTCAACGTTTAAGCTAATCTAAGTTTCAGCACAGGTTCTTGAAAGCCCCGCTTCAACGCGGGGCTTTTTCTACGTGTGCCGAGCAGGGTCGACAGTTTGAGGGTGAAAGTGCCTTTGACAACCTGCCCTGAAAATTTGGGTCAGACTGTGACGCGGGGTTCGAGTGTGACCTCGTGTCCGAGATGTTGACGGCGTTTGACGTAATAACGGGTGAGACGCATAGTCCGGTTCGAACCATTTTCATGCTTTGCGGATGTCGTGAAGCGACGTCTCCTGGCGACGCACTATGCAGAACGCCTGGCCATTCACACGTAGCCCAACCCGCCGAACCGCCGTGTGCGGACCGCATATATGGTGGTGTGGGAGGGGAGGATGGGCGACTGTCCGCCTATCCCGATTTGAAGGAGACTGCCGAGCGAGACTTCCAACGGAAGACTGCGGCGGAAAGCTTTGCTCTGAGGCACGAACTCTACTGCGGCTGCGGCTGCGAAGGCGTCTGCGGAGGAGGTGACTGCGGACTCTGGCCGCCTAATCCTTGGCTGCCTCCCGTCCCAAATGAACTTTGTCCAAACCCGCCTTGTCCCGGCATTCCGCCGGGCATTCCCGGCGTTCCCGGAGTGACTGCTCCTGGAATTCCAGCGGTTACGCCGCCCGTTGGATTCACCGGCCCAGTAAGCAAGCCGCCGCGGTCGGCCATGGGGAGATAAATAAACAGCCAATCGTTGTAATGGTTCTTCGTGTAGAACACGTGAATGCCTTTCTCTTTGCTCATGCTGGCAACGCCGAGAATCGGCCCGCCTCCAAACGTCTGGCCGGCCAGGTTAGAACTTGAAATCGAATTCTGCGACGAAGACCCGTTTGACGACGATTCGTTTGAGTTCGCATCCGAATTTCCAGAAGAGCTGTCTGACGAACCGCCCGCCGACGCGTTCCCCGAATTGCCCCCTGCGGAATTTTGACTGCCCGGCGGTTGCAGCCCGCCCGGTTGCGCTCCTAAGCCGCCAACGGTGCCAACGCCACCCGCCCCGGCGCCAAATCCTCCCGCTCCCGGCCCGCCGCCCAGCAGGCTCGACGCTCCGCCTTGCAGATTCGTCCCCGGCGTTTGTCCCAGGACCATTCCATTGTTCAGGCTGATGTCCTGCTGATGCAGGAATTTAAAGTCCTTTTCCTTGCCCGTGGCCTTGTCGATATTCACGGGGTCGGTATAACGCTTGCGCAAGAAACGCAGATTGCTGGTGCTCTCTAGTTCTTCGACGCGTGTGGGATAGCGCCCAAATTTCTTGTAGAACCTCTGAATGGCACGCATATAGGCCGTGCCCCGATGCCGCAACTCATCTTCGCGATCGCGGATAATCTGCTGCTTGATATCCGGCAGCACCGCCAGCAACCCGATGGTGATCAGCGCCAGCACCAGCATCAGCGTGATCATGAGGTAACCACGCTGACGATTTTGTGATTTTGCAATTTTGTAATTCGGTGATTTCAAACCACGCCGCATACGTCGCCTTCAACATTGCAAATTACAAATCGCCAATTACGATTTACCAATTGCTTTCATCCCTGCGTGAGTGGCAGGCTCTGCCGATTGTTGTTGAGCACATCTTCCACGTCCACCGCATTTGGCGAGATATGCAGGACACGATAGCGCCGGTCGACGATGTCGCCCTCGGAGGCGATAAAAATATCTTCGCCCTGTGACAGGAAAACTTTCTTCGTCTCCCCAGGCCGATTGGCAAAGCCAAAAAACTTGAGATTGATCGGCGGGGGAGGAGCGATTGGCGGCGGTTGATGAAGGCCGGCATTCGGGTCGTCCGTCACGCCGTGCCCCTTAGGCTTTTCAATCAGTGCCACCGACCCCGCGACAAAAATATTTCTGCCGTTGCCCGCGTAGTTGATTTCCTCGCTCTGCCGCAGCAGGTTCAGATCGAGCGTCGGATCGAGCCGCGGCACAACCACGGCCACCATTTTTCCTGAAGCCGTGCGCCGCATCACCGGCTTAGCCGCAGCAGAATTCGTCGGCGCCGCAGGTGCCGCCGTGGGCGACGAAGGCCAAAACTCGCGCCCCAGCGTCACCAGCGCAATCGCGCCGAGCACTCCCAGCCATATCAACTGCTTCCGATTTTCAACTCCCAGTTTCATGTACTCGACCGCAAATAACTATGGATGGTGATTCCGAGCTTAACCGGCCCTGCGCCTTCGCCCGCCAGGTCCACACCATCCACCTCAAAAAACATCTTCGATCTTTCCAGCGTATTGATGAAGCGCACCAGTTGCAGGTAGTCGCCGGCAAAGCTGCCCTCGATCTCAACCGGCACTATGCCCGAAGTTTCCGGTTCCTCCTGCTTGTATCTCGCCTGTTGAATGTGTATCCCATTCTGCGCCGCCAGCTTTCCCAGTTCATTGGTCAGGTCCGAATCTTTCGCGGCAAAGCGGTCTTTGTAAAATCCGCTGATCTGGCCCTTTGCCAGCACGATCTTTTTGTCGATGTTGCGCAGCGGCATCACATCCCGTGTCTTCCTCGTCAGCTCGGCCTTGAGCTCGTTGATTTGCAGCCGCCGCGAATCCGCCGAACCGACCAGCGGCGAAAACAGCACCGCCACCGCGATCACGTCGACAGCCAGCATCGCCCCAATTGCCATCTTTAAGGTGCGCCGCGAATGACCCAAATCAGGCATTATTTGGCGCTCCTCTCGGTCACGTCCGGCACATAAATCGAGACCACTGTCGCGCCCACGCCGGCTT
>Ga0209624_10000284_pt1 | contig 45113 bp, 45 predicted proteins | sample JacPinW_OM2H0_O1_FD_188565 | JGI IMG/M metagenome (GOLD analysis project Ga0209624, IMG submission 188565) | Forest soil microbial communities from Algoma, Ontario, Canada - Jack Pine, Ontario site 1_JW_OM2H0_O1 (SPAdes) (version 2) | ecosystem: Environmental > Terrestrial > Soil > Boreal...
ACTCCGGATTTACGGCGCGCATCCTTGAGCTGACGGAGAAAGAGAGCGATGCGCTACTCGCCTTCCTCTTCACGCATCTCGCCAAGCCTGAGTTCACGGTCCGTTGGCGCTGGAAACTTGGCGACGTCGCCTTCTGGGACAACCGGCTCAGCACTCACTACGCGACACTCGACTACCTGCCAGAGAGTCGCGTGATGCACCGCGCCGCCATCCTCGGCGACCGGCCGGTCTAGAACCATCCGCACCGTTCCCAGTTGATCCCTGCGGCGTCGTGTCGCCAAAATGAAGGTGAAAGCAAATGTCCCTTGGCAAGACTTTTTTAGCTGCGGCGTTCGGAGCGCTTGCGCTAATGATAGGCGCCGCGCGAGCCGCGGACCGGACGGTTGTTGTCGGTTATCAGACCGACGCGCTGCCGTCTTCGGTCGCGATCGCGAACGGCGACTTCGAGAAGGCGACAGGCGCCAAAATCGACTTTCGCCGTTTCAACTCAGGCGCTGAGATTTTCGCCGCTATCGCTTCCGGCGACGTTCAGGTCGGCTATGTCGGATCGAGCCCGTTCGCGGCCGCGACCTCCCGCGGCTTGGATGTGCAGGCGTTCTACCTCGCTTCCATCTCAGGCGTCGACGAGGCGCTCGTCGTGCGGAATGGCTCCGGGATCAATTCTCTCGCCGACCTGAAAGGCAAGAAGCTCGCGGCTGCGCCGGTATCGACCGACCACTACCAGTTGTTGGCGCTTATCAAGGGCATCGGCCTCAACGAAAAGGATGTGCAAGTCTTCGCGATCCCGCAACCTGACATCGTCGCCGGCTACAATCGGGGCGATCTCGACGGCGGCTTCGTGTGGGACCCAGCGCTGACCGAACTGAAGAAGAACGGCAAGGTGCTTGTCACCTCTAAGGACGTCGCCGACAAGGGCGCGCCGACGTTCTCGGCGTGGGTCGCTACCGGTGCCTTCGAGAAGGACAACCCTGGTTTTCTAAAAGCCTTCGCCGGCGTCATCGACAAGTACCAAACGTCCTTCCTCGATGACAAAGCCGCCTGGGGTCCCGATAGCGACAACGCCAAGTTGCTCGCCAAACTGCTCGGCGGCGCACCTCAGGACCAGGCGAGCGCGCTCAAGAACCTCTCGTTGTTGCCGGTCGACGCGCAGCTTTCCGATCTGTGGCTCGGGGGCGGCGAGAAGTCCGGAATCGCCAAGATTTTGAAGGACACGTCGGCCTTTCTCAAGGACCAGAAGAAGATCTCCGACGTCCTCCCTTCCTACGCCGCGTTCGTTACGACGGACGCGATCGCGGGCCTCAAGAAGCCTGGAACGTAAGTCTTCTCCACCGGGCGCGAGCCGCCTCACTGCGATGGCGCGTGCGCCTCGGCTCTCGATAGGGAATGCCATCAGTCATGCTGCGCGTTGACAAAGCGAGCGTCTTCTTTTCCGCCCGCGACGGGCGCATCGTGCATGCGCTTGATCGAGTTTCGCTGGACGTTCCCGATCGCGCGTTCGTGGTTGCGCTCGGCGCCTCGGGCTGTGGGAAGTCGACGCTCCTCAACGCCATGGCAGGGTTCCTGCCGCTGTCCTCCGGCTCGATCGCGCTTAATGGCGTTGAGGTCACGGGCCCCGGCGCCGATCGCGGCGTCGTATTCCAGAAGGACACTTTGCTCCCCTGGAAGACGATTGCTGAGAATGTCGCGCTCGGGCTCAAGTTCGCCGGCGCACGGCGAACGGAGCGCCTTGAGCGCGCGCACGAGCTGCTGCGTTTGGTTGGCTTGCAAGACTTCGCCGCGGCGGCTCCTTACGAATTGTCGGGCGGCATGCGCCAGCGCGTCGGCATCGCCCGCGCCCTCGCCACCGACCCCGCCATCCTTCTCATGGACGAGCCATTCGGCGCCCTCGACAGCCTGACGCGCGAGCAAATGCAGGAGCTACTCGTCGACGTGTGGAACCGCACGGGCAAGCGGATCTTTTTCATTACCCATTCCATCGAAGAGGCCTTGTTCCTCGGGACGCATCTTGTCGTCATGTCGCCGCGACCAGGCCGCATTGTCGCGCGCTACGACCTCGATTTCGTCAACGCTTTCGCGGCAAGGCGCGATGCGCGCGCGGTGAAGGGCGCGCCCGCCTTCGGAGCGCTTCGCGACGACATTCGCGACATCGTGCACGAGACCCAAGTTCTCAGAAGCGCCGCCCAATGACCAACGTCGTGGCGACTCCGGCGCCCGCCGAGCATGCTGGCCAGAGCGCGCCGCGCCTGGTCAAGATGCGCCGCTTTGGCGTTGGCGAGGCCTCCACATTGCCGATCAGCCTGATGTCCGGCGCGGTCATCCTCGCGATCTGGTGGATCGTCGCCGACCTGCGTCTCGTGCCGCATCTATTCCTTCCAACGCCCGGGGAAGCCGCAACTGCTGCGGTCTCAGTTTTCCAGGATGGCTACGCCAACGCCACTCTCTTCGAGCACGTCGGGGCGAGCCTACTACGCATCTTCACCGCGGCGGCGATCGCCATCGTGCTGGGGATTCCGATCGGCTTGCTTATGGGGCTGAACAAATGGGCGAAGGGCGTCTTCGATACGCCGATCGAGTTCTATTGGCCTCTCCCGCCGCTTGCCTATTTGCCGCTCATGATCATTTGGCTGGGCATCGGCGAGACTTCCAAGATCACGCTCCTAGCGCTGGCGATGTTCGCGCCGATCGTTCTCTCCGCCCAGGCCGGTGTTCGCTCAGTTTCCCAGGAGCGGGTCAATGCCGCCTTGTCCCTCGGGGCGACGGGCTTTCAGCTCTTGGGCGAAATTGTGCTTCCCTCGGCGCTGCCGGAAATCCTGACCGGGATCCGCATTTCACTCGGCGTCGGCTGGGGCACGCTCGTCGCCGCTGAGCTTATCGCAGCGACGCGAGGCATCGGCTATCTCATCATGTCTGCATCGCAATTCCTGGCGACGGACGTCGTCTTTGTCGGCATCGGAATTATTGCGGCTTGCGCCTTCGCATTCACCTTCGCCATGCGCCTCCTCGAAGCCTGGCTTGTGCCCTGGAAGGGGCAGAACTGAGGAGGTGGCATGAATTTTCGCGAAACAACTGGAAGGACGAGAGTGAATAAACGGGACATTCTGGTCGGCGTATCGGCCTCTCTGGCAGCGGCGTTCGCAGGCCCTCCGATCTCCGCTGAACCCCTCAAGGAATTGCGGATCGGTTATCAGAAGATAGGCGCACTCCTGATCGTGAAGGCGCAAAAGGCGCTTGAGCAGCGGTTTGAACCGCAAGGTGTGCGGGTCCGATGGATCGAGTTTGCTTTTGGACCGCCTTTGCTTGAGGCGCTCGGAGCTGGAGCGATCGACTACGGCTATACGGGTGACGCCCCGCCGATCTTCGCACAGGCGGCCCGTGAGGACTTGCTCTACGCCGCAGCGATTCCCGCTCGCGGCTACGGACAGGCGATCGTCGTTCCGGCCGCTTCGTCGATCCAAGGCGTCGCCGGCCTCGAGGGTAAGAAAGTGGCGGTCGCCAAGGCGTCCAGTGCACATAACCTGCTCGTCGCCGCGCTCGAAAGCGTCAAGCTTCCGTGGACCGCGATAACTCCGATTTATCTCGCTCCTCCGGACGCCGCCGCCGCCTTCGTCCGCGGCGCGGTCGACGCCTGGTCGATTTGGGATCCGTTCTTCGCCATCGCGGAGCTGAAGCAAAAAGCGCGCGCCTTGCCCCTCGATCGAAAAGTTACCACGCAAAACTCGTTCTTTCTTGTTAACGGCGGCTTCGCCGGCAAGCACCCGGAGGTAGTCGCCACGATCAATGGCGCCGTCGCGACGACGACCAGATGGGCTGACCAGCACCGCGATCAGGTCGCGGCCATCCTTGCCGAAGCGAGCGGCGTTGATCTTGCTGCGGAGCAGCGATCGATTGATCGAGCGGAATTCACATTCGGGCCGCTCAATAACGACGTCCTCGCCCAGCAACAGGCGGTCGCGGACCGCTTCCAGAAACTCGGTTTGATTCCTGCGCCGATCCGCATCCAGGACATTGTTTGGCCGTGGAAGAGCAACACCTAACGCCGCGGCGCGACGCCGGCGAGCACGAGAGATTGGATTGACCGATATCGCGCAAAGACCGGTCGTCAGCATTGGGCCGCGGCTCCTGGCAGCAACGCTGCGACTCAAGGTGCCGCACGGTCGGCCTTGGATCGGATGGATTGTGCCGGCGGTCATAGTCCTCGCCTGGCAAGTTGCTGCATCACTCGGCTGGATCGCCGACGCGGTCATGCCTTCGCCCTACGCCGTGGCTGCGGCGGCATGGCGGCTCACGCTCTCCGGTGAGCTGCCGCAAAACCTCGGCGTAAGTGCGCTGCGCGCTCTCGCGGGCCTGGTCGTAGGCGGGGCGATCGGCCTCACACTAGGGCTCTTGAACGGCCTCTCGCGGCTCTCGTTCTCGGTTACCGACACAAGTGTGCAGATGATCCGCAACGTGCCGCATCTCGCGCTCATTCCGTTGGTGATCGTGTGGTTCGGCATCGACGAGGGGGCGAAACTCTTCATCGTCGCGCTCGGCGTCTTCTTTCCGATCTACGTCAACACGCTGCATGGCGTGCGCAGCGTCGATCCACAGCTGATCGAGATGGCGCGCAGCTATGGCTTTCGCGGTTGGTTGTTGTTCCGGCGCGTGATCCTGCCGGGCGCGCTCCCATCGCTCTTCGTCGGCCTTCGCTTCGCGCTGGGCGTGATGTGGCTCACGCTCATCTTCGCCGAGACGATCGCCGCACAGTCCGGCATCGGCTACATGGCCATGCAGGCGCGCGAGTTCATGCAGACCGACGTCATCGTTCTTTCAATTTTACTCTACGCGCTTCTCGGCAAAGGCGCCGACACGCTTGTGAAAGTTCTCGAGCGCTGGAGGCTCGCGTGGCATCCTGCCTTCCAAGCGCAGCATTGACGCCGATGTCGCCCGCCTCGTTTCTCGTCGACCCAAGCGCGTCGCTAACGCTGCGCGGCGTCAGAAAATCGTTCGGGGCGAAGACGATTCTTAACGGCGCCGATCTTCATGTCCCCACCGGGCAGTACCTGGCTATTGTCGGCCGCAGCGGCTGCGGCAAGAGCACCCTCCTGCGGATGATCGCCGGTCTCGACGAACCCTCAGCGGGGACGATCGAAGTCGCGGGCCTGTCGACGGGGCGGGCTCGTCTGGCGCGCATCATGTTTCAGGAGCCGCGCCTTCTGCCTTGGGCGCGGGTCGACGCGAATGTCGCAATCGGCCTCGGCCCTGCTGCGGACCATGCGCAGGCCTTGACTCGATCGCGTGATGCTCTCGCCACGGTCGGGTTGGTTGACCGCGCCGGCGAATGGCCGTCGACCCTGTCGGGCGGCCAGAAGCAACGCGTCTCGCTTGCGCGCGCCCTCGTAAGCGCCCCGCGCATTTTGGCGCTCGACGAACCGCTGGGAGCACTCGATGCGCTGACACGCATCGAGATGCAGCGCCTGCTCGAGCAGGTTTGGCTATCAAATGGCTTCACCGCGATTCTGGTCACTCACGACGTCACGGAAGCCGTCGCGCTTGCGGACCGGATCGTGTTGATCGACCACGGTGCGATCGCAGCCGATATTCCGGTCCCTCTGACGCGGCCGCGCCAGCGCGGCTCGGCCGACTTCGCGCGCGTGGAAGCGACAATTCTTGAGCGTCTCCTCACGTCGGCAGACTGAAACGCCGACCAGGAGAGGGGGACCCTCCAATTGGAGCCCCTGCGTTGATTTGGGGACTTCGCGTGGTCTGGATCGAGTGTCCGCCCTTACTCGCCTGCGTCTTCGCTTGCGTGATGCGGCTCCCCGGCGGCACAGTTTCCGTCAACCAGACGTTGCCGCCGATCGACGAGCCGCGCCCGATGGTGATGCGGCCGAGGATCGTGGCGCCGGCGTAGATGACAACGTCGTCCTCGACGATGGGATGACGCGGATAGCTCTTGCGCAGCTCGCCATCTCCGCCGACTTCGAAGCGCTTCGCCCCCAGCGTGACCGCCTGATAGATGCGCACGTTCCGGCCGATCACTGCGGTCTCGCCGATGACGACGCCCGTGCCATGGTCGATGAAGAATCCTTCTTCGATCTCGGCGCCGGGGTGGATGTCGACCCCCGCCAGCGCGTGGGCGATCTCGGCGATGATCCGAGCCAGCAGAGGCGCGCCGAGCCGGTAGAGATTATGCGCCAAGCGGTGGCGCATAATCGCGGCGACGCCGGGAAAGCAGAAGATAACCTCGTCAATGCTCTTCGCCGAAGGATCGTTCGCGAACGCGGCGCGGACGTCCTTGTCGAGGGCGGCGCGTATCTTCGGCAGTGCGGCGGCAAACAAGCGCGTGATATCACCTGCGGATCGACGGTTCGCATTGGCTGGGTCGCGTGCGTCCTCCTGCTCAAGCGCCAGCGCCAGTTCGATCTGTTGCTTGAGCGCTGGCAACGCCTTTGCAAGCGTCCGAGCCACAAACGCGTCGGCGTCCCGCGCATCCAGTGCCGGAGGGCCGAAGTGGCGGGGGTAGAGCGCCGAAATAAGGCTCCCGACGATCTCGCTGATCGCCTCACGCGACGGCAGGCGAGGCGCTGCGCCACGATAGCGGCTCAGTTGGGAGGCGGCGCGCAATTGGCGGAGCTCCGCCACGACGTAAGCGTACTCGGAGTCTGCACCAGCCTCAGCGTCGCGAGATCGGCGCTTGTTTGGCCGCAGGTTGAGGATCGCCTCCCGGTTCATTGCCTGCTCATCGATGTCGAGGGGGAGCCGACCTGCATGGTGTGAGAGGTCATCGAGCGGCGGGAAAGAGGCCCACCGCCCTTCGGACTTCGTCGTCGGTCCAGCCGATTGAATTGTAGGCGCCGCGCCAGTAGACAAGTGCGCCAGAGCCCCCGCTCTTAAAAACGTTGCGAATCCGGCCGATCACGATCGCCCGGCCGTGACGATCGATGATTTCTTCGCTTTCGCATTCGAGCGCGGCGACAGCGTCGGACCGGAGTACAACACCGGTCGCCGCCGCCACCCAACTTCCCTCGAAATCGTCCGGGCCCGGCTCGACCAGAGCCCCACGCCTGAAACGATCGGCGATCTCGGCATGGCTCGCGGCGAGGACGCTGACGCCGAACGGCGCCTTCGTTGCCGCGGCCGGCGATATGTTCGCGGCGCAATCGAAGGAGAGCAGAATGGTCGGAGGTTCGAGAGACAGGGACGAAAGTGAGGTCCCGGTGAGTCCGAACCAGTCAGCGCCGCGTTGGAAGGTGACGACGCTGACGGCACGTGGCAACTGGCGCAGAGCTTCGAGATACGCGGGGCCGCTCGGTTGAGGCGCAATCCGATGGGCGCTGGAGGCGACGATTTTGAGCGCGGCGCGTTGAGCCATAGGAACACACCATGGACTTGAGCTGTTTATTAGTCTATTGACTTAGTAGACATTTGTCAAACCATTTCGGACGATGAGAGGAACCGCGCTCTATGCTCGCGTCGCTCGCACAACCGAGGAAAGCGGATGCATCCTCGATCGCCATTGTCGGAGGCGGGGCGAGCGGCGCCTTGATGACCGCGCATCTCTTGAGATTCGCCGGCGACGCCATTCGTCTTACGCTGATCGAACCACGCGCGAAGATCGGACGCGGGCTCGCTTACGCGACCGAACACGAGAGTCATCGACTGAACGTTCGGGCGTCGAACATGAGCGCTTTCCCCGACGACCCCGATCATTTCTGGCGGTGGCTGCGAGCGAACGGCCATAGGGGCGAGGACCGCTTTTGCTTTGTTCCTCGCTTGGTCTATGGCCGCTACCTTGGCAGCCTGATCGAAGATCGTCTCGCTGAGAGCAACGCGCCGCACGTGCGCTGGCTTCGCGAGAGCGCCACGAGCCTCAACGAGCGCGACGGCTCCGTCACCCTTGGCTTTTCCGGTGGTCAAACCGCTGTCTTCGATATGGCGGTTCTATGTTGCGGACACGAAGCCTCCGAAACGCTCGAGGCGCCATTCGTGAGCCCCTGGGAGGACCCGAGTTCGTGGAACACCGCGCCGAATTCAACGATTTTGATTCTGGGCACCGGGCTGACGATGGTCGACGCCGCGATTGCGCTGAGCGAGTCCGGCCATCGCGGGCCAATCGTCGCCATCTCTAGGCGCGGTCTTCTTCCGCAAGCTCATCGCCGCGTTGATGTCGCGCCAATCGCGCAAACGGAATTGCCGTCGCCCGCGACGCTCGCTCCTGTTTTGCATTGGCTTCGCGCGAGAGCGCGCGATGAAATGCGAAGCGGCGGAGATTGGCGAAGCGTCATTGACGGTCTGCGACCACACGTCCAGGCAATCTGGCGCGCCATGCCGAGCCAATCTCGCCGAAGGTTCCTCGAACACGCGCGCCCTTGGTGGGACATTCACCGCCACCGCATGGCGCCAGAGGTCGAAACGAAGCTCCGAGCCCTGCAGGAGAGCGGCCAGTTGCGAATCCTGCCGGGCCGCATGCTCGTGGTCAACGCGAAACGAGACGGCGCGAGCGTTTCGATTCGCCCGCGCGCGTCCGAAGCGGTGGTCCGCCTGGACGTCTTCCGCATAATCTCATGCCGAGGGTTGACCAGCGATCCACGGCGCAGCTCCAATCCTCTCGTCGCTCAACTCGTTGCCGAGGGCTACGCGCGCGTCGATCCGCTCGGCATAGGCCTCGACGTAGACGACCGGTGCGCTGTCGTCGACGCGAGAGGGCGGGCATCAGAGCGAATCTTCGCCGTCGGACCGATGAGCCAAGCCGCCTTCTGGGAAGCGATCGCGGTCCCTGACATTCGCCTTCAGGCCGCGTTGCTCGCCCGTCGCCTGACCGAGCAGGCGCTAGACTGCGGCGGCGGCGCTGGACGGCGTCAAGTCGGGGGGCCGCGATGAAGATCGCCAGATATTCTCGATCCATTGATCAAAATAACAACGACTCAGATGTGATACATATCAGCAAGCTCCCGCGGATTGGCCTGAGCACGCAATTCCGCCAGGGTTCGATTGTCGAGCAAGTCAGCGACGGCGTTTCGCGCCTCGATCATGACCAGACGAACCGCGCAGGCGCTCAGGTCGTTGCAATCGGTGCAAGGCCGGAAAGCGGTGACTGAGGCGCAGGAGATGGGAGCGAGCGGGCCATCAAGAACCCTGATGATCGCCCCGACCCGGATCTCGTTCGCGGGACGGGTAAGCGCGTAGCCGCCGCCTCTGCCCTTTTTCGAATAGACAAGCCCGGCATGCTTCAGCTCGGTCAAAATGTGATCGAGGAATTTCTTCGAGATTGAATTCGTCTCGGCGATTTCGGTGACTTGGGCGATCGCGCCGGATTCGAGCCCGGCGAGATGAACCATGGCCTTGAGGCCGTATTTTCCTTTGTTCGTCAGCACGTATTTGCCCTTGAATCAGAAGCTCGCGCGCGCGGTAAGATAGAGCTGCTTTCCAGACATCTATCTACGAAGCGCGTGGGCAGCTGCTTTCTGCGGTGGCTAAGTTAAGCTATTATATAGATAAGGTTCTGGGTCGGGAATTTAAGATTGCCGGCCGGCCCCCGAATGTGACCGCAACAGAGTTTGCTCGGGCTGACGGTTGCTTCTTCCTCGATATCCATGAGGTCGGCCCCGAACCTCGCGGGCCCAACGGCCTTACCTGGACGGTCCGGCTGCGACACGACATGGAGCAGGACGGACTTGAAAGCGACCGTTGAACCATCGCCTCTCGGAGCGCCCACTTTTGCAGTTGCCCAAACTTTAATCTACTAGATTGATAGACATACTTGACACATGGCGAAACGTGGTGGCATGTCATCATTGCCGGCTGGCTGAGAGGATCTCGGCGGCCATCCAGGAGCGAGTTATGTCTGTCGCCGTTGAGGCCGAGACCCTGCCCACCCTCGACCTTCGTCGATTCAACGGACATTCGTCAGAGCGCTCACGATTCCTGGAAGACCTGCGGACGGCAGCTCGGAATGTCGGCTTCTTCTATTTGGTCGGTCACGGGATCGAGGGCGACCTCATTAAAGACGTGCTGAAGGTTTCCCGACGCTTCTTCGCACTGCCCGAGAAGGACAAGCTCGCCATCGAAATGGTGAACTCGCCGCATTTCCGCGGCTACAATCGCGCGGGTTTCGAGCATACCCGTGGCAAGCCCGACTGGCGCGAGCAGGTCGATATCGGACCCGAAAGGTTCGCGCTGCCATTCGACCGCGACGCGTCGCCATGGACGCGCTTGCAGGGTCCGAACCAATGGCCGGTGGGGTTCCCTGAGTTCAAGCCGACGCTCCTTACCTACCAGGATGAAATCACCGCCCTCGCTGTCCGGGTGCTGCGCGCGTTCGCCGCCGCGCTTGAACAGCCCGAGGACATCTTCGCGCCGATTTATACGCCAGCGCCGAACCCACTCATCAAGATCATCCGTTACCCCGGTCGCGCGTCCGACGAGAGCGATCAGGGTGTGGGCGCTCACAAGGATTCGGGGTTTGTGACTCTTCTCCTGCAGGAAGAGCAGGCGGGTCTACAGGTTCAGGCTGATGACGGCGGCTGGATCGACGCGCCGCCTGTCCCGGGAAGCTTCGTCGTCAACATCGGCGAGATTCTCGAAATGGCCTCTAACGGCTATCTACGCGCCAACGTCCATCGCGTTGTTTCACCGCCGCAGGGTGCGGACCGCCTCTCGGTCGCTCTTTTCCTCGGAGCGCGTCACGATGCGACGGTTCCGCTGCTGTCGCTGCCGCCTGAGCTTGCCGCGCAAGCGCGCGGCGTGACGCAGGACCCGCACAATCCACTCTTCCGAGAGGTTGGCTGGAATTATCTGAAAAGCCGGCTGCGGTCCCATCCCGACGTCGCACGCCGCCACTACGCGAACCTGATCGATTCAGCTCCCGCCGCGTCCGGGCCTGCCTCGGCCTATTGAACTCAATGCCTTAAGCACAAATCCCAGGGAAGAGAAACATGGCGAAGGACAAACTGCGATTTGAGACGCTGGCGCTGCACGGGGGCGCTTATCGCGCGGACCCAGTCAGCGGCGCGGTTGCGGTGCCGATCTACCAGACAACCTCCTACCAGTTTCAAGACACTGGGCACGCCTCGCGGCTGTTCGCGCTTGAAGAACTCGGCAACATCTATACCCGCGTCCAGAACCCTACCTGGGACGCGCTCGAGACACGCATCACAGCGCTCGAAGGCGGCGCTGCTGCTCTGGCGGTCGCCTCAGGGCAAGCCGCCTCCGCCTATTCGGTGCTGAATCTTGCTCAGGCCGGGGACAACATTGTTTCGTCGACCGATCTTTACGGCGGCACATGGACGCTGTTCGCGCAGACGCTGAAGCAATTTGGCATCGAGACCCGCTTCGTCAACCCGAGCGATCCAGAAGCATTCCGCCGCGCGACGGACGCGAAGACGCGCGCGTATTACGCCGAGATCCTCCCCAATCCGAAGCTCGACGTCTTTCCGATCAAAGAGGTTGCCGACATCGGCCGGTCGCTTGGCGTTCCGTTGATCGCCGACAACACCGCCACTCCGCTGATCGCCCGGCCGTTCGAGCACGGTGCGGCAGTCGTCGTATACTCCGCGACGAAATACATCGGCGGACACGGCACATCGATCGGCGGCCTCATCATTGACGGAGGCAATTTCCCGTGGGAGGAGCACGCCGAACGCTTCCCCCTGCTCACCCGACCGGACGAAGCCTACCACAGCGCGATCTGGACGGAGGCGGCGAAGCCGCTCGGACCGATCGCCTATGCGCTACGCGCGCGTGTCAAGCTGTTGCGCGACATTGGTGCGGCGCTCTCGCCGTTCAACGCCTTCCAGCTCCTTCAGGGGCTCGAGACGCTGCCGCTGCGACTTCGCCAGCACAATGAGAATGCGATCCTGGTGGCGAACTTCCTCAAGGGTCGCAGCGACGTCTCCCACGTCATCTTTCCCGCCTTGCAGACAGGCGAGTCCCGCCGCCGCGCCGACGCCTACCTCAAGGGCGGTTACGGCGGCCTCGTCGGCTTCGAGCTCAAGGGCGGCGTAGAGGCAGGGCGCAAGTTCATCGACTCGCTCGAACTTCTCTACCATGTCGCCAATATCGGCGACGCGCGCTCGCTCGCCATTCATCCCGCCTCGACCACGCATCAGCAATTGACGCCCGACGAGCAGCTCGCGGCCGGCGTCACGCCCGGTTACGTGCGCCTTTCCGTCGGCCTCGAACACCCCGACGACATTCTCGCGGATTTGTCGCAGGCGCTCGACGCGGCGGGCGGTGTCTCCGTTGGTGAGCCGTCACGCAAGGCGGCCTGATTCCACAATCTGTCCCAAACCCACCGAAGGGGGTCCCAATGAGCAACGAAATAACAACGACCGTCCAGCCATCCCGGCGGACGCTTCTGAAGACCGTTGGCGCCGTCGGCATAGCCGCGGCTGGAGGCGTCTTGAGCCGCCAGACCTTTTCGCCGGCGATCGCGGCGCCGGCGCCGAAGATCAGGCTCGCCTGGACTGAGGTGGCCGCGTGCCACTCGCCGCTCGGATTCGGCGTTGCGAAAGGCATCTACGCCAAACACAACCTCGACGTCGAACTCTTCTATCAGGGTGCAAGCGGCCAGACGCTGATTCAAGCGTTGGCGACGGGCAAGGCGGATGCAGGCGCCGGTCTCATCGGCGACTGGCTCAAGCCGCTTGAGCAGGGCTTCGACGTGAAATTGTTCGTCGGTTCGCATGGCGGTTGCCAGCGCCTGCTCGCGTCGCAGGCTTCGGGCGTCAAGGATCTCGCAGGCGTCAAGGGTAAGACGATCGCGACCTACGGGATCGGCGCGCCGCCGCAGGTGGCCTTCCAAGTCACGCTGTTTAAGGCCGGCATTGATCCCGAGACCGACGTGACCTGGAAGGCGGTACCATTCGATCTCGTCGGCGAATCTGTCAATCGTGGCGATGCGGATCTCGCGGCGCATCTCGACCCGTGGGCCTATTCGATCGAGAAGCAGTTCAACTTTACCAAGATTGCGGACACTCAGACGGGCGTCTACGCGAACCATACGTGCTGCGTGCTCGGCGCCAATGGGCCGTTCCTTGCCGCCAACAAAGACGCGCTTCGCAGGCTCGCGGAGGCCAATATCGAGGTCCACGAATACACCGCCAATCATCCCGATGAAGTCGCGAAGTGGTACTTCGAGAATCTCAAGCCCGCGGGCCTCACCGAGGCCACGCTCACGGAGATCCTGGGGTCGCTCGTCTACCATGACCACCCGATCGGTCAGGCGCTCGTCGATCAGATCCAAGCCACCTCGGAGGATTTGAAGCTCGTCAAGGTGCTCGAGCCTTCAACGGATCCGAAGGCCTTCGCCGAGCGGATTACGGTCAACCTTCTCGCGTGAGTCCTTCATCGATGAGCAACGCAATCGAGGCTCTGGACGGCCGCGCGGAGAGGTCTCCGGCTCTGAGCGGTGTCCAGCAGAGTGTTTGGGCAAGCGGGATTATAGCCGCCGTCGCCTGGGCGGCCGCGGCTATCGCGACTATCGCTTTGCCCGATGTCGTGCCTTGGGGAAGCGACCGTCTCTTCGCCGTCATCATGGCGGGTGGCGCATTGGCGCTCGTGATTCTGGCGTTTGTCGTGCCCCGCGCAGGTCGGTTCGGTGAAGGCTGGATAAACTATGGGCCCTGGCTGATCGCCATCGGCGTCTGGCTCACCTTGTGGGAGCTGACGACGGCGAAATTCGGCTGGCTGCCAAAACCCTTCTTCTCGCCGCCGAACGGCCTGCTCAACGTCTACGTCACGGAGACGTCGCGGATTCTGATCTGCATTGGCTACACCTTGCGCCTGTGGTCGATTGGCTTCGCGTCCGGCGCCGTCGTTGGCTACGCGCTCGGCGTTGCACTCGGCTGGTCGAAGCGCTTCAGCTACTGGGGCATGCCAATCCTGAAACTGATCGGACCGGTGCCGGCGACCGCCTGGATTCCCTGCACGTTCTTCTTCTTCCCCACGACCTTCGCCGCGAGCGTGTTCATCGTTGCACTGTCAGCTGGCATTCCGATTGCGATCCTAACTTCCTCGGGCGTCGCCTCGGTCAATCGCGCCTATTATGACGTTGGACGCAATCTCGGCGCGAGCGAATGGTACCTGGTGTCGAAGATCGCTGCACCCGCGTCGCTGCCGCACGTGTTCGTCGGCCTGTTCATGGCGCTCTACTATTCCTTCGCCGTCCTCGTCGTGGCGGAGATGCTCGGCGCCAAATTCGGCCTTGGCTGGTACATCCAGTTCGAGACCGCATATTCGGGCTACGCCAACGTCTATGCAACGCTCGTGATCATGGCGCTGATCTGCGCCGGCATCGTGAAGCTTTTGTTTGTCGCCCGTGACCGCCTGCTCGGTTGGCAGAAGGGGTTCATCTGATGGCGGCGACCGCAACAGAGTTGCGCGCGGCGCCGGCCGCGTCGCGCAATATCGCCATCGACATTCGCGGCGTGAGCCACGCATTCGAGCTCGACGGTTCTCGGCTGGCGGTGCTCGAGTCGATCGACCTTTCTGTCGAGGCCGGCGAGTTCGTTGCGCTGCTCGGACCCTCGGGATGCGGCAAGTCGACCCTGCTCCGGCTCATCTCCGGTCTTGAGCAGCCGACCACCGGGTTTATTTCAGCCGAGGGATCGCTGATCGACAGGCCGGATCCATCGCGGATTCTCGTCTTTCAGGATCCAACGCTATTTCCATGGGCGACTGTCTGGAACAATGTCGCAACCGGGCTCGACGCGCGCGGCGTCCTAAGGCAGGAGAGCGCGCGCGTCGATTCCGCGCTCGATCTGGTCGGACTTCGCGACTTCAGCAAGGCTTATCCGCATCAGCTCTCGGGCGGCATGGCTCAGCGCGCCGCGCTCGCTCGCGCGCTGGTCAACGATCCCGCTCTGTTGCTGCTTGATGAGCCGCTCGGCAAGCTCGATTCACTGACGCGTTTGACGCTGCAAGAGGAGCTTGTGTCCCTCTGGCGCAGGGAAGGCTTCACCGCGATTCTCGTGACCCATGATGTCGAGGAGGCGGTCCTTCTCGCTTCCCGTGTCATCGTGCTCAGCGAACGGCCAGGACGCATCAAGGCGGAATTCAAGGTCGAACGGCCCTATCCCCGCCATCGCGATGACCCTGAGCTGGTTGGACTAAGGCGACAGATTCTTGCAACCCTCGGGCTCGCCACATGAGGTCGCGCGTTACACTCGCGCTGCTCACTCTTGGAAGCGCGACGGTCCTGGGCGCGATCGCTTGGTGGTGGATCACCTTCGGTGACGTTGTCCGCTTCGGCTATTTGTCATGGCATGAGGCCGGCGGGTGTCTCGTCCAGAACTCCGACATCTGTTCGCTTGCCAAGGCGCTTTGCCTCGGCTCGCATCCCCGTTTTCTCATCGCTTATTGGGCAAGCGTCCTCTGGCTCGGTGTCGTGGTGCTCTCGGCGAGCCTGCTGACCTCCGAACGCGCGAGGGTCGCGCAATGACCATGACGCTTCGACAAATCCCGACCGACGCCCAGGAACTCGCAACGTTCAAACAGGCGATGCGACATCTCATCGGCGGCGTCAGCGTGATCACGGCCGGTTCGGGCGAAGTCAGAACAGGCCTCACCGCGACGTCGGCGATTTCGCTTTCGCTCGATCCGCCAACCATGCTGATCTGCGTCAATCGCGACGCGTCCGCATGGCCCGTCATCCAGCGCGAGCGCCACTATTGCGTCAACATCCTCGACTCGCGCCACCAGGATCTGGCGGATCGATTCGCCGGGCGGAACGGGGTGAACGGGGCAGCTCGATTCGAAGGCGCGCGATGGCGCCAGTTCGCCACTGGCGCCTGGGGCCTCGAGGACGCGCTGGCCGTCGTCGACTGCGCCGTTGAGGAAATCATTGAACGCCATAGCCACGGGATCATCATCGGCGCCGTCAAGTCGGTTCACCTTGGCGGCGGCAGCGAAGCCTTGGTCTACGGGCACGGGAGCTATCGGGCCCTGAAACTTGCCCCGCCCAAAGACCTTTAGGAGCCGCCATGAATGAAAGTGTCGCTCGGCCGATCGCGCTCGCGCATGAACCGCCGGCTTTGGAGCTCGATCCGAACGCGCACCGTATCGCTTCCGACATAGAAGCATTAGCCGTTGCGCGAGAGCTTGCCGCCGAGTTCGCGCAGGAGGCGGCGCAGCGGGACCGCGAGCGGCGCCTTCCCGCCAAGGAACTCGATCGCTTCTCGGGGTCGGGTCTTTGGGGAATCACCGTGCCGAAGGCCTATGGCGGGGCGGGCGTATCCTTCGCGACGCTCGCTGAGGTCATCGCGATCATTTCCGCCGCCGACCCGAACTTGGGCCAGCTCCCGCAGAATCATTTGGCGGCGCTGGACGCGATCAGGGTGACGGCAAGCGAAGAGCAGAGGCTCCTGTGGTTTGGTCGTGCGCTACAGGGCTATCGCCTCGGCAACGCCTTTTCGGAGGCGAAGAGTAAGCATGTGGGCGCCTTCGAAACCACGGTGAGACGCGATGGCGATTCCTTCGTCGTCAATGGCGAAAAATTCTACGCAACTGGGGCCTTGTTCGCCCATTTCATCCACATCGGCGCAGTCAACGAGAACGGGAATGTCTATTTGGCGATTGCGCCGCGCGGCGCTCCCGGGCTTAGGATTATTGACAATTGGTCGAGCTTCGGCCAGCGCACGACGGCGAGCGGCAATGTTCTCATCGAGAACGTTCGCGTCGGGCCCGAGGCCGTTATTCCCGCTTACCTCGGCGGCGAGCGGCCCTCCTCGAACGGTTCCGTATCGCAGATCATCCAGGCGGCGGTCGACGCCGGCATCGCCCGCGGCGCAATCGATGAGACGATCCGCTTCGTGCGCGATCACGTGCGCCCCTGGATCGATAGCCGCCAGGAGCACGGCTACGAGGACGTCTTCACCATAGCGCAGATCGGCGATCTCGAAGTGAAACTTCACGCCGCCGAGGCTCTGCTCGAACGAGCCGGCCGGGCGATCGACGAGATCCTCGACAATCCGAGCGAGGAAGCTGTCGCCGAGACTGCGGTCAAGGTGGCTGAGGCCAAGGTCCTCTCCACCGAGATCGCGATTCTCGCAACCAACAAATTGCATGAGCTTGGCGGCACGCGCTCGACTCTCGGCCAGCACAATCTCGACCGTCATTGGCGCAATGCGCGCACCCACACGCTACACGATCCCGTGCGGTGGAAATATTTCCATGTCGGCAACCACCTCCTCAACGGCGTCGCGCCCCCACGCCACGCCTGGAGCTGACGTCGTCTAGTTGACGGAGACAAGCCTCGTATGACCGCTGCACTCGCGACAATCGAAGACGACTTCACCGAATTTCTCCCGCCGCCCTTGCGCGCTAGACCGACGCGCCAAATCCACGACGACGCAGAAGCGCTTGCCATCGCCGAGGAGGTTTCCACGAAACTTGCGGAAGGCGCCGTCGCCCGCGATCGCGATCGCATCCTCCCTTACGAAGAGATGGACCTCATCTCCGATGCGGGCCTGCTCGCGATCACTCTGCCGAAGGCTTACGGCGGGGCCGGCGTGCGTACGGGAACCGTGGCGCGTGTGATTGCTGCGCTTTCGCGCGCCGACGGCTCAATCGGGCAGATTCCGCAAAATCATTTCTTCATGCTCGAAGGCCTGCGTTTACAGGGAACAGAGGAGCAGAAACGCTTCTTCTACGCACGTGTGCTGGCAGGCGAAAGGCTCGGCAACGCGCTCTCGGAAACCGGCACCAAGACCGCGCATGACCATGCGACCCGCATCACGCGAGACGGCGCCGTCTATCGCCTCAACGGCCGCAAGTTCTATTCCACCGGCGTGCTGTTCGCTCATTGGGTCGCGGTCGTCGCGAATGACGAGAATAATCTCAGCACGATTGCGTTCGTGCCCCGGGAAACGAAAGGGATCACGATCATCGACGATTGGAGCGGATTCGGTCAGCGGACCACTGGCTCGGGCACGACGCTACTTGACAATGTGGAGGTGCATCCGTTCGCCACCTTGTCTTTCGCCGCGCTATTCGAGCGTCCGACTTCGATGGGCCCGTTCGCACAAATTATGCACGCTGCGGTCGAGCAGGGCATCGCCGAGGCGGCGCTCGCAGACACGGTTCAGTTCGTTCGCCACTCCGCTCGTCCCGCCAAGGACGCAGGTGTCGACAGAGCCAGCGACGACCGCTATACGGTCGCGATCGCCGGCGAATTGAAGATCAGGGTTGACGCGTCGAGTGCACTGCTCGACCGCGCCGGGGATTTCGTCGACCGAGCCCAAGCGGATCCTTCGGTCGAGACGGTCGCTGCAGCGTCGGTCGCTGTCGCCGAGGCAAAAATCGCTTCGACAGAGGCGGCGCTCCTCGTTGCATCGAAGCTCATCGAGCTTGCTGGCTCCAGCGCGACCCTCGCTAAGCATGGGTTAGACCGCCATTGGCGCAACGCGCGCACGCATACCGTCCATGACCCTGTCCGCTGGAAATACCGCGCCGTCGGCGACTACTGGCTGAACGGCGTCAATCCGCCGCGTCACGGCGCGATCTGAGGCGAGACATGGCTCGCGAGATCCGATTCAACGCCTTCGATATGAACTGCGTCGGGCACCAGTCGCCCGGCTTGTGGGCTCATCCACGCGACCGTTCGTGGCAATACAAGGATCTCGAATATTGGGTCGAGCTCGCCGAGATTCTGGAGCGCGGCAAGTTCGACGGCCTTTTCATCGCCGACGTCCTTGGCGTCTATGACGTCTACCATGGCAACCTCGACGCTGCCCTTCGTAACTCCACGCAAATCCCCGTCAACGATCCCTTGCAGCTCGTGCCGGGGATGGCTCTGGTGACCAAGAATCTCGGCTTTGGGCTCACTGCGTCGCTCTCGTTCGAGCACCCCTACACGTTCGCGCGCCGCCTCTCGACGCTGGACCATCTCACGAAGGGACGCGCTGGCTGGAACATCGTCACCTCCTATCTCGATAGCGGCGCCAAGAATATTGGCCTTGGCGGGCAGAGCGCACACGACGACCGCTACGACGTCGCCGACGAGTATATGGAGGTCTGCTACAAGCTGTGGGAAGGAAGCTGGGAGGACGGCGCGGTGCTGCGCGACCGGGCTCGGCGCGTGTTTACCGATCCGGACAAGGTCCACCCGATCCGCCATGAAGGCCGGTACTTCAAGGTGCCCGGCGTCCACCTTAGCGAGCCCTCGCCGCAGCGTACGCCGGTGCTCTATCAGGCGGGCGCTTCGGCGCGGGGCCGGCGCTTCGCCGGGGAACATGCGGAATGCGTTTTCATCGCGACGCCATCAAAGGCCGTCCTTCGAAAGGCGGTCGCCGCGATCCGCGAAAGCGTCGCATCGGCCGGACGCGACCCGAGGAGCGTGCTCATCTTCAATCTGCAAACCGTCATCGTCGATGAGACCGACGCAAAGGCCAAGGCCAAGTACGAGGATTACAAGCAATACATAAACCTGGACGGCGCGCTGGCGCTTGGCTCTGGCTGGATGGGCATCGATTTCGGCCGCTACGGACCAGATGAGCCGTTGCGCCACATCGAGACCAATGCCGTGCAGTCCTCGGTCGAAGCCTTTTCCAATGCCGACCCGAGTAAGATCTGGACGGTTCGCCAGCTTGCAGAGTGGATCGGCATCGGCGGTTTGGGCCCCCTGTTCGTCGGGGGCCCGCAGACCATCGCTGATTTGCTGGAGCAGTGGGTCGAGGAGACCGATGTCGACGGCTTCAATCTCGCCTATGCCGTCACCCACGAGACGTTCAGCGACATCGTCACGCACCTGGTTCCCGAGCTGCAAAGGCGCGGCGTCTATAAGCGTGACTACGCGCCGGGAACGTTGCGAGAAAAGCTATTCGGGGCGGGTGCGCGCCTGCCGCACGATCATGTCGGCGCGCGCTACCGCGACCTCGCAAGATTGCAGCCTGCGCTCGACGCTGCGGAATGAGAGACAAACGGATGACTGACAAGCTCGATCTGCCTCCGCCCGCTGAGAAAACCGACGTCCTCTGGTTTTTGCCAACGCACGGCGATGGTCGGTACCTTGGCAGTGAAATCGGCGCCCGGCATGTGTCGCTCGGCTATCTCTCGCAGATCGCCAGGGCCGCTGACGAACTCGGTTACTATGGCGTGCTGCTGCCGACGGGACGCTCTTGTGAGGATTCCTGGGTCATTGCTTCGGCGATGGTTCCTCTCACTCAGCGGCTGCGCTTTCTTGTCGCGGTGCGCCCCGGTCTTACCGAACCCGCCTTCGCCGCGCGCATGGCGGCGACGCTCGACAGGCTGTCAGGGGGACGCTTGCTCATCAACGTCGTCACGGGCGGGGATCCCGCTGAGCTCAAGGGGGACGGTGTCTTTCTCGATCACGACGAACGTTACGAGGTCACCGACGAGTTCCTGTCCATCTGGCGTAAGCTCATGCAGGGTGAAGAGGTCACAGAGACGCACAAGCGCCTTAGAATCGAAAAGGGGAAGCTTCTCTATCCGCCGAAGCAGCAGCCTTATCCTCCGCTTTATTTTGGCGGCTCTTCGGGCGCGGGGGGCGTCGTGGCGGCCAAGCACGTGGACGTCTATCTCACCTGGGGTGAACCACCTAACGACGTTGCCGAGAAGATCGCTGCGGCAAAGGCCGTGGCCGCGCAATATGGCAGGACCTTTTCGTTCGGCATCCGGTTACACGTTATCGTGCGCGAGACGTCAGAAGAGGCTTGGCGAGCAGCGGAGTCGCTCATCGCTAAGCTGGACGACGACACGATCGCGACCGCGCAAAAGGCTTTCGCGCGGTTCGATTCGATCGGTCAGCAGCGCATGGCGCGGCTGCACGGCGGGCGTCGCGACAAGCTTGAGATCTCGCCCAACCTTTGGGCCGGGGTCGGGCTGGTGCGCGGCGGGGCCGGGACTGCCCTCGTTGGTAATCCCGACGAGGTCGCGGAAAGGATCAAGGAATATATGTCGCTCGGGATCGACCGCTTCATCCTCTCGGGATATCCTCACCTTGAGGAGTGCTATCGTTTCGCAGAACTCGTATTCCCGAAGCTTCCCCTTAAGACAACGACCGGCAACGATCTTGGGCCAGCGAAGAACGCAGGTCCGTTCGGCGAAATCATCGCGAACGTCGTCGCTCCTTCGGAACGGAAGGCGGCCGCGGGTTGAAGATTGCCAGGGTTTCCACGAAGTTTTCGATCGCCATGCCATGACTAAGGAAATTCGGCTCAACGCATTCGAAATGAACTGCGTGGCGCATCAATCGCCGGGTTTGTGGCGCCATCCTCGCGACCGGTCGCGTGAGTATCGGCGGCTGGATGGGTGGATCGAACTCGCGAAAACATTGGAGCGGGGGCTTTTCGATGGGCTATTCCTCGCTGATGTCCTCGGGGTCTACGACGTCTTTGGCGGTAGTCCCGAATCGGCGCTTCGCCATGCAACGCAAACGCCGGTTAACGATCCGCTCCTGCTTGTGCCGGCCATGGCCGCCGCGACCGAGCATCTCGGTTTCGGGGTCACGGTCACACTTTCCTATGAACCGCCGTTTCCCCTCGCCAGGCGAATGTCGACGCTCGATCATCTGACCGACGGCAGGATCGGGTGGAACGTGGTGACCGGATACCTCGACAGCGCTGCAAAAGGGTCGGGGCAGAACGGGCAGCGACCGCATGACGAGCGCTACGCTGTCGCAGAAGACTACATGGAGGTCGTCTATAAGCTTTGGGAAGGCAGCTGGGCCGACGACGCTGTCATTGCCGACATCGAGAGCGGCGTCTTCACGCTCCCCGAACGGGTCCGTAGGGTTCAGCACGATGGGCCGCACTATAAGCTCGACGCCTTGCACCTGAGCGAGCCGTCGCCGCAACGCACCCCCGTACTCTACCAGGCCGGAACCTCGCCCGCCGGGCGCGCTTTCGCAGCTCGCCACGCAGAATGCGTGTTCATGTCTGGGCCGTCTAAGAAAGTCATCGCGCCGAGGGTTGCGGCGATCCGCGAGCTTGCCGGAGAGTACGGCCGCGACCCGCAGGGCATTCTCATGTTCGCGATGATGACCGTCGTCGTCGCCGCAACCGACGAAGAGGCGCAGGCCAAGCTGGCGGACTACCGTCGATACGCCGATCCCGAAGGGGCCCTGACATTGATGTCTGGTTGGACTGGTGTTGATTTCTCCCGTCTCGATCCGGATCAAATCGTCGAGCACGTCGAAAGCGAGGCCGGCCGCACCGCGCTTGAAAATATTACCCGCGCGGACCCCGACCGGCGATGGACTGTGCGCGAGGTCGCGGAACACGTGTCGATCGGCGGGATCGGGCCCGTCGTCGTCGGATCACCCGCCACTGTCGCGGATCAGCTCGAAGCTTGGATCGACGAGACCGATCTCGATGGCTTCAATCTCGCTTTTGTCGTGCGGCCCGAAACTTTCGCGGACGTCGTCGACCTCGTCGTCCCCGAATTGCAGCGCCGGGGACGGTATAAGACGTCCTACGCGGAGGGCACGCTCAGAGAGAAACTATTCGGCCATGCTCGCCTCAATGAATGTCATCCCGCCGCTAGGCACCGCTGGGAGCTCCGTCGAGAGCTCGAGAGGGCGGTCGCAGAGGCCCCGTCGCAACGAGCTCCGTAAGTAGCATTTGCCTACGTCGGCTATCCGCCCCGAGGCCTGCGAAAATGAGCGGGTGGCGAGGCCGCGCGAGAGAGATTTGCCGGGGCGGCAGGCGTGCCGGACACGATTTGGAACATGGACGCACGGGCCGGGACTGTGACCGCCGCGTATGTGAAGGGCGCGCAGCCGACCGACGCTATGGACCTCGGAACGCATACCCAGCTCGCGACCAACCGCCGCGATTTCCGCAGCCGGCTTGCGGCGAAGAGCCGTATCGCCATGCTCCGTTTTGGGGCAAGAACGAACCCGGAAATGATGGTGCGTAAAGGGTGCGTGACAAGATTAGACGCGAGGGATCGCGTGCTTCTGCTAAACCGTTGAAAAAGCTATGGTGCGGACGGCGGGGCTCGAACCCGCACAGCCTTACGGCCGAGGGATTTTAAGTCCCTTGCGTCTACCGGTTTCGCCACGTCCGCATGAAGCGCGCTTCTTTCACATTTTGCGGCGAAAATGAACCCTAGCCGCCTTTGTCGTTGGCGATTGGCGGCTGGAAGGCGAGGCCCATGTCCCAGGGAAAGTAGATCCACGTGTCCTGGGACACTTCGGTGATGAAGGTGTCGACCAGGGGGCGACCTAGGGGCTTGGCGTAGACGGTGGCGAAATGCGCTTTGGGCAGCATCTCTCGCACCAACTTGGCGGTGGCGCCGGTGTCGACCAGATCGTCGACAATAAGGATCTTCGCCCCGTCATTGAGATTGGCGACATCGGGAGCAATCGTCTTGAGGACCTTGAGGCCGCCCTGTGTCTTGTAGTCGTGATAGGAGGCGATGCTCACCGTCTCGATTACCCTGACCTCGAGCTCACGCGCGACGATCGCCGCCGGCACGAGACCGCCGCGGGTGATGGCGACGATGGCGTTGAACGGCCCTGATGAGGCGAGCCGCCAGGCCAACGCCCGTGCATCCCTGTGGAACTGGTCCCACGAAACCGGAAAGGCCTTGTCGCGGGGCGAGTTCACCGGCGGCTCCTTCAAAAGATTCACTCTTCCTAACAAGCGCGATGACCGCGCGCGAGCCTCGGTCGCCCCGGGATTGACATCTTTTGCAAGGCCGGCTTCCAGTCGGCGCTTAGCGCGCCGACCCGTCTTTTGACAGCTCCGCGACCATGGCCTCGACGGCGCGACGCGCCGCGGCGACCGCTTCCTCGTCCTTGCCGCGCACCACGATCTGGTTGCTGAAGCGCCCGTCCTTAAACGACGGATAGGAGCCGATCGCCACGTCCGGATGGGCTGACGCGATTGCGCCCAACGCCTCGCCGTAAAGGCCCTCTGGGAGACTTCCGGCGGCGATGGTCTCGACCAGCATCACCGCTCCGGTCTTCATCGACTTGACGGCGAAGTCGAGCATCGCCTGCATGACCGCCGGCACGCCGGCAAGCACGAACACATTGCCGATGCGAAAGCCTGGCGCTCGGGAGATCGGATTCTCGATGAGGTCGGCCCCCTCGGGGATGCGCGCCATGCGACGGCGCGCGGGCGTGAGATCGCTCGGGGCGTAGCGCTCAAGCATGATGGCGATCGCCCTCGGATCCTCGCCAACGGGCACCCCAAACGCGCGCGCGATCGAATCGGCGGTGATGTCGTCGTGGGTTGGACCGATTCCTCCGGTCGTAACCACGTAGTCATAGCGCTCTCTGAGCACGTTGATCGCCGCGATGATCTCCTCCTCGATGTCAGGGACCACTCGCGCTTCCCGAACGTCGACGCCGATCTTCGCCAGATATTCGGCGACATAGCCGAGGTTGCGGTCCTTCGTGCGGCCAGACAGGATCTCGTCGCCGATCACCAGGACGGCTGCGGTTACAGTCGTCGATTCGCTCATCGCCAAGTCGTCCCCGTGCGCGCAACAGTCGGAACCCGCTGCAGCCCCGCGCGAGGCTAGCATGAACGCCGGGAAAGTCCGCAAGGCCGGCAGACCTTCCCAATCCCAAATTGGTGACTTGTCTTCCGCGCGAAGCAGGGCATATGTGTGAGAGCTTCTGAAACACGCCAAAGGAATGCTGGTGGCGACGTCGACGACATTTGTGCTCGCAAACGAGAAGGTTGGCCGCCGCAGCGGCCAGATCCGTCTGCATGGTCCCGAAGACTTCGCCGCAATGCGCAAGGCCAGCGCGCTGACCGCGGAAGCGCTAGATCTGATCGGTCCGCTCGTCAAACCAGGAGTCACGACCGCGAGTCTCGACCGATTCGCGTTCGAATTCGCGCGCGACCACGACGCCTACCCGGCGTCCCTGAACTACCGCGGCTATCGCAAGTCGATCTGCACGTCGATCAACCATGTCGTGTGCCACGGTATACCCGACGAGAAACCGCTGCGCGACGGCGACATCCTCAATATTGACGTGACCCTGATCGTAGACGGCTGGCATGGCGATGCGAGCCGCATGTTCGTCGCGGGGGAGGCCTCCCGGCGGGCGCAGCGTCTGATCGACGTAACCTACGAGGCGATGATGCGCGGCATCGAAGCGATCAAGCCCGGCGGGACGACGGGCGACATTGGTTACGCCATTCAGACCTACGCCGAGGCGGAGCGATGTTCGGTCGTGCGCGACTTTTGTGGCCACGGCCTCGGAAGGCTCTTCCACGACGAGCCAAATATCCTGCATGTGGGCCGAAAAGGGGAAGGCGTTCCCCTTCGCCCGGGCATGTTCTTCACTGTCGAGCCAATGATCAATCTCGGCGGCTACGGGGTGAAGATTCTTGCTGATGGTTGGACGGCGGTGACGCGCGATCGGTCACTGTCGGCCCAGTTCGAGCATACGGTCGGCGTGACCGAGACCGGGTGCGAGATTTTCACGCTCTCGCCCACCGGAGCCGATCGCGCGCCGATCCGATGACCTCGGGAGCCGACCGCGACGGCAAGGCTTATCATCCGCGCCGCGCGCGGCGCACTCAGCTGCACGAAGCTGGCGGGTCGGCGCTGGCGCAACTCCAACCCCAGTCGCCCTCCAGTCCGGTGCTGGCCCCCGAGGGCGGTGACGGCGAAACGCCTCATTTTCACGGGCATCGCGAGCGGCTGCGCTCCCGCCTCAGGGAAGCGGGTCCGAACGCCCTTGCCGATTATGAACTTCTCGAACTCATTCTTTTTCGCGCGATTCCGCGGCGCGATGTGAAGCCGCTGGCCAAGAGCCTGATCGCCCGCTTCGGCTCTTTCGGCGAAGTCATCGCGGCCGATCCCGGAAGGCTTGCTGAAATCGACGGCATGAGCGCCGGCGCCATCTCGGAGTTCATGGTCGTCGAGGCGGCCGCGCAACGCTTCGCCAAGGGCGCGGTCAAGAAGCGGCTGCCGCTGGGCTCGTGGAGCGAGGTGATCGACTATTGCCGAACATCAATGGCGTTCGAAGGCCGTGAGAGCTTCCGGGTCCTGTTTCTCGACAAGAAGAATGGCCTGATCGCCGACGAGGTCCAAGGCTCCGGCACCGTCGATCACACCCCGGTCTATCCGCGCGAAGTCATGCGCCGCGCGCTGGAATTGTCGGCGACGGCGATCGTGCTTGTTCACAATCATCCCTCCGGCGATCCGACGCCCTCGACCCAGGACGTCAAGATGACGCAGGACATCATCGCGATCGCCAAATCATTGGGCGTCGCCGTGCATGACCACATCATCGTTGGGCGCAACGGGCATGCCTCAATGAAAGGCATGAGACTGATCTGACATCAGAGTTCGGTCGGATCGGGCGCTTGCGCCTCAAACCGGAGAGGGTGGGAGGAGATCGCGGCGGCGCTGGGGTCGTAACGGCTTCAGGCGGTGATTAAGGCTGCAAATTTTGCATGAGCTCGATTGCAGCAAAAGCCAATAAACGGGCCTAAACGCGCCTAAACGTTAGTAAAATAGCTGGCGTTTACTGGCGCTTATTCTTTCGAATCGGGGCTTTTCAAAGAGTTACGGCCGATTCGAATAAAAAACTTGGCCCTTCCTATTGGCTTTCGCGAGATCTTCCTGAAATGCATACCTCGCCTCGTTCTCACATTGCAGGCCGTCGCAACTCGCTTTCTTCGACCGACAGGAAAGGCTAACATAGATTCGGTTTTTCGTAAAGGTTTAATGCGGGGAATCTTCGCCGCCCCCGAGACGCTGTGCGGCCGCCAGATCCTCGGGCGTGTCGACATCGAACGTCACGCCTATGTCGGAAGCTTCGACTTCAACCAGTTCCCCTTCGTTGAGCGCGCCGATCAGCTTGCGGGCGCCCTCGTCTCCCTTGAGGCGCATCGCCGCCTCGAAAAGGCCCCGGCCAAGAAGAACAGGGTTGCCGCGCCGACCTTCGGTTAAAGGGATGGATGCGAGCGCGCCCTCGCGGGCGAGAAACGCCTCGATCAAGGCGTCGGCCAACCGGGCCTCAATCAGCGGCATGTCGCCCAGGAGCACGAGCGCTCCGACAACATCACGGGGCATGGCGAACAGGCCGACGCTCAGCGACGAGGCGAGTCCGCTCGCGAATTTCGGATTGAAGGCGAGGCCGACGTCGAGGTCTGCGACCGCGGCCTCCACTGAGTCCCGCCCATAGCCGGTAACCACGACGATCGGCCGCGCCTTGGTCGCCAGCGCCGCTTCCACGACCCGTCGCACGATCGGCTTGCCGTCGAGTTTCGCCACCAGCTTCGTGAGGTCCGTGCCGCCGGCAGCGCGAAAGCGCGACGACTGGCCCGCGGCGAGCACGATGGCGGCGACCCGGGAGCAGGACGCCACTCGGTTAAACAGTCGTAGTCATTGCGAGGAGCCATAGGGCGTCCGGAAAGACGCCCGTCTGACGACGGGCTATGGCGACGAAGCAATCCAGGGGCCGTACGGCGCCCAAGTTCTTCTGGATTACTTCGCTTCGCTCGCAATGACGGGTTTGAGTCAACTTGAATTCAGCCCGCTCTAGTCACCGGGCGCGCGCGGCTGGGGACGCGAAGCGATCTCCATGAGTAGCCCGCCGACGCCCATCGCGCGGATGTCCGCGTCGCCGATGGGAACGCCTGCCAGCACGCGTTGCAAGACCCAGTCGAAGCCGTTTTCTTTCGGCGACCGGGCGCAGCCCGGCGCCCCGATGATCGGGATCCCCTGGCGTTCGGCAAGGAGCAGCAAATTGCCGGGATCGACCGGCATGCCGAACCGTTCGATGCGTCCTCCGATCGCTTCGATGGCGGCCGGGATGACGTCGCGACGGTCGGTGATGGCGGAGGCCCCGAAGGCAATGAGCCCGTCGCTGCCGTCGATCAGCCTCGCCAGCGCTTTTGCGAGCGGCCCAACCTCGTGCGGGACGATCTCCTGCGCGACGATGCGCGCTCCCGTCGGCTTGAGGCGCGCCTCGAGCACGCGCAAGGTCTTTGCCACAACTGAAGGCTTCAGGCCCGGGAGCGTCGTTGAGACCACCCCAATCCGCATCGGCTTGAATGAGCGCACCGAGATTGCGCCTGTCGGCGCAGCCGCGAGCGCAGCCTCGAGCGTGGGAGCCTGAGTCGCGAACGGAATGATCTTGATCGTCGCGACCATGTCGCCATCGGCGACGGCCCGATAGCGGGGCAACGTCGCGACGGTGATCGCCTCGTCGACCCCATTGACCCGGTCGATGGCCTCGGGCTCGATGATCGCAAGCCCCGCGCTCTCAGCAAACAGGTTGACCCGTCCCGTGAACGGCGCCGAGCAACGCAGATGCTGGCCGGCGAGACGTTTGGCGAGCTTCAGCGCCGCCTCATTTTCATCGACGTCGCCCGGCTCGAGCCGCGCCGCCACGACGCACTTCACACCAGCCGAACCGAGAGCCAGCTGCCGCTCGCGCGTGAGAACGTCGCCCTTTTTGTATGCGACGCCGTCAATTCGCACTGCGTGCGCCAGGACGGCGCCCTCGGCTTCCTCGATCGGCGTCGGGCCGAATTTCATGCCGCCGCGGCCTCCGAGCGCAACGGCTTCTTGCGCAGCGAAGCGACGATCTCTCCGATGATCGACACTGCGATTTCGGCCGGACTGACCGCGCCGATGTCGAGCCCGATCGGCGCATGGATGCGCGACAGCGCCGCCTCATCGAAGCCGTGAGCGCGCATGCGTTCGATCCGTTTGGCATGCGTCTTTCGGGATCCGAGTGCGCCGATGTAGAAGCAATCGGCCCTGAGCGCGACCATGAGCGCGGAGTCGTCGATCTTCGGGTCATGGGTCAGAAGGCAGATGGCGGTGTAGCGATCGAGCGGCGCGTCCGCCAGCGCTTCGTCCGGCCACTGGGCGACAACGGGCGTGTCGGGGAAGCGGTCCGGCGTGGCGAAAGCGGTACGCGGATCGATGATCGACACGTCGAGACCAGCAATTCGCGCGATCGGCGCCAAAGCTTGCGAGATATGCACGGCCCCAATGAGAGTGAGACGCGGCGCCGGCGCTTGGACGGTCAGAAAATAATCCTCGCCCTGATGCGCGACCGTTGCGCTTTTGCCCATGCGCAGCGCCGTTTCCAATTCGGAGGCGAGAGGATCGGCGTCGACGGCCTCGGCGCGAACGAATCGCTGCTCGCCATCGGAAAGACGGGTCACGATGGCGCCCGCGCGCCGTTCGCTTCGGGCCAGGTTCATAGCCTTGAGGACGTCGAGCCGCATCAGGCGAGCTTCTCGACATAGACCTTGATGCGTCCGCCGCAGGACAACCCGACACGCCAGGCGGTCTCGTCGGCGACGCCGAACTCAAGCATCCGCGGCGCGCCGTTGGCGATCACGTCCGCCGCCTCTTCCACGACCGCGCCCTCGACGCAGCCGCCGGACACCGAGCCGAGAAAATTCCCCTCTGCGTCGATGACGAGATGCGAGCCGATCGGGCGGGGTGCCGAGCCCCAGGTCTCGACCACGGTCGCAATCGCCACGTCTCGTCCGGCTTCCCGCCACGATTCGGCGGCGGCAAGGACGTCTTCGTCTCGGGTCAGCATTCAAACACCTCCCTTATCATTTCCCTGGGGCGTGACGAACCCGGTTTGACCCGGGCGCCCTCGCGATGGGGCCTTGCGAGCGGAATTTTGGCGCCGGCAAAGCGCGGTCTTGCAAGAATGGCCCCGCGCTGGCCGCTCCGCAAGGCTGCGGCGTGAAATCAGTCGACGGCCAGGAGCCGCGCCTTTGGATCATCGGACGAGCCTCGACCGCCAGACAGCGCCTGGCAAAGATCGGCCATGCTGGCGAGATTGTGGATCGGACGGAACGAATCGACGTAAGGCAGCATGGTCCGGATCCCCCCCGCTTTGGCGGCAAAGTCGCCAAAGCGCAGCAGCGGATTGACCCAGATCACGCGCCGGCTCGATTTGGCGAGCCGCTCCATTTCGGCCTCGAGCTTGCCGAGATTGTCGCGCTCCAGCCCGTCAGTGATGAGAAGGGTAATCGCCCCTTGACCCAGCACGCGCCGGGACCAATCCCGATTGAAGCGGCCTAACGCCTCGCCGATTCGGGTGCCACCGGACCAATCGACCGCCATCGCCGAGCACCGAGCCAGGGCGTCGTCGGGATCGCGGGCGCGCATCGCGCGGGTCACGTTGGTGAGACGGGTGCCGAACAGGAAAGTCGAAACGCGCCGCGTTTCGCCCAGGCCATGCAGAAAATGCAGGAACAGGCGGGTGTACTCGTTCATGGATCCGGAGATATCGCACAAGGCGACGACCGGCGGGGCGCGATAGACGGCTGAGCGAAACTCGAGGTCGATCACCCCGCCGGGCTGTAGCGAACGGCGGAAACTTCGGCGCGCATCGATCCGAGCTGGCCGGCCACCCGGAGCAAAGCGACGCGTTCTGCGCTTGTCTTCGGGCATCGCGAGCCGCTTGATCGCCTTGCGAGCCTCCTCAATTTCCGCCGCGCTCATTTGGGCGAAATCCTTCGATCGCAAGATCTCCGCGGCCGACATCGTCAGGCGGGCGTCGAGTTCGATTGCGGGAGCCGGTTTGGCGCGGTCGTGAATCGACTTGAAAAGGGCGTCGGCGACGCGACCGGCCCCAGCTTCGGGAGGCTTCGGATCGGATTTGCTGGGCGCGCGCGGGGACAGCATCGCGATCAGCTTTTCGAGGAAACCCTTTCGCTTCCAGAAGATGCGGAACGCCTGCTCAAACAGCAGGCTGTGCTCATGCTTCTTGACCAAGACAGCATGCAGTGTGGTGTAAAAGTCCTCTCGATTCCCGACGCCCGCCGCCTCGACCGCCGCGAGCGCGTCGACCACCGCGCCCGGACCCAACGGGACGCCCGCCTCGCGCAGGGCGCGGGCGAAGTGGATGATGTTCTGCGCCAAGACGCCGCCGCTTGCAGGTTCGGCCTCTAAAACCGCGCTCATTTTGCTTGGCTCGATCTCACTTCCGGCGGCGAAGCGCCGGTCGCACGCATCCTCCGAAGAGATAGTGTCGAGCGACGCCTTTGTCATCGCGCTCGCGCGCCGGTGTGGAACCAGGCAGCGCAAACGGCCTCGGAAGTGGCCGGAAAGATGGACGAGAACTCGCCCGGCCCTACCCGATCTCCAGCCGGCGAAGCTCGGCGCGCGTCTCCTCGATCAGCGTCTGCGCCTTTGCCCCCTCTATCTTGGCGATATCATCCTGATATTTCAACAACACGCCAAGCGTATCGGAGATCTGCGCCGGATCGAGCGCCACCGCATCGAGCTCGGTCAGCGCGGCCGCCCAGTCGAGGGTTTCGGCGACGCCCGGCGACTTGAACAGGTCCTGTTTGCGCAGACGCTGAACGAACGCGACAAGTTCCGCGGTCAATCGCTCCGGCGCGCGCGGCGCCTTCGCGCCCACGATCGCCATCTCGCGAGCGAGGTCGGGATAGCCAAGCCAATGATAGAGACAGCGGCGCTTGAGCGCGTCGTGAATTTCACGCGTGCGATTGGAGGTTATGACGACGATCGGCGGTTCGGGCGCCGCCATGACGCCGATTTCCGGAATCGTCACCTGGAAGTCGGACAGGATCTCGAGCAAATAGGCTTCGAAGGCCTCGTCGGCGCGATCGATCTCGTCGATCAGGAGCACCGGTGCGCCCGTCACGCCGGGCTCGAGCGCCTGCAGGAGCGGGCGCTTGATGAGATAGCGCTGCGAGAAGATGTCGTGCTCGATGCGATCCTTGTCATGCTCGCCAGAGGCCTCGGCGAGCCTGATCGCCATCATCTGCGCGGGATAGTTCCATTCATAAACCGCGCTCGCGACATCGAGGCCTTCGTAGCACTGGAGTCGAATCAGCTTTCGATTGAGCGAGGCCGCGAGAACCTTGGCGACCTCCGTCTTGCCGACGCCGGCCTCGCCTTCGAGAAACAGCGGCCTTCCCAGTCGCAGGCTCAAGAAAATGACCGTGGCCAGCGCGCGATCGCCGACATAGGAAGCCTTGCTGAGCAGGCTCAAGGTTTCGTCGATCGAGGCCGGAAGGGCCGGCGATTGCCGGGACAAGGCGCTGCTCCACGTCAAGACATTGCCGCACCCTGCAGAAAGCGGCGCGGCGGCGTCAAGCTCGCATCAAGGAAGGTTCAGGCGGCTCTTCTTTGCGCGACCTTAAGCCGCAGCTTCCACGGCGCGTTTCGCCATCACGCCGATGAGATGCGCGCGATAGTCGGCGTCGGCGTGAATATCCGAGTTGAGACCGCTCGCCGGCACGGAGACGCCCTCAAGCGCGGAAGGCGAGAAATTCGTGTTCAGCGCCGCTTCGAACGCCTCGGCGCGGAAGACGCCGTTCCCGCCGGCGCCCGTGACAGCGACGCGAACGCCGCCCGCCGTCTTGGCGACGAAGACGCCGACCAGCGCGTAGCGCGAGGCCGGATTGCGGAATTTCATGTATGCGGCCCTCTGCGGGATCGGAAAGCTCACTTGCGTGATGAGTTCGTCGGTCTCGAGCGCCGTTTCAAAAAGGCCCGTGAAGAAATCTTGCGCTTCGATGCGGCGCTTGCTGGTGACGATTTTGGCGCCAAGCGCCAGCGCAGCCGCCGGATAGTCCGCAGCCGGATCGTTGTTGGCGAGCGACCCGCCGATCGTGCCCATGTTGCGCACGTGCGGATCGCCGATGATTCCGGCGAGCGACGCGAGCGCTGGAATCGCCGCCTGCACGACATTGTTGCGAGCCACTTCCGCGTGCCGGGTCATGGCGCCGATCACGAGATTATCCCCTTCGCGGGCGATGCCGGCGAGCTCGCGAACGTTTTTGAGATCGATGAGCGCAGCCGGCGACGCGAGACGCTGCTTCATGGTCGGCAGGAGGGTCATGCCGCCGGCGAGCGCCTTGGCGTCCGGCTTGGCGAGGTCGGCGGCGGCGCTGGAGAGCGATTGGGGGCGATGATATTCAAAGGCGTACATGTCGAATTCTCCCAAAGAGGGCAACAGACGGGGCGACGGATCGCGACCGCCCGCTTAAGCTTCATTCCGCGGCGCGTTTCGTCACCGTCTTTTGCGCGGCGCGCCAGACGACCTGCGGAGTCGCGGGCATCGCCACGTCTTCGTGGCCGAGCGCATCGGTAAGCGCGTTGATGACGGCTGGGGGGGGAGCGATCGCGCCCGCTTCCCCGCAACCCTTGATGCCGAGCGGATTGGAGGGGCAGACCGTCTCAATCGTCTCGATCTTGAACGAGGGCAGGTTATCGGCGCGCGGCATGCAATAGTCCATGAAGCTCGCCGTTAGGAGCTGGCCGTCATTGTCGTAATGCGCGCCTTCGAGCAGTGCCTGGCCCACGCCCTGAGCGATGCCGCCGTGCACCTGGCCTTCGACGATCATTGGGTTGATGAGCTTGCCGAAATCGTCGACCGCCGTCCACCTGTCGATCGTGACAGCACCGGTTTGCGGATCGATCTCGAGCTCGCAGATGTGGACGCCAGCGGGGAAGGTGAAGTTGGTCGGATCCCAGAACGCGCTCTCTTTCAAGCCAGGCTCAAGCTCCTGGCCATTGAACTTGTGCGCGATATACGCCTGGAGCGCGACCGAGCCGAAGTCGATCGACTTGTCAGTGCCCTTGACCGTGAACTTGCCGTCTTTGAATTCGATATCCCCTTCCGAGGCCTCAAGACAGTGGCCCGCTACCTTCTTTGCCTTGGCTTCGATCTTGTCGAGCGCCTTGAAGATCGCCGACATGCCGACGGCGCCAGAGCGCGAGCCATAGGTGCCCATGCCCATCTGCACTTTGTCGGTGTCTCCGTGGACAATGGAAACATTTTCCATCGGGATGCCGAGACGACTGGAGACGAGCTGAGCGAAGGTGGTCTCGTGGCCCTGACCGTGGCTGTGCGAGCCCGTCAGAACCTCGACCGTGCCGATCGGATTGACGCGCACTTCCGCCGATTCCCACAGGCCGACGCCGGCGCCGAGCGAACCGACCGCCGCAGATGGCGCAATGCCACAGGCTTCAATGTAGGCGGAGAGTCCGATCCCGCGAAGTTTGCCCTTAGCCGCGGAAGCGGCTTTCCGCCCTGGCAGACCCTTATAGTCGGCGAGCGCCAGCGCTTTATCGAGCGCGCCCGCGTAATCGCCCGCATCATAGGCCATGATGACCGGCGTCTGATGCGGGAACGAATTGATGAAGTTCTTCCGCCGAAACTCGGCCCGGTCTTGTCCGGTTTCCCGCGCCGCGACTTCCACGATGCGCTCGATGACAAAAGTCGCTTCCGGGCGCCCGGCGCCGCGATAGGCGTCGACAGGCGCGGTGTTGGTATAGACCGCGTCGACTTCGCAATAGATGCTCGGGATGGCGTATTGGCCCGAGAGCAGCGTCCCATAAAGATAGGTCGGCACGGAGGACGCGAATGTCGAGAGATAAGCGCCGAGATTGGCGATCGTATGCACACGCAAGCCCGTGATCTTGCCGCCTGCGTCGAGCGCGAGCTCGGCGTGCGTGACATGGTCGCGACCGTGCGCGTCCGAGAGGAAGGCCTCTGTCCGATCCGAAGTCCATTTGACAGGCCGGTCGATCTTCTTCGCCGCCCAGGCGCAGACCGTCTCCTCGGCATAAATGAAAATCTTCGAGCCGAACCCGCCGCCAACATCGGGCGCGATGACGCGGAGCTTATGTTCCGGCGCAAGGCCGATGAACGCCGAGAGCACGAGCCGCGCGACGTGCGGGTTCTGGCTCGTCGTATAAAGCGTGATCGTGTCCGTGCCCGAATCGTAGTCGCCGACCGCGGCACGCGGCTCCATGGGATTAGGGACCAGGCGGTTGTTGACGAGGTCAAGCTTGGTCACGTGCTTCGCGGCGGCAAATGCCGCGTCGGTTGCGGCTTTGTCGCCGAGATGCCAGTTGTAGACCGTGTTGCCGGGCGCGGCGTCATGGATTTGCGCCTGACCCGACTTCGCCGCGCTCGCCGTATCGGCGACCGCGGGCAGCTCCGTATACTGAACCTCGATCTTTTCCGCGGCGTCCCGCGCCTGCGCATAAGTGTCGGCAATGACCACGGCGACATGATCGCCGACATAACGCACCTTGCCCTGGGCGAGCGCGGGATGAGCGCCCGCCTTCATCGGCGAGCCATCCTTCGAATGGATCATCCAGCCGCAGATGAGGCCGCCAACCTTATCGGCGGCGATGTCATTGCCACTGAAGACCGCAACCACGCCCGGCGCCTTTAGGGCAGCGGAAAGGTCGATTCTGTCGATCGCCGCGTGGGCGTGCGGCGATCGGAGAAAATAAGCGAAGGCCTGCCCGTGGCGATTGACGTCGTCGACATAATGGCCCTTGCCAGTGATGAAGCGGATGTCTTCCGTGCGTTTGACGGAGGCGCCGAGTGCTGTCACGCCCATGATGTCTCTCTCCCTTGGGACGGCATTAAGCGTCCTTGTTATTCGGCCGCTTGAGGCGTTGCGGCGGCGCCCATTTCGCGCGCGCCTTGGGCGATTGATTTCACGATATTGTGGTAGCCGGTGCAGCGGCAGATATTGCCTTCGAGGCCGTGACGGATCGTGGCTTCGTCAAGGTTTGGACCTAACCGATTGACGAGGTCGACGGAGGCCATGATCATGCCCGGCGTGCAGAAGCCGCATTGCAGCCCGTGATTGTCCTGGAAGGCCTGCTGCATGGGATGCAGCTTGCCGTTCGTAGCGAGGCCTTCGATCGTCGTCACCTGCGCGCCCTCGCAGGTAGCCGCCAGGACCGTGCATGACTTGATCGCCTGTCCGTCGACGTGGACGACGCAGGCCCCGCACTGCGACGTGTCGCAGCCGACGTGCGTGCCGGTCAGGCGCAAATTCTCCCGCAGGAACTGCACGAGCAGCGTCCGCGGATCGACATCCGCCGATGCGGAGCGGCCGTTGACCGCCATCGAGACATGAACCATTCTGATATCCTCCTGAACCACGACGTGTTCCGCAGCGCCTAACGCGGCTTAGCCACGCGCCGCCTGGCTCCCCACGCCGGCCTGCGTCGCGCCATCCGCGGCGAGCGCAACGAAATTGGCGAAAAACTTGTCGGCCATATTCTTGGCGACGCCGTCGATCAGACGCGAGCCAAGCTGGGCGATCTTGCCGCCGACCGTCGCCTCGACCTCGTAGCGAAGCAGCGTGCCGTCCGGCGCATCGGCCAGCGACACTTTTGCGCCGCCCTTGGCGAAGCCTGCGATGCCGCCTTCGCCCTCGCCCTTGATGGTGTAGCCCACGAGCGGAACGATGTCGGAGAGTTCGACCTTGCCTTTGAACGTGGCAGAGACCGGGCCGATTTTCATTTTGACGACGGCGGTGAAACCGTTCTCGCCTGTCTTTTCTAACGACTGGCACCCGGGAATTGCGGATTTGAGTTTTTCGGGGTCGTTCAGCAGCGCCCATACTTTCGGTCTCTCGGCGGGCAAAGTCACTTCGCCCGTCATCGTCATTGCCATGAGCGTTCCCTTCCAAGACAACCGGGCTGATCCGTTGTGAGTTCGAGATCAGCGTGGTGTATTGCCAGCATTTAGCAACGCGCGAGAAATATCAAGACGCCGCCGTGCTCTGATGCCGAGAATGACGACGCTGCGTTTCTAACCGGATTGTTATTCGAAGCAACAATATTGCGCGACGTCCGAAATATTCGATCGGATATTGCGCAGAGCGCCGCAATATTTCGAAGCCCCTCGGCTCCCCGAGACATATCTGTGAACCTCGCCGGCGCCAGGTTGCCGCGTGCTTCTCTGACAGCTAGGCTGCGGAATCTGGGCAAGCGATCATACCGGCGCGCAACGTCGGCCGATCGAGAGCGCGCAAAGACAGGGCGGCCGCACGCGAATGGCACGTTTCCTGCGAGGCGGGGTGGAACGAGAGGGTAGGGTGGCGCATGGATAATTTCCTGCAGCAGCTGATCAACGGGCTCACGCTGGGGTCGATCTACGGACTCATCGCCATCGGCTACACGATGGTTTTCGGCATCATTGGCATGGTCAATTTCGCCCATGGCGACGTGTTCATGCTGTCGGCCTTTATCGCTCTGATCCTTTTCATGATTTTGACCCAGATTCTGCACCTGGGATCGCTGCCGATCGCGTTTGTGGTGGTGCTGGTGGGGGCGATGGCGCTGACCGCCTTGTGGAACTGGGCGATCGAACGCCTCGCGTACCGACCGCTGCGCGGCTCCTTTCGGCTCGCGCCGCTCATCTCGGCGATCGGAATGTCGATCTTTCTGTCAAACTTTGTCCAGGTTGTTCAGGGGCCGCGCAACAAGCCTGCGCCCCAATTGCCCAATCACGTGTTCAATATCAGCGGGGACGTCACCTTGTCGGTGCGCCAGATCCTCATTGTCATCGTTACGGTCGTCCTGCTGGCGGGTTTCTGGTACCTCGTTAAATTCACGTCGCTCGGGCGGGCGCAGCGCGCCTGTGAGCAGGATCGCAAGATGGCGGCGCTGCTTGGGATCGACGTCGACGCTACGATTTCGATCACCTTCGTGATCGGCGCGGCCCTCGCCGCGGTCGCTGGCGTCATGTTCGTGATTTACTATGGCGTCGTGAATTTCTCCGACGGCTTCGTGCCGGGCGTCAAGGCCTTCACCGCGGCCGTGCTCGGCGGCATCGGCTCGTTGCCCGGGGCAGTGCTGGGCGGTCTTCTGATCGGCCTCATCGAAGTGTTCTGGTCGTCCTACTTCACCACCGACTACAAGGATGTGGCCGCGTTCATGATTCTGGCGATCACCCTGATCTTCATGCCTTCCGGCATTCTCGGCCGGCCGGAAGTCGAGAAGGTCTAAAGACATGAGCGCGCCCTCGCAGACCTCAGAGATCGCGGCCCCCGCTGCGACCGCGGCGCAATTCGTTCCGGCGCTCCGCACCGCCGCGGCTGCCGCGCTCGTCGCGTTTTGCCTGGCGTTCCCCATCATCACCTACCATGCCGAATCGAACGTCAATAACGAACTCGTTCTGATCGGGCGCTGGCCCCTCGCGTTCGGAATCGCGGCGATCGTTTTCGCATTCGTATTTCTGCGGCAGATGGCGCGCGCCGACTGGCGGATTTGGTTCGACCGCGTCGGCTCGATCGCCGCTGGCGGCATGGGCGGCGCGTTGGTGCAGGCGGCGCGGGAGGGCGAGGGCACGGCCCCGCCATCGGCGGCCCGGGTGGCGTTCGGGCGCTATATCGGCCCGTTCATGCTCGGCCTCGTCATTCTGTTCCCATTGATCGCGCTTGGCCTGCTTGGGCCGGGCGGCTCATTGAAATGGATCAACAATTACGGCGTCCAGATCCTGATCTACGTGATGCTGGGCTGGGGATTGAACATCGTGGTCGGCCTCGCCGGCCTTCTCGATCTGGGCTACGTGGCGTTTTATGCGGTTGGCGCCTATTCGTACGCGCTGCTTTCGACCACCTTCGGCCTTTCGTTTTGGATCTGCCTGCCGCTTGCCGGACTGCTTGCCGCGATGTGGGGCGTCATTCTCGGCTTCCCCGTGCTGAGGCTCCGCGGCGACTACCTCGCGATCGTGACGCTCGCCTTCGGCGAGATCATCCGGATGGTGCTGATCAACTGGGTCGATCTGACCAACGGTTATGCCGGCATCAGCGGCATTCCGCATGTGTCGTTCTTCGGCATACCCTTTACGGACGACGACGACGGGTTCGCGGCGATCTTCCACCTGCCCTATACGCCGATCTACCGTACGATCTTTCTTTTCTACCTGATCCTGGCGCTCGCGCTTTTGACCAATTTCGTGACGGTTCGGCTGCGCCGGCTCCCGATCGGCCGGGCCTGGGAGGCGCTTCGCGAGGACGAGATCGCCTGCCGTTCGCTCGGCATCAACACCACCACCACCAAGCTCACAGCGTTCTCGCTCGGCGCGATGTTCGGCGGTTTCGCTGGCTCGTTCTTTGCCGTCCGCCAGGGGTTCGTCAGTCCGGAGAGCTTCACCTTCATCGAATCGGCGACGATCCTCGCCATCGTCGTGCTCGGCGGCATGGGCTCGCAGCTTGGCGTCGCCATCGCCGCCGCGGCGATGATCGGCATTCCCGAGCTTATGCGCGAACTCGACTGGATGAAGAGGATCTTCGGCGAGGACTTCGATCCGACCCAATATCGCATGCTGCTGTTCGGCGCCGCGATGGTCATCATGATGATCTGGAAGCCGCGCGGTCTGGTTTCGACGAGGCTGCCGTCGGTATTCTTGAAAGAGCAAAAGGCCGTCTCCGGCGATCTCGTCAAAGAGGGGCACGGTTGATGAACTGGCTGACCGGCCCGCTGCTCGCCGTCGAAAACCTTACGATGCGGTTCGGCGGCCTCGTCGCCGTGAACGCCTTCAGCTTTTCGGTCGGAAGGGGAGACATCACCGCCCTCATCGGCCCGAACGGCGCGGGCAAAACGACGGTCTTCAATTGCGTCACCGGCTTCTACAAGCCAACCGAGGGGCGCCTTGCCCTTGCCCGCGACGGGGTCGCGACACAGGAGGACATCGCCGCCGTCACCCGCTCGAGCGGCCGGCATGCAACGACGCCGGACGGCGAACTCTTTCTGCTCGAGCGTATGCCCGACCATGAAATCGCCCACAAGGCGCGGGTCGCGCGCACCTTCCAGAACATCCGGCTCTTCCAGGGCATGACCACGCTCGAGAACCTGCTGGTCGCCCATCACAATGCGCTGATGCGCGCGAGCGGTCTCACGGTGCTCGGGTTGATCGGGGCGCCGAGCTATCGACGCAAGGAGGCCGAGTGCATCGACCGGGCGAAATACTGGCTCGACAAGATTGGGCTCATGGACCGGGCTGACGATCCGGCGGGCGAGTTGCCCTACGGCGCCCAACGCCGGCTGGAAATCGCGCGCGCGATGTGCACCGATCCGGTGCTTCTTTGCCTGGACGAACCAGCCGCCGGGCTCAACCCACGCGAGTCGGCCGAGCTCAATACGCTCCTGCGATCGATCCGCGCCGACCACAAAACGTCGGTGCTCTTGATCGAGCATGACATGTCGGTCGTGATGCAAATCTCCGATCATGTGGTGGTGCTCGATTACGGGGTGAAGATCGCTGACGGCACGCCGGCGGACGTGCGCTCTGATCCGAAAGTGATCGCCGCCTATCTCGGCGTCGAAGACGAGGAGGAAGTTGAGCAAATCGAGAAGGAATTGGAGCAATGAGCGTTGCGGCGGCGGCGCTGACGCCGCTCCTGCAACTGCGGGGCATCGAAACTTTTTATGGGAAAATCCAGGCGCTTCGTGGCGTCGACATCGACGTCAACAAAGGTGAGATTGTCACCCTGATCGGGGCCAACGGGGCTGGCAAGTCGACGACGATGATGACGATTTTCGGCGCGCCGCGGGCGCGGCACGGCCGGATCACGTTCGACGGCCACGACATCACTAGCTTGCCGACGCACATGATTGCGCGCCTGTCGATTGCCCAATCGCCGGAAGGGCGACGGATCTTTCCGCGCATGACGGTGTTCGAGAACCTGCAGATGGGCGCCTCGATCAACAATTTCGCTCATTTCGACGAAGATCTTCAACGCATGTTCGCGCTTTTTCCGCGCCTGAAGGAGCGCGCGCCCCAGCGCGGGGGAACGCTATCGGGCGGCGAGCAGCAGATGCTGGCCATCGCGCGCGCGCTCATGAGCCGGCCTCGATTGCTGCTTCTCGACGAGCCTTCGCTTGGACTTGCGCCCCTCGTGGTCAAACAGATCTTCGAGGTGATCGCCGAACTGAACAAGAGTGAAGGCCTGACCGTCTTCCTGGTCGAGCAGAATGCCTTTCATGCGCTGAAACTTGCCCATCGCGGCTACGTAATGGTCAACGGCGCGATTACGATGCAGGGCCGCGGCGCCGAGTTATTGGCCCGCCCCGAAGTCCGCGCGGCCTATCTCGAGGGAGGTCATTGATGGGCGACATCCTGTGGTCGGATTCACCTTACGGACTGTTCACCTTCATCCTCATCACGCTGGTGCTGGGCGGGGCTGGCGCCTGGGCGACCGGAAGGGCCGTCGCCAAGACTTGGCGGCCGCTAGCGACGCTGGCGCCGTACATGATCTTTCTCGCCGCGGCGGTGCGCTTTCTTCACTACGCGCTCTACGGTGAACCGCTGCTCTCGCTCCCTCTCTTCATCAGCGCCCTGATTTGGATGATCGTAGTCGGCGCGCTTGGCTATCGCGCCATGCGCGCAAGTCAGATGGCGACCCAATATTCCTGGGCTTATGACAGTTCGGGATTGAACTGGCGCGCCAAAGGGAATGGCTGAACGAGCGCCCGTTAAAGGGACAAACCTTTGTGTTTTTTAAGGTGACTCTTGATCGAAAACAAGAAAGTATCGGCCTTCAAGGTGGAATTGTCTTCTGCCAAACGGGCGCCAGGGAGGGCCGGGCGCTCGCAACTTATGGGAGTAGTTGAATGACTAAACATTGGTTGTCTGGGGTCGCGCTTGCCGCGGCTCTGGCGTTTTCGGGAGCCGCCAGCGCGCAGATCAAGATGGGTGTCGCCGGACCGATCACCGGACCGAACGCCGCCTTCGGCGCCCAACTTGTGCAGGGCACGTCGCAGGCCGTCGAGGACATCAACAAGGCCGGCGGCATCCTCGGGCAGCAGATCACCTTGGAGCAGGGCGACGACGTTTCCGACCCCAAGCAGGGCGTGTCGGTTGCTAACAAGTTTGTCGGCGACGGCGTCAAGTTCGTCGTCGGTCACTTCAACTCCGGCGTGACCATTCCCGCTTCCGACGTCTATGCGGAAAACGGCGTTCTCATGATTACCCCGTCGGCCACTAACCCGAAGGTCACCGACCGCAAGCTGTGGGATGCTTTCCGCACCTGCGGGCGCGATGATCAGCAGGGCATGCTGTGGGCGGAACTGGCCCGCGACAAGCTCAAGGGCAAGAAGATCGCGGTCGTGCACGACAAGACGACCTATGGCAAGGGTCTCGCCGACGCCGCGCTCGACAACATGCACAAGTTCGGCGTCAAGGAAGTGCTCTATGAAGGCGTGAACACAGGCGAGAAGGACTATTCCGCGATCGTCTCCAAGATCAAGGAATCGGGCGCCGACTATCTGATGTGGGGCGGCCTGCACACCGAAGGCGGCCTCATCATTCGCCAGATGCGCGATCAGGGCATGAAGACCGTCATGATCTCCGGCGACGGCATCACCGACAGCGAGTTCCCCCAGATCGGCGGCCCAGGCGTCGAAGGCACCTTGATGTCGTTCGGGCCCGAGCCGCGCGACAATCCCGCCGGCAAGGAAGTGGTCGCGGAATTCAAGGCCAAGGGCTTCGAGCCGGAAGGCTACACGCTCTACTCCTACGCCGCGGTCCAGATCATGAAGCAGGCCGCGGAGAAGGCGAAGTCGCTCGATCCGAAGAAAATCGCGGAAGCCATGCATTCGGGCATGACTTTCAATACCGTCATCGGCCCCATCTCGTACGACAAGAAGGGCGATCGCACCAACGTCGACTATGTCTGGTACACCTGGGAGAAGGCCCCCGACGGCAAGATCACCTACGTCCAGAACAAGTCTTAAGTCGTCTGGCCGCCGGCGATCCGCGCCCAGCGACCTCGCGTCGCAGCTAAATGAGAGAAACCCGCCCTCGCCGGCGGGTTTCTTTTTTCCTCACCCGATCTGGCCGAACTGCGGAAAGGTCTCGATCAGCCACAGCGACATGCTCTGGAAGCCGCCAGTCAGAAACGCGACGCCGGTCGCGACGAGGAGGACGCCGACGGCCTTCTCGATCCGGCCGAACTGCGTGCGCAGATGCCGCGAGGCGCGGATGAACGGGCCGATCGCGGCGGCCGCGAGGATGAACGGCAGACCCAGGCCAAGGCTGTAGACGGCGAGCAGAGCCGCGCCGCTGGCGACCGTATCCCTGCTGCCGGCGACCGCGAGAATGGTGGCCAGGATCGGACCGATGCAGGGTGTCCAGCCGAGCGCGAAGGCGAAGCCCATTGGATAGGCGCTCCACAAGCCCGCTGGTTTCTCGAGCTCGAGCCGCTTCTCGCGCAGCATCGCGCCGATTTTGAATATTCCAAGAAAATGGAGGCCCATCAGGATCACGCCGATCCCGGCCGCGATCGATAGCGCGTGGCTCCATTGCCTCAGCACCGATCCCAATGCCGACGCCGTCGCGCCCAGGCCGACGAACACGGTCGAGAAGCCGGCCACGAACAGGATCGCAGTGACGAGAATGTCGCGCCTCGCCTTCGCCTCGCTCTCGTCGACGAGCGCTTCGACGCTCGCGCCCGCCAGATAGCAAAGATAGGGCGCCGCGAGCGGCAACACGCACGGCGAAACAAAGGAAAGAAGGCCCGCCCCGAACGCGGCGGGAAAGGAAACGTCGGCCATGGCGTGACAGATGGCGGTTCGACGACCGCGCGTCAAATGGACGCGCTGAGCCGACGCCCAGGCGAGGCTCAATCCCGCGAAGCCGGGCGAGCGTCACAATCCCCGTTCGGACCAAGCGATTCCGTGCGCTCGGAAATCGTCATGGAAATCGCGGCCGTCCATGATAGCCTCGCTCCGCCCTGTGTGGACGGCGCGTCACGACTTCAGCCTTCGGGGGCGAAGGCTGGGGGCAATAAGCGGGGAGCAATAAGCATGGATCCCGTTGTCCTATCCCGGATCCAGTTCGCATGGGTCATTGCGTGGCATTTCCTGCTGCCCGCCTTCACCATCGGTCTCGCCGCCTTCATTGCGGTCCTCGAGGGGCTCAATCTTATCACCGGGCGCGAAATCTATCTTCGCATCTCGACATTTTGGATCAAGATTTTTGCCGTGTCGTTCGGCATGGGGGTGGTTTCGGGAATCGTCATGCCGTTCCAGATCGGCACCAACTGGAGCCGTTACTCCGACGCAACCGCCAACGTCGTCGGGCCTCTGCTGGCCTACGAGGGACTGACCGCCTTCTTCCTGGAGGCGGCTTTCCTCGGCGTGCTGCTGTTCGGACGCAAGCTGGTGCCGCCATGGGCCCATTTCGTCGCGGCGTTGATGGTCGCCTTCGGGACGCTCTTTTCAACCTTCTGGATCATCGCCACCAACAGCTGGATGCAGACGCCCGCCGGTTATGAAATCGTCGACGGCCGTTTCCTGCCTAAGGACTGGCTGCAGATCATCTTCAGCCCATCCTTCCCCTTCCGGCTCGCTCACGTCGTCGACGCGGTCTATATCACCACCGGCTTCGTCGTTATCGGCGTCGCCGCCTCATATCTCAGGCAAGGACGCTTCGTCGCGGAAGCGCGCACCATGCTGTCGATGACGCTGTGGCTGTTGACCGTGCTCGTGCCCCTTCAGTTCCTGCTCGGCGACGCCCATGGCCTGAACACGCTCGAACATCAGCCGGCGAAGCTCGCGGCGATCGAGGCGATCTGGAACACTCAGAGCGATGTCGAGCTCAATCTGTTCGCCATCCCCGACGAAAAGGCCGAGACGGACCGCTACGTCCTGGCGATTCCGGAGCTGGGCAGCCTCATTCTGACCCATGATCTCCATGGAACCGTGCGTGGCCTCAAGGACTTCCCCGCCGACCAGCGCCCCTCGCCGATCATTGTCCCCTTCTTCGGTTTTCGGATCATGGTGGGGATTGCAGTCATCATGCTGGCGATGGTGGTGACGAGCCTATGGCTGCGCTGGCGGGGCGAGCTCTTCCACACCAACTGGTTCCTTTGGTGCTGCACGTTGGCCTCTCCCCTCGGCTTTATAGCGGTGACGGCCGGCTGGGCGACGACCGAGGTCGGTCGTCAGCCTTGGACGGTCTACGGTCTCCTGCGCACGCGCGACTCCGTCTCCCCCTCGCTCACAGGGTTGGACGTCAGCATTTCGCTGGCCGGCTATTGTCTTGTGTACCTTGTCATGTTTTCAGCCGGACTCGCGCTGATGGTTAGGCTGGTGCGACTCGGTCCAACAGAGGCCGCTGGTGAGCCCGACGCGATCGAAGGCGGGCGCCCGGCGCGGCCGGTACAGGCGCTCCCCGCGACAGAAACGGGGCGGCGTCTATGACCCAGCCCTATCTCGATCTCGTGCCCGTCTGGACGCTCGTGCTTGGGCTTGGCGTCTTTCTGTATGTGCTCCTGGACGGCTTCGATCTGGGCGTGGGCATACTCTATGGATTCGCGCCCGATCGGGATTCGCGCAACCTGGTCATGAACTCGATCGCGCCCATCTGGGACGGCAATGAAACCTGGCTGGTGCTCGGCGGACTTGCGCTTATGGCTGCTTTCCCG
>Ga0209624_10000285_pt1 | contig 44985 bp, 37 predicted proteins | sample JacPinW_OM2H0_O1_FD_188565 | JGI IMG/M metagenome (GOLD analysis project Ga0209624, IMG submission 188565) | Forest soil microbial communities from Algoma, Ontario, Canada - Jack Pine, Ontario site 1_JW_OM2H0_O1 (SPAdes) (version 2) | ecosystem: Environmental > Terrestrial > Soil > Boreal...
CGCCCCCAGCAGGAATGCGCCCACCAAGACGGCGCCGTCGCTCATACGCGGCCGCTGGCGTCGAGCCAGCTCAATAGATCGAGGGCGCGCTCCAGGTAGCCGTCGCCGCCCCACGCGCTCGAATCTTCATCCGCCCTCAGGTAGCCGTAGTTCGCCACCAACGCCGCCATCCCCGCTGCGTGCCCGGCTTGTACGTCGCGCTCGGCGTCGCCCACGTAGATGCATTCGCCGGGCTCGACCCCGGCGAGCTTCGCCGCATGCAGCAACGGCAGGGGATGGGGCTTGCGTTCGGCCAGCGTGTCGCCGCTGACCACGCAGTCGAAGCGCTCGCGCAGCCCCATGTCCTCGAGCAGCGGTTCGGTGAGCCACCCCGCCTTGTTGGTGACGATCCCCGCCTTCAGGCGCCGGTCCGCCAGCGAATCGAGCACCTCACCCATCCCCGGAAAGAGGCGGGTACCGCGGCTCAATGAGCCACGGTAGATCTCGAGGAAACGCCGCTGCAGGGCCGACGATTTTTCGGCCGATGCATCGGGAAATCCCGTGGACACGACCCGCGCTGCGCCGTGGCTCACCGCGGAACGCACGGCCTCGTAGGCCATGGGCGGAAGGGCCTCCTCGGCGCGCAGAGTATTCAAGGCTGAGACCATGTCGGGCGCCGTGTCGAGCAAGGTGCCGTCCATATCGAACAATACCGCTCGCAGGGGCAGGGTCATCCGCTGCCTACGCGCGTGAAATGCGCCAGGTAGTTGACGGAAGGGTTTTCGGACAGTCGAAAGGAGCGCGTCAGGGGATTGTAAGACAGACCCGCCAAATCGCGGAGGTGCAGGCCCGCCTGCCGCCCCCATCGGGCGAGTTCCGAAGGGCGTATGAACTTCAAATACTCGTGGGTGCCCCGCGGCAATACTCGTGCGATGTACTCCGCTCCGACGATGGCCACGGCGAATGCCAGCGGATTGCGATTGAGCGTGGAGACGATCACGTCGCCGCCGGGCCTCGCCAACGATGCCAACGCCTGGACCGTGGCGGCCGGGTCGGGAACGTGCTCGAGCATTTCCATGCAGGTCACCAGATCAAAGGAGGCGGGGCGTTCTTGCGCCAGCTCTTCGGCCGCGACGGCTCGATATTCCACGGACACCTTGCCCTCGAGCGCATGCAGCTCCGCCACGTCCAGTACCGGCCGCGACAGATCGATGCCGAGCACTCGGGCGCCGGCCCGTGCCATCGCCTCGGACAGGATGCCGCCTCCGCAGCCGACGTCGAGGACTTGGGCTGCCTCGAGATTCACCGCACGCTCTATGTATTGCAGACGCGTGGGATTGAGGTCGTGCAGGGGTTTGGAGGGGCCCTTGGGGTCCCACCAGCTCTGCGCAAGCGCGGTAAATTTCGCGAGTTCCGCAGGGTCGGCATTTTGGGTCGAAGTATGCATAGGTCTCTCTATGGTTTGAGCCTTCGGGCCCACGCGCCGGCGCGCTCCGCCGCCGCAGCCCAGTCCAGACGGGTCAGTTGTCCCTCTGACAAGAGCGGACGCCCGGCGACCCAGACATCGCTCACCATGTCACGGCCGCCGCAAAAAACCAATTGTGTCATGGGATCGTTCAGGGGCAGGGTGGCCGGGCCGCCGAGCTCGAGGCAGCACAGATCCGCCCACTTGCCGGTGGCGAGCGTACCCAAATCATCCATCCCGCAGGCCGCGGCTCCCCCGCAGGTTGCGGCGGCGAGCGCATCCCATGCCGACCCCGAGGAGGCCGCCAGCAAGCGCATCTCCGCCCACACATCGTGGGTGCCGCACGCTCGGCCGGCGGAGGCCACGCCCACGCGGATCGAGGAATCGAGGAAGGATGCTGCCGGAGGCAGCCGGCGTTCGCGCCCGAGGCACGCCTCCGACGAGAGGCTGATCGCGATGCCGGTTCGTTCCGCGAGTTCGATGTCCGCTGCCGAGGCATGATTCATGTGAACGGCGCGCAGAGCGGGGGTCAGCAGACCCAATTTCCACAGCCGCTCGATGGGCCGCACGCCGTGAACGGCCACGCATCGAGCAATGCCGCTCTCCGATGCATGCAGGTCGATCACGATGCCCGCATCGAGCTCATCGGCCAGCGTCGCAACCCGCGCGAAAGTCGCATCGCTCATCTCGCTTTCGGTCTGCGGCGCGAAGGCGGTCGATATCAACGGGTGGCCCTTGTATTCGTCGCGCACGCGCAAGCCCAGAGTCAAACATTCGGCGGGGGATTGTGCCCAGGGACTCGGCGCCTCGGCGACGGGCAGCCCGATCAGCGCGCGCATGCCCTGCTCGCAGGCGACTCGCGCGGTCTCGTCGGGAAAGTCGTATCGATCGCCGAAGCAAGTGACCCCGGCGCGCAGCATCTCCGCCAGGCCTAAGAGAACACCGTCGCGCACGAATTCCGGAGCGGCGAAACGCCGTTCGAGAGCGATGGCTTCATCCGGCGGAAGGCCGCGAAACAGCGACTTTGCGGCGTACGTCGCGCTGTTGATCATGCCGGGCATCAACAGATGCCGGGGCCGCTGCACGGCGACGGTGGCGGCGTAGCGCCCGGCGTCGGCGGTGGGCAAAAGATCCAGAATTCGGCCGTCGCGCACCACCAATGTATGGTGCTCGAGCACCCTCCCGGGCGCGGTCATGGGTACGATCCAACGGGCCTCGATGCTTAAATCGGCAAGAACGGCGGGCATTCCCAAGTATATCGGCTAATCCGCGCGGCGGGCTCGAGGCGGGAGCCTGTCCGGGGGATATGTGCTAGAATTCGCCCATGTTGAGACTGCGTCTCGCCTCCTTTAAACCCGCTTAAGAAAGCCTCGAAGGCTGCATCGGACTCTCGCAAATGGCCGAGATCGCTCGCGAAATATTGCCCGTAAATCTCGAAGACGAGATGCGCAAATCCTATCTGGATTACGCCATGAGCGTCATCATCGGCCGCGCTTTGCCCGATGTGCGCGACGGCTTGAAGCCGGTGCACCGGCGCGTGCTCTACGCCATGCGCGAATTGAGCAACGACTACAACAAACCCTACAAGAAGTCCGCCCGAGTGGTGGGCGACGTCATCGGCAAATACCATCCGCACGGCGATCAGTCCGTCTACGACGCCATCGTGCGCATGGCGCAAGAATTCTCGATGCGCTATCTGCTGGTCGACGGACAGGGAAACTTCGGTTCCGTGGATGGCGATCCGCCGGCGGCGATGCGCTACACCGAAGTGCGCATGTCCAGGCTGGCGGGCGAGCTGCTCGCCGACATCGACAAGGAAACGGTCGATTTCAATCCGAATTACGACGAGTCCGAAAGCGAGCCCGCGGTACTGCCCGCCCGCATCCCGAATCTCTTGATCAACGGATCATCGGGCATCGCGGTGGGCATGGCCACCAACATCCCGCCGCACAATCTGACGGAAATCGTCACGGCGTGCATTGCGCTGATTGAAAACCCCGAGATCACGCTCGGGCAGCTGATGCAGATCGTTCCGGGTCCGGATTTCCCCACGGCGGGATTCATCAACGGAGCCCAGGAAATCGTCGCGGCCTACAAGACCGGCCGCGGCCGGCTGCACGTGCGTGCACGCACCCACTTCGAGGAAGTAGGCAAGGGCGATCGGCAGGCCATCATCATCACCGAGCTGCCGTACCAGGTGAACAAGGCGCGGCTGATCGAACGGATCGCAGACCTGGTGCGCGACAAGCTCATCGAGGGCATTGCATCCGACGGCCTGCGCGACGAATCGGACAAGGACGGCATGCGCGTGGTGATCGAGCTGAAGCGCGGCGAAGTGCCGGAGATTCTGCTCAATAACTTGTATGCCCAGACGCCCATGGAGCAGGTGTTCGGCATCAACATGGTCGCGCTGGTCGACGGCCAGCCGCGGCTGCTCTCCTTGAAGGAAATGCTGGATGCGTTCCTGCGGCACCGGCGCGAGGTCGTCACCCGCCGCACCGTGTTCGAATTGCGCAAAGCGCGCGAGCGCGGGCATGTCTTGGAGGGATTGGCGATTGCGCTGGCGAACATCGACGAGATCATTGCGGCGATCAAGGCGTCGCCGTCGCCCGCCGAGGCGAAAATCGCGTTGACGTCGCGGCCGTGGGGCTCGGGCGCGGTGCCGGAAATGCTGGCGCGCGCCGGGGCCATCAGCACCCGCCCGGACGGAGAAATCGCGGCGCTCGGCATCGTCGAGGGCGGCTATCGGCTGACCGAAACGCAGGCGCAGGCGATTCTCGAGATGCGCCTGCACCGGCTCACCGGGCTCGAACAGGACAAGATCATTGCGGAGTTCCAGGAACTGCTCGTGCAGATCCGGGATCTGTCGGATATCTTGGCGCGCCCGGAGCGTTTGCTCGAAGTGATCCGCAACGAGCTCGAATATATCCGCGATACCTTCGGGGACAAACGGCGGACTGAAATCCTCGTCAATCATGAAGACCTGACGACCGAGGACCTGATTTCTCCCGAGGATGTGGTGGTGACCCTGTCCCATGGGGGCTACGCCAAGGCGCAGCCGGTTTCAGACTATCAAGCGCAGCGCCGCGGAGGCCGCGGCAAGGCGGCCACGACCGTCAAGGATGAGGATTTCGTCGACAAGCTGTTCGTCGCCAACACCCACGATACGCTGCTGTGTTTTTCCGATCGCGGCAAGCTGTACTGGCTGAAGGTGTATCAATTGCCGCAGGCGAGCCGCGGCTCGCGCGGCAAGCCCATCGTGAATCTATTGCCCCTGCAGGAGGGCGAGCGCATCAGCGCGATGCTGTCGATCAAGGAATTCGAGGAAGGCAAGTTCGTCTTCATGGCGACGAGCTTGGGCACGGTCAAGAAGACTTCGCTCGCACTTTTTTCGCGGCCGCGGGCGAGCGGCATCATCGCAGTCGCATTGGATCCCGGCGACAAGCTGGTGGGAGTCGCGATCACCGACGGCACCAAGGACATATTGCTGTTCACCACCGGCGGGAAGGCCATCCGCTTCATGGAAGAGGAGGTGCGTCCGATGGGCCGCGAAGCGGCGGGCGTGCGCGGCGTGCGTTTGAGCGACGAACAGCGCGTGAATGCGCTGATCGTGGCAGACCAGGGTTTCATCCTCACCGCCTCGCAGAACGGCTTCGGCAAGCTCACGCCGCTCGATGATTTTCCGAAGCACGGACGCGGCGGCCAGGGCGTCATCGCCTTGCAGATCACCGACCGCAACGGACAGATGGTGGGCGCGCTGCAGGTGAGCGTGGATGATGAAATCATGCTCATGAGCCAGAACGGCGTGCTGGTGCGCACGCCCGTGAAGGACATTTCCGTGGTGGGACGCAACACTCAAGGGGTGCGCTTGATCCGGCTGGAGGAGGGCGATTTGCTCTCCGGGCTCGAACGCATCGACGGCTTGGCGCGGGACGAGGACGCAGGTTCCGCAGACGCAAGCCCCGCAGACGCAAGCCCCGCAGACGCAAGCCCCGCAGACGCAAGCCCCGCCGACGCAAGCCCCGCAGACGCAAGCCCCGCCGACGACCCGCCTCCCGGCGACGACCCGCCTCCCGCCGACGCATAAGCCTTTCCCGCGATGCGCGTACACAATTTCTCTCCGGGACCCGCCGTGCTGCCGCTGGAAGTCCTGGAGCAGGCGCAGGGCGAACTGCTCGACTGGAAGGGCGGCGGCATGTCCGTCATGGAGATCAGCCACCGCAGCAAGGCGTTCATGGACGTGGCGGCCGAAGCCGAAACGGATCTGCGCGATCTTCTAGTAATACCGGCCAACTACAAGGTGCTGTTCCTGCAGGGCGGAGCATCGGCGCAATTCTCCCTGGTGCCCATGAACTTAGGCCAGGCGCGCTCCACGGCCGACTATGTCAACACCGGACATTGGTCCGAACGGGCGATTGCGGAGGCGCGCCGCTACTGCCGGGTGCTGATCGCCGGCGACGCGGGCGGGGACTACTCGCGGACACCGCCGCAGAGCGAGCTACAATTCAGCGACGGCGCCGCCTATGTCCACTACACGCCGAACGAGACCATCAGCGGAGTGGAGTTCCAGTACGTGCCGCGGACGCGTGGTGCGCCCCTGGTGGCCGATATGTCGTCGAGCATCCTGTCGCAGCCCCTCGATGTCTCCCAATTCGGATTGATCTACGCCGGCGCCCAGAAGAACATCGGCCCCTCGGGCCTCACGGTGGTGATCGTGCGCGACGATCTCATCGGTCACGCGCGCCCCGAGACCCCGAAGGTGTTCGATTACCGGGCAGTCGCCGACAATCAATCGATGTTGAACACGCCGCCGACTTTCGCCTGGTACATGGCCGGACTCGTGTTCAAATGGCTGAAGAGGGGCGGAGGGTTGGAGGCCACGGCTGCGCGCAATCGCATCAAGGCCGAGGCGCTGTACGCCGCCATCGATGCATCGCAGCTCTACGAGAACTCGGTCGCCAAGGATGCCCGGTCCCGCATGAACGTTACCTTCACCCTGAATGCCCCGGACCTCGACGCCGCGTTTCTGGCCGAAGCCGCCGGCGCCGGTCTTCAGGGCCTCAAGGGACATCGCGTGCTCGGCGGCATGCGTGCGAGCCTCTACAACGCCATGCCTCTCTCGGGCGTCGAGGCGCTGATCGCGTTCATGCGCGAGTTCGAGCGCAGGCACGGATGAGGAACGCACATGGCAACCCGTAAACGAACTCCTCGAAAGGCACCGGCCCCGGCGACAGCGGCGTCGAAAGCCGCGGCGAAGGACGTGCCGGGGGCGCTGCCGGCCGGCAGCGGCCTCGGCAATATCCGCGAAAGCATCGACGCCATCGACGCGCGGATTCACGCGCTGCTCAACGAACGCGCGCGCTTTGCACAGCTGGTCGGCATCTCCAAATCGGCGTCGGGTAGGGCGGTCGATTTCTATCGCCCGGAGCGCGAAGCCGAAGTTCTGCGCATGGCGCTCGAGCGCAATCAGGGTCCGCTGCGCGACGAGGAGATCGCGCGGCTGTTCCGTGAAATCATGTCGGCATGCCTTGCGCAGCAGGAACCGCTCAAAGTGGCCTTCCTGGGTCCCGAGGGCACGTTCACACAGGCCGCCGTGCTCAAGCACTTCGGCTCCTCGGTGCGGGCGCTGCCGCTGCCCGCCATCGACGAGGTTTTCCACGAGGTCGAAGGCGGAATCGCGGACTTCGGGGTGGTGCCGATCGAGAACTCGAGCGAGGGAACGGTCAATCACACCTTGGACATGTTTCTGACCTCCGCGCTCAAGATTTGCGGCGAGGTGGAACTGCGGATCAGTCATTACCTGATGGGCAAGATGCGCGGCACGGACGCGGTGCAGCGCGTGTGCGCCCATGCCCAGGCGCTGGCGCAATGCCGCGGCTGGCTGGACGAGCAGCTGCCCGATGCGGAGCGGGTTGCCGTGTCGAGCAATGCGGAAGGGGCGCGGCGCGCGCGCGACGAGCGCGGCACCGCCGCCATCGCCGGCCGCGCGGCCGCCGAGATCTACGGGCTCAACCTGCTTGCGAATGAGATCGAGGATAGGTCGGACAACACCACCCGATTCCTGGTGGTGGGCAGAAAGCTGTTCAGCGCCAGCGGCGCCGACCGCACCACGCTTCTGGTATCCGCCGCCGACACCGACGATGCGGGCGCGCTGTTCCGCCTGCTCGAGCCCTTCGCGCAGCATCGCGTGAACATGACGCGCATCGAATCGCGCCCCTCGCGCAAACGCAAATGGGACTACGTGTTCTTCATGGACGTCGAGGGACATGTGAGCGATGCGCCCGTCGCCAAGGCGCTCGCCGCGCTCGAGAAGCGGGCCTCGCTGTTCAAGGTTCTGGGCTCCTATCCGCGGGCCGTGCTCTGATGCGAAATTTCGAGGCACGGCCGGCGGCCCGGGTGTCCGGCGCCGTCTCGGTTCCCGGCGATAAGTCCATATCGCATCGGTCCCTGATGCTGTCGGGGATCGCGCAGGGCATGAGCGAGGTGAGCGGTTTTCTGGCGAGCGAGGATTGCCTGGCGACCATGGCCGCGATGCGCGCCCTGGGCGTGCGGATCGAGCAGCGAAGCCCGACGCACGTGATGATTCACGGCGTGGGGCTGCGCGGCTTGCGCGGCGCGGGCCGCGCACTCGACATGGGCAATGCGGGCACGGCCATGCGCCTGTTCACGGGCCTCTTGTCGGCGCAAGCTTTCGATTCGCAATTGATCGGCGACGCCTCGCTCATGAAGCGCCCGATGGAGCGGGTGGCCAAGCCGCTGCGCGAGATGGGGGCGGACGTGCGTACCCACGAGGGCACCCCGCCGGTCGATATCGGCGGCTGCCGCGGCCTGCACGGAATCGACTATCGCATGCCGGTGGCGAGCGCTCAGGTGAAGTCGGCGATCCTGCTGGCGGCTCTATTCGCGGACTCCGCCACCACCGTGGTCGCGCCGGCGGTCACCCGCGACCACAGCGAACGCATGCTCGCGAGCTGCGGCGTGCGTCTCGACATCGAAGGCCTGCGCGTCACCTTGCATCCCCCGCAGCAATTGGCCTCATCGCGGATCGAGGTGCCGGGCGACTTCTCCTCCGCGGCATTCTTCATCGTCGCGGGATTGTTGGGAGCATCGGCGGGCGGCTTGCTCATAGAGAACGTGGGATTGAATCCGACGCGCACCGGCCTGCTGGACATTCTGCGCAGCATGGGCGCCCAAATCGACATCGTGAATCCGCGCGAAGGCGCCGAGCCCGTGGCGGACCTCAGGGTGCATGCATCGCCGCTGCGAGGCGTGCGAGTACCTGCGGATCTCGTGCCGCTCGCCATCGACGAACTTCCGGTCCTGTTCATCGCGGCCGCCTGTGCCGCGGGCGAGACCGTGGTCACTGGCGCGGAGGAACTGCGCGTCAAGGAGAGCGATCGGATTGCGGCGATGAGCGCCGGTCTCGCTGCCTTGGGTGTGGCGCATACGGTGTTGCCCGACGGTATGCGAATCGAGGGCCGCGCGGAAGGTGCCGCATTCGGCGGCGGCGACATCGACAGTCACGGCGATCACCGGATTGCCATGTCCTTTGCCGTTGCCAGCCTGCGTGCGTCCAAACCCCTGGTCGTGCGCGATGTGGCGAATGTGGCCACCTCCTTCCCGGGGTTCGTGGACCTGGCGCGGTCGGTCGGCCTCGATGTCCGAGAATCGGGATCCTAGGGCATGGTACGTCGCGTTCCCGTCATGACCATCGACGGGCCCTCCGGGTCCGGCAAGGGCACCGTCAGCCGCGCCGCCGCCCGGGCGCTCGGCTGGGCATTGCTCGATAGTGGTGCGCTATACCGCCTGGTCGCCCTGGCCGGCCGCCAATCGGGCCTTCGCCTGGACGATGAGGCGGGGCTGGCCCGACTGGCGGAAACAGCCGAAATTCGCTTCGGTTCGGGTCGATCCGGCGAGGAAGCCGTCTGGCTCGGCACCCGAGAGGTCACGGATGCCATTCGGACCGAGGAGGCCGGAAATGACGCCTCCAAAGTGGCCGCCCTGCCCAAGGTGCGGGCCGCGCTCCTGGAGCGCCAGCGGCGCTTTGCCGTCCCCCCAGGGCTGGTTGCGGACGGGCGGGACATGGGAACGGTGGTATTCCCGGACGCGGAGGTGAAGATTTTCCTTACCGCGAGTGCGGCGGAGCGTGCCCTGAGACGCCATAAGCAGTTGAAAGAAAAGGGGGTTGCTGCTAACCTTGCCGCCCTTTCGCTGGAGATAGAGGAACGGGACCGGCGCGACATGAACCGCGCGATCGCCCCTCTTACGCCCAGCGCTGACGCGGTCCTTCTGGATACAACGGGCATGCCCGTCGATGCAGTGGTCGAGCGCGTCTTGGAAATGGCCCGCGGGCGTCTGTCGGGTGGAGTTGTGTAGTTAAACGTTGCGGCTTTCAAGGAATGATGGCCGTTATTTTATTAACCCCTCGGGGCACATGGGATTGTGCGTGAGGGTCAGTAAGAGAAAACATGACAGAAAGTTTTGCGGAACTGTTCGAACAGAGCATTGCCAGCCAGCGGATTCGTCCCGGCACCATACTCAACGGATTGATCGTCGAAGTAGGCCAGGACTACGTCATCGTCAACGTCGGACTGAAGTCCGAGGCGGTGATTCCTTCCGACCAATTCAAGAACGAAAAAGGTGAAATCGAGGTCGCCGTCGGCGAGACCGTCGAAGTCGCGCTGGACAGCGTCGAGGACGGTTCCGGAGAGACGCGCCTCTCGCGCGAGAAGGCCAAGCGTGCCCGTACGTGGACCCGCCTCGAGACCGCGTTCGAGAAGCAAGAGGTCGTCATCGGCATCATCACGGGCCGGGTCAAGGGCGGATTCACCGTCGAGATCGACAATGTGCGGGCATTCCTGCCGGGCTCCCTGGTCGATGTGCGCCCGGTTCGAGACCCCTCGTACCTGGAGAACAAGCCGCTCGAATTCAAGGTGATCAAGCTCGATCAGAAGCGCAACAACGTGGTCGTGTCGCGGCGCGCCGTCGTCGAGCAGGAATACAGCGCCGAACGCTCGGCGCTGCTGGACAATTTGCAGGAGGGTGCGGCGGTCAAAGGCGTGGTCAAGAACCTCACCGACTACGGCGCATTCGTGGACTTGGGCGGCATCGACGGGTTGCTGCACATCACCGACATGGCCTGGAAGCGCGTCAAGCATCCGTCCGAAGTGGTCAAGGTGGGCGAAGAGATCGACGTGCGGATATTGAAGTTCGATCGCGAGCGCCAGCGCGTCTCTCTCGGCCTCAAGCAGCTGGGCGCCGATCCCTGGCAGAACATCGCGCGCCGTTATCCGGCGAACACCCGCCTCTTCGGCAAGGTCACCAACATCGCCGACTACGGCTGCTTCGTCGAAATCGAAGAGGGCGTGGAGGGGCTGGTGCACGTATCGGAGATGGATTGGACCAACAAGAACGTCAATCCCGCCAAGGTGGTGCACGTCGGCCAGGAAGTCGAAGTCATGGTTCTCGACATCGACGAGGAACGCCGCCGCATCAGCCTCGGCGTGAAGCAGTGCAAGACCAACCCGTGGAAGGAGTTCGCCGAGAACTACAACCGCGGCGACAAGGTGAGCGGCCAGATCAAGTCGATCACGGATTTCGGTATTTTCATCGGACTCGCCGGCGGCATCGACGGCTTGGTGCATCTGTCGGACATTTCGTGGGATATGCCGGGCGAGGAAGCGGTGCGCAGCTATCAGAAGGGACAGCAGGTCGACGCCATGGTGCTGTCGATCGATCCCGAGCGCGAGCGCATCAGCTTAGGTATCAAGCAGCTGGCGAAGGATCCCTTCTCTGCTTATATAGCCGAGCATCCCAAGGGCAGCATCGTCACCGGCGTGGTGCGAGAGGTCGACGCCAAGGGTGCGATCATCGATCTGGGCAACGGAGTCGACGGTCAATTGCGCGCATCGGACTTGTCGCGCGACCGTGTGGAAGACGCCCGGCTGCTGCTCAAGGTCGGCCAGGAAGTCGAAGCCAAATTCACCGGTGTGGACCGCAAGGGCCGCAGTATCTCGCTGTCGATCAAAGCGAAGGATATTCACGAGGAACAAGAGGCCATGCAGAATTATCGAACCGATTCACCGACCGGAACCAGTCTGGGAGATCTACTCAAAGAGCAAATCTCCGGCCAGGATTGAGAGGCCAAGGCTCAGCGCGGCGGTATCGCCGCGCGTGCTCTCTTACGCATGTCCAGTGATGCCCACGGATCGATAATGACGAAATCCGAACTCATCGAGATCATTTCTGCCAAGCAGAAGCATTTGCCGGCCAAAGATGTCGAACTCGCCGTCAAGCAACTGCTCGAAATCATGAGCGACGCGCTCGCCACCGGCGAGCGGATCGAAATCCGGGGATTCGGCAGCTTCTCGCTGCATTTCCGCCCGCCCCGGCAGGGGCGCAATCCCAAGACCGGAGAGGCCGTGGCGCTCGCCGGCAAGCACGTCCCGCACTTCAAACCGGGCAAGGACCTGCGTGAGCGGGTCAACGACGGCGCGGATCAACCGATCCGCGATTGACGGGGATTGAAGGCGGTCTGCGGCCCATGACCGACCTACCTCTGCTGACTTGGATTCTGGTGATCGCCGCGCTGGTGCTCGGGATACTCGCCGGACACTTCGGCTGGGGCAAGCGCTGGTCCGGCTCCTTCGGCAAATTGCATCCCGACTATCTGACCGGGCTCGACTATCTCGTCACTGAACAGCCCGACCGGGCGCTCGACATGTTCCTGAAGCTGATGGACGCCAACGCGGACACGATCGAGACTCATTTTGCCTTGGGTGCCTTGTACCGGCGCCGGGGTGAAGTGGAGCGCGCCATCCGCATCCATCAAAATCTTCTGGCGCGGAACGCCCTGGCTCCGGAGCATCGAGAGCAGGCGCTGCTCGCGCTGGCGCAGGACTATCTGCGCGCCGGGCTGCTCGACCGCGCGGAAGGCCTGTTCCAGCAGGTGAGCGAGGTTGCACGCCTGCGCGCGAGCGCTCTCGATGCGCTGCGCCTGGTCTACGAGCGGCAGCACGATTGGCAGCAGGCGCTCGGCGCATATCGGCAGCTGGCGGACATCGGCGCGGCGCCGCCGCGCACCGTGGCGGCGCACTACCTGTGCGAGCTGGCCGCGCTCGCGATCGAGCGCGGCGACTCCGCGGATGCGCGGAATCTGCTGCGCCAGGCGCGGGGCGAGGCGGCTCCGTTCGCACGCGCCGCCGTGCTGCGCGCACAGATCGCCGAGCGCGACGGCGAAGCGGAACTGGCCGTCAGGCTGTTGAAGCAGGCGATGATAGATTTACCGGTGTTGCTTCAGGATGAGCTGCCGCATCTGCTCAATCTGGTCGAGCCGCAGTCGCGGGACGAGGTGCTCGCCGGACTCGTGGCCCAGGCCGAGTCGCACGGCCTGGGCGAACTGAAGTCGCTGGTCTTCGCCGGAATCGCCGCGGGACTGATCGACGCGCCGCCGCTGCGAGCGTCGATCGAGAAGGTCTTTTCGCAGGATGCGGCCCTGCAGGACGTGTGGCGGGCGGACCGGGCGCATCCCGAGCGGGCAGCGCACGAGATAGGGGCACTGCTCGCGCATGCGGAGAAATATCGGTGCAATGAATGCGGCTTTTCGGGCCGCAGCTTCTATTGGCATTGCCCGGCTTGCCACTCTTGGGCGACCCTCGAGGCATGCGCAATCGTGAAGCTGCGTTAGCGCGCGTAGGATTTGTCCGGCGGCGCGCGCCGGCCAAATCCGTTATTATTTCGGCATGCCGCACAAAAAAGCCGTTAGAACTGCCGTATTCCCCGTCGCCGGCCGCGGCACGCGATTCCTTCCCGTCACCAAGGCGAGCCCGAAGGAGATGCTCCCCATCGTCGACAAGCCGCTCATTCAGTATGCGGTCGACGAAGCGCTTTCCGCCGGAGCGGACACCTTGGTCTTCATCACCGGCAGCTCCAAGCGCGCCATCGAGGATCACTTCGACAGCAATCCGGAGCTCGAGGCCGTGCTGCAAGCGCAGGGCAAACAGGAACTGCTCGATGTATTGCATGGGATTCTACCGAACTGGGCGTCATGCGTGTACATACGCCAATCGGCGCCGCTTGGCCTCGGTCATGCCGTGCTGTGTGCGAGACCGGTGGTCGGCGAAGCACCTTTCATGGTGCACCTCGCCGACGACTTGATCGACGCCGAAGTACCCTGCCTCAAACAGATGGTCGAGGTGTTCGAGGCCCACGGAGGCAGCGTGCTCGGCGTGCAGAACGTGCCGAAGCAGGACACCGACAAGTACGGCATCGTGACCCTCGAGAGCAAGGTCGCGCCGCGCATCGGCAAAATGTCGCACATCGTCGAGAAGCCCAAGCCGGACAAGGCGGCGTCCACGCTCGCGGTGGTCGGCCGCTACCTGCTCACCCCATCGATCTTCGACGACCTGTCGAAAATCGGCAAGGGCGCCGGCGGCGAGATCCAACTCACCGACGGCATCGCGCAGCTGATGCAGCGCGAGCCGGTGTATGCCTTCGAGTTCGAGGGCAAGCGCTACGATTGCGGCAGCAAGTTCGGATACTTACAGGCCACCGTGGAATACGGCCTGAAGCACCCGAGCCTGGGCGGAGACTTCGCGAGTTACCTGCGAGGTCTGGCTTCCAAACTGCCCTAGCGGAAGCGCCCGCGCTGCTGCTGGCCGAAGCTGCGGGTACCCCCGGATGAGCGCGAATCGCGTCCATGGTGTCCCTGACGGCCGTGACCTTGCGCCGGGCGGTTGCCCTGCGGGCGATCACCCGATGCACGATGGCCCGAAGCTGCCGGCTGCGGCGCCGACTCGACGATCTTGAAGACCGGAGTGGCCACGGTCGGAATGCTGCGGCGGAGTACCCGTTCGATGTCCCGCAACAGCCCGGATTCGTCGCTCGAGACCAGGGAGATGGCTTCCCCGGCGGCGCCGGCCCGGCCGGTGCGGCCGATCCGGTGCACGTAATCTTCCGGCACGTTGGGCAATTCGTAGTTGACCACCTGCGGCAGCTCCTTGATGTCTAGCCCGCGCGCCGCCACTTCAGTGGCCACCAGCGCCGTGACCTGTCCCTGCTTGAACATCTCGAGCGCCTTGACCCGCGCGGCCTGGCTCTTGTTGCCGTGAATGGCCGCCGCTTGAATGCCCGCGCCTTCGAGCTGCTGGGTCAATCGATTCGCGCCGTGCTTGGTGCGCGTGAAGATCAACACCTGCCGCCATTGACCCTCCTGGATCAGATGCACCAATAGATGCCGCTTCTGTTCCTTCTGCACGCGATAGGCGCGCTGTTCGACCAGTTCGATGGGCGCGTTGCGCGGCGCGACTTGGATCGACAAAGGATCGCGCAGCAGCCGTTCGGCCAAGCCGCGAATGTCGTCGGAGTAGGTGGCGGAGAACAAGAGATTCTGCCGCTTCTGCGGCAGCAGCTTGATGATCTTGCGGATGTCGTTGATGAAGCCCATGTCGAGCATGCGATCGGCCTCATCGAGCACCAGCACTTGGATCTTCGACAGATCCACGCAGCGCTGCTGCGCGAGATCCAGGAGCCGGCCCGGAGTCGCGACCAGGATGTCGCAGCCGCTGCGCAGGGCCGAGATCTGCGGGTTGATGCTGACGCCGCCGAACACCTGGTAGGTGCGCAGCTGCATGTACTTGCCGTAGTCGCGGGCGCTTTGCGCCACCTGTGCGGCCAGTTCCCGGGTCGGAGTCAGCACCAGCGCGCGGGGCGCCCGGCTGGTGCCGTTCGCCGTATCGGCGGCCAGCCGCTGCAGAATGGGCAGCACGAAGCCGGCGGTCTTGCCGGTTCCGGTTTGGGCGCCGGCCAGGACATCGCGGCCGCCGAGCACCGCGGGTATGGCTTGAATTTGGATGGGAGAAGGTGTGTCGTAGCCCTTATCGGCAACAGCACGCAGCAATTCGGGCAAAAGCCCGAGATCGGAAAATGACATTAAAAATCCTTAAGTAATGTGGACTCGCACGACGGAGGCTTTCGCTTCCGCAGCGGTCAGCAGCGAGGGGGGAAATCGAGCGTTGCGTCGAAGACCGATCGCGAGCTTAGGGTGGCACTGACCGAGCACCTACCCGATTTAAGCTGTGCGCACTGTACAGGATCGGGGGTGCGGAGTCCAGGCAGGCCATTCCCTGAGTGGGCGTACTTCACCTTTGCGAGGTGAAGTACGCCCTTGCGACGATAATCGATCAATTCAAGGAAGCGCTCGCGTCGCCGGCGGCGGCTGCCGACGTCGATCCCTTCGAGTGCTGCGCGCTGAGCGACCCGTCGGCCCCGCCCGAGGCGGTGTGGCTGCCGGCCGAGGCAGGACCCGTGCTGGTGGGCTTCGCGGCCGCACCGGTATTGGAGGCCGTCGACGCCGTGCTCTGCGACTTCGTAGCCTCGGCCGTAACACCTGTATTCGCGGTGCCCTCGGTCTTAGCGACGGTGCCTTCGGTCTTGGCTACTGCGGTACCTTCGGCCTTGGCCGCGGCGCCTTCGGCCTTGGCGGCCGTGCCGTCGACCTTATTGGTGGCGGTGCCTTCGGCCTTGGCGACGGTGCCATCGGCCTTCGCCGCTGTGCTGTCGACCTTCGCCGTCGTTCCGTCGACCTTATTGGCGGCCGTGCCGTCGACCTTGTCGGCCGTCTTGGAAATGGCCTTTTTATTTACTCCGCCCTTGAGGTCGCCCTGCGAATCGAATTCGCCGGCACCGGCCAGTCTGCCCGCACCGCCCGCACGGCCGAGGTTCCCGCCAAGGCTCCCACCCAGGCTTCCGCCCAGCGCGCCTGCACCGCCCAAGTGGCCGGCAAACGCCGGCGAGGTCAGGGCCAGTACCGTGGCGACCGCGGCGCCCAATATGAGCTGTTTGCTATTCATGTCGAACTCCTGCGTGGACGCGGACATCCCGCGGCCTTCACAGGTAATACGAGCCGACGGGCCGGTTTCTTCCATGCACGAGAATCAGTGCCGAATCAGCGGTGCCGGATCGACTCGATAATCGGCGCCGACGAGACCGAAACCATATGTTAAATCTCGCCCGGGCGGCCCCAAATCGATGGCGGTCTTCGAGAGCGCATCGACGGCGGCGGCCGCCGCGTTGGCGTCGGGCTCCGCGAGTCCGGCCGCCAGCAGCGCCGCGACAAAGGGCGCCGCAAACGACGTACCTCGTACGGCGGCATAGGTGTGATCGCTGCCTGCGGCCGCCATGTCGGCGCCGGGCGCGGCAAACATCACCTGCGGTCCGCGCGCCGCCTCGATCAATATGCGGCGATGTGCGTCGACCGCGGTCACCCCGACCACGTGCTGATAGGAGGCGGGGTAAAGCGGGGGTGCGGCGGGACCGTCGTTGCCTACTGCGGCGACGAGGACGTAGCCGCCGGCAATGAGACTGCCGATCACTGTCTCCAGCATGGCGTTCTTCGGGCCCACCAGACTGATATTGATGACCGGAACTTTTTCCTGCTGCAACCAACCCAATGCCCCTACCAGCGTGTCCACGGCTCCGCCGGTCGGGCGACCGCAAAACACGTCGGCTGCGTACAGTTCGGCGTTGGGGTGCACTCCTTGAAATACCTCGCTGTGCCCGATGAGGAGCGAGGCAACAGCCGTGCCGTGAGCGGCGGGAACCGGGTGATCGTCGCAGCCCCATGAATGCACCACCGAATCGTGGAACACCGGATGGGTTGCGTCGATGCCCGTATCCAACAATCCGATACGCACGCGGGAATGGGTATCGTGCCCCGGTGTATCGATGGTCGGATTCACGGGAGCTTCCCGGGATACCTCGCCGCCGCCGGTATAGATGTGGTTGTAGTCGTAGCTTCCGCCGGGGTCGGCTTCGCGCAGAGTGCGCAGCGCCTTTCGCGTCGACATTCCGGACGGGGCCTCGAACACCACGAGGCGAAGGTTCATTCCGGCGAGGATTTGTTCCCGGTTCACCGAAAATCCCAGAGAGCGAGCGCGCTCCAATGCCGCTTCCGTGGGCGAGAGGCTGAGGATCTCGCGGCGAACCACCGGTTCGCCGTTCGGATCTTGATCCACCAGCCGTGGATTGGCGCGAATCAGGCGATCGATCGCGAGATGCCGTAGATCGCTCAGTCGATCGAGGGACTGGGTTTCGACCGCATCGAGCGGCCGGGTCACGTTCAAGCCCTGGGTAGGGAGGGGAATGGACGGCAGGCGCACTTGGGCCGTCGCCACTGTGGCCATCATCGTCAGAGCGGTGAGGGAGTACGTCAAGACCCGCATGTCGAATTCTCGCGTCCTACAGCCGGAGTCATTCTAGGCGAATAATCACGATCGGCTGATACAATGGAAGAAACGTTGCACTTCGAGCGTCTATTACATGAATACGAGCGAGACGCCGCAAAACGTCCATGAACAGATCGTCACGTTATTGCCGCGGCTCAGGCGGTTTGCGCGCAATTTGACGCGCAATCCTCATGACGCGGACGACGTCGTGCAGATTGCACTCGAACGGGCGCTGACTCGATTGGATCAATGGCACCGCGATGCGCGCCTGGATAGCTGGATGTTCAAGATCGTGAGAAACGCCTGGATCGATGAACTGCGTTCCCGCACGCGCCGCGACAAGGTATTCCTCGCGGCCGAGGCAGGCGACAATATCGGTACGGACTCTATGGCGAGGGAAGCGGATTTGTTGTCCGTACAGTCGGCCATGGCTCGGTTGCCGGAAGATCAGCGCGAGGCGGTCAGCCTGGTGCTGATCGAAGGATTGCCGTACCGAGAGGCCGCGGAGGTGCTGGATGTTCCCATCGGCACGCTGACCAGCCGGCTCGCGCGAGGACGCGAGGCCCTGCAAGCGCTGCTGGGAACCGAGGGCGAGACACCGTGACGATTTCCGACGAAACGCTCATGGCATACGCGGACGGCGAACTGGACGCGGCGGCGCGAGCGGCCGTGGAATCGGCGATGCAGAGCGATCCGCAAATAGAAAAGCGCCTGGCCAGGCATCGTGCGCTACGCCTCAAGGTGCAGACGGCATATGCTGCCGAACTGTCGGAGCCCATTCCGGAACGGCTGCTGACGGCGGCGCGGGGCCTTTCGAACCAGCCGCGCGGCAACGTCGTGAATCTGCAGGAGGCGCGAGCGGCGGCGGAGTGTAGCGCGCCTCGTGCGGCATCTCGGCGGCCCTCCTGGCGATCGACGGGAGCGCTTGCCGCCAGCCTGGTCGTGGGCGTGGCGGTGGGATTCTTCATGTGGGGACGCAGCCAGTCTCCCCTCGAGCTCGGACCCGGGGGGGCGCTCGTGGCCCGCGGCCCGCTCGCGCGGGCGCTGTCGAACCAGCTCGCGTCCGAGCAATCACCAGCGTCGGCCGTGCGGATCGAGGTGAGCTACTTGGCAAAATCCGGCGAGTATTGCCGCACTTTTTCGCTCTCCGGAGAGGCATCGCCCTCCGGGCTTGCGTGCCGACATGGCGATGAGTGGCGGGTCGAAACTCTCGGTCGGGGCGCCGCCGCCGGCGACTCCGAATATCGAACGGCCGGCTCGGAATTGCCCGCCTGGATATTGAAGTCCGTCGAAGGGCAGATCGTGGGCGAACCTCTCGATCAAGCAGGCGAAAAAGCCGCGCGCGATCGCGGTTGGAAATCGATTGCGCCCTGAAGAGTATGTTGCCTTCGATGCCATGGGCCTCGCGGCGCTGGTCCATCGCGGCGAGGTGTCGCCGCTCGAGCTCACCGAAGCCGCAATCGAGCGGATCGAGGCGCTCAACCCCCGGCTGAATGCCGTCGTCGAACGCGACTATGACCGGGCTCGCGCAGCCGCCCGCGCGATGGATGCGAGCCTGCCGCTGGCCGGAGTGCCCTTTCTCGCCAAGGACATGAACATCGAAGTCGCGGGGATGCACCTCACTGCGTCGTGCCGTTGGCTCGAAGGATTGCCGGCCGCCGTGCAGGACGACCCACTGGCGGCGCGCTGGCGCAGAGCCGGACTCTCGTTGTTGGGGCGCTCCAATACGCCCGAATTCGCCGGCGATTTCGTGACCGAGCCCACGTGGCGAGGCTCGACGCAAAATCCCTGGGACCTTGCCCGCAGCCCCGGCGGGTCGAGCGGAGGCGCCGCGGCGGCGGTGGCATCGGGCATGGTGCCCATCGCCCACGGCAACGATCTCGGAGGTTCGATCCGCGTACCTGCCGCCGCCTGCGGTCTGGTGGGTTTGAAACCGAGCCGCGGCTGGGTGCCGGTGGGGCCACGGCACGATGAGTTGGCCGGCGGATTGGATTGCGAGCATGTGTTGACCCGCACGGTGCGCGATTGCGCGTTGATGCTGGAATTGACCAGCGGTGCAGAACTCACCTCCCGGTATCCCTTGAAGCCGCATGCTGAATTCCTGGTCGCGGCATGCACGGCGCAGCCGTGGCCAATGCGCATCGGAATGGCGCTGCGGGCTCCCGGAGGCATTGCACCCACCGAGGAGATCGGCATAGCGGTGGAAACCGCGGCCTCGGACCTCGAGCGCGCGGGACACACGGTGAGCGAGTTTCATTTCCCGGACTCGGCGAACATCGGCGATCTCTCGGCGCTCATTTGGATGACAGGCACCGCCGAGGAGATCGACTACTACCGTGGACGTATCGGGCGGGAGCCTCGCCCAAATGAATTGGAGGCGCTCACCTGGGCCTGCGTGGCGCTGGGGTCGCGCCATACCGCCGTCGATTATGTACGCGCGCGACGCGCACTGACGGCGGCGACCCGCGGCATGGCGGAAGCGTTTCGGCACATCGATGTGCTGCTGCTGCCGGCGACCGCCGATCTGCCGCCGCGTACGGGGCAAATCGACGGCCGAACCGCGGCGTTCGACCTCGACCGCTGGAATCGCGATTCCTACGGCTACGCTCCCTACACGGAAATATTCAACGTGGCCGGCCAACCGGCCATTTCTCTGCCGCTCGCGATGTCGCGCAGCGGCCTGCCCATCGGGGTGCAGCTCGCGGCGCCGCTGGGCGAGGATGCGCGGCTGCTCCAGCTCGCGGCATGGTTCGAGCGCGAGCAGCCTTGGGAGCAGCGGCTGTCGGAGTTGCGCCGCCGGTATCTCGCGGCCGGCGCGGGCTGATCGGGAGGAGGGGCCGCCTTCAGCGCGCTTTGCGCTCGATCCTGCGGGCGTGCAGGATGGCCTCGGTGTAGCCGTTCGGTTGCTCGAGGCCTTTGAATACCAAATCACAGGCCGCCTGGAAGGCGATGTTGCTGCCGGGGTCGTCCGCGAGCCGGCGATAGGCGGGATCGGAGGCATTCTGCCGATCGACGACGAGCGCCATCCGATAGAGCGCCTGCATTACTTGTTCGCGCGAGCAAATACCATGGTGCAGCCAGTTGGCGACGTGCTGGCTGGAAATGCGCAGCGTGGCGCGATCCTCCATGAGCGCGATGTTGTAGTAGTCCGGCACCTTCGAGCATCCGATGCCGGAATCGATCCAACGCACCACGTACCCTAGAATGCTCTGCACATTGTTGTTGAGCTCTTCCTCGATCTCAGCGGCAGACCAGCGCGGCGTTGCCGCCAGGGGCGGCGTCAAAATATCATCGAGCGAGGCGCGCGGCCGGCCGGCCAGCTGCGCTTGCACCTCGGCGACATTCACCTCGTGGTAGTGCAGGGCGTGCAAGGTTGCGGCGGTGGGAGAGGGTACCCAAGCAGTATTCGCGCCGGCTCGAGGCTGGGCAATCTTGGCTTTGAGCATGTCGGCCATGAGATCCGGCATGGCCCACATCCCCTTGCCGATTTGCGCCCTGCCGCGCAGACCACACTCGAGCCCGATGTCGACGTTCTGGCGCTCGTAGGCATCGAGCCACACAGCCTTCTTGAGATCGCTCTTGCGGCAAACGGCCGCCGCTTCCATCGAGGTATGAATCTCATCGCCGGTGCGGTCGAGAAAGCCGGTGTTGATGAACACCACCCGGTGGCGCGCGGCGCGGACACATTCCTTGAGGTTGACGCTGGTGCGCCGTTCCTCATCCATGATGCCCATTTTCAAGGTGTTTCTATCGATCGCCAGCAGATCTTCCACCGCGGCGAACAATTCGTCGGCGAACGCCGCCTCGTCGGGCCCATGCATCTTGGGTTTGACGATGTAGACCGATCCGAGTCGCGAATTGCGCCGTGCGCCGCCGTCGCGCAGATCGTGCAGGGCGATGAGCGAGGTGACCGCCGCATCGATGAAGGTCTCGGGTATGGGCACCCCGTCCAGGGTCACGGCGTCGGACATCATGTGGTGTCCCACGTTGCGCACCAGCATGAGACTGCGGCCCGGCAGGACGAGGTCCTTGCCCTCGGGCGTGCGGTAGCGCCGATCCTCGTTCAGGCGGCGGACCTGTGTCTTGCCCCCTTTCTCGAAGGGCGCTTCGAGGCTGCCGCTCATCAGGCCCAGCCAGTTTCGATAGAGATGGATTTTGTCCTCCGCATCCACCGCGGCGACCGAGTCCTCCAAGTCTTGAATGGTCGTGATCGCAGACTCGAGCAGCACATCGCCGATGCCGGCGGGATCATCGCGGCCGATGGGATGCGTGCGATCGATGTGCACTTCCACGTGCAACCCGTGGTGGACCAGCAGCAGTACCGAAGGCGCGCCGCCCTCTCCCTGATAGCCCCGAAACGCCGCGGGCTCCTTCAAGTGCATGGCGCCGCCGTTTTTCATCCGCACGATGAGTCCCCGCGCGGCGAGGCTGTAGGCGACTGCGTCGCGGTGCGAGCCCTCGGCGAGCGCGAAGTGCCGGTCCAGGAAATCCCGGGCGAAGGCGATCACTTTGGCGCCGCGTTCGGGATTGTAGCTGCCCGTGCGGGGGGCGGCGTCCAGCGGAATGGCATCGGTGCCGTACAGCGCATCGTACAGGCTGCCCCAGCGCGCGTTGGCGGCATTCAGGGCATAACGTGCATTGCTCACCGGGACCACCAATTGGGGTCCGGCGATGTGGGCGATCTCCGGATCGACTTGGGCGGTATCGATGGTGAACGGAGCGCCCTCGGGCTTGAGATAGCCCAAGTCGAGCAGATGGGCTTTGTAGCGCGAATGATCGAAAGCGGCGCCCGGATGGCGGCGATGCCACTCATCGATCTTCGACTGCAACTGGTCGCGCCGCTCGAGAAGGGCGGCGTTTCGCGGCGCCAACGCTTCAACTAGGTGCGCGAATCCGCTCCAGAAGGGCCCTTCCTCGACGCCGGTGCCCGGCATGGCCTCGCGGTTGACGAAGTCGTACAGGGCCTTGTCGATGCCAAGGCGATCCATGCTGACGTGGGGCCGCATTCCCTTTAGTATATCGGCATTAATGTCGCGCTGCGACACACCAAGAAACGCGCTTCGGATCAAAGAAGTGCAAAGGGAAATCGTTTCATCCGCCTGAGTCCCGATACATGAGTTTGCTGATTCGAATCAACCTCGCATTCGGCGCGGTGTTCATCGCGGCCATCCTGATCGCCGGATACGCCTGCCGCAGCATTCTCGAAGCCAACGCGAGACGCGAAGTATTCGCCGAGGCCGGGCTGATGATGGACAGCGCATTGGCCACCCGCGACTACACCGCCAACGAGATAATTCCGCTGCTCGCCGCAGGAGTGCAGAACGATTTTCCGCCGCAGAGCATACCGTTCTACGCGGCCACTCAGAATTTCCTGCGGCTTCGCCAGCGTCATCCCGACTTTACATATAAGGAAGCCTCGCTCAATCCGACCAATCCGCGAGATCGCGCGGCCGACTGGGAAGCCGACATCATTCAAAGGTTCAGGAACGACGTGCACGCCGAGGAGGTGGTCGGCGATCGCGACACGCCCATGGGCAAGTCGCTCTACCTCGCGCGGCCCATCCGCTACGAGTCCGAGTGTGCAGGCTGCCATAGTGCGCCGTCGGCGGCGCCCAAGTCGCTCATCGCGCGCTATGGCGGCAACAATGGATTCGGCTGGCAGACCGAGCAGATCGTCGGCGCCCAGGTGGTGTCGGTACCCTACGCGAGCGCCGTTGCCAATGCCGACAAGGTGTTTCGGACCCTCATGATTTCCATGGTGGGCGCATTCGCGGCGGCGTTTCTGGTGGTCAATGCGGTGCTCTACGTCCTGGTGGTGCGGCCGGTGCGCAAGATCGCACGCGTCGCGGATCAGGTGAGTCTCGGGGACATGTCCGCCGGGGAGTTCCCGAAGGGCGGCGCGACGGAAATCTCCTCGGTCAGCCGCTCGTTCAATCGCATGCGCACCAGCCTCGAGAAGGCGCTGCGGATGCTGGAGAAATAGCGCATGACCCGTCAGGTATTCATCAGCTATTCCCAATCCGACCGCGACTGCGCCTTCGAACTGGTCGCGCATCTCGAAGCACGGGGCATCGAATGCTGGGTCGCGCCCCGAGATATCGCCCCGTCGGCGGATTGGGCGGCGGAAATCATGGATGCGATCTCGGGCGCGCGCGTGATGATCCTGGTGTTCTCCGCCAGCAGCAATGATTCGCCGCAGGTGCGGCGCGAAGTGGAAAGAGCGGTGCACAAGCAGCTCAGCATTCTGCCGTTTCGCATTGAAAATGTTCTGCCCTCCAAGAGCCTCGAATTCTTTTTGAGCACCCAGCATTGGATGGACGCCTATACGCCGCCTCGAGATGCGCACTACGCGCGCCTCGGCGCCTATCTTCAGACGCAGCTCGCCGCGCCCTCGCGGACGTCGGAGACCGGGTCGAATCCAATCCCCAGTTACGCGGGCGCCGGCGCGCCTCCTCCCAGCGCGCCTGCCATCGATACGTCCCGCTTGCAGCACATCGAGCGGCAGTTGGCCGGATACCTGGGTCCGCTCGCCAAGCACTTGGTGAAGGTGGCTGCCGCGCGGTCAGCCGGCGTCGACGATCTCGTCGGCCGATTGGCGACGGAGCTGGACAGCGATTCGGAACGGCGCGAGTTCACGCACCGGTGCCGAATGGGGCCGACATGAGGGCTCAAATCAAGCTGCAGGCCCTGGCATTGCATCGGCGAGGCGCTGCAGAAGGGACATTGCCGCGGCCGGATTGCGTACCTTGTGGCCGCTGATGATATAGAGGTAGACGTCTCGGGCCACGCCGTCCGCACGCTGCGGCTCGACGCAGTCGAGGCCATCCGGCGCCGCACCCGAGGCCCAGGCTTGGGCGCGCGCGGCCCAGGCGTCGAGCGCCTTGTCGGAATACCCGAGCTGTTCTTTCTCGCGTGTTCCCATGATGCGGGCGTAGACGAAGGGCGCGGTGACATCCGCGATTTGCGGGTACGCGGAATCGCCGGCGACCACGGCTGCAATGCCGTGCTTTCGCATCAGTGCGACGAATTCGGCGCAGCGAAAGCTCGCGTGCCTCACCTCGACCACGTGACGCAGCGCACGTCCCGCCGCTTCCTTCGGCAGAAGCGTCAGGAAGGCTTCGAAGTCGGCTGGGTTGAATTCTTGAGTGGGCATGAGTTGCCAATTGATCGGCCCCAGTTTGTCCTTGAGTTCCATGACGCCGCCCGCGAAGAAGCGCGCGATGGTGCGCCCGGCGTCGGCGAGAACCGCGCGCTGTGCGGCGAATCGCGGCGCCTTCAAGGAAAAGACGAAGCCGTCCGGTGCTTCGTCGCGCCATTTCGCGAACGTCTCCGGCTTCTGCGCGCCGTAAAAAGTGCCGTTGACCTCGATGGAAGTAAGATGGCGGCTGGCGTATTCGAGCTCGCGTTTCTGGGTCAAGCCGGCGGGGTAGAAGGTTCCGCGCCACGGTTCATAGGTCCATCCGCCGACGCCGATCCGAATTACGCCCTTTGGCTTCCCCGCCATGGGCTATTTCTCATCGGCCAGTATGCCGTGCTCGAGGAGCATGCGCACGCCGCTGGCCCAGGCGTCGTCCGCGCCGGTGAAGAACGCCGACTGCTCATCGATCACCTTGCCGGTCCCAGTGTCGGTGATTCTCAGTGAAACGTAGTATTCAGTTTTGGCGACGCGGGTGACGACGCCGATCAGGGAACGCTCGGCGCCCAGTTTCAAGGCGATGCCTGCATCGCATCCGTCGCAGTTTCGCAGCGCCCGATCCTTGATCGGCTGCGCGTCGATGCCGTTCGTATCGATGATGCTGAAGCGCCCCGACTGCGCCAATACTCGGCGGGCCTCCTCGGTGACCGCGTGCATCCGGGTCGAGTCGCCGGCCGCGTCACTCATCGACGCGGCTCCCGCCGCGCTCACATCCTCGAGCTCGAAATCGAACACGGCGATCTTGACCGTGGAGGCGGCGGCCGGCGCCGGCAGCGCGAGGGTGAGGGCGAGAAGAATCGGAATGACCAGAACGCGGTTTGCCAGGAATGAGTTCATGACCTCTCCTCAACGGGGTGCCGGCAGTCAACTGCCGGCAGCCGTATCCTAGGCCCGGACTCAGGCCGCCGTCGACTTTTCCGTGGGGAAAGTGCTGCCTCCCGTATCGCGACCCAGGCCGCCGTCGTAAACCTGGCGCAGCTGACGATCGATGATGTCGCGCGCCCTGAAGACGCGCGAGCGCACGGTACCGACCGGGATGGACATGGTTGAGGCGATGTCCTTATAGCTCAGGCCATCGATTTCGCGCAGTGTGATTGCGGCGCGATATTCCTTGGACAGGCTCTCGAGAGTGGCATTGACCACGCCGCGGATATCGTCGGTCAGCGTCAGCTCTTCGGGCGTCTCCACTTCCTGCAGGTGAGTTTGATGGCGGGCGGCAGTGTCGCCATCTCGAATATCGATGCTGCTGCTGGGTAAATCGCGGGTCCGCGCCTTCAACAGAGTCCTGGCGCAATTGCTCGCAATGCGATACAGCCAGGTATAGAAGCTGCTCTCGCAGCGAAAATGCCGCAGCCCTCCATATGCCCTGATGAACGCCTCCTGAGTGGCATCCTCCGCGTCGGCGCGATTGCGCGTATAGCGCATGGCAAGCTCTACGACCCGCGGGCGGTACCTGAGAACCAACCGGTCGAAGGCCCGCGCTTCGCCGGACTGGGCGCATCGCACCAGGCTCAGATCGCTGATATCGGCGCCCGGCGCGAAATCGGATTGCTCTGTATTGGATCTGCGAGCCTGGGGGCGACCACTACTCATACGAATGCATCGGAACTGGGCGTCGGTGCGGATGGATTGTCCGTACGAAAGACTAGCTCCGAGTGGCCGAGCTTTGTAGCCTATATTTATAGATGGGATATATCGTCAAAGACGATATATCCACCGCGGGCGACGCCAAGCCCCATATCTGGCGCGGCGATACACGGTATCGAGAGAGACAGGCTATCCAGTGCGGGGCCGCGGCGCTACGCTCATCCCGCTCGGCCGGCCTATAGGCTATCGATGTCTATCTTTGAAATAGATATATCGTATCGAGAAATATAGGCTTCCTAGATATAGATCCCCGGTACTAGCCTTGTTCCATGGATTTCTTTCCGGCACTGAGGGTCAAGGCCCGGATCGCGGCGGCCTTGTGGATCGGACTCGGACTCCTCGCAGCCCGCGTGGACGCGGATGAAGCGCCTGCGGCGGAGCCGCCGGATTTTTTGCACGGTCATTTGGCGGTGGGCGGCGGCATGAGCGTTCAATATGACGGCACGAGTACGGCGGATCTCGGGCTTGCCACATGGACCTGGCACGATGACCGTTACGAACTGGCGGCGTTTCGCTTCGTGTCTTCGCAGACGCGTCTCGGCGAAACTCTCGCCTCGCCGAATTGGGTTTTTGAAGCCTCGCGGCGCTGGCGTTTGAACTGGAGCTTGATCGACCGCTCCGGCCTGCAGATGTTCTTCGGCGGCGGCGCCGCGTACAAGACGGAAACCGATGAGCTCAACGGTTCGCGCTTGAACTTCGCCGAGCAGCTCGGCTGGCGCTTTCCCCGGCAGGAGAACGGGGGCCGGGTGGAGTTTGCGCTTCGGCACATCAGCAATGCGGGCATCAAGAAGCCGAACAAAGGCCAGGATTTTCTGACCCTGGCGTACGTGTTTTGATCCTTGCACTAGTGCGGAGGTGTCCGACTTGATAGCCTATGACTCTCGCTTGGATCTACCGCCGGGGTAGATGTATGTTGGACGGTGTTTCACTGGATCAACTGCGCACATTCATCGCGGCCGCGGATGAAGGCAGCTTCTCGGCCGCCGGCCGCCGCCTGCACCGCGCTCAGTCCGTGGTGAGCCAGACCTTGGCGAATCTCGAAGGTCAGCTCGGTGTGAAGCTGTTCGATCGCAGCGGACATCTTCCGGTGCTGACGGATCAAGGCCGGGCGCTTCTCGCCGATGCACGCGCGGTGGCGTGCGACATCGACCTGCTCAAGGCGCGGGCAAAAAGTTTCGCCGGCGGCCTCGAACCGGAGCTGAGCGTGGCCGTGGACGTGATGTTTCCCGTTGCGATATTTACCGCCGCGGTGGCCGCTTTCCAGAAGCAATTCCCCGCTACGCTGCTCCGATTCGACATCGAGTCGAGTGCGGTGGTCGAGCCTGTGCTCGACGGACGCTGTGCCGTGGGCGTCGTCGGAGAGTGGGTGCAGGCGCCGCCGCAACTCACGCACGAGCCGCTGCTGAACCTCAGGGTGCCGACAGTCGTCTCTCCAACGCACCCGCTTGCGACGCGCCGCCGGCCGATTCCGACAGCCGTTCTCTCCCAACACATCCAGCTCTCACACATCGATCCCTCCGATGTCGCGCGAGGCTACCGAACCCGCATACAGTTCCCGAGAGTCTGGCGCCTGTCCCACCTGGGGGCCAAACTTGCTTTCCTGCGGGCAGGCTTCGGGTTCGGTACCTTGCCACTGCATATGGTCGAGGCGGACCTGGCGAGCGGCGCGCTGGTTCAGATCGCGACCGAGGATGCGCCGCCCGGGGGTCACGTGATCGCGATGTGGGCCATCTATAGGACCGACAGTCCTCCGGGGCCGGCGGCACGCTGGTTCATCGACCGTCTCAAGCAAGGACACGCGCCGCAGTTCACGCAGGCGACATCCCGATCGCCGCCGGCCGCCCCCGCCGCCCCCGCCGCCCCCGCCGCCAACGCCGCCAACGCCGCCCCGGCCGCGCGTCGGCCGTCATCCAAGCGGTCGCGTGCAGCGAAACGAAAGCGCAGCCGCTGACATCGTAGGACCCGCCAAGACCAAGGTCATATTTCAACGCGTGGCGAAATACCCGGCAGACGGGTCGTCGGCAGGGCAGGGCACGACGGGTGTCTGCACGATGCCATGCAACTCCGCGTTGGCCTCGTCAGAACGCGGAAATGCCGTCCAGAGCCGCCCTGCTTGCGCGCATTCATACGCGTAGCGGACCAGGGGGCGCCTTGTCTTGGCGCGGAAATCAAAGGAATCCGGCAGCGGATAGCGCGCCGGCAACGACGAGTAGCGTAGGTCCGCGCCGTCCAGTTGGGCCGTTGCCGCCGTCAGTTCCATTCGAGTCAACATCAAGTGGTTCAATCCGACACGAATACTTCGCGAAAGAATTGCGCGAGCCGTCAGTCGCGTCGTTCGCCCTGGGTCGGCCAGTGAACCGTCGACGATGACGAATACGGCTGTCCGGGGCGCGCCGAGCATGTCCGGCGTTGTCTGCAGCAACGCCGGAGGTACGAAGAAGGGCAGCGTGGCCGCGCCGTCGACGTGCGCTTGATCATGAGCCGATCCTCTCTCGTCGACGCGAATGATGACCGGCGGAAACATGCCGGGCACGCTGGCCGACGCCACCAACACGTCGCGAAACAGAGTTCTCGCGGAGCGCCCGCCGTTCTTGGCGATGGCCCCCAAGTCCCATACGACCGGTTCACCGCTCGCGACGTCGGTGGTGGCGACGAGCAATAGGCGTCCCTTATCCGCTTCGCCCGCCACTGCTCGGATCATGGCGTCGGTGACGTACCCGTCGACCAGTTGCCTCAAAGGTTTGCCGCTGTACATGCTGGAACCGAAAATCACACCGACTCCCCGCGACTGCAGCAAATTGTCTCCGGCTTCACCGGTAAAGGCTTCGAGGAGTTGCGCATCCCACGCGGGTCCCAGAAAAGCGTAGGGCGCGATGAGTGCGCCGGCGCTGACACCCGTTACGACGTCGAATGCCGGCCGGGCACCGGAGCGGGTAAGGCCTGCTACGGCGCCGGCGCCAAACGCACCGCCGGCGCCGCCGCCGGAAAGTGCAAGGATGGCGAGGGGTTCTCCCGCGCGCAGCGTGCGAAGGTGCTCGGCGGCGGCCGTGGAGGATAGCTCCGAAAATCGATGGTCGGCACCCAGAGTGCGAAAGGTCATGGGTGATTCGGTGCCCTGTAGGTCATAAGCCGCCGAATGCACGTCGCTGACGGCGAGTCCGGCGCATCCTTGAAGTAGAAGCAGGCAAACGAGGCAGAACGCTAGAACTGAGAACGAGGGTCTGCGCGGCGAGATCGCGCACCCGATCCATGTCCGGGCCGTTTTTAGCAGCGAGGGAAGTCCGGCGATCGTGCTCAGTACGGAGAGAACATCGAAGATGCGCACGGCACTGCTCTTGCCGTCTCGCTCATCGGCTCAACGCGCGATGCGGCATACCAGGTAAACGAGATCGCTTGCAACATGCTTCCTCTCAATGAATGACTGCAGGCCGTTGAGCACAGCTTAAGATCAGAGGATCAATTCGCCTAGCCTATATCTCTCGATACGATGTATCGCATTTGGAGATGAGCGAACCGTGCCTCACGGTGCGGCAGATCATTGAGGCGAAGGCAGTGGGCGCGTGCGGGAACTGACGTGCCCTTTTATCGTCTTAGACGATAGACACTATCGAAGGATATAGGCTACCAAGCTGGTGGCGGCGGTATTAACGTTTCGATGGTGACGTGCGCTGAACTGAATAGGAACTATCGGTGACGCATCTGATGATTGTTGGGGTGTTGATCGTTGTCATTTCAGGAGGCTTGGTGCTTCTTGGACTCTTGACCATGGTCAGAGAATTATTTTGTGACCGAATCCTCGAGGTTCCCGCCATGTCTGACGGAGAACTCACAGCGGAACGGGCGGAGCCATCACCGTCCGGACTCTTCCTCGAAAACAGCGACCACTGATCCGCAAGTCGGCGGTTGATCTACCCGGCATTGCCCCAAACGGGGGGTAGTGGCAGGCGCCGTGCGCTGAGTAAGCTCCCCCCATGTCAATAACAGCATGCGCCGCGGCATTAAAAATCTCCGCTTGACATGTTAGTGACTGGTCACTAACGTAGCGTGTGTGTGTTACTTACCGGTAATACACGTGTGTTTGGCAAAGCCGCATCTCTTTCGATACGAGGTATCGCTGGAGCAGACAAATGTTAGATGGCGTATCCCTGGATCAGCTCCGCACCTTCATTGCTGCGGCGGATGAGAAAAGTTTCTCGGCAGCGGGGCGGCGTCTCCGGCGCGCACAGTCTGTAGTCAGCCAGACCTTGGCGAATCTCGAGGGGCAACTCGGGGTCAAGCTCTTCGATCGCGGCGCGCGTTTGCCGGTGCTGACCGACCAGGGTCGTGCACTGCTCGCCGCTGCGCGTGCGGTGGCGGGCGATGTGGATCTCTTCAAAGCCCGCGCGAAGAGCCTCGCGAGCGGCCTTGAACCGGAACTGAGCGTGGCCGTCGATGTGATGTTTCCGCCCGCGCCGTTCACCGCGGCTGTCGCTGCCTTCCAGAGGCACTTCCCCTCGACCTTGTTGAATTTCGAAGTTGAATCGAGCGCCGTGGTTGAGCCCGTGCTCGACGGGCGCTGCGGCGTCGGCATTGTAGGGTCTTGGTCGCGGGTGCCGCCTACGCTCACCCGGCGGCCGCTCTTGGCGGTCAGCGTTCCCATGGTGGTTTCGCCGCAGCACCCGCTGGCAGCCCACCGAACCACGATTCCGATCACTGCACTGGCGGAGCACATTCAACTCGTGCACATCGACCCGGCGGATGTCTTGCCCAGCCAGGGGCCGGGCATACGGTCGGCGAGGTTCTGGCGGCTTTCCCATCTCGGGGCCAAACTTGCGTTTCTGCGCGCAGGGCTGGGGTATGGCGTCCTGCCTCTACACTTGATCGAGGCAGACCTCCAAAGCGGCGCACTCGTTCAGATCAAACTCGAGGACGCACCGGCCGAGGGCTACGTGACAACCATGTTGGCCATTCATCGGACTGACAGTCCCCCGGGCCCGGCGGGGCGGTGGTTTATCGAGCGCCTCAAACAAGAAGCAGCCCGGCCGACGACGGAGAAACCGGTTCCGATCGCCCACATGAGCATCGCCCGGCAAGCGGCGACGGTCTAACCGTCACTCGGGGGCCGAACGTCTGCGTATAACGGCGACCCTTCGTGTTGCCCATGGAACGGCCCTGGTCGTTTGGCTAAACCGATACTGAGGCGTATCCTGCGCCGGCGGATCTCCCATGAGTAGCCGTTATATTGCGATACTGACCGTCGGCATCCTCGGTACACAGCGCAGAAACATGCCGGATGTCGTCTCCTAAAGTGCGCGGTCTCAGCCGATTCGCGACGGTGACTGTCGGCTGCATATGGGCATTGTCAGCGGCAACGGTTGCATCGGGCGGGGACATCGCTTCGCCCGCCAATATGCCCGCCATCGTCGTGGGGGTGTCCAATGTTCAATCGGGCCCATCCAGCGACCTCGGGCATGAACTCGTACTTGGATCGCAGACCTACTTCGATCTGATCAACCGCAGAGACGGCGGAATTCACGGCCGTCGAATTTCGATTCTGCTGAAGGATGATAAGTACGAGCCGGATCCGGCGGTCAAGAATACAAACGAGTTCATCGAAAGCGGCGAGGTGTTCTTTCTCTTCGACTATGTCGGCACGCCCACTCTGACTCGCACGCTGCCGCTGCTGCAGTATTACCAGAGCGACAGCATTGTCAATGTGGCGCCGCTCACGGGCGCGGACCCGCAGCGTCTGCCTCCTTACAGTCAATTTGTCTTCAACGTACGCGCTTCATATCGCGAGGAAACACGCGCGCTGGTGCGCTACTTCTATGCCAAGGGCTACCGTAAGCTCGGAATCCTTGCGCAGGCCGATGCCTATGGCAAGAGCGGCGAGCTCGGTGTGAACGATGCGCTGGCGGCCTTTGGGCTCAGCGCCCTGAGGACCGTCACCTACAGGCGCAACCAGCCGTTCGAGGACGACATGAGCCTGCAAGTGAAACTTCTACGCGATGCGGGCGTGGACGCCGTGATCGCGGTAGGGGTGTATGGACCGTCGGCCGCATTCATTCGTGACGCTCGAATGACCGATTGGAATGTTCCCATTGCCAACTTGAGTTTCGTCGACGCCGTTGCGATGCTTGCCAAACTTCATGAAGCATCCAGGAAGGCAGGCAAGGACCTCACGCTCAATCTGATCAACGGTCAGGTAGTTCCCTCGCCGGACGACCTGAGCTATCCGCTGGTGGCCGAGTATCGTGCCCATGCCGCGGCCGGCGACGCCACCTTCATCGGGCTGGAAGGCTGGCTGAATGCAGTCATCGTGACGGAAGCCCTGCGGCGCGCCGGACCCGATCCATCCCGGATAGGCTTTATCCACGCGATGGAGTCGTTGCACGGATGGGACCCGGGCATCGGCACCGCGCTCGAGTTCTCGCCGACGAATCATCAGGGGCTTCACCGCGTTTGGCTGACGCGGACGGCGAACGGCCGATGGATTCCGGAAGAGCCTCAATGACGAGAATCTCCGGCAAATTGGCGATCTTGCAGCTGGCGTGCGCCTTGCTTGCGGTCGTAGTTCTCTATTGGGTTCTGGACAGGCAGCTATCGGTACAGATGCGGGCGAACTTCGCGGCCCATGCCGACGTGATCGCCTCGGCGCTTGCCAAGTCGGTTGAGCCTGCGCTGATCAGCCGCGACATTACCTCGGTGCAGTCTGCGCTGGACGCGGTCCTGAGCGTCCCCGGCGTGCAGTGGGCATACATCTCGGCACCGGATGGCAGTGTGTTGGCGCACACATTCGTGCCGCAGTTTCCTCCTACGCTCCGGAAGCAACTGGAATCCGCACCGGAAGTCACGCGCATTTCGCCGGCCGGGGAGCAGGGCGCCACTCTGGCGGTTCGAAAACCGGTATTGACCGGCATCGTAGGCCAGGTCTACATCGGGTTTCCTTTGGCCACGCTGGAGGCGTCGATTCGTTCGATGGAACGGGTGGTGCTCGCGAGCATCGTTGCCGTCATGTTGATCGTCACGATCATCATTGCGCTGGTCACGGAAGGCATAGTGCGGCCTATCCGCCAGTTGACGGGGGCTGCCCGGCTGCTGAGCGCAGAGACCGGAGGCGAGTTTCGGCCCTTGAGCGTTCGCTCCCGCGATGAAATCGGCGTCCTTACCGAGACGTTCAATCAAATGGCAGCGCAGGTATTCGAACAGCATGATTTGCTCGAAACACGAGTAAGAGAGAGAACTGAGGCGCTTTCCCGCGCCAACGCTGAACTCGAGGCCGAGATTGCCGAGCGGGAACAAGCGCAGAAGGCTCTGCACGAGAGCGGCGAATTGGTCAGGCTGCTTCTCGACGGAGCGCCTGAGGCAATATACGGAATCGATGTGGACGGCAAAACGACGTTCTGCAACGCCGCATGCCTGCGGATGCTGGGGTACGACTCCGCTTCGGAACTGCTCGGAAAGAACATGCACGTGCTGGCACATCACACGAAGACCGATGGAACCTACTACCCGGTCGAGGAGTGTTCGATATACCTGGCGCTCAAGACCGGAAATGAAGCGCATGTCGACGGTGAGATGCTGTGGCGCAAGGATGGCAGCTGTTTCCCCGCAGAGTGTTGGTCCAGACCGATCCGCCGTGCCGGCGCCATCATCGGTTCGGTCGTCACTTACATCGACGTCACCGAACGCAAATTGGCCGAGCAGGTTCTTCGCAACGCGAAGGCGGCCGCCGAGGAAGGCAATCGCGCCAAAAGTGAGTTTCTGGCCAACATGAGCCACGAGATACGGACTCCGTTGAACGGAGTCATCGGCATGACCGAACTCGCACTGGGGACCGATCTGACAGCGGAACAGCATGAGTATCTGAGCACGGTGAAGTTGTCGGCGGATTCTCTATTGAGCGTCATCAATGACGTGCTTGATTTCTCCAAGATGGAGGCGGGCAGGTCCGAGCTCGACGTGAGCGATTTCGATCTGCGCGCGAACATCGAAACCACGCTGAGAACGCTCGCCCTGGCGGCGGACCGCAAGGGTCTGGCGCTGCTGTGCGAGGTCTCCCCCGATCTCCCCAAGGTCGTCAAAGGAGATCCAAACCGACTGCGCCAGATCCTCGTCAACCTGGTGGGAAACGCCATCAAGTTTACGGCGGAGGGGGAAGTGCTCGTCATAGTGGAGGCGGGCGATCCACCCGGCGCGAATTCGCTGCTGCATTTCACCGTGTCGGATACCGGCATCGGCGTGCCCGAGGACAAGCGGAAAGGAATCTTCGATCCCTTTACCCAAGCGGACAACACGACGACACGCCTGTATGGCGGCACCGGCCTCGGTCTGGCGATATCGAAGCGGCTGGTGGAACTGATGGGCGGAAGGATCTGGGTGGAGAGCCGCACCGGAGGCGGCTCGCATTTTCATTTCACCGTCTCCATGCCGCCATCTGAACTGCCTGTCGAAATCCATGCGCTGCCGCTTTCGGACGACGAAGATCCCGCCTTGAAGAACCGCCCCGATCATCCGGGCCGTCTGCGGATTTTGATTGCCGAGGACAATCCAGTGAATCAGATGCTGCTAACCCGCATGCTCGAGAAGCGCGGACACTCTGTCAGAGTGGCAGCCAACGGGAGACTGGCATTGGCATCGGTAGAGGAGAGTTCTTATGATCTTTTGCTGATGGACGTTCAGATGCCGGAGATGGACGGCATGGAAGCGACCAGGGTTCTCCGTGAGAGAGAATCGAAAACCGGCACACACCTGACCGTCGTCGGAGTGACCGCGCACGCCATGGCGGGCGATCGTGAGCGGTGCCTACAGGCGGGCATGGACGATTATTTATCGAAACCCATTCGACCCACGGAACTCGATGAACTATTGGATCGTCTCATGGCCGCTCGTGGGAGCCGGGTATGAGTCGGGCTTCTGCGGTATCGATGGCGACAATCGACGCCTGAGTGAGGCGGCAATGGGCTTCGCGAGCAAATAGCGATCTCCCAGCCACTCGACGGCTCGGGCAATCGCCGAGCTATAGTTCGCCACGGGCTGCGAGTGAAGCGGGTGAGTGGGTTTACCGGGCATTGCAGGCTCCTTGAACGATGCGTGAATATCTAGCGCACGGCTAGGCGGCCGATATATTCATCATCGGCCGGGCAGTGGATGGGCCGACCGCCGGTGCCATCGCGGACTTCGCCGTCGGGTCCCACGCTTCGCGATGGGGTCCAGAGTCGACCCGCTCGAGCGCACTGGTAGCCGTATTGGAACAGCGATTGCATGGCCGGGGTTCGCCGCCCATTGACGATGACATATACGGCCGCCTCATGCGACGGCTCGACGAAACCCAGCGGAACGAGAAATGGCGCCGCAATGGCTCCGTCAACGTGAACCTCTTCGGACAGCACCTGTTGCTCTTGCACACGGATGACGACCGGGGGAAACAGTCCCGGCACGCTGGCTGAGGCCACCAAAACGTCGCGAAACAACTCTCTTGCGGCAGGGCCGCCATTCATCGCGATCGATCCCAAGTCCCACACAACCGGCTCTCCGGTACTCACGTCCGTCGTGGTCACGAGCAGCAGTCGGCCGGTCGACGCCTCATGCGCGACCGCCTGAATCAAGGTATCGGTGGTATACCGGTCAACGAGTTGCCAGAGTGCCGCGCCGCTATGGGCGCCGGAGGCGAAGAGCCCCCCCGACCGGCCGGACTGCAGCAAGTGCTCGGCGCCCCCGGATGTGTAGACCTCGACGAGCTGATCGTCCCAGCCGGAACCCAAGAAACCGTAGGGAGCGATCAACGCACCGGCGCTGACGCCGGCGACTACCGAGAATTGGGGGCGCAATGCCGATTGGGTAAGACCGACCAGCGCGCCCGCGCCGAAGGCGCCATCGGCGCCGCCGCCCGAGAGTGCAAGGATATTGACAGGTTCTCCCACGCGCTGTGAAAGAACGCGCCGCGCGACGCTTTGTGAGGATACCGTGGAGAACTGCCCATCGGCGCCTAGCGTGCGGATCGAGTTCGGCGCTTTCCCCTGGGCCGCCGTCGGTACGTGAATGGCGGTCGACGCGCATCCTTGCAGGGTCAGTAGGCCGATGCCGAACAGGGCGGCCGCCCTCGAGGCGATGCCGATTCGCTCCCTCATGGATTTCGCGCCAGTTTTTTCGGAGCGGCGTCGCTCAGCGGCTGCCCAACGCCGCCGAGGGCCTTGTAGATCGCGACGACGGAGACATTGACGGACGTCTCCGCTTGCGCCACGGAATCCTCGGCATCGAGCTGCGTGCGCTGGGCATCCAACAAGACCAGAAAGTCCGCGACCCCCTCCCGGTATTGCGTATCCGCGAGTTCCGCGGCGCGCCGCGAGGCTTGCGCCTGTTCGGTCAGACTCTTCAGCTGCGCTTGGCGAGCACTGTAGGCGACGAAACTATTTTCGGTATCCTCGAGCGCTTTGAGCACGACTTGTTCGTAGTTTGCCGCGGCGGCATCGGACTGTGCTTCGCTCGCGTGCAGCCGCGCGCGCACCGAGCCAATATCGAATGCCGCCCAACTCACCGTTGGTGTGACGGACCACGCCCGAGCGTTGTTGCCGGAGGTGGTGCCGAACAGCCGGCCCACGTCACCCGAAAGAAAGCCCACGAAGCCCGCAACATCGACGCGGGGGAACAAGTCGGCGGTCGCCACGCCGACGCGCGCCGTGGCAGCGGCGAGCTGGCGTTCGGCCGCTCGAACATCGGGCCTCCGGCGCAGAAGTTCGGCGGGGTCGCCGATCGGCAGTGCCTTGGCGTAGGTTGCGACATCCGCAGGCTTGAGCTCCTGATCCAGTGCGCCCGGGCGCTCGCCCAGGAGAACGGCCAATCGATAGGCCGCCTGCTTCTCCGCCGCCTCGAGCGGTGGAATCGTGGCTTCAGTGGCCTTCAGACGCGCGCGGCTGCGCTGCACATCGAGTTCCGAGCCGCGGCCTGTTTCGTCCAGCAGCTGCGTGAGATCGAGCGTTTGATGCTCGGTGCCCAGGTTTTCTCGCGCCACCAAGAGCCGCTTCTGGGCCCCTCTCAGCTCGAAGTAGTTGCGCGCCACCTCGGCGGCAACAGTCACCTGCGCATCCTGATAGTTTGCCTGCTCAGCTCCCAAGTCGCCCCGTGCGGCTTCGACCGAACGGCGCACATGGCCGAAGAGATCGATCTCCCAAGCGGCATCAAAACCCAAGCTGTCGCTTTGTGCATTGATTCGGGCAAGTCCGAACCCTGGCTGTTGCTCGTCGAAATGCGAGTAGGAGCCGTCCAGCTGCACGTGCGGTGCGTAGTCGAGCTTTGTCTCCGAGAATACGGCGCGGGCTGCCCGGACTCGGTCGTAGGCGGAGCGCAGATCCAGATTGGCGGCCAGCGCCCGGCGCTCGAGAGCATCGAGTTCGGGGTCCGCAAATTCCTGCCACCAAAGCGCCTCGGGGGATTGCGTGACGAACAGGGTCGACTGGGCATTTTGAACGGCCGCCGGTGCAACCTCCGGCGCCCGGTAATTGGGTCCGACAGCACAGGAAGCCAACAGAAGTGTCGCCGACAAAATCGCAAAAGTGTTGTTCATAGCAGGACGTTTATTTCCCATGTTGTCATCAACCCGTTTCATCGCTGAACGACGGCTGTTCGAGAAGTCCCGACGCGGCAGCGACACTCGCGCTCGGGGTATGCGCGCGCTGGGTGACCTTGCGCACCAGGACATAGAACAACGGCGTCAGAATGAGCCCAAATACCGTCACTCCCAGCATTCCGGAGAACACTGCGATTCCCATGGCATGACGCATCTCTGCGCCGGCGCCGCTTGAAATGACGAGAGGGACCACGCCCATGATGAAGGCGAGCGAGGTCATCAAGATCGGGCGCAGCCTCAAGCGGGCGGCATTGAGCGCCGCTTGCAGCGGCGGTACACCCTCGAGTTCCTGGTCCCGCGCAAACTCCACGATGAGGATGGCATTCTTGCTGGCAAGCCCCACGAGCACGATCAGGCCGATTTGCGTGAAGATGTTGCTGTCGCCGTGCGTGAGCTCAACCCCGGTGATGGCCGACAGGAGCACCATCGGCATGATCAGGATGACCGCCAGCGGCAAACTCAGACTCTCGTACTGAGCGGCGAGCACCAGAAACACGAGCAGCACCACCAGCGGAAAAATGAGCACGGCGGTGTTGCCGGCAATGATTTGCTGGTACGTAAGCTCGGTCCATTCGAAGCTCATGCCATTGGGCAGCTCTTGCCGGGCGAGCTGCTCGATCGCCGCCTGCGCCTGATCGGAGCTGTATCCCGGAGCCGGGCCGCCGTTGATCTCGGCGGTGGGGTAGGAGTTGTAGTGCATGACCCGGTCGGGGCCCGAGGAGTGCTTGACGGTCACGAAAGATCCCAACGGGATCATGTCGCCTGCGGCATTGCGGGTCTTGAGCCTGACAACATCCTCGGCCTGCAGCCGAAAATCAGGCTCGGCTTGGGCGGTTACGGGATAGGTGCGCCCGAACGCGTTGAAGTCGTTCACATAGAGCGAGCCCAAGTACACCTGCATGGTGTCAAAGAGCTCCTGCACGGACACGCCTTGCGATTTCGCCTTTTCCCGATCCACTTCGGCATCGATCTGCGGAACGTTGACCTGGTAGCCGGAGAAAAGACCCCGCAGCGCAGGGTTCTGATTCCCCTTCGCCAGCAGGTTCTGCGTCTGTTTGTAGAGTTCCTCGAACCCTAAGCCTCCCCGATCCTCGATCTGCATGCGAAACCCGCCGATGGTGCCCAAGCCCTGGACCGGCGGCGGCGGGAACACCGCAATGAAGGCCTCCTGTATGCCGCCGTATTGCTGATTGAGCGCGGCAGCGATGGCGCCGGCGGACAGCTCTTTGGATTTGCGCTCTTCGAAGGGCTTCAAGGTCACGAACACGATGCCGGAGTTGGGACTGTTGGTGAACCCATTGATGCTCAGGCCGGGGAAGGCGACTGCGTGATCGACGCCCGGCTGCTCGAGCGCGATATCGCCCATGCGGCGGATTACCGCCTCCGTGCGATCGAGGGTGGCCGCATCGGGCAGCTGCGCGAAACTCACCAAGTACTGCTTGTCCTGCTGAGGTATAAAACCGGTCGGAGTACGTGCGAAGCCTACGTATGTCAGCGCCAGCAATCCGCCATATATAAAGAGTGCGACGCCCCCGGCGCGCACGACGCGGCCCACGCCGCCGACGTAGCGCGCGGAGAAGCGCGTGAAGAACCGGTTGAATGGGCGGAAGAAGCCGCCGAGCAGGCGATCGAGAATCCGGGTCAGGCGATCGGGCGGCGCTCCATGTTCCTTGAGCAGCAGCGCGGAAAGGGCCGGCGAGAGCGTGAGGGAGTTGAACGCCGAGATCACCGTACTAATGGCGATGGTCAGTGCGAACTGCTTGTAGAACTGGCCGGTGAGCCCGCTGATGAAGGCCGTGGGTACGAACACCGCACAGAGCACGAGAGCTGTTGCGACGATGGGGCCCGTGACCTCGCGCATCGCCTGGCGGGTCGCCTCCAGGGGCTTCAGTCCGTTGCCGATGTTGCGCTCGACATTCTCGACGACGACGATCGCATCGTCGACGACGATGCCGATGGCCAGCACCAAGCCGAACAGCGACAACGCGTTCAAGCTGAACCCGAACAGGTGCATGACGGCAAAGGTTCCAATCAGCGACACCGGAACGGCGATCAATGGGATGACGGAGGCACGCCAGGTCTGAAGAAAGACGATGACGACCAACACCACCAGCAGAATGGCCTCGAGCAGCGTGTGCACCACCGCGTGGATGGAGCCGCGGACGAAAACCGTGGGGTCATAGACAATCTCGTAGTCGACGCCTTGCGGGAAGTCATGCTTGAGTTCCTGCATTTTCGCGCGCACGAGTTCGGAGATCGCGATCGAATTGCTGCCCGGCCGCTGAAAAATCGGGATCGCCGCCGCCGCCTTGTTGTCGAGAAGGGCGCGCAGTGCATACGTGTCGGCGCCGAGCTCGACGCGTGCGACATCCTTCAGGCGCGTAACCTGACCGGCGGCGCCGGTCTTGATGATGACATTGCGAAAATCCTCCTCGGTAGTCAGGCGCCCTTTGGCGTTGATCGCCACCTGAAATTCCGCGGCGGTAGGCAGCGGCGGCGCGCCGAGCTGGCCCGCGGCGACCTGGATGTTCTGCTCGCGTATGGCCCTGACGACGTCATCCGCGGTGAGGCCGCGGCTCGCGACTCTGTCGGGATCCAGCCAAACCCGCATCGAGAACTGGCCGGCGCCGAACACCTGCACATCTCCCACGCCGTCCAGGCGGGCGAGCTCGTCCTTGACACGCAGCAGCGCATAGTTCGACAGGTAGAGCGTGTCGTAACGATTGTCCGGAGAGACCAGGTGCACGACCATGGTCAAATCGGGCGAGGCTTTGTTGGTGACCACACCGAGCCGCTGCACGACGTCGGGGAGTTTCGGCAGGGCCTGCGACACGCGGTTCTGCACCTGCACCTGTGCCTTGTCGACATCGGTACTCAGGGCAAAAGTGATGGTGAGGGTCATCACGCCATCGGCGGTTGCCTGGGAAGACTGGTAGAGCATTCCCTCCACGCCATTGATCGCCTGCTCGAGAGGGCTCGCGACCGTTTCCGCGATGACTTTGGGGTTTGCGCCCGGGTAATTCGCCTTCACGATCACCGTCGGCGGGACGACTTCCGGGTATTCGCTGATCGGAAGCTGGGGTAGTGCGATGAGGCCCGCGAGAAAAATCAGGGCGGAAAGCACGCCCGCGAAGATGGGCCGGCTGATGAAGAATTGCGAGAGTTTCATGACTCAACGCACCACGTGAAGGGCAACGCTCGCCTGGGCAAGACGGGAGACCGCATCGACCGGGCTTGCGGCGCCCGTTTGCGAGGCCACTTGGGTGAGTCCGTCCGCGGCGTCGCTCATGGCAACGCGCGTGGGATCGACACTCTGCCCGGGCCGGACATGCTGCATACCGTTGACGACGACGAGTTCGTTCGGGGCAAGACCTTGCGTTATTACCCGCAGGCCGTTTATTTCGGGCCCGAGTTCCACGAGGCGATACTCGATATGGTTGTCCTTGGTCAGCGTCAGCACGAATTTCTTGGAGAGATCCGTACCCACGGCACGATCCTCGATGAGGACGCTGTCGTGATCTTCCCCGCCGATGAGCCGCACGCGCGCAAACAGGCCCGGCGTGTAGCGGCCGTCAGGATTTGCGAGCGCGGCACGCGCGCGAATCGTACCGGAGTTGGCATCGACCTGGTTGTCGATGAAGTCGAGCTGCCCTGGGTGCGGATAGCCGTTCTCGTCGACCAATCCGATATAGACGTCGGAGGCGCGGGTACCCGTTGGCGCCTGGGCCTGCCCCGTTGCCGTTTGGGCCTGCCTCGCCTTTGCGTAGCGCAAGTAGGTTTGCTCGTCGGCGTCGAAGTAGACGTAGACCGGATCGTCGGAAACGAGCGTGGTCAAAAGGCTGGCGCTCGTGACGAGGTTTCCCGCGGTAATGATGGCGCGTGAGACGTGACCGTCGATCGGGGCACGCACTTCCGTGAACTCCCGATTCAGGCGCGCTTCCTGCAATGACGCATCGATCGAACCCAAAGCTCCCTGAGCCGAAGCCTCGGCCGCGACCTGCCGCTCGTATTCCTCACGCGAGATGGCATGTGCGCTGATCAGGCGTTCGGCGCGCGCGCGGTTGGCCTTGGCGAGCTCGAGGTCGGACACGCTGCGGGTACGCTCCGCGATGAGCCGATCGACTTCCGCTTGGAAGGGACGCGGATCGATCTGGAACAACAGCTGGCCTTTCTTCACGCGTGCACCATCCGTGAAGGCAACGCGGTCCACGTAGCCGCTCACTCGCGGACGGACATCCACCGTGTTCACGGCTTGCAGTCGGCCGCTGAACTCCTCCCATTCACGCAGCGGCCGGTGGATCACTTCAGCCACCTGCACCTGAGGCAGGGCGGTGCCTGCCGCTGCCTGCGGTTTGGCGCGGGAATGTCCGACGCTGGAATAGAGCAGAATGGCTGCGATGGCGGCGAGACCCAGCAGAACGGGTAATGAGCTTCTGTAAAAGGCGCGATTGAGGGGCACTTGTAGACTCCGATCCAATAGTTGAACTAAAACCCCGGACTTCGAGGCGACCTGCCGACTGACCAGAACTTGACTTACGCTCGAAACCCACCGATGCTATGTCACGTGTGTTACCGGTCAGTAACTGTAGTGGTAAGTTACTTACCGGTCAGTCACATGTCAAGTGGGGTCTTTTATGAATCGAGCTAAGACGACGCAAGTGGCTGAAGAGGAAGAGATTATTTCTTCCGCTCCCAAGGCTCGCGTGCGCGATCGCATCATGAAAACGGCGAGCGATCTCTTTTATCGGCACGGCATTCACGGCGTGGGCGTCGATACCATCGCCAGCGAGGCCAGTACCAACAAGATGAGTTTCTACCGGAACTTCGCCTCCAAGGACGAACTGGTGGCGGAGTATTTGCGCGGCGTTGAGCGCGAAGGTTGGACGTGGTGGGATGAGACCGTCGCTGCCCACGCGGGCGATCCGCGCTTACAGGTCGAGTCCCTGTTCGATGTGTTGGTGGAGAACACCTGCGAGGAAGGATCGCGGGGCTGCGCCCTGGCCAATGCCGCGGTGGAAATCACCGAGCCGGGCCATCCGGCGCGTCCCGTGATCGAGAAGTACAAGGCCGAGATGCGCCGACGCTTTCGCCAGCTCGCGCGCGAGATGGGAGCCCGCGAACCCAATGCGCTGGGCGACTCGCTGATGTTGCTATGGGAAGGCGCTTATCTAACCCGCGTGACCATGGGCGTCGACGGTCCCGTGCAAGGTGCGGCGAAGGCGGCGCGGGCGTTGATCGCGGCATACACCGACTAAAGCTACCGCTGCGCGCAGCGGCCGATGAGTCGTCGCGGAACCAGCGGCGCTCGGACTAGAATCTCCTGGAGAAGCGCGAGCGAATTTCATCGACAAATTGCGCTTTGATGGAGGAGGTGAGATAGGGAACCGCACGGCCCATGACCTCGACCAGTTGCCTGCGCATGTGCTTCTCTCCTGCCGCAAATCGGGTCGCAAACGCTCCGTACGCAGGCGCGATATCGGGCGGTGCGAGATACAGTTTCTTTTTCGTCAAAATCGCCGGCACGATCTTGCCCTCTTGCGCTCGCACGAAGTCGTAAGTGGCGGAGGTCACTTCGGGCCACTCCGAGTTGCAAAAGTCGTCCACGACGATAACTCCGCCGGCGGCCAGTGTTGAGAACACGAGGGGTAGATCGTGCGCCACATGGTGGTAGAGATGGCCCCCATCTACGCTGAATATCCTGACTCTCCCGACCCTGCTCAGAATATCGTCCGAGGTCAGCGTCAGCGAGTCCGCCTTCTGCACTTCAGTCGATTCAAGCGGGACTTTCAAACTGGCAGCGTGCGTCGAAAATGCGCGGCGCCTACCCCCGTATCGAGTCGATGCATTCATCTCATCGTCCTCGAAAAGGTCGATGGCAAGGCTTTTTTCGCCGACCTGTCGACTGAGGGCCAACAGGAAGAACAATTTTCCGTGATGTACGCCGATCTCGGCGAGTCCGCCGGCTATCTTGTTGCTGGTTTGCCAACTCGCGAGCGCGACAATCAGCCGAGCATCGAGCGATTTTAGATATCCGTTGACGGAATATATTTTCCGGCGAAGATAGGTCCGTAGGGCCGGCGAAACGGCTACCGAGGCATCCGAATTTTCCGATTCCCCGGTCATGTTGCTCATCCTGGAATCCATCATTGAAATTTATCAATATTGGAATCGAGATTCAGATTTTTTTCAGCGCGGCTGTGTAATATCTACACCCCGAAATGTTTCCAAATGATGACGGGGGTCGACGCGACCCGTGGGCCCTAGACGAACGCTCCTTGCGCGAGGTCGTTCCTAAGGGCCTCGAGACGGCCCAAGGTGTCCTCGAGCGAGCGTGCGTGCGATCGATCGGAACTCAAAAACCCTCGTTCAGACGCCAGAGTTCCCAGCCGCTCCGCAGCTTCGGTTCGCATCCGGTCACTGGACCCGAGGCCCAATTGGGAAAGCCGCTTCAAGATCACTTCAAGTGCAATGCTGCTGTTCCAGCGCCATTTTTGATTGATGCGCCTGCCGATCTCCTCGAAATCGGCCATGAGTCGGTCTGCATCATCGAAGTGCATGCTGATGCCCGCCGCAACCGCGCTCGGCGACGGGTAGCCCGGGGCATTCGCGAATGCGCTCCACTTGAGCATGGCGTTGCGGATGCGCTCGATCCGGCTGCTGGCGGGGAGACACGCCGGTAGATAGGAGACGTCCACCGAGGACGCCCAGTCGACCCACTTGAAGGGCGATACTTCCCGTGACAGGGCCACGGGAATCCAGGGAACGCGAAACGCGTCGGCGATGATGGCGGCATGCATCGATTCGGCAATCACTTTTTCGGCACTGGCAATACGCGTGACGATCATTTTCGAGTCGCCGCACGGGTCGACGT